>VYKW01000005.1_pt1 | contig 161937 bp, 170 predicted proteins | sample 5114451 | NCBI WGS metagenome assembly VYKW01 (sample SAMN12291784, study PRJNA351875) | freshwater metagenome | isolation source: freshwater lake | place: USA: Michigan, Gull Lake | collected 2013-08-08
GCTGGACAGGGGTCGGCCAAACAGCATGCGCTCGGCGACGTAATCCCGTGACGCATGCAGACAGAACTCGGCGGCCCCCATGGATCCCCAGGCGATGCCGTAGCGGGCCTTGTTGAGGCAGGAGAAGGGCCCGCGCAGGCCCTTCACCCCCGGCAGCAGGTTTTCCTCCGGCACAAAGACGTCGTTCAGGCCGATGTCGCCGGTGATGGAGGCGCGAAGGCTCAGCTTGTCGCCGATCTTGCCCGTGGTGAAGCCATCCATGCCGCGCTCGACGATGAAGCCGCGGATGACGTCATCCAGCTTGGCCCAGACGATGGCGAGGTCCGAGATCGGCGAGTTTGTGATCCAGTACTTGCCGCCGTTGAGCTTGTAGCCGCCCTCGACCCTGACCGCCTTCGTCTTCATCGAGGCGGGGTCCGAGCCCCCATCGGCCTCGGTCAGGCCAAAGCAGCCGATCAGCTCACCGGCTGCCATGCGGGGCAGGAAGCGCATGCGCTGTTCCTCGGACCCGAAGGCGTAGATCGGATACATGGCAAGCGACGACTGCACGCTCATGGCCGAGCGGTAGCCACTGTCGATCGCCTCGATCTCGCGCGCGATCAGGCCGTAGGCCACGTGGCTGGCCCCGGCCCCGCCGTACTGCTCCGGCAGCATGGCCCCCAGGAAGCCCATCTCGCCCATCTCGGTCATGATGGCGCGGTCGAAGACCTCGTCGCGAAACGCCGCGACCACGCGCGGCAGCAGCCGGTCCCGCGCATAGCCAGCGGAATTGCCTTGGCAAGCCCGCAAGAGCAACAGCGGGATTGGTTCTAGGCGGCGCGTGCGACCACGCGGTCGCGCCCTGCAGCCTTGGCTTCATACACGCCTTCGTCGGCGCGCTTGAGAAGCGATTCGGGCGTGTCCCCGGGACCCGCGCAGGCGGCCACGCCGATCGAGATCGTCACCGTCAGCAGCTCATGCCCGCCCATCACGCGGAAGGGGGTCGAACCGACATCGCGACGGATCCGCTCCGCAATGCGGCGGGCGTCCTCCATGTCGGTGCCGGGCATCACCACGACAAACTCCTCGCCGCCAAGGCGACAGGGCAGGTCGACGGCCCGGACATTGGTCGCCAGACGCACCGCGAACTCACGCAGGACCTCGTCTCCGACGTCGTGACCGAAACCGTCGTTGACCGCCTTGAAGTGATCGATGTCGAGCACCAGCACCGACACAGGCTCCCCGCCCAGCGCCGCACGACTGACAAAGGCCTGCAGCTGGCCCGCCATGTAGCGACGATTGTGCAGACCCGTCAGGGCGTCGGTGACGGCCATCTCGAGGCTATAGTCCAGCTTCTCGCGCAGGAAGTCCGTGTAGCGTTTCCGGCGCACCTGGGTCCGTGCCCGGGCGGCCAGTTCTTCCGGATCGACCGGCTTGGTCAGCAAGTCCGTGACCCCGAGGTCCAGTGCCTTCACGAGGCGCGGTCGATCGGCGGGATCGACTACGGCCAGAATGGGCAGGTGACGCGTGCTTTCAGTCGAGCGAACCTGGGCCACCAGGCGCAGACCGTCGAACTCGGAAGCGGCGACGTTGACGATAAGGAGGTCGTTCAGGCCCCGGGCTGCCGCCAGCCCGGCCGTCGGGTCGGTCTCGACAACCGGTCGATGTTCCTTGGACAGAACCTCGACCATCTTGGCGGCCTGACGAGCGTTGTCATCGACGATCAGAATGCGGCCGCCCGACCCCTTGAGCTTGCCCGCCTTGCCGGCGCTGACGCCGAGGCGGCGACTCGATTCCTCGCGCTCGCGCAGTTCGTCCATGATCAGCTTCAGCCGCGTCAGCGACTTCACCCGCGCGAACAGCAGCACGTCGTCGAAGGGCTTGGTGACGAAGTCGTCGGCCCCGGCGTCCAGCCCGACGATCCGGTCCTCGCGCCCGTCCAGCGCCGTCACGAGGACAACAGGGATGTGAGACGTCGCCGGATCAGCCTTGATCCGCCGGCAGGTCTCAAAGCCGTCCATGCTGGGCATCATGACATCCAGCAGGATGATGTCGGGCTTTTGCTCCGCAGCGACGCGGATCGCTGTCGGGCCATCGGAAGCCGTCAGGACTTCATAGTACTCAATCGTCAGCTTGGCCTCGAGCAGGCGGACGTTGGCATCCACATCATCGACGACCAGGACACGCGCGACCATCGGCTCAGCCCACCGTCACAGGCTGGTTGAGGTGCTTTTTCACCGTGTCGAGGAAGTGCATCACGGAAATCGGCTTGGAGATGTAGGCTTCACAGCCTCCCTGCCGGATCCGCTCCTCATCACCCTTCATGGCGAAGGCGGTGACGGCGATGACCGGGATATGGCTGAGTTCCTCGTCATCCTTGAGCCACTTGGTGACTTCCAGGCCGCTGATCTCTGGCAGTTGGATGTCCATCAGGATCAGATCGGGCATGTGCTGGCGCGCCAGGGCCATCGCCTGCAATCCCTCGCGGGTCTGCAGCGTCTGGTAGCCCTGGGAATCGAGCAGATCATGAAAGAGTTTCATGTTCAGCTCGTTATCCTCGACGATGAGGACTTTCTTGGACATCACCACCTGGAGCTCAGCGATCGGCACATAGGACCGACTTCAGTTTCGATCATGACGATCCAGTCTTAAGTTGGCGTGAAGCGGGCGCGGACCCAGGCCGGGGGAACACCCGAGGTCCGCTCGGTCTGCCTTGGGAAGCAATGAAAAGCATCTGCCGCGAGTGTCTGTGGACCGGAGCCGAGGCCGTGGCGCGATGCCCGGCCTGCGGCTCGCCGCGCGTGGCGTCGGACCCGGAACTGGACCAGCTGTCGATCGCCCACCTGGACTGCGACGCCTTCTACGCCTCGGTCGAGAAGCGCGACCGGCCGGAGCTGCGCGACAAGCCAGTCATCGTCGGCGGCGGCGTACGCGGTGTGGTGACCACGGCCTGCTATGTCGCGCGATTGCACGGCGTGGGCTCGGCCATGCCCATGTACAGGGCGCTGAAGGCCTGTCCCGACGCAGTCGTCATCAAGCCTGACTTCGCCAAGTACACGGAGGTCTCGCGCGGCATCTTTGCGATGGTGCGCGAGCTAACGCCCCTGGTGCAGACCTTGTCGCTGGACGAGGCCTGGATCGACCTGTCGGGCACGGAGCGGCTGAACGGAGGGCCGGCCGCTTTGCAGCTTATCCTGCTGCAGCAGCGGATCGAGGCGGAGACGGGGCTGACGGTGTCGATCGGACTGGCCCCAAACCGTTTTCTCGCGAAGATCGCGTCCGAACTCGACAAGCCGCGCGGCTTCTCCGTGATCGGGACAGCGAATGCCCAGGCCCTGCTGGCAAACAAGTCGGTGCGAATTCTTCCGGGCGTCGGGCCGGTGTTCGGCAAGACCCTGGTGTCGGACGGCTACGCTGCGGTCGGCGATCTTGCGGCGGCGGACGTGCGCGATCTGGTGAAACGCTACGGCGAGACGGGTCTGCGCCTGCACGACCTCAGCCATGCGCGAGATGCCCGCTCCGTGAACCCCGAACATGACCGGCGCGGCATGAGCGCGGAGAACACCTTCAACACCGACCTGACGACGTCCGAGGATCTGGAGTCCGAGCTCTGGGCCCTATGCGAGAAGGTGGCGTCCAAGGCGCGGCGTGACGGGGTCGCCAGCCGGGTCATCGTGCTGAAGCTGCGGCGATCTGACTTCAAGATCATCACGCGCCGAAAGACCCTGCCCGAACCGGTGCAGACGGCGCGCGCCCTGTTCGCTGTCGGGCGCGAGCTGCTGAAGCCGGAACTCGGTCGCCCCTATCGCCTCATCGGCATAGGCATGGCCGACATCCAGGATGCCGAGGATGCGCCGGACAGCCTGTTCGCGTCTGCGGAGACAAAGACTCTGAAAACCGAGACGATCATAGACGCCCTGAGAGCGAGGTTCGGGGCCGGAGCCGTGGTGGCGGGCAGGGCGTTGAAGCGGCCTTAAGGCTCGGCGGCTAGAGTGAGCCCTATGTCCGCCTTCGTCGACAAGATGCGCCGCCGGGCCGGCCGGTGGCTGGATCAGAGATCCATGCGGATCGAACCGCAACGCGGCGTCTTCAGCCTGTCGTTCGACGACATCCCTGCAACCGCCTGGACCGAAGCGGGGCCAATCATGGCCGAGCATGGGGTCAAGGCGACCTACTACGTCTGCGGTGGGCTGGAGAGCGGCGAGAACCTGGGCCTGCCCCAGTTCACGACGGCGCATCTTCAGGCCCTGTTCCAGGCGGGCCACGAGGTCGGCTGCCACACCTTTAGCCACCTCAGCGCTTTGCGAGCGTCACCAGCGGCCTACGCCGCCGACCTGGACCGCAACGCCTATTGGGTCGCCGAGCGGCTGGACGGCCATGTGATGACGACCTTCGCTTGGCCCTACGGAGACGTCTCCGTGACCGCAAAGGCCGTCGCGGCGGAACGGTTCAAGCTGGGGCGTGGTGTGCGTGACGGGGTCAACGCCGGTCATGCGGACCGCGCGGCGGCGCAGGCCATCGGGCTCGAGAGCCGTCGGCTGCCCGGATACGACCTCGAGGCTTTGATGGCCGAGGCGGCAAACCGGCGCGGTTGGCTGATCGCCTACGGCCACGATGTGATGGATGGGCCGACGCCCTACGGCTGCACGCCCGACGATCTGGACCGGGTGATCCGGCTGGCCAAGGCGGCGGGGCTCGACATACTGCCGGTCGGACAGGCACTGGCCCGGATAAACTGACGTCAGCCCAGAGCGGCGCTGATCTTCGCCGCCGTCTCCTTGAGCTCGTCTACATCAGCCATGCCGCCCTGCCCGTGGCCCTTGAGCGGCCGGTCGGCCCAGCGCGGGATGACGTGGAAGTGCAGGTGAAACACGGTCTGGCCGCCCGCCTCGCCGTTGAACTGCATGATCGACACGCCGTCGCAGCCAAGCGCCTTCACGACGGCTTGAGCCACACTCTGCGTCGCGGCGGCGAGGCGGGTCAGCACCTCTGATTCGACTTCAAGCAGGGTCCGCGCTGTGGAGGTCTTCGAGATGACCAGGACGTGCCCTTCCGACTGGGGGAACACGTCCATGAAGGCGAGGACGTCGCCGTCCTCGAACACCTTCACCGCCGGCATCTCGCCGCGCAGGATTCTGGCGAAGACGTTGGACGGATCGTAAGGAGCGTGGAGCGTCATTCGAGGCCTCAGGCGCGGGCAGCGCCTCTCGACTGCTCCACGCCCAGCGCCTTGAGTGTGGTCGCGGCGATGTGCTCGGCGTTCAGGCCAGCCTCTGTGTATTGGGCGGCCGGCGCGTCCTGATCCTGGAAGACGTCCGGCAGGTGCATGGTGCGGACCTTCAACCCTGCGTCCAATGCACCCTCGGCGGCCAGGAACTGCAGTACGAAGGCACCGAAGCCGCCCATGGCGCCCTCCTCGATGGTGATCAGGGCCTCGTGCTCACGCGCCAGGCGGGTGATCAGGTCATGATCCAGAGGCTTGGCGAAGCGCGCGTCGGCGACGGTCGCCGAGATGCCGTGCGCGGCTAGCAGATCGGCGGCCTTCAGCGTCTCCTGCAGACGGGTGCCAAAGCTGAGCAGGGCGACGGCCGTGCCTTCTCGGACGATGCGGCCCTTGCCGATCTCCAGCGGGGCGGCCAGCTCGGGGATCTCCACCCCCACGCCGTCGCCGCGCGGATAGCGGAAGGCGGACGGACGGTCGTCGATCTCGCAGGCCGTGGCGATCATGGCGGCCAGGTCAGCCTCATCGGCGGCGGCCATCAGGACCATGCCCGGCAGCGCCCCCATGTAGCCGATGTCGAACGACCCCGCATGGGTGCAGCCGTCGGCACCCACCAGACCCGCCCGGTCCATGGCGAAGCGCACCGGCAGGGACTGGATCGCCACATCGTGGACGACCTGGTCATAGCCACGTTGCAGGAAGGTCGAATAGATGGCGCAGAAGGGCTTCATGCCGTCGGCAGCTAGACCGGCGGCGAAGGTCACGGCGTGCTGCTCGGCGATGCCGACGTCATAGGTGCGGCTGGGGAAGGCCTGGCCGAAAAGATCCAGACCCGTGCCCGACGGCATCGCCGCGGTGATGGCGACGATCTTCGGATCGCGTTCGGCCCGCTTGATCAGCTCGGTGCCGAATACCTTGGTGTAGCTGGGGGCGTTGGAGACGGACTTGTTCTGCTTGCCCGACACGACGTCGAACTTGACCACGGCGTGCAGTTTGTCTGCGCTGGACTCGGCCGGGGCATAGCCCTTGCCCTTCTGGGTCACGACATGAACGACCACCGGCCGGTCCGTAATGGCGGCAGCGTTACGGAGGATCGGGACAAGGTTATCCATATCGTGACCATCAACTGGCCCGATGTAGTAGAAGCCCAACTCCTCGAAGAAGGTGCCGCCCGTGATCATGCCCCGGGCGTATTCCTCGGCCTTTCGCGCCGCCTCGCGGAAGGGGCGCGGCATGTGCTCGGCGACCTTCTTTCCGAACTGGCGGAAGTTCTGATAGGCACCGCCCGAGACCTGCTTGGCGAGGTAGGCGCTCATGCCGCCGACCGGCGGAGCGATCGACATGTCGTTGTCGTTGAGGATGACGGTCAGTTGGCCGGTCGTTTCGGCCGCGTTGTTCATCGCCTCATAGGCCATGCCTGCCGACATGGAGCCGTCGCCGATAACGGCCACGACCTTGTTTTTCTTGCCCTGCTGGTCCCGCGCCGCCGCAAAACCCAGCGCCGCCGAGATCGAGGTGGAAGCATGCGCTGCGCCGAACGGGTCGTATTCGCTCTCGGCACGCTTGGTGAAGCCTGACAGGCCGCCGCCCTGACGCAGGGTGCGGATCCGATCGCGTCGGCCGGTGAGGATCTTGTGCGGGTAGCATTGGTGGCCGACGTCCCAGATCAGGATGTCGTCCGGCGTATTGTAGACGTGGTGGAGCGCCACGGTCAGTTCGACGACGCCCAGGCCAGCGCCCAAGTGGCCGCCCGTCACGGAGACGGCATCGATCGTCTCGGCCCTCAGTTCGTCGGCCAGCTGCTTTAGCTGGGCGATATCGAACCCGCGCGTGTCGGCTGGGAACTGAACCTTGTCGAGAAGCGGCGTGTCGGTCATCGGGACGGCGGAGCCTTTGGTTTCTTGTCGATGGCGCCGACTTCAATGAGCCAGCGTCCTCCCTGTCAGGACCGACGGTTTAGCACGAAGTCCACGCTCGCCTTGAGGTTTTCGGCATCGACGCCGAACACATCCAGATGACCGCGGGCCTGATCGGCCAGGTGAGCAACGCGTTGGCGCGCCTGATCGACGCCTAGCAGCGTCACAAAATTGGTCTTGCCCTGCGCTGCGTCCTTCTGGGCCGCTTTGCCAAGCTCGACCTCGTCCCCGTCAAAATCCAGAAGGTCATCGACGATCTGATAGGCAAGGCCGATGTCGTGAGCGAAGTTCATTAGCGCCTGCTGATGGCGTTCCTCGGCGCGCGCGACGATCAAGGGAATCTCGAAGGCATAGGTGAAAAGCGCCCCCGTCTTCAGCCTCTGCATCCGGGCGACGCCGCCAAGATCGTCACGAACGCCCAGAAGATCGATCATCTGACCGCCGGCCATACCGCGCGCGCCGCTGGCCAGCGACAGACGCGCCGCGAGCGCACAGCGAACCTCGGCATCCTCGTGCGTGTCGCGGTGCAGGATGATGTCGAAGGCTGCGGTCTGGAGCGCGTCACCTGCCAGAATGGCTGTGGCCTCGTCATAGGCGATGTGCAGCGTCGGACGGCCCCGGCGCATATCGTCGTTGTCCATCGCCGGCAGGTCGTCATGGACCAGCGAATAAGCGTGGACGCATTCGAGGGCACAGGCGGCGCGAAGCACCGGCCGCTCCTCGATATCGAACAGCCGCGAGGCTTCCATGGCGAAATAGGGCCGCAACCGTTTGCCAGGACCCAGAGCCGCATAACGCATAGCTTCGGTCAGTCGAGATTCCGGTCCATCCGCGCGAGGCAGGAGCTCGTCGAGCGCCACCGTCACCATATCGGCGACCTCTGCGACCCGTTCGGCGACGCTCTGGACAGGGGCGTTGGCGGCCAGTCGCATCAGAACAGTCTCCCACCATTCGGCACGTCGCGATCCACGCCGACCAGCACAACTTCACCGTCTGCGTCCGGGAAGCCTAGCGTCAGCACCTCGGACATGAAGGGCCCGATCTGACGGGGCGGGAAGTTGACCACTGCCGCCACCTTGCGGCCGGACAATTCATCGGTCGTGTAATGGCGGGTGATCTGGGCTGAAGATCGCTTGACCCCGACGTCGGGACCGAAGTCGATCGTCAGCTTGTAGGCTGGCTTGCGCGCCTCAGGAAACGGTTCGGCTCGGATCACCTCACCCACGCGCACGTCCACCCTCATGAAGTCGTCGAAGGCGATGTGTTCCGCCACGGCCGTCATCAGCCGAACTCTGCCGGCTCAAGGCCCTTGGCGGAGCCATCGGAGCCAACGACGATCTTGTCGACGCGAAGCTGGGCGGCCTTCAGGCGCGACTCGCAGTGCGCCTTCAGCCTGGCACCTTCTTCATACAGTGTGATCGACTCCTCCAGCGGAGCCTGGCCGGACTCGAGCCGAGACACGATGGTCTCGAGGCGCGACAGTGCGTCTTCGAAAGACAGATCGGCGGGTACGGCGGAAGCGTCTGACATCAACTGGACCCTAGAGGGGCCGCGCGCACGCTTCAACGGGGAAGCGTCACGCCCGCTCGTAGCGGCGCTGGCTCCAGTATCTGAAGCCCTGATTGTGAACCAGTTTCCACCCGTCGGCCTTCAGACGGCGACCGACCATATGGTTGAAATAGCCATGTGCGAGGACCAGGACGTCCTCTCCAGCCTCAGCGCGGCCAATCAGGACTTGGGCGGCGCGTTCGGCACGTGCTTCTGCCTCGCGGCGGGTCTCCTGGCCGTCATGATGATCGAACGCGTGCCACCAGAACCGGGCGACGGCACCCCAGTACTTTGGCGGCAGTTTGAACCAGTCAGGGAAATGCGGCGGAGGCAGAGGGGCCTCGATGAACAGGACGTCCGACACCACGTCGCGACCATTCGAGACGGCAACTGCGGTTTCCTGGGCTCTTTGGCGGGTTGATGCGAAAATCACGCCCGCACCCTGAGCTGTCTCGAGCAGTCCCTGCGGCGGAGTCTGGCCGGCAAGCAGGCCGCCCTGCTCATACTTGGCCCACCAGTCCCGGTATTGGTCCGAGGTCAGATAACACTTGCGCGACAGGGCCGGCTCGCCATGGCGAGCGAGCGTGATGGAGCCGACACGGTCTGATGTCATCGGCTCTGGCGCAACGACGGGCTGCGGCGCGGTGAGATCAATTCGATCCATCTGAAGGGTATCAGGGCTCATGGCGCGAGGGTCGGCGTCAGTGACGTCTGGTCCTCAATCCTCCCCCAAAGCCCGCACATGGGCGGCGGCCGAGCGGCCGAGTCCTTCAAGGTCGTAACCGCCCTCCAGCGAGGACACAACCTTGCCTCCGCATCGCCGACGCGCGACTTCGAGCACAGCCCGCGTCGCCCAGGCGAAATCCTCGGCCTCCAGGCTCTGGTGAGCGAGCGGATCGCGCCGGTGCGCATCGAAGCCGGCCGAGATCAGGATCAGGTCAGGCGCGAACGCATCGAGTGCAGGCATCAGACCGCCCGCGAACGTCCCCCGCCATGATTCGCGCGCGGCATGGGGCTCGACCGGAGCGTTGACGACGTTACCGACGCCGGTTTCATGCGCAGCGCCTGTGCCGGGATAGAGCGGCATCTGGTGGATGGAGGCGAAGAACAGGCTCGGATCGGACTCGAACGCCGCCTGGGTGCCGTTGCCGTGGTGGACATCGAAATCGACCACGGCGACGCGCGGCATCCCCAGCGATTGAGCCACACGGGCGGCGACGGCGACGGAAGAGAACAGGCAGAATCCCATCGCCCGGTCAGGCTCGGCATGGTGACCAGGCGGCCGCACAGCCGCAAAGGCGCGAGCCGTTTCTCCCCCGGCCACCGCGTTCACAGCGTCGATGACTGCGCCGGCCGCAAGACGGGCAGCACGGACGCTGCCCGGAGACAGGATCGTGTCTGCATCGAGCTGTGCCAGGCCGGTGACCGGTGAGGCGTCAAGGATACGGGCGACGTACTCAGCCGGATGGACGCGCTCAAGGTCGACGACCTGGGCTTCGGTCGCCGCGCGGCGGTCCAGCGACAGGTCTGAATCATCGAGCGCCGCCAGCACGGCAGCCAGCCGCTCAGGGCGTTCCGGGTGGCCAACGCCGGGCGCGTGCTCGGCCATGTCGGGGTGGGTGAACAGGGCGACGGACATCGGGGCCAAGACTAGGCAGAGTCCCGCCGCTTGTCGCCAGCCGGATCGGGCCTTATGCGCGCGGCATGAGCGATGTCGTGATCCGAGCCCCCTCCCCTGCCGACGCCGAGGCGCTCGGTGCGCTGGGCCGCCAGACCTTCATCGACACCTTCGTCACGGGCTTCGGCATCCCCTACCCCGCTGACGATCTGGCCGCCTTCCTCGACGCCAGCTTCAGCGTCGAGGCGACAGCGAGAAAGCTTGCAGAGCCTGGTGCCGCCTGGTGGGTGGCCGAACGAGACAGCGAGCTTCTGGCCTTTGCCAACACAGGGCCGAACACCCTGCCCCATGCCGACGCCCGACCCAGCCATGCTGAGCTGCGTCGTCTCTATGTCGCCAGGGGGGCTCAGGGGCTCGGGTTGGGCACGAGGTTGCTGGCCCTGTCGCTCGACTGGATGGAGGCCAACACCGACGGCCCCCTGTGGATCGGCGTCTGGAGCGGCAATCTGAAGGCCCAAAAGCTTTATGCCGCTCACGGATTCGAAAAGGCCGGAGAGTATCAGTACCCTGTCGGCGCCTGGCGCGACGACGAGTTCATCTTGCGTCGCGGCTGATCCAGGCACACGGTTCAACCCATGCTCCTCCCCCTCTTCACCGCCCTGAAGGACGCCCGCGTCCCCGTCTCGATGAAGGAATGGCTCCATCTCATGGAGGCCATGGACAAGGACGTGGCCGGAGGCAGGGTCGAGGACTTCTACCATCTGTCCCGCGCGGTCCTGGTCAAGGATGAGAAGCACTACGACCGGTTCGACCAGGTCTTTGGCAAGGTATTCAAGGGGATCGAGACGATCGGCGCGGGCGACGAGCCGACGCTGGACGTGCCCGAGGACTGGCTGCGGCTGCTGAACGAAAAATTCCTGACCGACGAGGAGAAGGCCGAGATCGAGGCGCTCGGCGGCTTCGACAAGCTGATGGAGACGCTGAAACAGCGGATGGAGGAGCAGCAGAAACGCCACGAGGGCGGGTCCAAGTGGATCGGTACGGGCGGGACCAGCCCCTTCGGCCACGGCGGCTACAATCCCGAAGGCGTCCGGATCGGTGGGCCCGGCAGGCAGGGCCGTGCGGTCAAGGTTTGGGAGAAACGCGAGTACCGGAACCTGGACGACACCGTCGAACTGGGCACGCGCAACATCAAGGTCGCTTTGCGTCGCCTGCGCCGCTTCGCCCGCGAAGGCGCGGCCGATGAACTGGACATCGACGGCACCATCGACGGCACGGCGCGCCAGGGCTGGCTGGACATCCAGATGCGGCCGGAGCGGCGCAATACCATCAAGGTGCTGCTGTTCCTGGACGTTGGCGGCTCGATGGACGGCCATATCAAGCTCTGCGAGGAGCTGTTCAGCGCGGCCCGGACCGAGTTCAAGAACCTGGAGTTCTTCTACTTCCACAACTGCCTCTATGAGGGCGTCTGGAAGGACAATCGGCGTCGCCACGCCGAGCGCATCCCGACCTGGGACCTGCTGCACAAGTACAACGGCGACTGGCGCGCCATCTTCGTCGGCGACGCGACCATGAGCCCCTATGAGGTCACCATGCCCGGCGGGTCCGTTGAGCACTGGAACGAGGAGGCCGGGGCCGTCTGGATGCGGCGGGCGCGACTGCAGTGGGACAAGTCGGTTTGGCTCAACCCCGTCGCAGAGCGGTACTGGAGCTATACAGCTTCGGTCAGTCTGCTGCGGGAGATCATGGACCAGCGCATGTATCCCCTGACCCTGGACGGCCTGGACAAGGCGATGCGGGCGCTGACGCGCTGAGACGGAATGCCGGTCGCGGAAACTGGCGTTTCATGCGAAGATGCGAGGGTTCTGGAGAACTGATCCATGTCGACCGTCTTGGCTCTGATCCTTGCCTTGCAACAGTCGCCGGGTGGCGTGGTCTGGGAGACCCCAACCGTCGAGCCTGTGACCGTGACGGAGGTTTCCGAGCTTCCGGATCTGCCGGACTGGGCGCTGGCTGATCCGTTCAGCTGGGAGAGGTCGCAATGCAGCCCGCTGGTGCGAGGCAGCGAGCCGATGTCGGCGTGCCAATCGAGGGTGAGAGCAGATCTGTCGCTGGTGCTCGGGGACCGATTGCCGGCGGGCTTGCGTCCGGCCGACGCACCGACGCCGTGTCAGGCAACGCCAAGCGCTGATGGCTCATTCCCGGTCGAATGTCGCGAACCCGAACGCCGTATCGCCGCGGCCAACACGGTTCAGGATCAGGTCTGCGAAAGTCGTCCCAGGAGAGAAGGCGGCGCGGTCGCTTTCGTCACCGAGTGCCGCCCTGCCGGAGCATCGTCCGAGCGCGAGGGCCTGCGATTTCGCCTGCCGGTCGGAGACCGCTGAGGCCCTCTTGACCTTCCGCAGCGTCACCATGTCAGGTTCGTTTCCAAACAGGACGGACTTGCCATGGCGCGCCTCGATCTCATCCTCCGTGACCTGACGGCCTCCGCCGACGACGGCTATCCCCTGTCGATGCGGTTGGTCTCAGCGCCCGAGCCTACCCATGCTGTCCTTGTCACCTCGGGCACCGGCTTTCCCAAAGGGTTCTACGAGCGGTTCGCGCGGCATCTGGCAGGGCGCGGGGCGGCGGTCCTGACCCACGACATGCGCGGCATCGGCGGCTCGCGGCCCGACGACCTGGCCGCCATGCGCATGACCTATGAGGACTGGGGCCGGCTCGATATGCCCGCCGCGCTTGAGGCCCTGATCGGCGAAGCGCCCGGCCTGCCCGTCACCCACGTCGGCCATAGCGTGGGCGGCCACTTCGCCGGGTTCATGCCGAACCAGGCCAAGATCCGCCGCCATGCCTTCGTCGCCGTCGGATCGGGCTACTGGCGGAAACATCCTGTAAGCTACAACCCGGTCGAGCTGTTCTTCTGGTGGGGATACGGCCCCATCAGCCTCGCGCGGCACGGCTACATCAAGGGCGGAAGCCTGTGGCGGGGCGCCGACCTGCCGCGCGGCGTCTTTCTGCCGTGGCGCAAGTGGTGTCATGACCCCCACTACTTCGGCAGGAAGCTGCTGACAGAGCTCCAGCCCAATCACTTCGCCGAGGTGACCGCGCCGATCCGGTCGTGGATCTTCACCGACGATCCCATCGCCAATGTGCGCACCGGCCCGGACATGCTGAAGGTCTATCCGAACGCGCCGTCTGAGCTGGTGGTCCGGAGCCCCGCCGATTACGGCGTCGGCCGCATCGGGCACGAGGGCATGTTCCGCCGAGGCATGGAACCGGTCTGGGACGAAATCGCTGAGTGGCTCACGGCCGATTGACTGGCGGCGCGACCGGCTCCGCCTATATCCGGCCTCTTCCCCGACCGCCGCCGGAGCGCTCCATGACCGACCAAGCCACGATCACCATCGACGGCCTGACCCTGCCGCTCCTCGGCTTCGGCACCTGGCAGCTGGAGCCCGACGACGCGCGGCGCATGGTCGCCGAGGCCCTGCGCATCGGCTATCGCCACATCGACACGGCCTGGATCTACAAGAACGAGGCAGCCGTCGGCGATGGCATCCGGGACTCGGGCGTGCCGCGCGACGAGATCTGGCTGACCACCAAGATCTGGGTCGCCCACTTCGAGCGCGACGCCCTGCTGGCCCAGGCCGAGGAGTCGGCGAACAGCCTGGGCTTCACCCCCGACCTGCTGCTGCTCCACTGGCCCAAGGTGAAGCCGTCCATCCCCGACACCATCGCGGCGCTCAATGAGGCCAAGGACAGAGGCCTGACCCGATCCATCGGCGTGTCAAACTATCCAGCCGCCCAGTTCCGCCAGGCGCAGGCAGCATCGAACGCCCGGATCATCACCAACCAGGTCGAGTACCATCCCTATGTCTCGCTGAGGACGCTGAGGGCGACGGCGGCGGAGCTGGGGTCTTCGATCACGGCCTGGTCGCCACTGGCCCAGGGCCAGATCGCCGACGATCCGGTCATCGGAGAGATCGCGGCCGCCCACGGCAAGACGCCCGGCCAGGTGACGCTTCGCTGGTTCATCCAGCAGGACGTCATTGCCATCCCGCGCACGGTGAAGCCCCGGCGGGCGGCCGAAAACTTCGACATCTGGGACTTCCAGCTCTCGGCCGAGGAGATGCAACGCATTCATGGCAGGGCCCGTCCGGATGGGCGGCTGGGCGACTGGATCGACAGGGACTTCGTCTGGGACGCGGAGTAGTCCCTGAGCCTCAGTTCGGCGCGATGAAGGCGTGGACCACCAGCATCATCGCCGCGAGGAACAGCGAAAGCCACGTCAGCAGGATGCCGAACACCCGCGCCGTCGTGGCCTTGTCACCCCGCAGTCCCGCGGCGTGAAGCACACGCCCGACCAACAGCGGCGCTCCCACCATGTGGATGCCCACCGCCGGCATACCCAAGGTCGCGAGGATCGCCATCGCGGCGATGCCGACGGGGATGTACTCGGCCGCGTTGCCGAACACCCGGCTCTTGAGCGCCAGGTCTGGATCACCGCCGTCGCCCAGCGAGACCCGCCGGGCTCGCCGCGTCAGGGCGACACGCATCGACAGGGCCACTAGGAGAAGCAGCAGAAGTCCGCTCCACAGAGCTGCGGCTTCGGCACCGTTGAGGTTCGCATCGATCATCATGCTCAGCCCTCCCGGCCGATCGGATACAGTCTGAAGCGGTCATCATAGAACGGCGTGCGCTCATAGAACCACTGCAGCCGCGCATCGCCGTTGGCGGCGAAGGCCGGGTCCGCCGCCAGTTTCGCCTCGAACTCGGCCTTCAGCGCCGGATCGGCCGCCAGCATAGCCTCGGCCAGGGGCGCGATGGCGTAGCCCTCGATGTACTCCACGCGGCTGAGGATTTCGGGGACCAGGCCCCAGGCGAAGAAGCTCTCGCTGGACTGGGGTTCAAGCAACAGCACCGCGATGTCGCCCAGGGGCTGGTCCGTCGGGACGCGAACCGAGCCGGGGGACCAGGTCCAGTCGCGCTGTTCGGCCTCGACCGTCTGCACGCTCATCTGGATGTGACCCTCGTTGGCGCGCGTCGCGATGACCGGATCGACCAGACGAAGCATGGAAACTGAAACGGTGCGCGGCGTTTCCAACGTCTCCATCTGCAAGCCGTGAATGCGCAACCGCTCGATCAAATCCGCGCGGTGGGCTGGCACCCAGTAGGCGGTCGGCCGGCGCAGGGTCAGCGACGGGCGCGACCCGAAATAGGGGACTTGCCACAGCTCCGGATCGGGGCGGCCAAGCCAGCGAATCTCGGTCCGGCCCGACGCCTGGCTTTCGTAGGTCTCGTAGAGGACACCCCGGAACGCGCGCGTCTCGAGCGGCGTGGGATCGGGCACGAAGTTGGCCGGGACTTCGGCGGGCCGCAGCGCCCGGTCGGCGGCGATGGCGGAACGGACGGCCGTGCCCTCCTCGGCGAGCAACCGCAGCGATGCCTCGATCAGGACGTAGGTCCCCAGCACCCGCTGCTCGTAGGGCTTCAGGCTGTGGTTCTCGATCAGGACGGTCGGCACATGCGCCGCCGCGCCCCAGCCATTAGAGAACCGCTCGCCCAGGCCGCCGTCGGACAGCCCGGCCCTCGGGTTGTCGCCGTCGACGCCGAACACAAGCGGCCCGGGGATGTGCCCGTGGCCTTCCAGCGCCGCGTTGATCGCCGGCTTGAACCGATCGTCCAGCCATTCCGAGATCGCCGGAGAGCGGGAATAGACCCCGTCCTCGCCGTTGAAGCCGAAGGTGATGTCGTACTGGTAGTCCATGCCGTCGGTGACGTGGATGTCCAGGTAGAGCTCCGGGTCCAGCCGGTTCATGAAGGCGCGCAGCGCCCGCATCTCCGGCTGGTCCAGCTTCAGGAAGTCGCGGTTCAGGTTCTGGTTGGTGGCGGTGTTGCGCCATCCCTGGATGCGCGGGCCCCGCTGGTTCGGCCGGCTATAGGCGCTGGCCCGCTCGTGGCCATCGACCGACAGGATCGGGATCAGCACCAGATTGACCCGGTCGATCAGGCCGCCCTTGTCCCCGAAGGCGATGTCGCGCAGCAGCATCATGCCGGCGTCCTTGCCGTCGATCTCGCCAGGGTGAATTCCGGCCTGGGCCAGCAGGACCGGCTTTGATGGGTCCAGGGCTGCACCGTCCCGGCTGGCGATGACGGCGTAGATCGGCCGACCTTCCGGGGAGACACCGAACTCCTCGATGCGGATCAGGTCGGATGCGGCGTCCAGCCGGTCGAACCAGGCGCGGGTGGCGGCGTAGTCCGGGCTGAAGTTGAGCTCGGGATCGCGCTCAAAGTCGGTGATCCAGGGGTTGGAGGCGTCGGCCAAAAGGCTGCGACTGGCCCCGTCCCATTCGAGGGCAGGTGGCAGGAAGGCCTGATCCCAGGGCGCGGTGTTGGAGACGGACTGGGACATGGCGGGACTCGAACACAGGGCCGCAAGGGCGGAGAGGAGAAGGACGGTGCGCATGGCCCTTCGTCGTCCGGCCTGGGTCATCTGGCAAGGCCCCGGTCAGATCGCCGGCGACCAGCCTCCGGCCGCGATCAGCTGGAACCCGGCCCGCACCATGTTCCAAAGGGTATAGGCCAGCACGACGATCAGGGCCCCGATCACCAAACCGCGCCAGGGCGCGAAGGCGGCGGTCAGGTTGCAGACGGCAAATAGGACGACGCCGAAGATCAGCCGGGGCGTCCAGAAGGCGGCCCACGTCGGGTCTGCGAGTGCCAGCAGGCCCAGCAGCAGCCAGACCATGGCGTTGGCCGCCAGCACGCAGCCGAAGACCACGCTCCGGTGGGTCCAGAAATGCTCATCGAGGTCGATGCGCGTCTCGACCCCCTCGGCCGTCACGCGCGGGAAGGTGATGCTGGCTGCCACATAGAAGGTCGCGGCGATGACCAGGCCGACCAGCAGCAGGGCCGGATTGAACGGCGCGCCGCGAAAGAACCGCCAAGCCTGGTTCCAGAAGGTCGCCAGATCCAGCGCCACGAACACCGCCAGCAAGGGCGTCAGCCAGCCGAACCGTACCCGATGCCGCTCGTGCAGCAGCCGCGCAAACCCGCCCGTCAGCTCCGCCACCGACAGGCCCAGCAGCAGGCCGTAGAAGCTGAAGAAGAATTCGAAGGCGCTCACTCGTACATCCACCAGATTATCAGTGCGAGGGCCAGCCCCAGTCCGATCCGATGAATCCAGAGATTGCGCCAGAAAATCAGCGCGAGCGGGATCAGATAGACGACAATGAACCTCTCGATCAGCTCGCCAGCCGAGTATTGGTTGCCAGCGAGCAGTCCTCCAACCATGCCTGCCGAGGTCGGTATCATCATGGCCACCATGACAAGCCGGGAGTGCGAAAGGTAGAATTTGTCGAGAGACGAATGCTTGTCCGGATCTTCCGGAAACATGACCGTACTCACCACGACATAGGGCAGTGCGACGAAGACGCCGATCAACAAAGTGGTCGGCGTGACCGGAACCGCTTGCAACGCATTCCAGGCGAAGAGCCAGTTCAGAATTGCATGGGACAGCAGCCAAGCGCCCAGCAGCGGGAGACACAGGCCGATATTGGCATGCTCGCGGGCCCGCCACAGCCGACCGAAGCCGATCGCGACATTGGCCACGGCGATACCGAGGATCAGGCCGAAGAAGCTGAAGTAGAATTCGAATGCGCTCATCGGGTGTCCTCCGGAGAGGCGCTGCCGAGGTCCCAGGCTCCGCCTTGGGCGAGGAGCAGGACGTCAGACAGCACCAGGTGAGCGTCCATGACGAGAAGCCCGAGGAAGGCCAACGAGGCCAGACGCCCCCTCGGCAGGAAGGCGGCGAGCAGCGCCAGGCTCGCGAACATGACCATCAGCCGCAGGAAGCCCCACAGGGCCTCCGGCGCCTGGGCCCCGATGAGCATGGCTGCGACACTGAAGTTCAGCATTTTGGCCGCGACGACCAGGCTGAAGATCAGGCGACGATGACGCCAGTAGTGGGCGTCGAGGTCCAGGCCCTCCTCGATCTCGCGCGGGAAGACCAGGGTGGCGGCGAGGTAGAGCAGGCCGCTCGTCGTTAGTCCCAGCAGCAGCAGGGCGATGCTGTACGGGGCGTTCTGGTTCAGGATCAGCGACTGGTTCCAGAAGGTCGCGACGTCGATGACCATGAAGATGGCCAGCAGGGGCGTCAGCCAGCCGACGCGGATGCGGTGCCCCTCGTGCACCAGCCGCCCCACGCCCGCGACCAACTCCACCACCGCCAATCCCGCGACGAGGCCGATGAAGGTGAACGAGAACTCGAAGGTGCTCATCGGAACAGGCCGGTGATCAGGACGAAAAGCAGCACTCCAAGTCCGATACGATTGATGAGCTTGCCGGGGGCCAGCAGCAACAACAGGGGAATGGCGATCCGGGCATTGAAGTAGAGCGCCTCCAGACCCGGCTGAACGAACTGACCTGTGGCCATCCACGCGAACACACGACCCACCAACGGCGGGGCGGCGAGCGCCAGCAGGAGAACCCGGCGGTGAGCGAAGTAGTGATCCTCGAGCGAGGCCGCCTCACCCGGCGCAGGGAACATGACCTTGCTGGCGAACACATAGGGCAAGGCGATCAAGGCAGAGCCGATCATCCGCGACGGTCCCATCTCGACCGATGCGCCGTTCTGCCAGTACGTGACCCATGCGTTCATGATGCCCACGAGCAACGAAAGGGCCACAAGCGGGACGCAGATGCCCACTGCTATCCGGCTGCGCTCACGCCACATATCGGCAAAGCCGGTCACGACATTGGCTGCCGCCAAGCCGAGCACCAGACTGTAGAACGTAAAGACATATTCGAACGCGCTCATCGGAACAGACCCACCAGCATCCAGACGAGGATGAGCGCCAGTCCAAGCCGGTTGGCTGACCGCCCCGGAAACAGCATCAAGACGAGCGGCCCAAGGAAGCGGACAACGGTCCAGGCCAGGTCCCAGTTGGGGACCAGACCGCCGAACAGTGTCGCAGTCCGCATCATGGCCACCGCTGGGGTCACGGCGAGCGCCAGCAGAATGGTTCGGCGATGGGCCAGGTAGTGGTCTTCCAGCGATGTCCCACCCGCGACGGGGAACACCGCCCGGCTGATGAAGATATAGGGCACCGCCAAGGCGACGATGCCAATCAACTGCCATGGGCTCAGAACCAGCGTGTCTGCCGAATTCCAGAACCGGAGCCAGATGTTCATGACGCCGAGCAGGACGATCCCCGCGATCAGCGGCGTACAGACCCCGACGGCGACCACATGCCGCTCGCGCCACATGTCCGCGAAACCCGTGACGACGTTGGCGACGGCAAGGCCGAGCAGCAGGCCGTAGAAGGCAAAAACGTATTCGAACGCGCTCAAGCGGACCCCCGTACCCTGCCCGTTTACGGTGAAGCTAGCCAGAGATCAGCTTTACGTCACCTGCTCGAAATCACCCCCCGCAGTGCTGCGATCAACCGATCGACTGCCCTCGATAAAGCCAGACATAGAAGCCGATCAGGACCAGCGGACCCGCCCAGTCGAGCCACCTGAACCGAAAGATCGCCAAGGCAAGATAGAGGCAGAGCGGCGCAATCACACGTAACCAGTCTAGCGCTCCAGCCGATCCTGAGCCGTCCACTGAACTGCTGAAGAACAAAAGCCACAGCGCGAGGTAGAGCCCCTGCGCCAGGGCAAAAAGACCCCAGAAGTATCGACGATTGCGCTCATAGTAAGCTGACAGGTCGATCCGCCCCGGCGTCTCGTCCGGCAAGGCCGCCGATGCGAGAAAGGCCAGCAACGCCACCTGCGCGAACTTGGCCAGGAACACCGGAAACGTCATCGCCTCGGCGGAAGAGGCCAGAGTCCATTGCGCGAACCAGAGCCGCACGAGCTCCAGGGTGACGAGGGCCGCCGCCACGATAACTCGGCCATCCCATTCGACACCCTCTTCATGCCGGATAAGCCGGTTGGCACTGACGATCAGATCAGCGACCGCCAAGCCAATGAGGATCGCCCACATGGCGATGGCGTATTCGAACGCGCTCATCGGAACAGACCCACCAGCATCCAGACGAGGATGAGCGCCAGTCCCAGCCGATTGGCCGTCCGTCCCGTCAAGGCCATGAGCGCCACCGGCGCAGCGAAGCGGATCGCCAGCCAACCATTGGGCCAGTCAGGCGTCAGGGTGCCTTGGGCGGCATACCAGATCAGGGAGAAGCCGGGCGTGGCGGCCAAGGCCGCTAGCATGACCCGACGATGCTGGAAGAAGTGGTCCTCAAGCGACGTCGTGGACCCTGCGCCGGGAAACATCGCCCGGCTGAGGAAGACCAGCGGCAGGGCGTAGGCGACCAGGGTGATCAGGGCCCACGGCCCGACATCGACACCCCCCCAGCTCCTCCAGAACCGCAGCCAGAGGTTCATGGTGGCGACCAGCACGATCGCCGCCAGCAGCGGCGCGCAGACCCCGACCTCGATCGCGCGTCGGTCGCGCCACATGTCGGCGAAGCCCGTGCCGACGTTGGCGGCCGCCAGCCCCAGCATGACGCTGTAGAAGGTAAAGACGAACTCGAACGCGCTCAACCGGCCCCCCGACCGTGATTCATGCGGTCAAGCTAGCCCGAGCAAAGCAATGTGTCTTCGCCTGAGATCTTTAGCTGCGACGGTCGCGCTTGGCCGTCAGGCGGTCGACCACCGCGTTTTCGCGTTCCAGACGCTCACGCAACTCTGGAAGCTGGGCAGTCTGTTCGGGCGTGGGCTCGGTCGCAGCCTCGATGTCGGCGATCTGCTCTTCGAGTTCCCACACGGCGTCTTCAGCCTCGGCCAGGCGCTCCTGCTCGCGTTCGGAGAGCGCCGGGCGACGGGGTGCCGAACCCCGCGCGCTACCGCGTCCAACCATGACCTGAGCATCCGCCGGCGTGGGAATGGAAACCACAGGAGCGGCGAGAACAAGCGAAAGAGCAGCGATAGCCAGGGTCTTCATGACAAACTCCGGGGAGGAAGCCCGAAAACCTATGACACCATTACCGATTGGTCACGAAAAATCTTCTTTGCGTCACAATCTGGATTTGACCCGTTAGCGCTAGCGCCAGATCGGGGTGCCGTCGCCGGGCAGGCCCAGCCGGCTCCACATCTCGGAGACCCGCTCAACCACGGTCTCGTCCATGCGGATGACCTCGCCCCACTCCCGTTTCGTCTCGGGCGGCCATTTGTCGGTGGCGTCCAGGCCGATCTTGGAGCCCAGGCCGCTGTCAGGACTGGCGAAGTCCAGGTAGTCGATCGGAGTGTTCTCGATGACGGTGATGTCGCGAGCCGGGTCCATCTTGGTCGAGATGGCCCACATGACGTCCTTCCAGTCGCGGGCGTCGATGTCGTCGTCCACGACGATGACCCACTTGGTGTACATGAACTGGCGCAGGAAGCTCCAGACGCCCAGCATCACCCGCTTGGCGTGGCCGGGATAGGCCTTCTTCATCGACACGACGGCGATGCGGTAGCTGCACCCCTCGGGCGGAAGCCAGAAGTCGGTGATCTCCGGGAACTGGGCCCGCAGCAGCGGGATGAACACCTCATTCAGCGCCTCACCCAGCACGCTGGGCTCATCCGGCGGACGGCCGGTGAAGGTGGTCAGATAGACCGGGTCGCGGCGCATGGTGATGGCGCTGACCTGGAACACCGGGAAGGTCTCGACGGAGTTGTAGTAGCCGGTGTGGTCGCCGTAGGGGCCTTCCGCCGCGTGCTCGTCCAGCAGGACGTGGCCTTCCAGCACGATCTCGGCGCGGGCCGGGACCATCAGCGGCACGGTCTTGCAGGGGACAAGTTCGGCCTTCTGGCCGCGCATCAGACCGGCGAATTGGTACTCCGACAGCGTGTCCGGCACCGGCGTCACGGCCGCCAGGATGGTGCCCGGATCAGCCCCCAGCACGACGGCGCAGGGCAGCGGTCCGGTCTTCTTCTTCTTGTGCCGGGCGTAATGCTGTGCCCCGCCGCGGTGGGCCAGCCAGCGCATGATGGCCCTGTCCTTGCCCAGCACCTGCATGCGATAGATGCCCAGATTGAAGTCGTCCTCGCGGTCCTCCGACGGCCCCTTGGTGACGACCAGGCCCCAGGTGATGAGCGGCGCAGGCTCACCGGGCCAGCAGGTCTGGATCGGCAGGCTGGTCAGGTCGATCTGGTCACCCTTGAGCACGACCTCCTGCACAGGGGCCGATTTCACGACCCTGGGCCGCATGGCCATGACGGTCTGGGCGAGCGGCAGGAGCTCCATGGCCTCGCCGAAGCCGCGCGGCGGGGTCGGGTTCTTCAGGAAGGCCAGCAGTTCGCCGACCTCGCGCAGTTCCGCCGCCGTCGTGCGCTGCTTCTTCTCCAGCGTGACGCCCATGGCCACGCGCTTGACCGTCCCGAACAGATTGGCCAGCGCCGGGATCGGACTGATCGATCCGTCCGGCATGACCGGCTTTTCGAACAGGACCGCAGGCCCGCCGTTCCTGAGAAGGCGGGTCTGGATCTCGGTCATTTCCAGCACGGTCGAGACCGGCTCGGTGACGCGCACCAACTCGCCCGCCGCCTCCAGCACCGTGATGAACTCGCGCAGGTCTTTGTATGCCATGAGGGGGTGGTAGAGCGGGCGGGCGGCGCTGTCACCCGTGTCACGCCGCCCCGCGATTGCGGCGGAAGCGCGCGTCCGCCATATGCGGACCATGCCTGTCAGTCCCGCGCCCGCCGACCTTCTGCACGATCTGGTGCGAGACGCCCTGAAGGCTGGAGCCGACGCCGCCGAAGCTGTCTCGTCCGAACGGGCCTCGCTGTCCGTAGGGGTGCGCAACGGCGCGCTGGAAGACGTCGAGCGCGAGGAAAGCCGGGATCTTGGTCTGAGGGTTTTCGTCGGGCGGCGGCAGGCGACCGTGTCGGCCTCGGACCTGTCGGAAGCGACGCGAACCCGGCTGGTCGAACGCGCTGTGGCGATGGCCCGGCTGGCCCCCGAGGACCCCTACAACGACATCACCCCGCGTGATCAGCTGGCGAAGGGTCCGTTTCGCGAGCTGGACCTGTTCGACGCCAGCGAGCAGTCCGCCGCCGAGCTTGAAGCCGTGTCGCGCGAAGCCGAGGCCATAGCCCTGGCCACGCCCGAGATCGCTCGATCCGAAGGTGCGGGCGCGGGCTATTCGTCGTCACGCTGGCGCCTGGTGACGTCGGAAGGCTTTGATGGCCGGTACCAGGCCACGGGGTTTTCCCTCAGCGCCAGCGTCATCGCCGAACGCGACGGCGCGATGGAGCGCGGCGGCGAGGGGCGCACGACGCGACACCTGGCAGACCTGCCCTCGCCCGAAGCCATCGGCGTCGAGGCAGGACGCAAGGCGGCCGCCCGACTGGGGCCAAGAAAAATCGCCTCGACCACCGCGCCGGTCATCTTTGATCGCCGCATCGCGACCCAGGTGCTGTCGCCCCTGATTGGAGCCATCGCCGGACCGTCCGTGGCGCGCGGCACCTCCTTTCTGATGGGCCGCATGGGACAGCAGGTCCTGGCCAAGGGCGTCAGCGTCATCGATGATCCGTTCCGCGTGCGGGGACTCGGCTCCACGCCCTTCGACGACGAGGGATGCGAGGTCAGCGAACTCGCCATCGTGGAAGACGGCATCCTCAAGACCTGGATCCTGAACCGCGCCTCGGCCGCCCAGCTGGGTCTGAGGACCACCGGCCATGCGTCGCGCGGGTCTGCCGGACCGCCGGGTGTTTCGACCCACAACCTGCACCTGACCCCCGGCGAGAAGGACCAGGCCGGCCTAATGGCCGACGCCGGAAGCGGCCTGGTCGTGACGGGCATGTTCGGGCCTTCGCTGAACCCGAACACCGGGGACTGGTCGGCGGGCGTCCACGGCTTCTGGTTCGAGAACGGTGAAATCGCCTATCCGGTGAGCGAGATCACCGTTGCCGGAAAACTGGCGGAGTTCATGCTGCGCATGGCCCCGGGTTCAGACCTCGAGTTCCGGAGTTCGGCCAACAGTCCATCCTTGCTGATCGATGGCGTTGCTATCGCGGGCAAATGACGGATCTCGCCGCTGATCTGGCCCTGATCCGGGAGGCGGCTGTCGCGGCGGGTTCGCTGGCAGTAGCAGAGCGGGCGCGCGGTCTGAAGATCACTGCCAAGTCCGGAGGCTCGCCGGTTACCAGCGCAGACCTGGCCGTGGACGACATGTTGAAGAATCGCCTTCTTGCTGCGCGGCCGGACCACGGATGGCTCTCGGAGGAGACAGCGGACAGTGGCGATCGCCTGAACCGGAACCGCATCTTTGTCGTCGACCCCATCGACGGCACCGTCGCGTTCATGAAGCATAGACCCTGGTGGTGTGTGCCCATCGCGGTCGTCGAGGACGGGCGGCCGGTCGCGGCCGTCATCCACGTGCCGTCGACTGGGGAAACCTATGAGGCCACGGTCGACGGTGGTGCCCGCCTGAACGGTCGACCGATCACGGCCTCGGATGAAACTACGCTGGATGACGCCGCCGTGCTCGCAGACGCCCGGCTCATGGAGGGTCCGCACTGGCCCGAACCCTGGCCCCCGATGCGCTACGAAAAGCGCAACGCGCTCGCCTATCGCATGGCCCTCGTCGCTTCGGGGGCCTTCGACGCCGCCATTGCATTGACGCCCAAATGGGATTGGGACGTGGCTGCGGGTGCCCTGATCGCGGCCGAAGCCGGTGCGAAGGTATCCGATCACCACGGCCGCCCCTGGCGCTTCAACCAGCCCGATCCCCGTCAGGCCAGCCTTGTCTGCTCAGCACCGGCGCTCCACCCGTTGATCATCCGACGCACTGCGCCTATCCCGCTGCGCCAGTAAGCCCCCTCCCCCGGATGCCTTCCATGACCGACGCTCCAAACACCGCTGACCCGCAACTGCTGCACCTCGTGATCGGGGGGGAACTGCGTCACCTGGACCAGCCAGTGTTCCGAGACCTTTCGCAGGTCGAGTTCGTGGGCGCGTTCGGCAACTACGCGGAAGCCAAGGCGGCATGGAAGGCAAGGGCGCAGGCGACGGTCGATAACGCGCACATGCGCTACTTCATCCTGCATGCGCATCGGCTGATCGATCCGCGGGGGGATGCCTGACAGGCCTGCGGGGCCAATGGTCGCGGCCGAAACCGTCGCGGGGACGCCGGCGCTGTTTCGGTCTAGGTTCGTGAGACGCACTGGAGCGATCTCATGACCCCGACCCTGATCGTGCTGGGCCTTCTGGCGCTGGGCGTCGCCATCGTCGCCATCGCCACGCGCCGCCCGCCGTCGCGCCCGGATGAACAGCGCAAGGAGCAGGACACCGCCTGGGGCGAGCCTGCGAGGACCCAGCCCGAGGTTTCCGATCCGTTCGCGCACGCCCCCCTGCCGCAGAGCCTGAGCGAGCCTGCGCGTGAACCGGAGCGTCAGGCATGACCCTGTTTGGAACAACACTGGACGGAGCCCAACTGACGTCCCTTGCCTTACTGCTATGCGCCCTTGTGTTCTGGATCGTGGTATTGCGACGTGAGCGGGACCACGCGAAATGGGTTCGCTGGACCAAAGAAGGACAGCAAGCGCGCCGCGACGCAGGCATCGAGGTAAAGAAGGAACCGACCCAGCCACGCCAAGGCCCGTGGGGCTGAGCCCTATTCGCGCCGGAGCAGCTTCTCGGTCAGCAGGGTCCCCCACCAGTTCGCCCGGAATTCCCGGCGCATGGCCTGCGGGTCGTAGGCGTCGCTCTCCACCCACTCCATGAAGCCAACGCCGGTGGGCTCGACCTCGCGAACGTAGGTTTCGAGGAAGTGGTCCAGCACGCCGGTGAGGCCCTCGCGGCTGTGGAGATACTTCTTCGACAGCTCCCGCATGGCCTGGGAGATCGGCTCTCCCAGGTGGAAGTGACGGTAGAAGACCGCCATCAGTCCGGCCCGGTCTGCGCCCGACTTGCAGTGGATCAGGGCCGGATACTGGATCGTGGCGAACAGGTCGCGGGCGCGGCGCACACGGTCCTTGCCGGGCGGGTCGCGGCTGTCTAGCGGGGCGTCGATCAGGGTCAGGCCCAGCCGCTCACACGCCGCCTTTTCAAGCCAGTAGTAGCCCTCGTCCCTCTGGCCTCGCAGGTTGATGACGGTCTTGATCCCCTGCCTTGCCCAGCCTTCCAGCTGTCGCGGCGACGGTTGATTGGTCCGCACCAGATCCGGGCCCAGCCAGTGCGCGTTCTGGAAGGCCAGCCGCAGAAAGGCGTGATCGTTCCAGAAATAGTCGCGCTCGGCGGCCCGGCGGCCAGCCTCCGTCGTCATGTTGAAGCGGCTCGACATCCGGGCTCAGATAGGCTTCGCACCCCGTCCGCGCCAGCGGCGTCAGGCGAGACAATTCGGCGAAGACAAGCGAGACACGCCCACAGGAGACAGGCGTGACTTGCGGGACAATGACGACACGGACAGGCCGCCCGCCGCGCGAGCCCTCGTCCTTGGACCGAACCATGCCCATATCGGGTGCATGGATGTTCTGACGTTCACCGGGACCCGCGCCGATCCGCCGGAAATCGTCCCGTGTCGCTTGCACGACTGATCGCCAGTTGACTTGGCCTCCGTCCCGTCCGACCTCGGGCACATGAGTTCGCCTGATCCGAACCCGGACGCTACGCCTGCGCCTTCGCGCGGCCTGCTGGCGCGCGTCTGGCGGGACTATCTTTCGCGGCGCCGCGGGGCGCTGATCCTGTCGCTGGTCTGTGCGGCCGTTGCGGGCATCAGCACGGCGACGGTGCTTCAGCTGCTCCAGCCCGCCATCGACGGCATGTTCCTGGGCCAGCCGGTCCGCGTGCTGTGGGGCCTGATCTCGATCCGTCCCGAGGATGCACTCTGGGGCGTTCCGGCCGTCATCGTGGCCGTTGGTCTGGTCTCGACGGTGGCCGCCCTGGGTCAGGCCGCGCTGGTCAACCGCATCGGTCACGGGGTGGTCGGGGACATCCAGGTTCGGCTGTTCGGCGCCATGATCCGGGCCGACCTCGCCCGCCTGCGGAGCCAGCATTCCGGCGCCTTCGTCTCCAGCGTCCTGTTCGACGCCAATCTGGTGCGCGAAGCCTTCACGAACGGGGTGGTCAACTATACCCAGCACGCCCTGACCCTGGCGGCCGTGCTTGGCTACATGCTGTGGCTGGACTGGCGCATGACGCTGGTGGTCTTCCTGGGCGCGCCCGTCATCGCCTGGGTCATCCGCCGGTTCGGCAAGCGGATGCGCAAGGCCACGACCGGGGCCATGGTCGAGACCGAGAACCTGTCGACCGCCCTGATGGAGAACCTGGACGGCGTCCGCCTGATCAAGATCGAGAACCGCGAGGCCGCTGAGGAAGGCCGCGTCGGCGAGGTCGTGGCGCGTCGCCAGAAGCACGTCATCAAGTCTGCGGACTCGCGCGCTTTCGCCGGGCCGTCGTCGAACCTGGTGGCCATGCTGATCGTCGCGGCCATTATGGCCTATGCGGGCTGGCAGGCGCGCAACGATCAACTGACCATCGGGGCCTTCGCCGCCTATGTCGGCCTGCTGATGTCGGCCGGTCAGTCCCTGCGCCAGGTCACCAACCTGCAGACGGTGATGACGGAAGGCCTGACAGCAGCCCGGCGGCTGTTCTCGGCGTTGGACATCGCACCCGAGATCCGCGAGGCGGCCACGCCCCGTCCCCTGCCGGCCGGCCCGGTGACCATCGCCTTCGAGGACGTGTCCTTCGGCTATGGCGCAGCGAGCCCGACGCTCTTGGACGTGTCCTTCTCGGTCGCGCCGGGCGAGACGGTGGCTCTGGTGGGCCCTTCCGGCGGCGGCAAGTCCACCCTTCTGAGCCTGCTGCCGCGTTTCTATGACGTGACGGCCGGGACCGTGACCCTGAACGGCACCGACCTGCGCGACCTGTCGTTGACGGACCTGCGCGACCGCATTGCCCTGGTCACCCAGGAGCCCTTCCTGTTCGACGACACCATCGAAGCCAACATCGCCTATGGGCGTCCCGGCGCGACACGCGAGCAGATCGAGGCGGCGGCCAAGGCAGCGGCAGCGCACGACTTCATTCTCGGACTGACGGATGGCTATTCCACCCGCGCAGGCGAAGCGGGCCTGCGCCTGTCGGGGGGGCAACGCCAGAGGATCGCCATCGCACGGGCGTTTCTGAAGGACGCGCCGATCCTGCTGCTCGATGAGGCCACGTCCGCGCTCGACACCGAGAGCGAGGCGCTTGTCCAGGCCGCCCTGGAACGCCTCATGACCGGTCGATCAACGTTGATGATCGCTCACAGACTGTCGACCGTGCGGCATGCCGATCGCATCCTGGTGCTGGAGGCCGGCCGGATCGTCGAGGCCGGTCATCATGAAACCCTGGTCAAGCAGGGCGGGCTCTACAGCCGTCTGGCGAGAGCCCAGTCGCTGGATGGAACGCCCCCTGTGGCGTCGGTGGCGTGACATGAGACCGTTGCGCAATCCCCTGATCCAGAAGGTCCTCTCGTCCATCCTGACGGCGTGGATGCGCTTCTGTTTCGCCACCATTCGCTGGACCCACGAGGGACGCGAGCATGCCGAAGAGGTCTGGGCAGCGCAGGGGGGCGTCATTTGCGCCTTCTGGCACTCCCGCATCGCGCTCAGCCCCGCGAGTTGGGACCTGACACGAGCACAGCCCACCAAGGCATTGGTTTCCTTGAGTTCTGATGGTCAATTCCTTGCCCGCGCCCTGGCCCAGCAGGGCTTTCCGGCGATCCGGGGATCCTCTGCCAACAAGGACAAGGGGGATGCCGCCAAGGGGGGTTCCAGGGCGCTGCGCGACGGGCTCCGGCAGTTGAAGGTCGGGGGCCTGGCGATCACGCCGGACGGCCCGCGTGGCCCGTCCCGGGTCATGGCCGAGGGGATGCCGCTGATGGCCAAGATGTCGGGCGCGCCCGTTGTCTTCATCGGCGTCAGCTGCAACCCGGCGATCCGGCTGAACAGCTGGGACCGGGCTGTTCTGCCCCTGCCCTTTTCGCGAGGTGCCATCGTCTATGATCTGGCCCGCTATCCTGAAGGGGCAGAGATCACCGAGGTCACGACGGCCTGGGCCGAACGCCTGACGGCGGTGGAAGCGCGCGCGGACGCGATCACTGGATTGGCGCGGATATGAGCCTGGGGCTCGCCGCCTATCGCGCGCTCACCGGGATGCTTGAGCCGCTGGCTCCCCGGCTGCTCGACGCCCGGGCCAAGCAGGGCAAGGAGGACCCGCGCCGCGTCGACGAGCGTCTGGGCATCGCCAGCGTGGCCCGACCCGACGGACATCTCGTCTGGCTGCATGGCGTCAGCGTCGGTGAGACCCTGTCCCTGCTGCCGGTCGTCGAACAGTTCGCCAAGGGGCGGCCGGACCTGACGGTTTTGGTGACCTCCGGCACGGTCACCTCGGCCGAGCTGCTGGCCCAGCGCCTTCCCGCCGGCGTCATCCACCAGTTCGCCCCGATCGACGCACCCGGAGCCGTCGCGGCCTTTCTGGACCACTGGCAACCGTCGCTGGGCGTCTTCGTCGAGAGCGAGCTGTGGCCGAACCTGATCCAGGCGGCCAGGAGGCGCGGCGTGCCCCTGGCGCTGGTCAGCGCGCGCATCACCGAGAAGACCGCCGAGGGCTGGGCGCGGTTTCCCGGCGCAGCGCGGAGCATTGTCGGAGGCTTTGACCGCATCCTGCCGCAGGACAGCGTCTCGGCCGACCGCATCCGGTCGCTTGGGGGCCGTGTCGATGGCCTCGTCAATCTCAAGCTCGCGGGTGGTCCCCTGCCCCACGACGCGGCGGCATTCACCGCGCTCTCGGCCGCCATCGGCGACCGGCCCGTGGTTGTCGCCGCCTCGACCCACGAGGGCGAGGAGATCGCCATCGTGCGCGCCCTGGACCGCCTGACCGAGCGGCTATGCCTGATCCTTGTGCCCCGCCATCCCGAGCGCGGGGCCGAGATCGCCACGGCCCTGACGCGGGACGGTTTCCGCTTCGCGCTTCGCTCGCGTGGCACCATGCCGAACGCCGAGACCGACATCTATGTCGCCGACACCCTGGGCGAACTCGGCCTGTTCCTGAGGCTGGCCGATGTGGTGGTGATGGGCGGTTCGTTCGGATCGGTCCTGGGTCGCGAGCCCTGGGGCGGGCACAATCCGCTGGAGCCGGCGCGACTGGGCAAGGCGGCCGTGACCGGTCCCGACGCCGCCAACTGGCGTGAAGTCACCCAGGCCCTGACGGCGGCAGGCGGACTTGCGGTCGTCACCTCGCCGGGCGACCTGCCGGGGGTGATCGCGCCGCTGCTGAACGACCCCGCTGCGGCCAAGGCGATGGGCGAGCGGGCACGGCGCGGCGCGGCGGACGCCGGGGCGGGACTGGATCGCCTGTGGGAGACGTTGAAGCCGTTGTTGCCGGGGGCCGGACGATGACAGCGCGGCACGGTCCTTCTCCCCTTGCGGGAGAAGGTGGCCCGGAGGGCCGGATGAGGGGTACGAGGACGCGCACGCGACGTGTCCCGCGAACGCTCACCGGTCAGACCGAGTGTCACCCCTCATCCGACCTCGCTGCGCTCGGCCACCTTCTCCCGCAGGGGGAGAAGGAATGAAACTGACGACCCCTCGCTGGTGGTACCAAAGGTCCGGCCGTCACGGGCGGGTGACCCGGACCCTGCTGAAGCCCGCGTCGTGGCTGTGGGCCGCGGCGACCGCACGGCGGATCGCCCGGACGCCCGGGGAGGACGTCGGTGTCCCTGTCATTTCCATAGGCAATCTGACGGTCGGGGGTTCGGGCAAGACCCCGGTGGCGCGTGAGGTTTTGAGGCTGCTGCGAGCGTCGGGCCTGGAGGCCCACGGACTGTCACGCGGCTACGGCGGTCGGCTCGAAGGGCCCGTGCGCGTCGATCTCGCCGTCCATACGGCTACTGACGTGGGGGACGAACCCCTGATGCTGGCAAACGAAGCCCCGATGTGGGTCGCCCGGGACCGGGTGGCAGGGGCGCGGGCGGCGGTAGTGACGGGGGCGAAGGCCCTGGTGCTGGACGACGGCCACCAGAACCCGGCACTGAAGAAGACGTTGAGCCTGATCGTCGTGGACGGCGAGACGCGGGGCGATGAATGGCCCTTTGGCGACGGCTCGGTCTTTCCTTCCGGGCCTATGCGCGAGCCGTTGAAGGCCGGGCTGGCGCGCGCCCACGGCGTGATCGTGCTGCTGCCCGCCGATGCGCCCGAGACGGATCCGGAGCTGCTGGCGCTGTTCGGAACCCTGCCGGTCTTCATCGCCCGGCTGGAACCTCTTGGTCCTCCGCCCGAGGGGCCCCAAGTCGGCTTTGCCGGGATCGCCAAGCCGTGGAAGGTCGAACGCGCGCTGAAGGCCGCCGGTTGCGATCTGAAGGATTTCGCGCCGTTTGCGGACCATGCCGACTACCGGACAGAAGACCTCGACTTCCTTGTGGATCGCGCGGACCTGTTCGACGCGGGACTGGTCACCACCGAAAAGGACTGGGTGCGCCTGCCGCCCCCGTGGCGCGATCGCGTGACGGCCTGGCCGGTCGTGGCGCGGTTCGAGGATGAAGGGTCGTTCGCAGCCCTGTTGGCGCGTCAGGCGTAGCGGCGCCGCTTTCCGGCGTTGATCAGGGTCGAGCGCACGAAGTCGGCCGGCGGGTCGGTCTCGGCCAGCACAGCTTCCTTGATGGCGCGCGGTTCGCCGAACAGGTGGCCCTGGGCGAAGGTGATATCCAGCTCGAGGATGTCGACGATCTGACGCTCGTTCTCGCACTTTTCGGCGATGACCTCGATGCCGTAGCGGCGGGTCAGCTGGGCGAAGTCGGCGGCCTGGATGTCGCGCAGGGACGGGATTGGCGCCCCGCCGTCCATGTCCAGCAGCTGTTCGATCAGCAGGTCGGCGGCGACCTTGATGAACTTCACGTCAGACCGCTGCAGGTCGTTGAAGTCCAGATCCAGCGTCTGGACCTTGTCCAGAGAGAAGCGGAAACCCAGGTCGGCCAGCTTGGCCATGTTGCGCGCTTCGACCGCGCCGCGCGCATCGAACGTCGCCTGGCCGAGCTCGAAGATCAGGGCCTCCTTCAGGTCGCGGTTCTCGCTGAGGAACTGCAGGAACTGGGGGAAGAAGGTCTCGTCGCCGAGGCTGGACAGGGCGACATTGCAGAAGACGCCGACCTTGCGGTCCTGACGCGCCAGACGCCGCACGATCTGGGCACAGCGGAACAGCAGCAGGTTATCGATGGCCGGAACCAGCCCTTCGCCTTCCGCGACTGACAGGTATTCGGCGGGCATCATCACGCGATCGGTGGAATCGCGCAGGCGGGTGAAGCTCTCGTAGAAGACCGTCCGCCGCTGTGGCAGGGTCATTACGGGCTGGAGGTAGAGGTCGACGCGGTTTTCGCTGAGCGCGTCGTGGACGGTCTTGAGCAGCAGGTTGGACTGCTGATGGCGCCGCGCCTCGGGGCTGTCGGGCGGGACCAGCGGCGTGACCGTCAGGCGCTGGTCGATGGAGGCGCTCATCTGCTGGATCAGATCCTCCAGCATGCGGACCTCGCCGGACAGTTCCTCAGTGCGGGTCAGCGCCCCGGCCTCGATGGCCTGGGCCAGGTCGCCCAGCGCGCCTTGCGTCTGTTCCATGGCGTCGGCCAGGAGGCGATGGGCCTCGCGCACGGCATCGATCTCGGCCTTCAGACGACGACGCTCGATGGCCCCACCGATCAGGGCGTGGGTCGCGCCGAGCACGCCCAGCACACCCAGCGTCGTGGCGATCCCGGGGCCAAGCCCAAGCCCCGCCAGCCACAGGAAGACGCCCGCCGTCATCGCCAGGAAGACGTAACTCAGGAACAGAAAGCCGTTGGTCAGTGCACGCATGGGAACGGGTTTGTCCGACTTCCCGGATGGAATCGAGGGAGTATCAGGCTATCAGGACCATTCGGCTAGGGCGTGGAGCGAATAAACCACGCCGAAAATCAGGGGAAACGTATGGAACTGTTCGACCTTACCGGCAAGAGCGCCATCATCACGGGCTCATCCAAGGGCATTGGCAAGGCGATCGCCGAGCGGCTGGCCGAGCACGGTGCCCATGTCGTGATCTCATCGCGCAAGGCCGGGCCGTGCGACGAGGTCGCCGCCGCCATCAACGCCAAGCACGGCGCGGGCCGAGCGATCGCCATTCCGGCCAACATCGCATCAAAAGAAGACCTGCAGCGTCTGGTCGATGAGACGAACGCGGCCTTCGGCAAGATCGACATCCTGATCTGCAATGCGGCCTCCAACCCCTACGCCGGGCCGATGGCGGGCATTTCGGACGATCAGTTCAACAAGATCCTGCAGAACAACGTGGTCTCCAACCACTGGCTGATCCAGATGGTCGCGCCACAGATGCTGGAGCGCCAGGACGGGGCGATCACCGTGGTGTCGTCGATCGGCGGCCTGCGCGGCAACGCCCTGATCGGCGCCTACAACATCTCCAAGGCCGCGGATATGCAGCTGGTGCGCAACCTCGCCGTCGAGTGGGGGCCGTCGAACGTGCGGGTCAACTGCATCGCGCCGGGGCTCGTCCAGACCGACTTCGCCCGGTACCTGTGGGAGAATCCCGAGATCCTGAAGGTCGCGACCGACCCGGCACCGCTGCGCCGCATCGGCCAGCCGGACGAGATCGCCGGCGCGGCGGTCTATCTGTCGTCGCCGGCGTCCAGCTACATGACGGGCCAGACCCTGGTCGTTGACGGCGGAATCACCATTGCCTGGTGAGGAGACCAAGCGCGTCTCGCTGCGGCAGGACCTGATCTGGCGGCTGGAGGCGGCGGCGTTCGCGGGCTTCATCGGCCTGATGCGGCTGATCGGGCTGGAAGCGGCGTCGAACTTCGGCGGCTGGGTGCTGAGAAGTCTGGGGCCAAGGACCGGTACCCACAGGACCGTCATGCGCAACCTGCGCATCGCCTTCCCCGACATGGATCCGGCCAAGCGCGAGCGCCTGGCCATCGCGCAGTGGGAACAGACCGGCCGGACCTTCGCGGAAACCGCCGTGATGGACCGGCTGACACCGGCCTCCGGCCGGATCGACGTCGTCGGGGCGGACAGGCTGGAAGCCATAAGGGCGTCAGGCCAGCCTGTGGTGTTCGTCGCTGGCCATATGGCGAACATCGAAACGATGGCAGCGGTTCTGGTGGCCTCGGGGGTCCCGGTTCAGGTCACTTATCGCGCCGCCAACAATCCCTACGTCGATGCCCAGATCCGTGAGGCCCGGGCGCGCTATGGGGTCAAGCTGTTCGCCCCCAAGGGCGGGGACGGCGCACGCGAGCTTCTGGCTGGCATGGCGCGCGGCGAGAGCGTCGCCCTGATGAACGATCAGAAGTTCAGCGAAGGCCCCGAAGTCACTTTCTTCAATCAGCCGGTGAACGCGGCACCCGGACCAACCCGCCTGGCCCTGCGCTTTGGTACGGTGATCCAGCCCATGAGCGTGGTTCGTTTGCCGGGCGTGCGCTTTCGCGTCACCGCCCACGAACCGATCGCGCTGGATGACAGCATCGACCGGCAGGACAGCATCCGGGCGGGGGTTCAGGCCATCACCACCTTCATCGAGGCGCGCGTCAGGGAAAACCCGGTGGACTGGTTCTGGGTCCACAAGCGCTGGCCGGACCGGGTCTATGCCGCGCTCGACGCCTTGTCTTCTGCTGCCGATCGCCCTTCGTCGGCCGAGCGACGGAACGGCCCCGCGTAGCCCGATGCATTGATCCGGCGCCGGTCGGGACCGAAGTAGTCGCCGGTCCTTACGAAGGGCCTCGGTCTCAGGATGACCGCCTGGATCCGGTCAAAAACGGCCTTTGCCGTGATCGGCTTCACTACGAACTCAGTGACCCCGGCGTCTCTTGCCTCGACCACCCGGCTCTTCTCGGAATGGCCGGTCATCATGATGATCGGCAGATAGGGGTTGATGCTGTCCGGGCTGTTGCGGATCAGGCGCGTGAATTCGACCCCGTCCAGCGGGAACATGTTGAAGTCGACGATGGCCAGGTCGATGGGAAAGTCCCGCACCATGTCCAGCGCGGCGGCACCGTCCGACGTTTCACGAATGGTGCGGACACCCGCTGATTGCAGGATCGCAGCCGTGATGGCGCGCATGTGCTGGTTGTCGTCGACCAGCAGAATGTTGATAGACTTCAGTGAAGACATAAACGCGGCCGCCTCCTCGACGGTCGGCGCGAGATGCTAAGGAAGCGCATCCAACGCGTCCACCCCGGCAAAGCTCAAGTGGCCGGGTAACCGGTTTCCGGGGCGACCTGACCGATCATCAGCGCCGGATTCATCTGCCGATCGCGCCAGCGCATGCGCCAGCACAGATGTGGGCCGGTCGCCCGCCCCGTCATTCCGACTGCACCGATGACCTGGCCCCGCGTGATTCGTTGGGTGGGCAGGACGTCAATCCGCGACTGGTGCAGGTAGGCGGTGATCAAACCTTGCCCATGGTCGATGAGGGTCAAGCCGCCTTCGAAATGCATCCCTGGTTGTGCCAGGGTGACGACCCCGTCGGCGGGTGCGCGGATCGGGGTTCCCTGCGGCGAGGCCAGATCTATGCCGTAGTGGGGCCGTGCGGGCGTGCCGTTCAACACCCGCTGGGCACCCCAGTCACTGGAGACCCGGAAGGTCGAGAGCGGCCAGTCGAAGCCGGAGCGGAAGTCGTCCGTGTCACGACGACTGGCGAAGCCTTCGGTCTTGATCGCGACCTCCCGCTCAATGCGCGCCAGGAGCTCGGGATCGGTCGGTTCGACGGTGGAAGGCGGCAGTCCGTTGACGCTGGTGGATGGAAAGCTCCCTCGGGCGATCGGCAGGGTCCGCCGCTCCGTCCGCTGCCCCGAGCGAGCCTCCAGAAGAACCGAGGGGGACGCGTCGCGGTCGAATCCGACGACGAACACTCCGTCCGCCGAAGCGGTGGTCAGGGCTTCGCCGTCGATGAAAATCAGAGCGCGCGGCCAGGTTCGCCCCATGACAAAGCCGCCCTGCACCAACCGGCCCGACAGGATCAGATCGGCAGGATCACGGGACCAGGCGGGCGTGGCGAGAGCCGCAGCGGCGCCGACCAGAAGGCCGCGCCGGTCGCACCTCACTTTTCGACCATTCGAGAGAGCGCCTCGGCGGGACCGAAGTAGGCCTCTTGCAGCTCCGCAGACCAGTAGCGAAGGGCCTCCAGCGGGATTGGCCGGTCCGTCACGGCGCACCGCACGAAGGGGCCGGGCTTCAGCACGGCGAACTCGCCGTCGCCGTAGTGGAGGGATGCGGGTTGAGGCACGGTGGTCATGGCCGTCAGCCTAACGGCAAACCAGGCTTCAGAACAGATCGCCCTGATCGACACCGGTCGGCCGGGGCCGGGTTGCCGGTCGAGGTCGGGCCGGGGCCTCGCCCTCGATCACGGCCCCCCGCGCGCCGTCGGGGAAGACAAGGTTGACCGCCTGTCCCGGCGACAGTTCGGCGGCCGACGTGATCATGCGCCCCGTCTCGTCGTCGATGCGGGCGAACCCGGGTTTCGGCCGCCTGGGGTCGAGCGTGGCCAGGGCACGGCTGAGGGCCGCCAGCCGTGCCTCGGCGCGCTCCAGCGAGAGCGGAAGGGGCCGATCCAGCCGGGCAGACAGGGCATCCAGCCGCGACTGCCTCTGATCCAGCCGTCGCCGGATCGGTTCATCGCTGAGCCGGGCCGAGACCCGCAGCAGGCGCTGCTCATGCTTGGCGCGATTGGCGGACAGCGCGCCGGCCAGTCGAGCGCCCTGCCCGTCCAGCCGGGCGGCGCGTTGTTCGACCACCCGATGCAGCAGGCTCGGCCCCAGCCGTCCCGCCACACCCGCGAGCCGCCTGTGATGCGCCTCCGTGTTCCGATGAAGCCCCGCCAGAAGACGGCTCGCCGCATGGTCCAGCCGTTGCTGCGGGATGGCGACCAGCTCTTCCGGACGCGCCGGGAGGCCGCGCGCTACCGCCCTCAACCTGACGCGCCGATCCTCCAGCAGGCGCGCACCGGCCCGGTCCAGACGTCGCTCGAGGTCGGTCACCAAGGCGCGAAGCTCGGCCAGAACCGGCGTCGCCATCTCGGCCGCGCCCGTCGGGGTGGGCGCCCGGCGATCCGAGACGAAATCGATCAGCGTGGTGTCGGTCTCATGCCCCACGGCCGAGAGGATCGGGATGGTCGCCGCCGCCACGGTGCGCGCCAGACCCTCGTCATTGAAGGCCCAGAGATCCTCGACCGAGCCCCCGCCCCGGGCGACGATCAGCAGGTCCGGACGGGGGATCGGCCCGCCCGCTTCCAGCGCATCGAAGCCCCGGATCGCAGCCGCCACCTGGCCGCTGGCCGCATCGCCCTGGACCACAACCGGCCAGACGATCACGTGACAGGGCCACCGCTCCGAGAGCCGATGCAGGATGTCACGGATCACCGCCCCGGTCGGGCTGGTGATAACGCCGATGGTGCGGGGATAGAGGGGGATCGGTCGCTTGCGCGACGTCTCGAACAGCCCCTCTCCCGCCAGTCGCGCCTTAAGCCGTTCCAGCTGGGCGAGCAGGGCCCCCGCTCCGGCGGCCTCCATCGACTCGATCACGATCTGATAGGACGACCGCGCGGGATAGGAGGTGATCTTGCCGGTGACGATGACCTCCAGGCCCGTCTCCGGCTGCACGCCCAGAGCGCGTACCGACCCCTTCCAGATCACGCCGTCGATGGCGGACTTGTCGTCCTTCAGCGTCAGATAGACGTGGCCCGAGGCGTGACGGTTGACCTTGGAAACCTCACCGCGAAGCCGGACGTGTCCGAAGCGGTCCTCAAGCGTCCGCTTGAGCGCAAAGGACAGCTCCGAGATCGACAGGGGCGGGTTATTGTCACGCGCGGGCGACGCCGCCCCGGCGTCGGCGCTTCCTCCAAAGACGTAGTCGTCGCTCATTGATCGGAGTCTAGACCGGTTGAAGGGGTGCGGAAACCGCTCGCTTGGGCCTATATCGTTCACCCATGAGCCTGGACGAGATTCCACCCCACGACGAGGACGATCCCCGCGAGCGGGAGCTGCGTCGACGCAGCGGAAATCCGCCGCTCGGTATCTGGTTGATCGTCGGCCTGCTGATCATGCTGGGTTTCGCCGCCTACGTCGTGTTCTCGGTGACCTAGGGCGACCTCGACCCTTGACCGGCCCGGCCTGCGCGGCCATTGCCCGGACATGGATATCCTCCTCGTCGGGTCGGGTGGGCGCGAGCACGCCCTGGCCTGGAAAATCCGCCAATCGCCGTTGGTCGAGCGCATCTACTGCGCGCCGGGCAATCCCGGCATCGCCAAGGTCGCCGAGTGCCTGCCGGGCTACAAGGCCAACGACGCAGAGGGTCTGGCGCGGCTGGCGCGGGAACTGGGCGTCGGCCTGGTCGTGGTCGGACCGGAAGTGGCTCTGGAGGCCGGGCTGGCGGATCGGTTGAACGCGGCCGGCATCCCCTGTTTCGGCCCTACTGCCCGCGCGGCCCAGCTGGAGACCTCCAAGGCCTTCTCCAAGGCCTTCATGGCCCGCCACGAGATCCCCACGGCCCACTATGGCGTCTATGAGCGGATCAAGGACGCGCGCGCCGCGCTGAAGGTGTTCAAGCCGCCCTATGTCATCAAGGCCGACGGCCTGGCGGCCGGAAAGGGCGTGGCCATCAGCCCGGATCGCCATGACGCTGAGGCCGAGATCGAGCGCATGCTGGGCGGTCGGTTTGGCGAGGCCGGGGCCCGCGTGGTCATCGAGGAGTTCATGGCCGGCGAGGAGGGCTCGCTGTTCGCCCTGTGCGACGGCAAGCGCGCCCTGCTGTTCGGCGGGGCCCAGGACCACAAGCGCGCCTATGACGGCGACATGGGGCCCAACACGGGTGGCATGGGGGCCTATTCGCCGGCCCCGGTGTTCGACGAGGACCTGGTGCTGACAGCCAACCGTCGCATCGTCCAGCCGACGCTCAAGGCCATGGCGCTGGAGGGGATGCCCTATCGCGGCGTGCTCTATGCCGGTCTGATGGCGACCGAGGACGGGCCCAAGGTCGTGGAGTTCAACGCCCGTTTCGGCGACCCGGAATGCCAGGTGCTGATGATGCGCCTGGCCGCCGACATCGTGCCCTATCTGCTGGCGTGCGCGCGCGGCGACGTCTCGCGCCTGCCCGAGCCGGAGTTCAAGGCCGAGACGGTCATCTGCGTGGTCATGGCGGCCAAGGGTTATCCCGACAGCCCGCTGGAAGGGTCGATCATCCGCGGCGCGGACCAGGACTTCGGGCCACACGTCCAGGTCTTCCACGCCGGCACCGCGCGCGACGAGGACGGTGCCCTGATCGCGGCCGGAGGCCGGGTGCTGAACATCTGTGCCGAGGGCGCCGATATCGCCGAAGCGCGCGAGCGGGCCTATCGCGCCATCCGCAAGATCGACTGGCCGGGCGGCTTCAACCGCACCGACATCGGCTGGCGAGCCATGGAGCGTCTGCCCGCCGACGACGACTGATGCTCAACGGCCGGGTGCCAGCCTGTCGTTCTGAACCCAGCCGCGGTTGTCGTTGTCGTCCAGGATCTCCCACCACATGCCGTCACGAGCGCCCGTGGGATAGACACGCAGTCCCACCGGCAAGGCGCGCACCACTTCACCGCCCGGGACCGTCCGCATCGTTGTGGCCTGCTGCACGAGGTAACTCTGGACCGGGGCTTCGGCGGCCGCGCTCGTGCCTTCCAGCAGGCCGAGTTGGCTGACCATGTCGGTATAGGCCTGGATGAACGCTTGGGCCACGATTCGACCGACCTCCGTGGACTCATAGCCCCCGCCGACCGCTCCGCCGAAACCGACACCCCCTCCGACACCCCAGCTGAGATTGTTGCGAGACGCGTAGCCCTCGGTCACCGCCATCGATTCAGACGTGCGGACGTTGGTCAGGCTTAGAACGGTGTTGGCCTCCATTCTCTGGGTCCGGATACCGCCGATCAGACCCCCGACCGTGCCTCCGATCAGGCCGCCAGCTATGGCGGCCACGCCGCCGCCGCCGGTGTTCTGGTCCTGGCTGGCCACTTCGGCGACCAACACGTAGTCGGCGGCCCGCACCTGACCGCCCCCCACGTTGGAGCCCTGCTGCAGCATGCCATCGCCTGAAAGAGCCCTTTCGCGCATCGCGGCGTCCATCCCCGCGCCGCGATCGACCAGGGTGAAGCAGCCCGACCTTTGGACCACCACCCGCAGAAGCGTCTGCGGCGGAGACAGACGCAGTTCCCGGAAGAGGTCAGGCTGACCGTCCACGATCGAAACCGAACCGAGGCTGCGCGAACAACGCGGGATTTCCGCGATCTGGCGATCCTGATCTTGCTGGACACGTGTCCGGCCCCTGCTGGACTGGGCCTCGGCCGCTGTGACGAATGCTGTGGCGGCCAGAGTGGCCACGACCACGATGTTGCGAGCTTGGCGCATCTCAGTCCCCCAAAGGTTGCTGCGAAAACCTTAGCCGGTGTCCAGCCAAAATCCACCCCGGATCACGCCGTTCGCAGAACTGTCATCGTCAAGACAACTGCGGCAGGACTGCGGGGGCACCGCTCGGCAGGGAGGCCTCGGGATTGTGCAGCAAGGCCTCGACGTCGCGAAACACGATCTCGGCCTGCAGGTCCCGGTTCAGAAGGTGCCAACCGTCCGGGTACCAGGCGGTGCGCAGGTTTGGCGGATCGCCCGCACGAACAAGGGCACGCCGCATCGGACCTTTTTCGATGATCTGGTCGTGGGCTCCATAGAGCAGGGCGACCGGGCCCTGAACCTGTCCCAGCTTGCGGGTCGCGCTCTCCATCAGGTCGACGAGGCCATAGAGGGCATCGAACCGTGTCGCCCGGATGAAGCGGGGATCGTTGCCGTTGGCGATCAGCTCGATCAGGTTGTCCGTCGCCCGGATGTCCCTCACGGCCCAGTCTGGCGGCGACACTGCCCGGTCGCCCAGAAGCCGGGCCGTGACCCAGAGGCTGGCCGCGTTGAACGGGCTCTGGCTCGACCAGCCCCAGACAGCCGGGGCCAGAAGAATCGCCTGATCGGCGGCAGGCGGGCGGCTGGATGCGAAAGCGGAAATGGCCACGGCCCCGCCCATGCTTTCACCTACGACGGCGATCCGAGCATTCGGATGTCGCGCGCGGACCAGGGCGACCACGCTGCGTAGGTCCTCGACCATCAGGGCCTCGCCCGCCCACAGACCCCGGCCCGGTGCGGCACCGAACCCCCTCTGGTCATAGGCGTAGGTGGCGATGCCCCGCTCGGCCCACCACGGCCCCGCCAGGCGGAAGGCGGCGGAGTGGTCGTTCATCCCGTGCAGGGCCACGACGACGGCCCAGGGCTCGCCCTGTGGTGCCCAAAGCCGATAGGGCAGTCGCGCGCCGTCCTGGACGACAAAGGCCCGGTCCTCGATCGATGGCCCGTCGAAGCCCGGCGGCGGTGTCAGGGGCGACTGCACAAGCGGGGCGGCGCAGGCCGACAGCATCAGCGCGACCAGGACCGCCAGGACCGCGCGCCTCACGCCAGACGCTCCCTCACGCGCGCCTGCGGCAGCGCCAGGGTACCGGCGAGAACCGCGTCGAGATCAGTCGTCATCGTCCCCGGACACCGGCGGCCGGGCAGCGAGCGCCGCCGCCGTCTCTGCCTCGGTCGGCAGACGCAGACGGGTGACGCCGCGGAAGTCGTTCGGATCGACAGGCTTGCCCTTCTTGGTGATGGTCAGGCGGCCCTGCCGCATCAGGCCCAGCGCCGTCGCCCGGACCTTGGGCAGCATGCGCCGCCACTGCTCAGGTTCCAGGACCTTGGCCACCTCGGCCGGTTCCACGGACTTGCCGCCGACGCCTTTGGGGTCGGCCCTGGCCAGGGTGTCGAAAATCGCCGCTTCGATTGGATCGCTCATCGGTCCTATATGCTGCATTGCGGAATCGAAAAGAAGGCGAAGCGGGTCAAATGGTAGCCAAGGTCACGGTCATGGAAGGCGAGTTCGAGGGCTGGCAGACCTATGACCTGCACGGCACCTTCGACCAGGTCGTGGGTCCGTTCTACTTCCGGCCCGATCCGGACGGCCGCATGCGCTGCGCCTTTCGTGCCGAGCCCAAGCACATGAATGCCGGCGACCGCATGCACGGTGGCTGCCTGATGACGTTTGCCGACATCGCCCTGTTCCAGACCGCCTATCAGGAGATGGAGGGCAAGAACGGCGTGACCGTGCAGCTCGATTCGACCTTCATCGACGGAGCGCGCGTCGGCGAGCTGATCGAGGCGACCGGGGAAGTCGTGCGAGCCGGTGGCTCGCTGATCTTCGTGCGTGGCCAGATCACGACGGGCGACCGGACCCTGATGACCTTTTCCGGCGTGATCCGGAAGTTCACGCCCCGCGGCTGATCAGACCCCCGCCTTGGCCGCCGGGCGCGCCCGACAGGCGTCCAGCCACCGGTTCAGATGCGTCAGCTCCTCGGGCGGCCGGTATTTGACCAGACGGGCGAAATCGAGCCCGACAGCCCCGACAATATCGGCGATCGTGAACCGGTCCTCGGCGATCCATTCGTGGTCGGCGAGATGCCGGTCCAGCGTCCGCATGAAGCGTTCGGCGGCGGCGCGGTTGAAGTCGGCGACCTGGGGCTGCTGGTGGGCCTCGATCGCCGCCAGCGCAGGATGCGTCAGGCGCACATTCAGCATGATCGGGTTGGCGAGATAGAACTCGCAACGGCGGGTCCACATCTCGATGATCGCCTGTTCCCGGGCGTCGACGCCGAACAGGTTGGGCTCGGGATACAGCGCCTCCAGATACCGGCCGATGGCGACCGATTCCGAGATCGTCGTGCCGTCGTCGAGCTCCAGCGCCGGGACGTGAGGCACCCCGACCCTGGCGCGATACTCCGGCGTCTTGTGGTCGCCGAACATGATGTCGACCTGGACGATCTCGACGTCCTCGATGCCCTTCTCGGCCATGACCCAGCGGACGCGGCGGGGATTGGGTGCCCGATGGCTGCTGAACAGTTTCATGGAAGACGCTCTCCGGCTCAGGCGAATATGGAGGCGGGCATGGCACCAACCACCGCCGCCGTCATCAGGGTGGTCAGGAAGCCCGCGAACAGCGCCTTCCAGACCATGCCAAGGACTTCCTCGCGGCGCTCCGGGATCAGGACGGACAGGCCGGTGACGGTGATGCCGACCGAACCGATGTTGGCGAAACCGCACAGGGCATAGGTCAGCAGCATGCGCGTCCGCTCGCTCATGTCGCCCAGCGGCACCTTGCCCAGTTCGATGAAGGCCACGAACTCGGTCAGGGTCAGCTTGACGCCCAGCAGCCAGCCCGCCTTGCCGGCCTCGGACCAATCCACGCCGATCAGCCAGGCGACCGGCATGAACAGCCAGCCCAGCATTCGCTCGACGGTCACGGGCGCGTCGAACAGCCAGAAACCGCCGATCATGATGTTCACGAGGGCGACGAAGGCCACGAACACGATCAGCACCGCCGAGATGTTCAGCACCACCATCAGGCCGTCAGCGGTTCCCTTGACGATGGCGTCGATCGCCGAGTCGTACTTGAGCGCCGATCCGTAGTCCGCCGTCTCGCCGCCTTCCCCCGGCTTTTCCGGGATGATGATGCGGGCCAGCAGAATGCCCGCCGGCGCCGAGACGATGGAGGCCACCAGAACGTGGCCGGCGGCATTCGGCAGAACCGCCGACAGGATCGAGGCATAGGCCACCATGGTGGACCCCGCGACCGTGCCGAGGCCGACGACCATCATGAGGAAGATCTCGGATCGGGTCAGCTTGTCCAGATAGGCGCGGATGACGATCGGGCTCTCGATCATGCCGAGGAAGATGTTGGCCGCCACCGCCAGCGCCGAGGCGCCGCCCAGACCCATCGTGCGCTGAAACAGGAAGCCGAAGCCCAGTGTGATCCACTTCAGGACGCGCCAGTGCCAGAGCAGGGCCGACAGCGCCGAGATCACCAGGATCAGGGGCAGGACGTTGAACGCGAAGGTGAACAGCCCCGCCTCATTGGTCACCGCATAGGGCTGGTCGCCGCCCGCCAGATAGCCGAACACGAACTGGGTGCCCCGCGCCGTGGCCCGGGCCAGTCCGTCAACCGCGCCGGTTATGGCGGCGAGCACGCCCTGCGATCCGGGGATGGCGAAAAGCGCCAGGATCAGCCCGGCCTGTACCGCGATCGCGCCCAGCGCCAGCCGCCAGGGAAACCGTCGCTTGTTCTCCGACACAAGCCAGCAGGCCGCGACGATAACGACGAGCCCGGCAAGGCTCTGCAGATTCAAGGCGCTGAACATTCGGCTTTCCGTCCGGCCCCCCGCCGGTCCTCCTGTTCAAGCGAACCGATCCCCTCGTGGCAAGGGTGAGAGTCTTCGATTGGCGTGGAAGTGACTCTCACTTCTCTCATCTGACGACGTCTCTCTCGGTCGATCGTGAGACAGTCTAGCCGCGCGCCACGTCAAAAGCGGTCGCAAGCTTGAAGGGTCGGATGTCTTCGGCGCAGCCGCCCGTGCCATGGCCGGATCAAGCCCGGAACCACGGAACGAAGACCGAGGTGCGCCGTCGCCGCAAGCGGACGTCAGGCGATCCGACGCACCAGCTTGCCGTAATCCTCCATCAGACCCAGGCTGAGATCGCCCGGCGTGAAAGTGTATTCGCCGATCTGCTGGACCGGGGTGACCTCGGCGGCCGAGCCGGTCAGGAAGCATTCGCTGAATGTCGACAGCTCCTCCGGCCGGATGTGACGAACCACGACCTCGATCCCCTTGGCGCGGGCGATGTCGATCACGGTCTGGCGGGTGATGCCGTTCAGGATGTGGGTCACGTCCGGCGTGTGGATCACCCCGTCCTGGACGAAGAAGACGTTGGCGCCCGTCGCCTCGGCGACGTAGCCGCGCCAGTCCAGCATCATGGCATCGGAGAAACCGCGCTTCTCGGCGGCGTTCTTGGACATGGTGCAGATCATGTAGAGACCAGCGGCCTTGGCCGTGGTGGGGGCGGTGGCCGGGTCCGGGCGGCGCCACTTGGCCCACTCCAGACGGATGCCCTTCTTCTTGACCTCGGGGTCGAAATAGCTGGGCCAATCCCAGACGGCGATGGCCAGGTGCGGCTTGTTGTTGAGGGCCGAAACGGACGTTTGCTCCGGTCCGAGGTAGGCGACGGGACGGACATAGGCGTCCTCCATGCCCATCTTCTCGCACGTCGCCTTGCAGGCGGCGTCGATCTCGGCGACAGACCACGGGAGGGTGAAGTCCAGGAGCTCGGCCGAGCGCACCAGACGCTCGGAATGCTCGGTCAGCTTGAAGATTTCGCCACCATACATACGCTCCCCTTCGAACACCGACGAACCGTAGTGGAGGGCATGGGTCAGAACGTGCGTTTTCGCTTCCCGCCAGGGCACGAATTCCCCGTCCATCCAGATCCAGCCATCACGATCGTCGAAAGGGACCAAGGCCATTGAACAACGTCTCCTGCGCAGATTTCGCGGTTAGAGCTCTCCAAACGCCTCAGGTCAACGCCGGGGACATCAGAATCGGAGGCCGCGCGTGAACGGGCGGTCCGGACCCGTTGCCGGGGCTGGCGTCGGCCGGCACCTGCTGATCGTCGACGACGACGACCGCATCCGCGAGCTCCTGAAGGAGTTTCTGGCGCGAGAGGGCTATCGCGTGACGGGCGCAGCGCATGCCGCCGCCGCCCGCCGCCTGATGGAGCTGATCGAGTTCGACCTGGTCGTGCTCGACGTCATGATGCCGGGCGAGAGCGGGCTGGAGCTGACCAGCTGGGTCCGCAACAAGGCGCAGCTTTCAAGGACGCCCGTCCTGCTGCTGACAGCGCGCGGCGAACCGGCCGACCGGATCGAGGGTCTGTCGCGCGGTGCCGACGACTATATGTCCAAACCCTTCGAACCCAAGGAGCTGGCGCTGCGGATCGACGCCATCCTGAGACGGACGGGCGTGAAACCGATCATGCCGCGCGAGATCAAGCTGGGTCCGGCGATGTTCGACCTGGAGCGTCTCGAGCTGACGAAGGATGGCGCCCCCATGCGTCTGACCGAGGCGGAAGCGCAGCTGCTCAAGACCCTGGCGCTGAATGCCCATGCGCCGGTCGAGCGCATGGACCTGTCGCCGGACACGGCCGACATCACCGGCCGGGCGGTCGACGTTCAGGTCACCCGCCTGCGCAGGAAGCTGGAGGTCGATCCCAAGAACCCGCGGTACCTCCAGACCGTGCGGGGCGTGGGCTATATGCTGGCTCCGGACTGAAAATGATCATCCTCCCCCGTCCTTCACGGGGGAGGGGGACCAGCCGCAGGCTGGTGGAGGGGGCGGCTCCAGACACGGTGCGCGCGTCCGCCCCCTCCACCGCTTCGCGGTCCCCCTCCCCCGCCGCGCTTCGCTTGCTGGGGAGGATTTAGTGCGCCTACTCCCCTTCCCCGTCGTCGCGCGGATCCTGAAGCGCCGCCTGCCGACGAGCCTGTGGGGACGGTCGCTGCTGATCATCGTGCTGCCGGTTCTGATCATGCAGGGCGCGGTGACCTGGGCCTTCTTCGACATGCACTGGCAGACGGTCACCGCCCGCCTGTCCGAAGGCCTCGCGGGCGACATCGCCTGGGCGGCCGAGAGTTATCGCGACGAGCCGACGGCAGCGAACCTCGCCAAGATCAGCGACCAGGCCGAGCGTTCCATGCAGCTGTCGGTCGCGCTACGCCCGGATGCCGTCCTGCCGGTGGAACCGCGACGAGGCCCTATCGGCGTGGTGGACCGCACGCTGGAAGCGGCGCTGGCCAGCCGTCTGGACCAGCCGTTCTGGTTCGACACCACGCGCTACCCCGCCTACGTCGACATCCAGGTCCAGCAGAGGGACGGTGTTCTGCGCATCATCGCGCCGCGCGAACGCGCCGTCGCGACCCAGGCCCACATCTTCGTCCTGTGGCTGATGCTGGCCACGGCACTGCTGATGGGCGTGGCGATCCTGTTCATCAGGAACCAGGTCCGGGCGATCGAACGTCTGGCCGACGCGGCTGAGGCCTTCGGGCGCGGCGAGGTCACAACACGCTTCAAGCCGCACGGCGCGCGCGAGGTCCGTCAGGCGGCGGCAGCCTTCATGGATATGCGCGACCGCATTCAGCGACACATCGACCAGCGAACCGCGCTCCTGGCTTCCGTCAGCCATGACCTGAGGACACCCCTGACCCGGCTGCGGCTGGAACTGGCGTTGGCCCCTCCCTTCAAGCGCCAGGCCGCGATGAAGGGCGACCTCGACGAGATGGAGCACATGATCGACGAATATCTGGCCTTCGCCCGCGGCGAGGCCGGAGAGACGCCCCAGACCGTCGACCTGACTGTTCTGCTGAGCGCCGCCGGCGAGGATGTGAAACGGGCGGGTGCCGAGGTCGAGATCGCATCACCCAAGGGACTGAGCGCGACCCTGCGCCCCCTCGCCTTCAAGCGGGCCCTGGCCAATCTGGCGGGCAATGCGGCCTCGCATGGAGAGCATGTCCGCCTGTCGGCCCGGGCTCTTCCGTCGGGCGGCGTCGAGATCGCGGTCGAAGACGACGGGCCTGGCATCCCGCAGGAGATGCATGAAGAGGCCTTCCGCCCCTTCAGTCGCCTCGACGAAAGCCGCAACCAGAACCGCAAGGGCGTGGGCCTGGGCCTGGCCATCGCCCGCGATGTCGCGCGCAGTCACGGTGGCGACATCACGCTGGATCGCAGTGATCTCGGAGGTTTGAAGGCCCTGGTTCGCCTACCGGGCTAGCGAAACGCCCCGGCAAGGCGCATCTTCCGGGTGACAGGGAAATCCAGGAGATCGCCATGCGCCGTTTCGCCTTTCTTGCCCCCCTCGCCGTCGCTGTTGCCTTCGCTGCGCCGGCCGCCGCTCAACCCACCGTCAATGTGACCATCGGCGGGGATCTCGTCGAACAGGTCGAGACCCTGGGTCAGCGCGACGTGGACCTCCAGCTGGTACGGCTGCAGCAGGTCGTGTCGCGAGAGCTCGGTCGGCGCGGCGTGCTCGACGGGGCCCAGATCAACCTCGTCATCACCGACCTGAAGCCCAACCGCCCGACCTTCCAGCAGGCCGTCGACCGCCCGGGCCTGTCGATCATCGACAGCATCTCGATCGGCGGTGCCACGATCGAAGGCGAGGTCATCACAGCCGATGGCCAGCGCCTGCCGGTCCACTTCTCGCGATACTCGCCGACGCTGGATGATGTTCAGGGGTACACGACCTGGCAGGACGCCGAACGGGCCTACAGCCGGCTCGCCGCCAACCTGGCCTCAGGACGGCTGGTCACCCGCTAGGGCGCGGGCCCGGGCCACGGCAGCTGAGACAGTCACCTTGGCCGCATCCGCCAGTCCTGACGCGTGCAGGGCGTCCAGGCCTGCCCGCGTCGTGCCGCCCGGCGAGGCGATGCGCGTGATCAGGTCGTTGAGTGACGATGCGGTCGCCACGCCGGCCCCCGCCGATCGCAACGCCCCGCGCGCGAGCCGCTCCGCCGCCTCCTGAGGCAGGCCCGCCTCGACGCCTGCGGCCGCCAGCGCCTGGGCGAAGGCGTGGAAGAAGGCCGGCCCTGAACCCGCCACAGCCGTCGCCAGGTCCAGCAGCGCCTCCTCGCCGAGCTCGACGGTCTCGGCGACGGGATCGAACAACGCGTGGGCCAGAATCAGGGCGCGGGGATCGTCTGACCAGATCGCAGCGACGCCCTGCGCCTGGGCGACGGCCGTTGTCGGCATGACCCGGGCGATGGGACGTTCCAGAACCCTCGCGATGTCGCTGGCCCGGACCCCGGCCATGACGGAAACGACGACCGCATCGTGCGGCAGGGACAGGGCCAGGGGTGCGACCGCCTCGCGCCAGCTTGCCGGCTTTACGGCGATCACGAGGGCGCGGGTGTCTGATAGGCAGACGGGCTCGTCGGCGCGGGTTAGAATCTTCGGCTTGGCGGCCGCGGTCAGCCGCCAGCCTTCGGCCAGCGCCGAGCCCAGCCGACCGTGGCCAAGAAGGGTGATGGGAAGAGGGTGCGTCACCCGCTCACCGTGCGCGCCAGCGGCGGCCTTGGCTAGGCCGTCCCCACCGTTTCGAACAGGCAGGAATCGATCGCGTCCTGTGGCTTCTTGTTGCCGCGGATCATGAAGTCGAACGCCGGATAGTAGCGGTCCGCCGCCTCGACCGCCGCATCGATCATGGATGCGGCCTGCGCCAGGGTCGGGCGCTCCCCGTGAGGCAGGGCGAGGGAGTGACGGAACACGATCTCTCCGTCCTCGGGCCAGACCTCGAAGTGACCCATCCAGGTCCGCTGGTTGACCATGGAGACAAGCTCATAGGCGGCAGCGCGGCGGCCCTTGGTGGCCCGCAGGTCGAGCGCGCAGCACAGTTGCAGGCAGTCACCCTCGGGCCGCCAGGCGAACCAGAGTTCGTAGTCTTTCCAGTCGCCGGCCAGGGCGAAGGCCAGGTCCCCGTCGTCGGTGCGGTCGAACGGCAGGTTCTCGGCGTTCAGCACATGCTCGACCACATCCAGCGGATCGTAGGGAACGTCGACTTCGTGTCCGACAGCATCCATTGGAAAACTCAGGTCTCGCGGGGGGCGGGGCGCGACTCATGCGCCAGGAAAGGACCGTAGGCGTGTTCGCGGATTCGGCTCAACCGGCTGCGTCCGGAAGACGAGTTCCGTCCGTGGACGTTCCCGTATCCGGTTTGCCGGCTTTGGTTGCGGCGGGCTTCTTGAGGGTCGCGAGTTCGGCGCGAAGGGCCGCGATCTCGGCCTTCAGGGCGTCGAACTCGTCACGGCGGACAAGGTCCATCTCGGCCACGAAGCGATCGGATTGGGCACGAAAAGCAGCCTTGGCTTCTTCGCCCGCGGCCTGGGCCAGGCCCATGGCGCTGGTGCCCAGTTTCGAGAACTCGTCGAGGAACGGATTGCGCGTCTGCATCGGATGCTCCGGCCCGCTGACCGCGCGGGCGTCGTTAAGGAAGGGTCTCCGGATATGGTGAACCAATCCTTACCCGGCCACCCCGTGCATAAGGCCGATCAAGGCTGAAACGTGTCACCCTCGCGCGTGGCCGCGCCACTTGCTAAAGGGCGCGTCGAAACGCAGCAGGAGCGACCGCGTGATCTTTCCCGAGTTCGACCCCGTCCTGGTTCAGCTGGGTCCGCTGCCGATCCGCTGGTATGCCCTGGCCTATGTCGCCGGCATCGTTCTGGGCTGGATGTATGCCGCGCGCCTTCTAAAGACCGAGCGCGTCTGGTTGCCGGGCCGGCCGCCGCTGACAACGACGCAACTGGACGATCTCGTTCTCTGGATCATCCTGGGCATCATCCTCGGGGGTCGCGTCGGCTACGTCCTGTTTTACCAGCCCGCGATCCTGGGCCAGATCTTCACGGGGGATACCCTCGGCGAGCGGCTGCAGCTGTTCCAGCTCTGGACCGGGGGCATGTCGTTCCACGGCGGATTCCTCGGCGTCGTGCTCGCGATCATCTGGTTCGGGCGCAAGCACGGGGCCAACCTGCTGAGCATCGGCGACGCCATCGCGCCGGTCGTGCCACTGGGCCTGTTCTTCGGGCGCATCGCCAACTTCACCAACGGCGAACTGTGGGGCCGCGTCACGGACGTGCCCTGGGCCATCCGCTTCTGCAACGCCCGGATCGAGCAAACCTACGGCTTCTGCCCCGCCGGCAATGAGCTGCGCCATCCCAGCCAGCTCTATCAGGCAGGGCTGGAAGGTGTTGTCCTGTTCGCGCTCCTGTGGCTCGCGGTCTGGAAGTGGAAGCTGCTGGCCAAGCCCGGCTATGTCACCGGTCTGTTCCTGGTCGGCTATGGCGTCAGCCGCGCGCTCGTGGAGACGGTGCGAGAGCCCGACAGGCAGATGCCCGAGGCCCTGCAAGGCGTCGTCACCATGGGCATGCTGCTGTCAATCCCGATGATCCTGGTCGGAGCCTGGCTGATCTGGCGCGCGCGCAGCCGTCCGCCGGTCGCCGCTGGCTGATCCATGTCCGACGGGTCCCTGAAGGCGAGGCTGGCCCGGGAGATCGCCCTGACCGGCCCGTTGACCGTCGCCGACTACGTCACCCGCTGCCTGCATGATCCGCAGGGCGGCTACTACGCCACCCGACCGGAACTGGGCGCGCGCGGGGACTTCATCACTGCCCCGCTGGTCAGCCAGATGTTCGGCGAGCTGATCGGTCTGTGGGCCGTGGAAACCTGGCACAGGCTGGGCGCGCCCGAGCGGGTGCGGCTGGTCGAGGTGGGGCCCGGTGACGGGACCCTGATGGCCGATGCCCTGCGCGCCGCGCGGCTGGCTCCCGATTTCCTGTCGGCGCTGGACCTGATCCTGATCGAGCCCAGCCGCCCCCTGCGTGAAGCGCAGGCTCGGCGGCTGAACGAGGCGGACACCCCTCCCCGCTGGGTCTCGTCGCTGGAAGCCGTCGAGCGCGATGCCCCGGTGATCCTGATCGCCAATGAAGTGCTGGACTGCCTGCCCGCGCGCCAGTTCGTGAAGACCCAAACCGGGTGGGCCGAGCGGCGCGTGGGCGTCTCGGACACGGGCGACCTGCTGTTCGGCCTGACCGCCATCGCCGGAGGCTTCGTCCGCCCGACCTTCGAGGTCGCGACCGGAGACCTGATCGAGATCTCCGACCAGCAGGCCGCGTTCGGACGAGATCTGGGTCGCCTCGTCTCCGACGCATCGGGGGCTGCGCTGCTGATCGACTACGGCCGCGACCGGCCCGGTCCGGGTGACACGCTTCAGGCGCTGCGCCGCCACACCAAGGTCGAACCCCTGGCGACACCGGGCGAGGCCGACCTGACCCAGTGGGCGGACTTCCCGACCGTGCTGGAAGCTGGCGTCCGGACCGGCGCGGACGTCACCGGCTGTCTCGGCCAGGGCGACTTCCTGCGCCGCCTGGGGATCGAGGCGCGCGCCGAGCGGTTGATGTCGACGCGGCCCGACGCCGGCCCGGTCATCCAGCGACAGCTGGACCGTCTGACGGCCGACGACCAGATGGGCAGACTGTTCAAGGCGGCGGCGATCTTCTCGCCTCGAGCCCTCGCGGTTCCGGGCTTCGAGGCCTGATGTGCACTGAAATTTTCTGGAGTGCACATCGTGTACATTTCCAGATAAACGTTTGATTCAACGTCACTTTTGGCTTCATGCTGACCCGTCACCGTGTACACTCCCTGCCAAACGCGACATCGCCGTTTCGGCCGAAACGCGACCTTAGCCGACCGATGCGCCAAAATCGGTCGCACCCCGCAACGGTGTCGCCGTCTTTCGGGCTGGGTTATGCAGGGGCATGATCGCGCCTGAGCCCATCGTCCATCCGCTGCTGACCCGCGCAGGCGTCCGGCACGGCTTCTTCACCCGCCAGGGCGGCGTCTCGACCGGCCTGTTCGAGGGGCTGAACACCGGCATCGGCTCCAGCGACGATCCCGCCGCCGTGGCCGAAAACCGGCGACGGATCGCCGAGGTCATGGGGGGCGCTCCCGAGGATCTGGCTGCCTGCTACCAGATCCACTCCTCCATCACTCGCGTGGCCGAAGGTCCCTGGCGCGGCGATCGGCCGGAAGGCGACGCCGTCGTAACCGCCACGCCCGGCGTGATCTGTGCCGTCCTGACCGCCGACTGCGCGCCGATCCTCATGGCGGATCATGAGGCCAGGGTGATCGGGGCCGTCCACGCCGGGTGGAAAGGCGCGCTGGGTGGCGTGGTCCACAGCGCCGTGGCGGCGATGGAGGCTCTCGGCGCCCGTCCGTCGCGCATCCACGCCGTCATCGGCCCTTGCATCGCCCAGAACAGCTATGAGGTCGGTGAGGACTTCCAGGCGCGTTTCGAGCACCATGATCCCGGTTCAGATCGCTTCTTCGCGGTCGGCAATGCGCCCGACAAGCGTCGTTTCGACCTGCCCGGCTTCGTCCTCTGGCGGCTGGAGCAGGCCGGCGTCGGCGAGGCAGCCTGGACCGGCCATGACACCTGTGCCGACGAAGCGGCCTTCTATTCCAACCGTCGCGCCTTCCTCAGGGGAGAACCGGATTTTGGACGGCTGATGTCGGCGATTGCTCTGGACTGATGTTGCGACCGTTCCAGCGGGCGTCGAGCCACCGCCGCGCGGGCTGTTCGAGGTAGCGATAGCTGAGCAGAGCGGTACCCAGGGTCGCCCACAGATACAGGCCAGCCGCGACAAGACTTCGGTGGCCAGCATCCGCGAAGATCCAGAGCAGCGGAAAGTGCCAGACGTAGAGGCCGAACGAGATCGTCCCGAGGCGGACCAGACTGTCCGAGGCCAGCACGGAGACGAGCCGGCTGCCGGTCAGAATCAGCACCAGCAACCCACCCGCGCCGAATGCGCCGAGCGCGTAGACCAGCAGCTGGCCGCTCAGCAGTTCAGGCTTCACCGCAAAGGCGTCGGTCAGGATGTCCTTGCCGGTGGCCGGGGCCTGCAGGTTCTGCAGCACGATGCAAACGACGGCGAGCCCCCCGAGGGCGACTGGAACAAGCCAGTTCAGCCTCCGGGCCAGAGCAGAGCCTGCAAGGGCGCGTAGCCGGTCCTCGTGCAAAGCAATGAGACTGCCCAGGGCGAATGCATCGAGGTGGTTGAACGTCAACTGGTAGACGGCCGTCGACACATCGGACGCAGACCAGCCCAGGCCCGTGAACCCGACGTGGGTGGCGAGGCGAACGAAAGGCCCAATGGCCACCAGCACGACCAGAAGCCGAACGAACCCCGCACGGCTGAGCCCCAGGAAGACCAGGGGAAACAGCAGATAGACCTGTTCCTCGACCGAAAGGCTCCAGAGGTGTCCGAACAGCTGGGTCTGCTCATAGCCGGGAATGGCCCGAAAGACGTTGTAGGTCCCGGTCAGCAGCCAGGGCAGATCGCCCAGAAAGGCCAGCGCCTCGGACCGGTTGAACAACCCCGCCGACACCAGAAGCACCGTGGTTCCCACAACGATGACGGCCAGATAGAGCGGCAGGATGCGGGCCGCTCGCGCCTTGTAGAAGCGGATCGGCGAGAGCGCCCCGCCCGCTGCTTCGGTTCGCAGCAGGGACCGCGTGATGACGAAGCCCGACACGGTGAAGAAGACCCAGACGCCGAGCCAGCCGCACCACAACCAGCCCATGTGGAACAGGATGACGGCGAGCGCCGTCAGGCCGCGCAGGCCCTGAACCTCGGGTATGATTGCCTGTGTGTCTCGCGTTTCCACGCCGGTCCCCGCCGCGCCTGCCGCCCGGTATCAAGGATCAGCTTTTACGGGAACGCCAGCGAAACTGGCTCAACCCGCAGTCGGAATCAGCCGACGCGGGCCAGTTGTGGCTCCAGAACCACTTCCCGCCACGCGTGCGGTGCATCCAGCAGAGCGCGAACCAGACGGTTGTTCACGGCATGGCCCGCCTTGTAGCCCTCATACCGGCCGAGCAGAGGGGCACCGAGGACATAGAGGTCGCCGATGGCGTCCAGCGCCTTGTGCCGCACGAACTCGCGCTCCATGCGCAGCCCGCCGGGGTTCAGGATGTCGTCGCCGTCGATCACCACGGCATTTTCCAGCGAACCACCGCGCGCCAGACCGGCCTGGCGGAGGGCCTCGACCTCATGGGCGAAGCCGAAGGTGCGGGCCGCCATGATCTCGTCGCGGAAGGTCTGTTCGTCGACGACGAAGTCGATGACCTGATTGCCGACGACCGGATTGTCGAAGTCGATCTCGAACCGCATCTCGTAGCGATCGCAGGGCAAGAGCGCCGCATGCTTGTCGCCGTCCGTGACGTGGATCGGTTCCAGGATCTGGATATAGCGGACCGGGGCTTCCTGACGACGGAACCCCGCACGGTCCAGCAACTGAACGAACGGCAGGGCGGACCCGTCGAGGATCGGCAGCTCGGGGCCATCGACTTCGACCACGGCGTTCGTCACGCCGAGCGCGCAGAAGGCGGCCATCAGATGCTCGATGGTCGAAAGCTGCACCCCGGCGGCGTTCTCGATCATGGTGTTGAGCCGCGCGTCGACCACGGCATCACCGGCGACAGGGATCCGGTTGTCGCGGTCGGTCACATCGGACCGGACGAAGACAATGCCCGTCCCCGTCGACGCGGGCCGGATCGACAGACGCACGCGCTGACCCGTGTGAACGCCCACGCCCGCGCAGATGGCGGGGGCGACCAGGGTCCGTTCGCGATGATCGGGCCTTGCGGGCAAGGAACACTCTCGACGATGGCCGCGCGTCTGAAGCGCGCATTAACCGAAGTTCGATGCCTACCGGGGGCAACCGCCAGGGAAAACCAAATCAGGGTTTCGGATTGTTACGCCGTTCGCGGACGGGTTGAAGTTCCCGGCGATACGGATCGGGCTTGAGCGAGCGGCCGGATCCGGCGAGCCCTCGGCCAGACCGTTGACCCAAGGAAAAGGGCGGCCCACCGGGCCGCCCTGATCCTTAAAGGCCATCGCCTTGGCCCTAGTTCGCGAGCCTGCGCAGGAACGAGGGGATTTCGAGGTCGTCTTCCGCCTGGGTCGGTTCAGGCGCGGTCTGGGCGGTCTGGCGGAGCTCCGGCTGAGGCTGCGCACGCGACCCCGGCTGGACCGGTGCATAGGCCGTCTGGGCACGGGGCTTCTTGCCAAACAGGCTCCAGCCCGAGCGGCGGTGATCCGGCTCCTGATCGGCGGGTTCCTCGGCGCGGGCCGGGGCGGCGGGCGTGTCGAAGTACAGATCGCCCTGGTCGGTGGACGCTGCCGTGCCGACACGGCCGTGATCCTGTTCGAAGGCCTCGACCCACGGATCGACGATGGGCTCCAGCTTGCGCTCATCCTCGGCCACGTGGATCACCGGTTCAGGGGCACGCGCGAGCACCGGCTCCGGAGCCTGGAAGGTCGGGACAATGGGTGCCGGTTCAGGCGTGCGATAGGCTACCGCGACCGTGGCCTCACGGCGAGCAGGTTCGCTGTACGGGGTCGAGGCGACCGGAGCGACGGGCTCGGCGCGGCGCGGTTCGTGGAAGGCCGGCTGGCGCGTGGCGACCGGCTCGATCTTGGCGGTGGCGACCTCGTCCATGCCGGTGGCGACCACCGAGACCCGGATCTTGCCGTCCAGGGCCGGATCGAAGGCCGCGCCAAAGATGATGTTGGCGTCGCCGTCGACCTCGGCCGAGATGGCGTTGGCGGCTTCGTCGACCTCCAGCAGGGTCATGTCCAGACCGCCGGTGATGTTGACCAGCACGGCCTTGGCGCCCTTCAGGCTGGTTTCGTCCAGCAGGGGGTTGGCGATGGCATTCTGGGCGGCCAGCAGGGCGCGGTCGTCGCCGGTCGCCTCGCCCGTGCCCATCATCGCCTTGCCCATTTCGGACATGACGGCGCGAACGTCGGCGAAGTCCAGATTGATCAGACCGGGCAGGATCATCAGGTCGGTGATCGACCGCACGCCCGAGTGCAGCACCTGGTCGGCCATGCCGAAGGCGTCGGCGAAGGTCGTGCGCTCATTGGCGACGCGGAACAGGTTCTGGTTCGGAATGACGATCAGGGTGTCGACGTAGCGCTGCAGCTCGGCGATGCCCGCATCGGCCAGGCGCATGCGGTGACGGCCTTCGAAAGTGAAGGGCTTGGTCACGACGCCCACGGTCAGGATGCCCCGGTCGCGAGCGCACTTGGCGATGATCGGCGCGGCACCCGTACCGGTGCCACCGCCCATGCCGGCGGTGATGAAGATCATGTGCGCGCCTTCGAGGTGCGCGTGAATTTCGTCGGCGCTCTCCTCGGCGGCGTTCATGCCGACTTCGGGGTGGGCGCCGGCACCCAACCCTTGCGTGATCGTCTCGCCCAGCTGGATGCGGCGGTCGGTCTTGGCGAAGGACAGGTGCTGGGCGTCGGTGTTGGCGACCACGAACTCGACACCCTCAAGGCCGGCGTCGATCATGTTGTTGACCGCGTTACCGCCCGCGCCGCCGACGCCGAACACGACGATCCGGGGCTTCAGTTCCGTGGCCTGCGGCCGCACCAGCGAGAGAGACATTACCTAACCGACCTTCTTTTCCGACCCTGCCCTGAACGGTACCGATGCGAAGTCCCCGCCGATTCGCATTGGTTATGAGCGCGTTAAGGATCACCCAGCGCCGTTAAGGGAAGGTTACCGGATAGACTGAGTCGGGCTGTCGCAAAGTCGAGCGGCAAGCGTCACAGCAGAAATACAGAGGAAAAACGAAAGAAGGGCGGCCCTTGCGGACCGCCCTTCCAGTCTTTGCCGTGAGGCGACGCTTAGAACGGCCGGAAGTTCAGGCCGATGAAGAAGCGCGTGCCGTAGGGGTCGAAGTTCGACGTCAGACCACCACCGAGGTAGCGCGACTGCTCCGCGTCGAAGGCGTTCACGACACCGGCGCGCAGCGACAGGTCGTCGCGAACGTTCCAGCGGACCGTGAAGTCGTGACGGGCGAAGTTGCCGGTGTTCAGGCCGTTGACGTCGCGGCTGTCGGCGTTGTTCACGAAGTCGCGCGGCGAGATGATGTCCTGGGCCGTCTGCCAGTCCACCGTCCAGTTGATGCTCCACGTCGTGTTCGGCGTGTAGGTCAGCGAGGAGGTGAAGCGGACACGCGGGTAGAACACGGTCGAACCGAGTTCCGTGCCGTCCGTCGGATCCGACGAGTTCAGGAACTGCTCCTGCTCGATCAGCCACAGACCACCGATCGAGTAGTCCAGACGACCCCAGTTCTGACCCAGCATCTCGTCGAAGTCGTACGAGTAGCGAGCGGTGAAATCGAGGCCCTTCGTCGTCAGAGCAGCGTAGTTGATCGAGCCCTGGATGAAGCCGCCGATCGGGTCACCGGCCGGTCCACCGATGTAGAACTCACGGCCCGGGTTCGGGTCGCGACGGAAGATGGTGTTACAGGCCGCAGTGTTCAGCGTAGCGCCGTTCACGCAGTTGTTCACGGCGGTTTGAGCCGAGACAGAGGCGATGACGTTCGTGATCTCGATTTCATAGTAGTCGAGGATCAGGCTGAAGTTCGGGATGAAGCGGGGTTCGATCACCGTCGAAAAGGTGAAGGATTCCGATTCTTCCGGCTGCAGGAACGGGTTACCGCCCGTGACCCCGGCCACACCTGAAGTGTAGATCGGCACGAAGTCGTCGGCCGTGGTCAGCGTGGCCCCGCCAAAGTCGAACGTCCGGCCCTGAGCAGCGGCGAGCGCCGTGCAGTTCCGGGTGCGGTTGGCGCGGATTTCAGCGTTCGTCTGGTTGATGATGGCCTGGGTGGCGCAGGGGTCGCTCACGCCGTTGAAGAAGGTCTGCGAGAACGGCGAGAAGTTCTCGCCGAGGTTCGGCACGCGGATCGAGGTGTTGAAGCTGGTCTTGAAGGCGATGTCCTGGATCGGACGATAGACCAGGTTCACGCCATAGACTTCCTGCTCACCGACGGTCGTGTAGTCGGCATAGCGGTACGAACCCGACAGCTCGGCGTAGTCGCCCAGCCAGCCGTCACGGAACAGCGGGATCGACAGTTCGGCGAAGGCCTCGTCGGTCTCGTATTCAGCGCCACTGAAGTCGGCACCGGTGTTCATGAACAGGAGACGGTTGCCGGTCGAACGCGTGCGGCCCAGGCCCTCGGTGTACTCGCGGCGCTTTTCATAGCCCACGGCGACGCCGATCGGGCCAGCGCCCCAGAAGTCCCACAGCTGGCCGGAGACGGCACCCAGGATCTGCTCCTGCTCGTTGACGTGGCTGACCGAGATGTTGGCCGTCACGTAGTTGAGAGCGGCAGCGCTCTGGTTGCCGGCACCGAAGACGTTCAGCGGCGTGCACTGGTTCAGGTCGGCAGTGCCTTCCGGCGTGCCCGCCAGGGTTCCGCCGCGCGCCCGGTCGGCCGGGTTCAGCCCTTGAGCGGCGAGGATGCGCGCACGGCAGACGATCGCGTTCGGCGTGCCCAGGACACCGGCCGTGTCACGGACCGAGTCGGCCGCCAGAGCAAAGCGGTTCACGTCGACACCGAACTCGAGGTTCTCGTTGCGGGCCTCGCCGTAAACGTACGACAGATCCCACGCGATGTTGTCGACGAACAGGAAGCGATCGTGCTGGCCGTTCAGTCCGATCACGAAGCGCTCGACCTCGCGCGTGTTGTCCTGGAAGCGCTGGGGACCGAACATCGCGTGACGGGCCCAGGGTGCCGCGATCGTCGTCGTCGGAGCGCCAGGCGCGGTCGCCGTCGCGGCGCCAAAGTTCGTGACCGTGTTGTTCTGGATCGCCGTCACGAGGTTCGCCGGCAGGAAGGCGTTGTCGAGACGCAGATCGAACTGCGAGACGGCACGGATCAGGTTGGTCTGGTTCGCGGCGTAGGTCGTGTCCGACAGGAAGATGTCGAAGAAGGTCGGCTGCGAGATGTCGAGCGTGTCTTCGGTGATGAACTTGTATTCAGCCGACAGGTTGATGCTGTCGGTGATCGAGTAGTTGGCACCCACCTGGAAGCGCTGCGATTCCGATTCCGGCAGACGGGACTCGGTGGCGAAGTTGTTCGGGTTCTCGCCGTCGCCGCCGATGTTGAACGGACGGCTGGCACCGGTGTTGCCGATGCGCTGGCCGAAGTTGGCGAGGCGCGCGGTCGTGCCGTCGAACCAGTAGGTGCCGGCCGGGTTTACGCTGTAGCAGGTCGCGCCATTGATGACCGTGCAGTTCGCGGTCGGGACGAGAGGGTTGTTCAGGGCGCTCGGCTGCTGGGCGTTGGCGAGGGTCGTCTGACCCCAACGCGGACGGTCGAGGCGACGCAGGCCGCTGTAGAGCAGGTTGTCGATCGTCGAATCGAAGGGCGTCGCTGCCGGATCGGCGTCGTTGCCGATCAGGATCCACGCATCCTCGATCCAGTCGATGTCCAGGCTCTGGACTTCGTCGTTCCGGTCCCATTCGGCGTGGGCGTAGAGGTTCAGGCGGTCATCGAACAGGTTGATACCGGCCAGGGCCGAGACGCGGTTGTTGGCCGCAACACCACCCTGGACGATCTGACCGTAGTTGGCGTCGATCTCGATACCCTCGAAGTCCTTGCGGAGCACGAAGTTCAGGACGCCCGAGACGGCGTCAGCGCCGTAAACCGACGACGCGCCGCCGGTGACGATTTCGATGTTCTCGATCAGCAGACGCGGAATGCTGTCGACGTCGACCGCGAGGCTGCCCTGGTTGGCGCCGACGTGACGGCGACCGTCAACCAGGGTCAGGGTGCGGCCCGAACCCAGCGAGCGCAGGTTTGGCAGCGACAGACCGCCGTCGTTCAGGCCCGAGCCGGTGGTGTCCGACGGGACGAGCGAGTTCGACAGGGCCGGGATGGTGGCCAGGTAGTCGATGACCGTCGTCTGACCGGTCGTCAGCAGGTCTTCGCGGGCAACCTGGATCAGCGGCGTGGCCGAGTTGGTCGGGTCACGACGGATACGCGAACCGGTGACCACGATCTCTTCGACCTGGGTGGCCTGCTCATCCTGAGACGAAGCCGACTGGGCGAGCGCCGGAGCCGAGAACGACATGATGCCTGCGAGCACGGTGGTGCCAAACAGGAGCTTGCGAGTGGAAATCATAGAGATGGCCCCGATTGCAAAAAAACGCGCGGCACTCCTCCTGAGGGTACCGTTCAGGCCTGAGTGCTAAAGGGCATTGGCTGTCGTCGCAACCATTGAGGCGACCTTGCGGCGGTCTGAACTCACATTTGTTACAATCAGGTCACACTCAGACCACACCGCTCTTCGGCCCAAAAACAGGCTGAAGAAATGGACTGCGCCTATGTGGCTAGAGGTTATCGCGCAGCCAGCCCGCCGCCCGGGCGACAAGATTGCCGCGATGGACGCGCGGGGCGTCTGCTGCGGTGATCTGACGCGACATCAGTTTGCGCGCTGAAACCGCTTCGCGCGGCCCATAGGCGGCACGCAGGAGGACGCCGGCGGCGGAGCAGAAGGCCGGCCCTGCGGCAGAATCGGCCAGGTGGGGCGCGCGCTGCGGTCGGCCCAGACGGACGGGGCGATCGAACACCCGCACGGCCAGTTCCCGCACGCCGTTCAGCTGGCTGGCACCACCCGTCAGAACCAGGCCGGCCCCCGGGTCCAGACCTGCGCCGGTGGCCTTGAGCCGGTCACGGAGCAGCTCCAGCGTTTCCTCCACGCGGGGCGCGATGACGGTCTTCAGCATGGCACGCGGCACGATGACGGGGCCTGCGCCGGGCTCCTCGCCGCGCGGCGGTGCCTCCAGCATCTCGCGGTCCTCGTGCGCAGCCGCCATGGCCGAGCCGTGAAGGGTCTTGAGCCGCTCCGCCCCCGCCCTGGAGGTCGACAGCCCCCGGGCGATGTCGGCGGTGACATGGTCGCCACCGACGTTCAGCGATTCAATGTGCAGCAGGGAGCGTCCACCCCAGACGGCGGCCGAGGTCGAGCCCCCGCCCATGTCGATGCAGACGCAGCCCAGATCCATCTCGTCCTCTTCCAGCGCGGCGAGCGAGGAGACGACGGGGGCGGCGGCCACGCCCTGGAGATCCAGGTGGGCCAGTTCCAGACAGTGGCTGAGGGCATTGAAGGCACTCTCGGCCATCGACACGACCAGCAGGTCGAGCCCCAGCGAGCCGCCGCGCATGGACCTGGGGTCATGCACGCCGCGCGCACCATCCACCGACCAGGCGATGGGCAGGACATGGATCGGACGACGGTTGGGCAGGCGGATCTGCGCCAGCGCCATGCCGATGGCGCGGGCCAGATCGGCGTCGCCGATGGGGTTGGCCCCCAGCGACACGCGGGCCTGCACCCGGTGGCTGGACATCTGACCGATCGCCGTCGTCACGACGACGCCGGACACTGGCGCGCCGGCCGTGCGCTCGGCGCGTTCGACGGCATGGCCAATCGCCTGGGCGGCCTCGTCCATATTGATGATGGAGCCGCCGCGCACGCCCTTGGACTGGACATGGCTGGCTCCCGCTACCCGGATCGTGCGGTCGGCGTGGCGCACACCGTCGGGCTTCATGATGAAGCAGGCCACTTTGGACTGGCCGAGATCCAGCGCGGCCACCACGGGCGCGCGGCTCGTCATCCCGCCCTTGTCGAGCTTCGCAGCGTCTGCCGCTGGATCGACCTTCTTGCCCGCCATGCCGGTAAAGTTCCCTACTCTGTTCGACCTAGGCCGAAGCGCCCGGCCGAACGGCCACCTGACCTTCTGTGCGAAGATCGATACGGGCGAAGCCCAGTTCGAGCAGGCGCTCGCGCTGATCCAGGGCATCCAGCTGGATCAACGCCGCCTCCTGGTTGAGCGCCGGCAGCTGGATGATGCCTCCATCGCGAAGCCTGAGATCCCATCGACGCTCATCGACCCGCACGATGGCGTCGATCCGGCCCATCAGGCGCGGACGCTGGGCGAGAAGCGGCAGAAGCGCCCCCGCTGCGCCATCGGCCCCCGTGCCGACGACCAGCGGCAGGTCTGGATATCGGCCCGCGTCGGCGCCAGGAATGACCCGGCCCTCGCTATCGATCACGAACGTCCGCCCTGCGGACTGCCAGACGGCGAGTCGGTCATGCTCCGTGACCTCGACGATCAGCGTGTCCGGCAACAGGCGCACGACGCGTGCCTCTCGCACCCAGCCCACCTGCTCGACGCTGGCCTTCAGCGCCGCCAGGTCCAGCGAGGTGATCGGCTGGCCCGCCTCGACGTCCAGCGCGCGCTGGATGGCCGGCGTCGCCTCGTCCGAAGCGCCAGTGATGTGGACACGATTGAGCTTGAGGCCCAGGCCGGTCGTGACCCCGTCGATGCCGCTGGCCATCGACTGACCGATGCGCTCGGCGCGCGAACCTGTCGCCATGACGAGCGCCAGAACGGCGACACCGGCGCAGATGCAGATCACCACTGCACGAGGGCTGAGATCCAGCCGACCGAGCGCGGCCATCTTTCCGGGAACGCCACCAGCGCTCTGCGGCGCGCGACCCCGACCCTGCGACCTGGGTCCCCCGCTGCGTTTCGGAGCCGGCGCAGACGCTGCGCGTCGACCGCCGCGAACTACCGCGGGCATGAGGCGTCCTCCACCATCCACCGGACCAGATCTTGATAACTCATGCCCAGATGCGCCGCCTGCTCGGGGACGAGCGAGGTCGGCGTCATGCCGGGCTGGGTGTTGACCTCCAGAAGGACGAGGACATCCTTAACATCGTCATAACGAAAATCGGTCCGGCTGACCCCGCGACAGCCCAGGGCCGCATGCGCAAGCTCGGATTGCCTCAACGCGGCCTCGAACACATGGGCGGGGATATCGGCGGGAAGCTTGTGGACGGATCCGCCCGGGGCGTACTTGGCCTCATAGTCGTAGAAGCCCTTGACCGGCGTGATGTCGGTGACGGTCAGGGCGCGCGGCCCGGTCGTCTCGCCGATGACGGCGACGGCCAGTTCCTTGCCGGGGATATAGGGCTCGACCATGACCTGGTCGCCATAGGTCCAGGCATCGGACCCGACCTCGGTCTGGGGCCCGTTCGCGCCCTCGCGGACCAGATAGACGCCGACCGAGGATCCCTCGGCATTGGGCTTGATCACATAGGGAGGGTCGATGACGTGGCGACGCGCCACTTCATGCCGGTCGAACAGGCCACCGCCGGGCACCGCGACGCCCGCCGCCTTCAGGATCGACTTGGTCTTGTCCTTGTCCATCGTCAGCGCCGAGGCCAGGACGCCGGAGTGGGTGTAGGGAATCTGCAGCGTCTCCAGGATGCCCTGGACGCAGCCGTCCTCGCCCCACTCACCGTGCAGCGCGTTCAGGACGAGGTCGGGCTTCAGCTCACCGAGGATCTGGGCCAGGTCGCGGCCCGCATCGACGCGGCTGACCCGGGCGACCTGGCCTTCCAGGGCATCGGCGCAGCCCTTGCCCGACGACAGCGAAACCTCCCGCTCCGAAGAGAGCCCGCCCATCAGGACGGCGACGTGCAGCTCTGACAGGGGTCGGGACATGGGGCTGTTCTAGCGATCGGTTATGACGGGCGGCCGATCCTCTTGATCTCCCATTCGAGGTTTACGCCGAGTTTACTTTGAACGTCGGCGCGGACGGTTTCGCCCAATCCCTCGATATCGGCGGCGGTCGCTTCGCCGGGGTTGATCATGAAGTTGGAGTGCAACTCGCTGAACATGGCCCCGCCGCCGGTGACCTTGTGCAGCCGTCCCCGCCAGCCGGCCTCATCGACCAGTTTCCACGACGAATGACCCGGCGGGTTCTTGAAGGTCGAGCCGCCGGTCTTCTCGCGTATCGGCTGGGTCTGTTCGCGGCGCGCGGTGATCTCGGCGATGCGTGTGGCGACGGCATCGGGATCGTCCGGCGTCCCGCGATAGGTCGCCTCAAGCCAGAGGATGTCTTCGTTGTAGCTGTTGTGGCGATACGAGTAGCCGAAGTCCTGGACGGAATAGTCTCTCATGTCACCGGAGCGAGTCACGCCCTTGGCGGACACCAGAACGTCCCGGGTCTCCGATCCGTAGCACCCGGCATTCATGACCAGCGCCCCCCCGATCGTGCCCGGGATGCCGGCATAGAACTCCAGCCCCGCGAGCCCAGCCTTGGCCGAGGCCTTGGCCACCATGGCGTCCAGCGCGCCCGCGCCCGCCGTGATCGTGTCGCCCTCGGTCGAGATGCCTGCGAAGGCCCGACCCGCCAGCCGGATCACCACGCCTTCGACCCCGCCGTCGCGCACGATGACGTTCGAGCCGACGCCGAGCACAGTCACGGGAACGGCCGGGTCCAGCGCCTTCAGGAACTCCGCCAGGTCATCGGCATCGGCGGGAATAAAGAGCGCATCTGCCGATCCGCCCACCCGGAACCAGGTGTAGGGTGCCAACGGCTCGTCGTGCACCAGCTTGCCGCGCGCGGCCGGGAGACGGTCGCGCCAGGTCACCCGAGCGCCTCCAGCTGCGCTGGCAGCGCATAGGCCCAGGCGGTGATGTCGCCAGCCCCCAGCAGCACGACCACGTCCCCCGTCTTGGCCTCTTCCGCAATCACGCGCGGCAGGACGGCGGCGTTCTCGAGCGCGGAGACCCTCAGATGGCCATAGCGGCGGATGCCGTCGACCAGCGCCTGCTTGTCCACGCCCTCGATGGGCTGTTCGCCCGCCGCATAGACATCGGCCACGATCACGCTGTCGGCGTCCGAGAAGCTGGTCGAGAACTCGTCCATAAGGTCGCGCAGCCGGGTGAACCGGTGTGGCTGGACCACGGCGATGACGCGACCCTCGGCGACCTGACGCGCGGCCTTCAGCACGGCGGCGATCTCCACCGGGTGGTGCCCATAGTCGTCAATGATGCGCACGCCGTTCACGACGCCCGTCGTGGTGAAGCGGCGCTTGACCCCGGCGAAACTGGCCAGTCCCGCCCGGATCGCCTCATCGGACACATCGAGCTCGCGAGCCACAGCGATGGCCGCGAGCGCATTGGCGACATTGTGCCAGCCGGCCATCGGCAGGTGCAGGTCCACGATCCGGATCGGCTCTTCCAGCGCGGCCAGGCCACGCCCCTGGATCAGCACGTCGAAGCGCGCTCCGTCGGGGGCCATCTCGACCTTGTCGGCCCGGACCATGGCCTGCGGGTTCATGCCGTAGGTGACGATCCGCCGGTTATCGATGGAGGCGACCAGTCGCTGGACCTCCGGATGATCCAGGCACACCGCCGCGAAGCCATAGAAGGGGATGTTCTCCACGAAGTCGCAGAAGGCCTTCCGGACCGCGTCGAAGTCGCCGTAGTGATCCAGATGCTCCGGATCGATGTTGGTGACGATGGCCACCGTCGACTTCAGACGCAGAAAGCTGCCGTCGCTTTCGTCCGCCTCGACCACGATCCAGTCGCCGTCGCCGACCTTGGCGTTGGTGCCGTAGGCGTTGATGATGCCGCCGTTGACCACCGTGGGATCGAGCCCCGCCGCATCCAGCAGGGCCGCCACCATGGACGTCGTCGTCGTCTTGCCGTGGGTGCCCCCGACCGCGATCGAGAACTGTAACCGCATCAGCTCGGCCAGCATCTCGGCCCTGCGGACCAGCGGGATGCGGCGCTCACGCGCCACCATCATCTCGGGGTTCGTGGCCTTGACCGCCGTGGAATAGACGACGGCGGAGACGCCCTCACCTACATGGGCCGCGTCGTGACCGATGAAGATCTTCGCGCCCAGCGCCGCCAGTCGCTCGGTGTTGGCGGACGCCTTGGCGTCAGAGCCCTGAACCGCATAGCCGATCTTGAGCATGATCTCGGCGATGCCGCTCATGCCGATGCCGCCGATGCCGACGAAGTGGACGGGACCGAGGTCGAAGGGGACGGGGCGAAGGCGAGCGATCATCGCGGCGTCATAGCGAGGCTTGATCTCACTGTCTCCTCCCCGTCCGCCCCTTTGCGGATGGGGAGGTGGCACGAAGCGAAGCGCAGTGACGGAGGGGTTATCCCGGTCGTCGCCCCTTGCGCGTCGAGAACCCCTCCACCGCTTCGCGGTCCTCCTCCCCATCGGCCAAGCGGCCGACGGGGAGGAGAAACCGGAATCAACGCCGCCTTAACCACAAGGATTCACCGTGCGGGCTTCAGCTTAAGCGGGCCGCCTTCGTGACCGATCTCAAGACCGACATCCTGCACATCGGCGACTGCATCGAGGTGTTGCGCTCCCTGCCCGACAAGTCCGTCGACATCGTCTTCGCCGATCCGCCCTATAACCTCCAGCTGGGCGGCGACCTGCTGCGGCCAGACAACAGCCGCGTGGACGCCGTCGATGACGACTGGGACAAGTTCTCCAGCTTCGCCGCCTACGACGCCTTCTGCCGCGAGTGGCTGGCCGAGTGCCGCCGGGTGCTGAAGGACGAGGGCTCGATCTGGGTGATCGGCAGCTATCACAACGTCTTCCGCCTGGGCGCGGCCATCCAGGACCTGGGCTACTGGGTCCTGAACGACATCATCTGGCGCAAGTCCAACCCCATGCCGAACTTCAAGGGCACGCGCTTCACCAACGCCCACGAGACCCTGATCTGGGCGGCCAAGAGCCGCGAACAGAAGCGCTACACCTTCAACTACGACGCCCTGAAGGCCTTCAACGAAGACACCCAGATGCGCTCGGACTGGACGCTGGCGCTGTGCACCGGTGAGGAGCGGATCAAGGGCGAGGACGGCAAAAAGGCGCACCCGACCCAGAAGCCCGAGGCCCTGCTGCACCGCGTGCTGCTGGCGGCGACACGGCCCGGCGACGTGGTGCTGGACCCGTTCTTCGGCACTGGGACGACCGGCGCGGCGGCCAAGCGGCTGGGGCGCCACTGGATCGGCATCGAGCGCGATCCCGAGTACGCCAAGGTCGCCGAGAAGCGCATCAAGGCGGTGCGCCCCGCAGCGCCCGAGGACCTGATGGTCATGGGCTCCAAGAAGTCCGAGCCCAAGGTGCCGTTCGGGGCCCTGGTCGAGGCCGGGCTGCTGTCGCCCGGCGACGTGCTGTATTGCCCCAAGGGCGAGCGCGAGGCGCGGGTGCGGGCCGACGGGTCGCTGGTGTCCGGATCGCTGAGCGGCTCGATCCACAAGCTGGGTGCCCTGCTGGAGAACGCCCCGGCCTGCAACGGATGGACCTACTGGCGTTTCCGCTCGGACGCGGGTCTGCGCCCTATCGATACATTGCGGGCCGAGGTCCGCGCCGGGATGCAGTGAACGGAAGCGTATGCTCCGTCTCCTGTAAGCTACCGAAAACATTGCCAGAAATCCGCGTTCGGCGCGGAACCTTTCGGTCGCCTCTTGGTTGATGCCTTCGCGCCCGCTGCTGCGGGACGCCGGAGTTCACGCCATGAAGATCGCCCAGGTCACGCCGCTGTACGAAGCCGTGCCCCCCAAGCTTTATGGCGGCACTGAGCGCGTCGTCGCTCATCTGACTGACGCGCTGGTTGACCTCGGCCATGACGTGACCCTGTTCGCCTCCGCCGAGGCCCAGACCAAGGCCCGACTGATCCCCGTGCGCGATCAGGCCATCCGGCTGGACCCGGCCTTGCTCAAGTCCGATCTTGCCGCCCACATGACGATGCTGTCCGAGGTTCTGGCCCGCGCCGACGCGTTCGATGTGATCCATTTCCACACCGACATGATCCACTTCCCCTTCTTCGAACGGCATGCGGACAAGACGGTCACGACCTTGCACGGCCGCCTCGACATGAAGGACCTGCCCGAGATTTACGAGCGCTGGCCTAAGTTCGGGCTTGTCTCCATCTCGGACCATCAGCGTCGGCCCCTGGCCTTCGCCAACTGGAAGGCGACCGTTCATCACGGAATGCCGGCGGAGCAGTATCGGTTCTCTGCCAATTCAAAGGGCTATCTGGCCTTCCTCGGCCGCATATCGCCAGAGAAGCGGCCGGACCGCGCGATCGAGATCGCGACCCGGCTCGGCAAAAAGCTGAAGATGGCGGCCAAGGTCGATGCGGCGGACAAGATCTACTACGAGACCCGCATCAAGCCGCTGATCGACGCCAATCCACTTATCGAGTTCATCGGCGAGATCGGCGACCACCAGAAGTCAGACTTTCTGGGCGGCGCGGACGCCCTGCTCTTCCCCATCGACTGGCCCGAGCCTTTTGGCCTGGTGATGATCGAGGCGATGGCCTGTGGCACGCCCGTCGTGGCCTTCCGGTGCGGTTCGACGTCCGAGATCATTGAGGACGGGGCGACGGGCTTCCTGGTCGACACCCTAGAGCAGGCCATCTCGGCCGCCGACCGAGCGCCCTTGCTGGACCGCGAGGCGATCCGGGCTCGGTTCGACCTGCGCTTCTCAGCCACCGCCATGGCGAGACGTTACCTCGACGTCTACAGCGACCTGCTGGCCAGGCGGCCGTTCGCCCAGCCTGTGCTGAACGACGTTGTCGTGCCGCTGCGCGAAGATCGCAGCTTCGCTGCGTCCGCCTGAACCAAACCTCGCCGGGGCCATTTCACCTCGCATTGGACAGCTAGACCGCACGGCTCCCGAGCTCTGTGGGATCACCTCGGCGAGGCTTCATGGACGACGGCTATTCGGTTCAGACCACGGCGGCGGAGGCCAGCGAGACCGGGAGTCTCGACTCGCTCCAGGCCCTGAAGGACGCGGATACGTTTCTGGTGGCCGATGCGTGGGGCGACCTGAAGGATGGGGCCGATGGCCTGTTCCATCAGGACACCCGCATTCTGTCCCGCCTCGTCATGACTGCCGGCCTGGCGCGCCCATCGAGGCTGAGCTCAGGCGTGTCGCGGGACAACGTCTTCTTCACGGCCCATACGACCAACCGGCCCCTGCCCCCGATGGGCGGGCGCTCGGCCCCGGCGGGGGTGTTGCACATCGAGCGGCGGCGCTTCGTCTGGGGCCGGCGCATGTTCGAGCGGGTGCGAATGGTCAACCACGGGGTGGAGGACGTCCTCCTGCCGCTCGCCTTCGACTTCGCCGCCGATTTCGCTGACATCTTCCAGGTGCGCGGGACGCTGCGCGAGAGACGCGGAACCCTGGCTCCATCGACCCATGACGGGCGCGCCGTCACCTTCACTTACACGGGCCTGGACGACCTGATCCGCACCAGTTGCCTGTCCTTTTCTGAGCCTCCCGCGCGGCTGACGGCATCGCGGGCCGAGTTCATGTTCAGCCTGCCGATGGGCAGGAAACTGGACCTCTATATAGAGTGCGGACCCGACCTCTGCGTCGCGCCAGACGCCCTCCGGTGGCGCGAGAATGCCGTGGCCGCGCGGCTGGCGATGCGGCGGCGCAGGCGTCGGGGGGCCTCGGTAAGGGGGCCGCGTAGCCCCCGGTTCAACGCCTGGCTTGACCAGTCGCGGGCGGATATCGCGCTTCTGACCACCGACCTGCCTACGGGTCCCTATCCCTATGCGGGGACGCCCTGGTTCTCGACGCCGTTCGGGCGGGACGGGATCATCACGGCCTGGCAGATGCTGTGGCTGGACCCGTCGCTGGCCAAGGGGGTCCTGACCTATCTGGCGGCGCGTCAGGCCAACGAGGTCGACGCCTTCAAGGACAGCCAGCCCGGCAAGATCATGCATGAGACCCGGGGCGGCGAGATGAGCGCGCTCGGAGAGGTGCCGTTCGGCCTCTACTACGGCGGGGTCGACACGACCTGCCTGTTCGTGGCGCTGGCCGGAGCCTATGCTCGGCGGACCGGCGATTTGGACCTGATCCGCGCGCTGTGGCCAAACCTCGTCGCCGCGACCGAGTGGATGCGCGACTGGGGCGACAGCAACGGCGATGGTCTGATCGACTACCAGCGGGCGGCCGAGACCGGGTTGTCGAACCAGGGCTGGAAGGACAGCGAGGACTCCATCTTCCACGCCGACGGCCGCTTCCCCAAGGGGCCGATCGCCCTGCTGGAGGTCCAGGGCTATGCCTTCGCTGCCTGGCAAGCGATGGCCGAGCTCGGCGAACAGCTGACCGACGGCCGGGCCCGCGCCTGGCACATGCGCGCCGAGGAGGTTCGCCAGTTGGTCGAGGAGCGGTTCTGGATCGAGGACGAGCAGTTCTACGGCATCGCGCTGGATGGCGACGGTGCGCCTTGCGAGGCCATCGGGTCCAACGCCGGGCACCTGCTGTTTACCGGCCTGCCGTCGCTGGAAAGGGCAAACGCAGTGACGCGACGCCTGCTCGGTCCCGAGTTCCGGTCCGGCTGGGGGATCCGGACGCTGGCCCGGGGGCAGGCGCGGTTCAATCCCATGAGCTATCACAACGGCTCGGTCTGGCCGCACGACACCTCTCTGGCGGTGGCCGGCATGGCCCGGTACGGCGAGCGCGACGCTGCGGCCATGATCCTGGGCGAGATCTATGGTGCCGCCAGCCGGTTCCAGCTGCGGCTGCCCGAGCTGTTTTGCGGCTTCGATCGCGAGCCGGGCGAAGGCCCTGTCGCCTATCCGGTCGCCTGCCTGCCCCAGGCCTGGGCGGCGGGGTCGGTGTTCCTGATGCTGCAGGCCGCGCTGGGCATCGAGATCGACGCGGCGTCGAAAACCATCACAGTGACGTCGCCGACCCTGCCGACGGGGACTGAGCGGCTGATGATCAGTCGCCTTCAGGTCGGCGACGCCTTCGTCGACCTGGCTTTCGAGCGGCTGGGCGATCAGGTGGTGGTCGTCCCCAGGAACCGGATCGGCGAGCTCAGCATCGTGACGACGCGATAAGCGCCTTCCTGAATACCGTCGGCAGAGCCTCGGCCGCTTCAACTTGCGCCGTCCAGACGAAGTCACCCTGACCGTTCGCCACCCTCACCCACAGCGTCAGCGAAAAGTGGGTGAAGACGTGCTCGACGGCACCCGCATCGCGCCAGTCGGCGATCACGGGCGGGGCATCGTCCAGCGGACCTTCGCCCCACTCGCCGGTCGGAAGTCCGAGCATGCCGCCAAGCAGCCCCTTGTCCGGGCGGCGGACCAGGGCGACGCGGCCCGCTCCGTCCCGCAACACCCAGACGACGCCCTGACGATGGGGCTTGACGGCCTTCTTGGTCTTGACCGGAAAACGTTCCGGCTCGCCGGTGGCGAGGCCGGCGCAATGCTCGCGGATCGGGCACATCAGACACAGGGGTGATTTCGGCCGGCAGACGGTCGAGCCGAGGTCCATCAGGGCCTGGGCCCAGTCTCCCGGACGGTCATCGGCTATCAGCGAACCGGCCAGCCGTTTCAGCTCCGGCCTGGCGGCGGGCACCGGCGTCTCCACGGCGAACAGGCGGGCGATCACGCGCTCGACATTGCCGTCGACGACATTGGCGGGGCGATCAAAGGCGATGGCCGCGACGGCAGCAGCGGTGTAGGCGCCCACACCCGGCAGGGCCAGCAGGCCGGCCTCGGTATCAGGGAAGACGCCGCCGTGATCCCGGGCCACCGCCCGGGCGCAGGCCAGCAGGTTCCTGGCGCGGGCGTAGTAGCCCAGCCCCGCCCAGGCGGCCATCAGCTCACCGTCCTCGACCGCCGCGAGGTCCGAGACCGTCGGCCAGCGGGCGGTGAACCGCTCGAAATACGGCGTGGCGTGCGGCACGGTCGTCTGCTGCAGCATCACCTCCGACAGCCAGACGCGGTAGGGATCGACGGCCGCACTCGAGCCGGGCGGGCGGCGCCATGGGAGCGACCGGGCGTTGGCATCGTACCAGTCCAGGAGCGCCCGGCGCAGGACGGCGACATCGAGGTCGTAAGGGCTTGGGGCGACGGCGGGCATGGTCCGCGCTATATAGAAGCCATGGCGCGCGATCTGCCCACCGAAAGCGAGGCCCGCGAGATCCTGTCGCGGCGACGGACCCGGCCCATGCCGCGCCCCGCGCCGCCCGCCGGGCGGTCGCTGGCCCCCTTCATCAAGGAGCTGGACGCGAAGTTCGGGCGGGGCGCGGGCGCGCTGGAACCCCGCTGGCGCGAGATCGTCGGCGATCAGTTGGCGCGGGTCACGCGCCCGCAGAAACTGACCAAGGGACGCGCGGGCGCGGGCGGGACGCTGGAGCTGCGCGTCGTCGGCCCCGCGGCGCTGCTGGTGCAGCACCAGTCGGCCGACATCCTGAAGCGGGTGAACCTGTTCCTGGGCGAAGGCACCGTCGCGACGCTGCGGATCGCGCAAGGGCCCGTGAAGCCCCTGCCCGCTCCGGCCGCCTCCACCAAGGGCGCGCGCCGTCGGATCGAGCCGCTGGACGCCGCCGTGGAGGCGGAACTGAAGCAGTCCGTCGAGGGCGCGCCCGATGCGCTGAAGGCGGCTCTGGCCAATCTGGGCCGAGCGGTGCTGTCGGATCAGGCCAGGCGGGGGCGGTAAGGGGCGGAAACGCTGGTGCGTCGTCTGTGCCGATAACCGCCGGGGACCCAAAACAGTCGTTCTCAGCACGCAGTTCGCGGGTCCGAAACTGGCGCTTTATGGAAGTCTGCGCCATTCGAGGCGGCTTAGCTTTGATCTAGCCTCATCGCGACGGACCCAGAAGGCCTAGGCCGCGTCGCGAGCATGGGCGTTCGCTTCAGCGGCGGCCCGCCAGCCGCACGCCGCCCACCCAAACGTTTTGTCGATAAGCGTAGCGGCGTTTACGGGTTTCTCGATCCAGTCGTTCATGCCGGCTGCAGCATAAACCTCCAGCTGGGAGCGTAGGGTGTTGGCCGTCACTGCGATGATCGGCACCCCGGCGCGGAAGCCGTCGAGCGCCCGTATCGCGTGCGTGGCCGCCACGCCGTCCATGACAGGCATCTGGATGTCCATCAGCACGACGTCCCAGTCACCGGCCACTACCGCTTCCACCCCTTCCGACCCGTTGGTGGCCGTCTCGCAGACTATCCCCTGGCTGCGAAGAACGGTGACAACAAGCCGCCGATTGGCCTCGTTGTCGTCGACGTAGAGGACCCGCATCGGCCGGTCGTCCAGCTCGGCCGACGACGTCGACGTCTCGGAGAGCGAGACGGCAACCGGCATGTCTCCCGCCGCCGCTTCATCCGAGACGCGGATCATTTCGTTGATCACGGCAAGCAGCCGTTGGCCGCCCTCGTTAATCCTGGCAGCCTGTTCTGCCTGCTCCTCAGCCAAGCCAGAGCCGGCAAGCAGCTCAGAAAAGCCCAGCACGGCGTTCAGGGGCGTTCGCAGTTCGTGTGACATCTCTGTCAAAAAAACCTGCCGTGCTTCAGCCGTAGCGGCCTTGCGCTCGGCCGCCGCCTGCGCGAATTGAGCCTCGACCGTTTCCGTAACGTCGCTCTCGTTGAGCAGGATGGTTGTCGCGCCGGTGACCGGATCCAATCCAGGACGCGCATCCAGATGGTGCCAGCGGTGGCCGTGGCGCGTGATCATCTTGCACACATCGGTCGCTGTCTCGCCGGCCGTGGCGCGCATCAGCAAGAGCCGGGCGCGTTCTGGTTCGGCAAATCGCGACTCCAGCGGCAGATCGCCCTGGCCATAGGCCGTGTAGGCTGCGGGATTCGCGAAGAGCGGCCGACCGCCATGATCGAACAGGCTGATCAGTGTCGACGTATGGCGCAAGGCTTCCAGCGCGCGCCGCTCCTCGGCCTCAGCATCGACGGGGGCAGCCTCGAACAGCAGGACCGGCGCGCCGTCCGGAAGACGGTAGGTCGAGATCACGGCTTGGACGGTCACGGGGTGGCCGTTGGGATAGAATGTCCAGCGTTCACTGACTTCCGTCCCATCGGCCGTGGCTCTTGCCAAACGATCGGTCCGCGCGCGGACTGCGGGAGACAGAGCGGTGAAGTCCCGGGAAAGCAGTTCATCGAGCGAAGCCGCGCCCCAAAGCGCCAGCGCTGCGGGGTTGGCATAGACGCCACGCAAGGCGACGGGGTCGAACAGCCACACGGGTCGACGCAGGTCCTCCCATGCGGCCCAGGGCGTCTGAGAGAGGTTCGATGCTTGTCTCACGCCTTTGGGTTACCGCCCGTCGCTTAAAGGCTCGCTAATATGGGTCGTACTGGCCGTCAGGGCGGCAAACCCGCCAATTCGCAGGTCAAGGTTGGGCCGGGACCGGACGTCCGATTTTGGCCCGACCGACAGTGCTCGAGTTTCCGAAAATGATGGATTCGGCAGACCGGAGTCCGCTTCCCACGCTCGGCAGAGGCTCAGCACGTCCGCGTTCGGTGACGAACGCGGGCTGCTGGCCACAGCCCTGTCAGGTTACTCCCGCCAGTATTCCGTCCCCTCCCCCTTGACCTTTTTCCGCCGCACCTGTTCTCGACAAGCAGGGAACCCGCGCGGGCCATGGGGAATCGCGCGATCATCCGGTTTCGTTCGCTAGAGGAAGACGCCATGCGCGCCGACGGTCGTTTCAAGTTTGCTTCCATGAGCCGCCGCGCGGCGGTCACCGGCGCAGCGCTCGCCGCCATGGCGGTGCTGGCCGGGTGCTCGGGCTCAGGCGCAGGTGCTCCGGCCGAAGGCGACATGGCCAAGGGCGCAGCCGAGGGTGCCAAGGTCACCGTGGTGGAATACGCCTCAGTCACCTGCGGGGCCTGCGCGGCCTGGCAGCAGCAGGTCTGGCCCGAGTTCAAGGCCAAGTATGTCGACACCAACCAGGTTCGGTTCGTGTTCCGCGAGTTCCCGACCGCGCCCGAGCCGGTGGCCGTCGCCGGCTTCCTGATGGCGCGCTGCGCTGGTGAAGAGAACTACTTCCCGGTCATCGAGGAGATCATGGCCAGCCAGGCCGAGATGTTCGGACCGGCAGGCCCGCGTCCGGTCCTGCTGCGTATCGCCAATGGCGTGGGCCTCAGCGAGGAGCAGTTCCAGGCCTGCGTCACCGACGAGGACGCTATCAAGGCCATGGACGAGCGTATCAAGGCCGCCCTGGACGCCGGCGTTGGCGGCACCCCGACCTTCATGGTCAACGGCCAGACGGTGCAGGACACCTCGCTCGCCGGCCTGTCGGCGGCGGTCGACGCCGCCCTTGCGGAAGGCTGATCGCGGTGAGGCTCATCCGCACCCTGCTGCTGGCGGTCGCGCTCGTCACCGCGCCGGTCGCGGCGATGGCGCAGTCCGCCCCGCCGCCCGTGACCGCGGCGGACCGGGTGCTGGGGCGCGCCGATGCGCCGGTGACGGTCATCGAGTACGCCTCCTTCACCTGCTCGCATTGCGGCGACTGGCATCAGAACGTCTATCCGGCGTTCAGGGCACGGTTCGTGGATACGGGCCAGGTCCGGCTGGTGTTCCGCGACTTTCCGACACCGCCGGCGCAACTGGCGGCCCAAGCGGCAGGTATCGCGCGCTGCGCGGCACCAGAGCGTTTCCATGATGTGGCTGATGCCCTGTTCGACGGCCAGCCAGCGTTGTTCGAAAGCGGACAGCCTGGACCGTGGCTGACGGCGGCCGTCGCTGTGAGTGGCAAGTCCATGGAGCAGATCCAGACCTTTCTGGCGGATCCGGCGACGCTGAACACACTTAGGGCCGGTGTCGAGGCGGCAACGGCGGCGGGTGTGCAGGGAACACCGACCTTCTTCGTCAATGGCCGGATGGTGTCAGACACCTCTCTTGAAGGCCTGACAGCCGCGATCCAGCCGCTCCTGGCGGGGCGCTGACGCCCGGATGCAGTTTCAGCGGCTGCGGCTCGTCGGGTTCAAGTCCTTCGTCGATCCGGCCGAGGTCTTCATCGAGCCCGGCCTGACGGGGATCGTGGGGCCGAACGGCTGCGGCAAGTCCAATGTGCTGGAATCCATGCGCTGGGTCATGGGGGCGAACTCGGCCAAGGCCATGCGCGGCCAGGGCATGGACGACGTTATCTTCGCCGGGGCCTCTGACCGGCCGCCGAGGAACCATGCCGAAGTCCAGCTGACCATCGACAACGCCCAACGGCGCGCACCCCAGCCCTTCACCGACGCCGCCGTGATCGAGGTCAGCCGCCGGATCGACCGGGGCCAGGGCTCGACCTATCGCATCAACGGCAAGGAGGTGCGGGCGCGCGACGTCCAGCTGCTGTTCGCCGACGCTTCGACCGGCGCGAACTCTCCGGCGCTCGTGCGGCAGGGACAGATCTCGGAGCTGATCGCCGCCAAGCCCCAGAACCGGCGACGTATCCTCGAAGAAGCCGGCGGCGTGGCCGGGCTGCATACGCGCCGGCAGGAGGCGGAGCTGAGGCTTAAGGCCGCCGAGGCCAATCTGGAGCGGCTGGACGACATCGGGCGTGAGCTGGAGATGTCACTCGCCCGGCTGAAGCGCGAGGCGCGGCAGGCAGAGAAGTACAAGAAGATCTCCGCCGAGATCCGGGCGCTGCAGGCGGCGCTGCTGTTTGTCCGCTGGAACGACGCACGACTGGCGGCGGAAGGCGCGACCGAGGAGCTGGCCGAGGCCGAACGTGCCGTGGGCGAAGCGACGGCGACAGCGGCGCGGGCGCAAACGGAGGCGCTGAAAGGGCAGGAGGCGCTGAAGCCGGCGCGGGAAGAGGACGCCGTGGCGGCGGCTTTGTTGCACCGGGCGACGCTGGAGCGCGACCGTCTCGACATGGCCGAGCAACAGGCCCGCGCCGAGGTCGAGCGGTTGAAGGCCGAACAGGCCCGGATCGCCGCCGACGCCGAGCGTGAGGCCGCGATGGCCGAGGACGCGGGCGTTCAGCTGGAGCGGCTGACGGCGGAGATCGACGCCCTGTCGGCCGAAATCGCAGCGGCCCCGACGCGCGGACCGGAACTGGAGGCTGCGCTCGCTTCGGCCGAAGACGCGCGGCGGGCGGCGGACACTGAGGTGGAGCGGGTCGCGGGTACCCTGGCGGCCATCGAGGCGCGAGCCAATGCGGAGACGGCGCGGCGTCGGGATGCGGAGGCACGGCTGGCGCGGGCCGACAGCGCGCTGGAGGCCGCGCGGCGCGAGCGCGAGGCTCTGGGCGCACTGGAAACGCCGGAGGTGGCGCTGGCCAAGGCTGCGCTGGAGGCCGCCACGGCGGCGCTCTCCGAAGCCCGGGCCGAGGTCGAGGCGGCGGAAACGCACCGTGCCGATCTGGCGCGCGCCGAGCAGGAGGCACGGACCGCCGCCCGCGCGGCTGAAGATCGGCTGGGTCGGCTGCAGACCGAGGCGCGGGGCCTGGCGTCATTGCTGGTCACGACGCGCCGGGATCATCCGCCGGCGCTGGAGAAGGTGTCGGCGACCAAGGGATACGAGGCGGCGCTGGCGGCGGCGCTGGGCGAGGACCTCGATGCAGCGCTCGATGCGAAGGCGGCAGCCTACTGGGGCGGGGCGGCGGTCCCCTCCCCCGTCTGGCCCGCAGGCGTTGAGCCGTTGGCGAAGTCTGTGGACGCACCGGACGCCCTGGCGGCCAGACTGGCGCTGTGCGGCGTCGCGGATCGGGCAGCGGCGGCGACCCTGGCCAAGGCTCTGACGCCGGGCGCGCGACTGGTGACAAAGGAGGGCGACCTCTACCGCTGGGACGGCTTCGTCAGCCGAGCGGAGGCCCCGCGCCCCGCCGCCGTGCGTCTGGCCCAGCGGACGCGGCTGTCGGAACTGGAAGCCGAGATCGATACGGGCAAACCGGCGCTGGAGGCCGCGCAAGGCGCGCTGAAGGCGGCGACGGAGGCGTTCCGGGCGGCGGAAGACGCGGTCAAGGCGGCCCGCCTGAAGCCCTTTACGGCTGACAAGGCGGTGGCGAGCGCGCGTGAGCGGGTCGAGACGCTGGGCCGCGACCAGGCCCGGAGAGAGGCTCGCGCCCAGGCGCTGGACGAGAGCCTGACCCGGCTCTCGGCTGAGCGGGTTGCGGCCGAGGCGGCGTTGGCTGAAGCCGCCAGCGAAGGCGCGTCGGGCGAGACGCTCGATGCTCTGAAGGCCGAGCTGGCCGGGGCGCGGGCGGCGGCGGAGACGGCGCGGGCAGCGTCTGCGGCGGCCCGGGCGGATCGGGACGCGGAAGCGCGCGAGCGGAGCGGTCGCGAGCTGAGGCTGGCCTCAATTACCCGCGAGCGCGACGGCTGGGCCGGTCGTGCAAAAGACAGCGCGACGCGGATATCGGCGCTGGAGAAAGACGCAGGCCGAACGGCGGCCCTGCTGTCAGAGGCCGAACGGGGCCCCGAAGCCCTGGCTGCGCAGCGGTCGAAGCTGATGGACGGGCTGACCGCTGCGGAAACGCGGCGCAAGGCGGCGGCGGATGCGCTGGCGGTTGCTGAAGGGGAAACGAGTGCTGCCGATCGCGCCAGCCGGGCAGCGGATGCGGCAGCCAGCCAGGCGCGCGAGACCCGGGCGGGGCTGGCGGCGCGGGCCGAGAGCGCGGCCGAGCGGCTGGCGGAGATGGACGCCCAGGTCCGCGAGACGGCGCAGATGTCGCCGGAAGCCTTGGGTCAGAAGCTGATCGACGATGCCATCGCCCGCCCGCCGGACGCGGCCGGGGCGGAGAGCCTGCTCTACGGGCTGGAGCGCGAGCGCGAGCAACTCGGTCCCGTCAATCTGCGTGCCGATGACGAGGCGGAGGAATACGGCGAGCGGCTGCAGACCATGCGGCTGGAGCGGTCCGACCTGACCGGAGCCATCGCCCGGCTGCGCGACGGTATCGACGAGCTGAACGCCGAGGGCCGCGAGCGGCTGACCGCCGCCTTCGACGTCATCAATGACAACTTCAAGAGCCTGTTCGAGGCGCTTTTCGGTGGCGGCCAGGCGGAGCTGAAGCTGGTCGAATCGGACGACCCGCTGGAGGCGGGGCTGGAGATCTACGCCTGCCCGCCCGGCAAGCGGCTGTCGGTCATGAGCCTGATGTCCGGCGGGGAGCAGGCCCTGACGGCGGCCGCCCTGATCTTCGCGGTCTTCCTGGCCAATCCGGCACCCGTCTGCGTGCTGGACGAAGTCGACGCCCCACTGGACGACGCCAACGTGGATCGCTTCTGCCGGATGCTGAACGAGATGCGGAACCGCACGGACACCCGCTTCATCGTCATCACCCACAACCCGGTGACCATGAGCCGGATGGATCGCCTGTACGGCGTGACCATGCCCGAGCGGGGGGTCAGCCAGCTGGTCAGCGTCGACCTGAAGCAGGCCGAAAAGCTGGTCGCCTAAGGGCGAGCGGCGGCCTCGGCCAGATCTGCCAGCCGTCGGGCCGCGTCCGGAATGGCGACAGAGCGAGCGGCCGCGCTCATGGAGGCGAGCCGGGCGGGGTCGGCGAGGACGGTACGGATCGCGTCAGTAAGGCTGTCGACCGTCAGATCGTCCTCGAGGATCACCTCAGCGGCGGAGACATCGGTCAGCAGCTTCGCATTGAGGCGTTGATGGTCGTCGGTGGCGATCTTGAGCGGGATCAGGATCGACGGCATGGCCGCGACCGCAAGCTCGGCGCAGGTCGAGGCACCTGCCCGGCCGATGACCAGATGGGCCGCAGACAGGCGGCTGGCCATGTCGCGGAAGAAGGGGGCCACCTCGGCGTCGATACCGGCCTCGAGATAGATCTGACGGGCCGCCTCCAGGGTCTCCGGCCGCGACTGCTGCTGGACCTTCAGGCGGGCGCGGATCGCCTCGGGCAGCAGGGCGAGCGCCCGGGGCGTGGTTTCTGACAGGATGCGGGCCCCCTGGCTGCCGCCCGTGACGAGGACGTGGATCGGACCGTCCTGTGGCGCGGCGTAGGGCCGGTCGTAAAGGGCGCGGATGTCGGCGCGGACCGGCGCACCGACCACCTGGGCGCGGGCCTTCACCGATGCCGAGGCCCGCTCCAGCGTCGGAAAGGACGAGGCCACCGTGCCGACATAAGGAGCCAGGATGCGGTTGGTGCGGCCCAGCACCGCGTTCTGCTCATGAATGACGGTCGGGCGTTTCTGCAGGATGGCGGCGATCAGGGCGGGCGCGGAAGGGTAGCCGCCGAAACCAACAACGACGTCAACGCCGAGCATGGCGAACAGCCGTCGTGCCTGGTTCACGCCGCTGACGATCACCGGGCCGGCTTTCAGCAGACCCAGGACTCCGGAGCCGGTCGCGGCGTCAAGGGCTAGGCGCTCCTCGGCCGGAAAGGCATGTGCGTACTGCTCGCCGCGCTGGTCGGTCGCCAGCACCACGCGCCAGCCGCGCGCGGCCATCTCGCGGGCGAGCGCCTCGGCCGGGAACATATGGCCCCCGGTCCCCCCGGCGGCGACGACGCAGAGCTTGGTCATGGAAACGGGATAGCGGAGGTGGAGCGACCGCGAAACCTCTCGCTTTCCGTTCAGCTACGGCATCAGCATCCGGCGGGGGCGATACAGGCTCGCCCCCGGCTCATAGGCACCCGGACGCCTGCGGGTGAGCGCGAGCGCGAAGCCCATGGTCAATCCCATGGCCAGCATTGAGGAGCCGCCATAGCTGATGAAGGGCAGCGTCATGCCTTTGGTCGGGATGAGGTTCAGGTTCACCGCGATGTTGATGCAGGCCTGCAGCCCGATGAGCATGAACAGGCCAGCCGCCGCTGTCTGTTCGAACGGATCGTTCAGCAATCGCGCCTTTCGCATGCCGCGCACGACGATGAAGGCATAAAGGCCCATCATGATGAGGCTGAGCACCAGGCCGAACTCCTCGGCCCCGACCGAATAGATGAAGTCGGTGTGCAGGTCGGGCACAGAGCGCTTCATCACCCCCTCGCCGATGCCGCGTCCGACCAGGCCGCCGGCCCGGATGGCTTCAGACGCCCGGTCGATCTGGTGCGTGTCCTCCGCGCCCGGAGACATGAACTTGGCGACCCGAGACTGCACGTGGGGGAACAGGAGATAGATCGCGGCCATGCCGGCTGCGAACAGCCCACCCAACACGGCGACCCAGCGCAGCGGCACTCCAGCCATGAAGAAGACCGCCATGAAGGTGGTGGTGATCAGCAGCGTCTGGCCGATGTCCGGCTGAATGACCAACAGGGCCACGACAATGGCGTAGGCACCGAAGGCGATCGACACGCCGGGAACCCCCTGCCCCTTCTGTCCTTCAGAGAACATCCAGGCGGCAAAGACGATCAGGGCGGGCTTTGCAAACTCCGACGGCTGCAGGCTGAAGGGCCCCAGGTTCACCCAGCGCGCCGCGCCCTTCACGGTATCGCCGATGAACGGGAGGATCGACATGACCAGGATGGAACCGAGCAGGGCGAGCACGGCGATCCGGCGCACCCCACGCGGAGACAGCAGAGACATCAACAGCATGGCACCCAGGCCGGCCGTCGCCCAGACCATCATCCGCCATGAGTAGTGGAAGGGGTCGGTGATCGACTCGTCCGCCAGGATGGCAGCGGGCGAAGAGGCGAAACTCAGGGCGACGCCGAGACACATCAGGGCCAGCGCCGCGCCCAGCAGACCGCGATCAACCGTCCAGAACCACTTGGCGATGGGGCTGGGGTCGTTGCGGCTGAACGGCGGGACGTAGGAAGTGGCGGTCGCCTCGGTCATGGTTTCTCAACCCTGAACGAAAGGCGTAGCTCCGAGGTTAAGAACGGCGGCGCGGAAGGCCTCTCCGCGCGCTTCGAAATCTGGGAATTGGTCGAAGCTGGCGCAAGCCGGGCTGAGCAGAACGACCTGTGGACCTTCGGTCTCGGCAGCTTCGGTCGCATCGGCGGCGGCTTGGCGCACAGCGGTGGCCATATCGCGGCAGATGGTGTGCGGCGTTGAGGACAGGGTGCGGGCGAAGTCGTCAGCCGCCTCGCCGATCAGATAGGCGTGGGCGACACGGGGGAAGAGGTCGGTCAGATCCTCGATCCCGCCGTCCTTGGCGCGACCGCCGGCGATCCAGAAGACGGAGCTGTAGCTGGACAAAGCCTGGCGCGCAGCGTCGGCGTTGGTGGCCTTGGAGTCGTTGATGAAGCGGACGGCGCCGAGGCGGCCGACCTCCTCCATCCGGTGGGCGAGGCCGGGGAAGATCATCAAGCCCTTCACCGCGTCGTCATGGGAGATGCCCAGGGCGCGAGCGGCAGCATAGGCGAAAGCCGCATTCTGGGCGTTGTGGCGGCCGGGGAGAGAACGGGCCGGGGTCAGGTCGAGGAGAGCGTCGGCGGCTGACCTTATCTCGCGACCATCAGCCACCAATTCTCCGCTCATCCCGGCGAAAGCCGGGACCCAGTTCTCTGGGCGATGATCTGGAGAAGCAGCGCCAGATTGTTGATCCAAGACGTTGTGCTCAAGCGAAAGCACTGGGTCCCGGCTTTCGCCGGGATGAGCGGAAGTGAAAACGCGAACTCCGCTGACGCCCTGCTCGGCAAGCCCTTCCGCGATCTGGCGGCTCTCTGTCTCATCGACCCCGACAAGCGCGATCGCGCTGGGCCCCAGCGCCCGAAACAGTCGCGCCTTGGCCGCAACGTAGCCCGCCATGCCGCCGTGACGGTCCAGGTGGTCAGGGCTGATATTGGTCAGGATTGCGACGTCAGGGGAGAAACCGGTCGTCAGGTCCAGCTGATAGCTGGAGACCTCGATGACATAGACCGCGTTAGGCGTTGGGGCGGGAAGCGCCAGAACCCCGATGCCGATGTTGCCGCCGACGTGGACGGTCAGGCCGGCCTGCTTCAGGACCCAGCCGATCAGAGCGGTCGTGGTGGACTTGCCGTTGGTGCCGGTGATGGCGACGACCTTGGGACGCTGGCCCTCAGGCAGGGCGGCGAGCGCGCGGGCGAACAGCTCGATGTCGCCGATGACGGGGACGGCGGCGGCCCTTGCCTTGTCCACAGTCCAGTGCGGCTTGGGATGGGTCAGCGGCGCGCCGGGCGAGAGCACCAGAGCAGCGAAGCCTGACCAGTCGGCGACGGTCAGGTCCTGCACGGCGAAGCCTTCGGCCTCGGCCTGCATGCGAGACGAGACGCTGTCGTCCCAGAGCACGGGGTGGGCACCGCCGGCCTTCAGGGCACGGGCGGCGGTCAGGCCGGAGCGACCCAGTCCGAAGACGGCGACGCGGCGCCCCTCGAAGCCGGGGACCGGGATCACCGCAGCTTCAGCGTCGAAAGCCCGATCAGGGCCAGCATGGCTGCCACGATCCAGAAGCGGATCACGACCGTCGATTCCGGCCAGCCCATCTTCTCGAAGTGGTGGTGGATCGGGGCCATCAGGAAGATGCGCTTCCTGGTGGCCTTGAAGTAGGCGACCTGGATCATGACCGAGGCGGCCTCGATGACGAACAGGCCGCCGACGATGCCCAGCACCAGCTCGTGCTTGGTGGCGACCGCGATGGAGCCGAGCGCGCCGCCCAGAGCCAGCGATCCCGTGTCGCCCATGAAGATCTTCGCCGGCGGGGCGTTGTACCAGAGAAAGCCCGTGCCCCCGCCGATGATGGCGGCGCAGAAGATGGCCAGTTCGCCCGAGCCCGGCACGTGGTGGACGCCCAGGTAGTCCGAGAAGATGAAGTTGCCGACGAGGTAGGCGATAATGCCGAAGGCGGCGGCGGCCATCATCACCGGCACGATAGCCAGACCATCCAGGCCGTCGGTGAGGTTCACGGCATTGGAGAAGCCCACGATCGTGAAGGCGGCGAAGGCGACGTAGAACCAGCCGATGTTCAGCAGCACGTCCTTGAAGAACGGGAAGGCAATCGAGGTCTCGAGGAACGGTGACGTCGGGGAACGCGTCATCCAGAGGACCACCAGAATACCGGCGACGACCGAGACCGCGATCTGGGCGGCCAGCTTCTGCTTCGATGTCAGGCCGGCCGAGGTCTGCTTGGTCACCTTCGCGTAATCGTCGACAAAGCCCAGCACCCCGAAGGCAGCGGTCACCCCCGACACGATCCAGATGTAGGGGTTGGTCAGGTCTCCCCACAGGAAGACCGCCACGCCGATGCCTGCCAGGATCATCAGACCGCCCATGGTGGGCGTGCCAACCTTCGAGAGATGGCTGACGGGTCCGTCGGCGCGGATCGGCTGACCCTTGCCCTGCTTGACCCGCATCCAGTTGATGAAGCGGCTTCCCATCGCGACCGCGACGATCATGGCCGTGGCCATGGCCAGTGCCACACGCACCGTCTGGTACTGGATCAGGTTGAGCAGGGGGTAATCCTGCGCAACATCGGCGTAGTAGAGGTAGAGCAGGTAGAACATCAGGCCCCCGGAACTTCGTCCCGCTCTAGCCGCAGCAGGGCGGCCGCCACAAGCGATGCCTTGGAGCCGTTCGACCCCTTGACCATGACGATGTCGCCCGGACCGACGAGATCGCGGGCCTGATCGGCCAGATCCGAGGCGGTCGGAGCCCAGACGCCTCGCCGCTCGGGCGTGACGGCATCGTAGAGATGGCGCATCTCTGGCCCTGCGGCGTGGACGACATCGATGGCGGCGGCCTCGATCGGCTCAGACAGACCCGCATGGAGGGCCCGGGACTGATCGCCCAGTTCGAGCATGTCGGTCAGGACCACGACCCGACGCCCGCCGCGCTCCACAGGCTTGGCACCCAGCGACAGGAAGCCTGCCTTCATGGAAAGCGGATTGGCGTTGTAGCTCTCGTCAATCAGGGTGAAGGCACCGCCCTGGATATGGACCGTGCGGATTTCGCCGCGGCCGGATAGGGGCGAGAACTCGCCAAGAGCAGCGAGCGCCGTCTCGACCGTTACATCGAGGGCATCCAGCATCAGGATTACGGCCAGGCTGTTCAGTCCCCAGTGGAAGCCGGACTGCTTGAGCGGGAAGACGTGGGTGCGGCCCCAGATCTCGGCGGTCACGCGGGCACCGCCATCGAAGGGGCTGAAATCGATCAGCCGTGCGTCGTGGAAGGTCTCCGATCCAAAGGTCGCGACGCGCGCCCCGACATGCAGGGCGGCCTGATGCAGGGTGTCGAACCAGGGATTGTCGCCGTTGACGATGGCCAGACCACCGGGACCCAGTCCCTGGAAAATCGCGGCCTTTTCTCTCGCGACGCCGGCCTCGCCATCGGAAAACGCCTCGATGTGGACCGGGCCGACCGTCGTCACGCAGGCCGCGTGGGGCTGGACCATCTTCGACAGGGGCGCAATTTCGCCCGGCGCGTTCATGCCGATCTCGAAGATGGCGCGCTCCACCTTCTGCGGCATACGGGCGAGCGTCAGGGGCACGCCGATGTGGTTGTTGTAGCTCTTGATCGAGGCATGGGCGGGACCGGCGAGGTCCAGCCCTGCCTTTATCGCCTGGGTTACGCTGGTCTTGCCGACGCTGCCGGTCACCGCGCCCCGGCGGGTGTGGGGGGCCCGGTCGCGGGCGGCGGCACCGAGCGCCTCCAGCGCTTTCAGGGTGTCGGGCACGACGATGCAGGGACCGCCGTCGACGGGCCGCTCGACCAGGGCCCCGGCCGCGCCCGCCTCGAAGGCCGAACCGGCGAAGTCATGACCGTCCCTTGCGCCCTTCAGGGCCAGGAACAGGTCGCCGGGCTTGATCTCGCGGCTGTTGTAGGTGAGCCCGGCGGCGTCGAATACGCCGCCTTCAATACGGCCACCCGTGGCCAGGGCGATGTCCTGCGCCGTCCACAGCGGCGGATGGGTGTCAGGCATGGATGCGTAGAGCCTCGGCGACTTCAGTGGCGTCGTCGAAGGGGTGGGTCACACCGCCGACGATCTGACCCTGTTCATGCCCTTTTCCGGCGACGACGACCACATCTCCGTCCTTCATCATCCCGATGGCCTCGCGAATGGCGGCGCGGCGATCGCCAATCTCCAGCGCGAAGGGGCAGCCCGTGCGGACCTGGGCACGGATCGCTTCGGGCTCTTCGGAGCGGGGATTGTCGTCGGTGACGATGGCGATGTCAGCTAGACGCCCGGCGATCTCGCCCATCAAGGGCCGCTTGCCCTTGTCGCGGTCTCCGCCCGCGCCGAAGACGACGATCAGGCGGCCGGTGGCGTGGGGGCGCAGCGCCTTCAACACCGTCTCAAGGCCGTCCGGCGTATGGGCATAGTCGACATAGGCCTCGCCCCGCCCCGAGCCGCCCTCAATGCGCTGGAGCCGGCCGGCCGCGCCGGTGATATGCTCCAGCGCCGCCAGCGTCCGGCCGGCGTCCTCGCCCGCCGCGATGCACAGACCCGCGGCGACCAGGGCGTTCGAGGCCTGGAAGGCACCGGCGAGCGGCAGCAGGACCTCGTGGCGTTCGCCGTGCACGTCAAGGATAAGGCGCTGGCCTTCGGGCACGGCGCGGCGTTCGATCAGGCTGAGATCGCGGCCGCGTTCCCCGACAGCCATGACGCCAAGGCCCGACATGATCGAGGCCGAGGCAAATTCCGAGTAGGCGTCGGAATCGGCGTTTAGCACGGCGGTGCGGCCGCGCGGCAGCAGGGTCTCGAACAGGCGCAGTTTGGCCTCGCGATAGGCCTCCATGGTGCCGTGATAGTCGAGGTGGTCCTGGGTCAGGTTGGTGAAGGCGGCGGCCTTCAGCGTCACGCCGTCAAGGCGGCGCTGGTCGATGCCGTGCGACGAGGCCTCCAGCGCCAGATGGGTCACTCCGCCCTCGGCGAGGGTGGCCAGCAGGCGAGCGGCATCGGCGGCGTCGGGGCTGGTAAGCCCGGGCGGGGTCAGAGCCTCGGTGACCTTGCCCGATTGAGCGACGACGCCAAGCGTGCCCATGCTGGCCGACTTTCGGCCCAGCACGGCCCAGATCTGGCGGCAGAAGGCGGCGACCGAGGTCTTGCCGTTGGTGCCAGTGACGGCGACGCAGGTCGCGGGCTGGGCCCCATAGAAGCCGCGCGCGGCAAGGGCATAGGCCCGGCGCACATCGCCAGAGCGCACCAGCAAGGGCGCCACTCCATCGGGCGTGTCCTGAGGCGCGAGGACAGCGGCTGCGCCCTGTGCGAGGGCCTGGGGGATGAAGGCACGGCCGTCGGCGGCGGTACCCGGCAGGGCGACGAACAGATGGCCATTCGTGACCTTGCGGCTGTCGGCCGTGACCCCCGTGATCATGGTATCGGAAGCGACCTCCCGCTTCAGGAGATCAGACAGACGGACGGGGCTTGCCGGGCCCGTCATGGGGTTGCCTCGACGGGTGCGGGCGGATCGATCCGGCGCTGGACCCCGAGGAAACCCGCGATGCGGTCGATGACCCGACCCACCACCGGCGCGGCGACCGCACCGCCCAGACGCGAGCCCTGGCTGGGTTCATCGACAAGCACGAACACGACGTAGCGACGCGTGGTGTCGGGACCATCCGCGGGGAAGACCGAAGCGAAGGAGCCCACGCCGTGCGAGGCGTCATAGCGGCCGTTCACCAGCTTGTTGGCCGAGCCGGTTTTGCCGCCGACCCTCAGGCCCTCGGCGTCAGCCGAGCGACCCGAGCCGCGCAGGACATTGGCGCGCATCAGCTCGCGGATGGCCGATGAGGTCTCGGCGGTGACGATCCGGCGGCCTTCGTCGCCTGTGCCTCCGCGACGCAAGGTCAGGGGCCGATAGATCCCGCCATTGACCAGCGCGGCCGTCGCCGCCGTCATCTGCAGCGGGGTTATCATGATGCCGTAACCGAACGACAGTGAGGCGCGGGTCGAGTCGTCCCACTGGCGCGGCTGACGCGGGCGGGCGCTTTCCCTCAACTCGATCGGGGCAGCGTCCAGCAGACCCAGACGCTGGAAGTAGTCGCGCATCGTGTCGGCACCCATCTCGACGGCCAGGCGCGAGGTGCCGATGTTGGAGGAATGGATGAAGACCTCCTCCAGCGACAGGATCTTGTTGGTCGCATGGAAGTCGGCGATCCGGCGATTGCCGATGAAATACGCCTGCGACGCATCAATCATGGTGTCGAGGTCCGCACGGCCGGTATCGAGCGCGGCGGCGACGGTGAAGGTCTTGAACACCGAACCCATTTCGTAGTGGGCCGAGGTCACGCGGTTCAGTGTGGCACCTTCGGGTGCCGCACCCCGGTGATTGGGATCAAACGTCGGCCATGACGCCATGCCGAGGATCTCGCCGGTGGTGGCATCGGCCACGACGCCGACAGCACCCTTGGCACCGGCCTCGGTCGCAGCGACGGCAAGCTCGTTCTCCAGCACACCCTGGACACGCAGATCGATTGAGAGAGCGAAGTCCTGCCCCTGAGCCCCGGCCTGACGGATCGCGTCATTGAAGGCCAGCTCAGAGCCGGAGACGCCCTGCCCGCCGGTATCCGCCGCACCGATGACATGGGCGGCAGAGGTCCCCAGCGGATAGACGCGACGATCCTCAGGCTCAAAGGAGACGCCGCCAAGGGCCAAGGCATGCACGGCCTGCCGCTGGGCCGGCGTCAGTCCGGGCTGGACGATGAGGCGACGCTCACCGTTCAGGACACGGCGCAGACGGCTCGCCGATACCTCGGGCAGGGCCTGACGGATCTGGCGGAAAGCGGCTTCGCGGTCCCAGACTTCGGACGGGTCGATGTAGAGGCCGTAGTGGGTGATGTTGGTCGCCAGAAGCGCGCCGTTACGATCGGTCAGGTCCGCTCTCTGAAGCGCGCCAGCGGCTGCATGGACCCCGGTTGCCCCTGCGGGGACAAACAGGGCGGCGCGGGTGGCTCCGGCGGCAAGAAGCACGAAAGCCGCGATGAACACGGCCTGGATGACGACGATGCGGACGCGGGTGTCCTCTTCCGGCTTGGCGTCGGCGCGCGCGCGCTCAAAGGCATGCTCGACGAACCAGATCGCCTCAGACAGCCAGCGCAGCCAGGGCGATACCGCCGAGGTGACCGGACGTGAGGTCGGCGCGGGACGGAAGGCGCGGTGATCCTGAATCGTCATCGCACCGGCTCCTCTGCGGGAGCAGCGGCCGCGGGAGCGGTCGCGGAGGCCTCGACCTGGGCAGCTGCGGCATCGGCTGGGGCGGCCCCGGACGACGGTTCAGCGGGCGCGACAGGTGCGGGCTCAGGCAGCGGGACCAGACTGTCGAGCGCGCTCTCGTCGGCCTGATGTTTCATCTCGACAGGGGCGAGACCCGCCGATCGCGACAGCACTTCCAGACGGGCCGGTTGTTCCAGTCGCGCGGCCTCGGCGCGGAGCAGGCGGACCCTCTGACGGGTCTCGGCGATTTCGCGCTCCAGCTGGCTGATGCGGGCGCTCTCGCGAGCAGCACCAGCCTTGGCCACGTAGACCGACAGAACCAGGGCCGCCACGACGACCAACAGGATGATCTCGATCCAGCGAATGCCGCGAACCTTCCAGTCGAACAGGGCCTGGACCGGGTTACGGGTCATGCCGCCGCCCTCCAGGCCGGAGCCTCGGTGCGCACGGCCGCGCGCAGGCGGGCTGAGCGGGCGCGCGGGTTGGTGGCCAGCTCGGCCTCTCCGGCCTCGCGGGCTCCCTTGAAGGCCAGGGTGAAGCTGGGCTTTCGGGTCTCGACTGCGACCGGGGCGTGACGCGATCCGCCGGGCGCATTGCCGCTGCGCTCGGTCAGGAAGGCCTTCACGATGCGGTCTTCCAGCGAGTGGAAGGTCACGACCGCCAGACGGCCGCCGGGCGACAGGGTGGCCTCGGCCGCCTCCAGGCCTGCGGTCAGTTCACCCAGCTCATCGTTCACGGCAATGCGCAGCGCCTGAAACGTGCGGGTGGCAGGATGAGTGGGCGCGCCGCGCCGGCCGCCCAGCGCCTTCTCGACCACCTCGGCCAGATCCAGCGTGCGGGTGAAGGGTGCGCTTGTGCGACGCCTCAGGATGGCCGTGGCGATGCGACCCGACTGCCGCTCCTCGCCATAGAGCTTCAGGATATGGGCCAGCGGCCCGTGGTCCCAGGTGTTCACGATGTCGGCGGCGCTCTCGCCCTCGCCGGACATGCGCATATCGAGAGGCCCGTCGCGCATGAAGGAGAAGCCGCGCTCGGCCTGATCCAGCTGCATCGACGAGACGCCGATGTCGAACACCGCGCCGTCCAGCCGCGCCTTGCCGCTGTCGGCGAACGCCTCGGCCAGACCCGAGAAGGGCGTGCGAACGAGCTGGAACCGGCCGGGGAAGTCGTTGGCGACGGCGTCAGCGTGAAGCTGGACCGTCGGGTCGCGATCCAGAGCGATGACCTCCGCCCCCGTCGCCAGGATGGCGCGGGTATAGCCGCCGGCGCCGAAGGTGGCGTCGATCACAACGTCACCCGGACCCGGCGAAAGCGCCTCGATCACCTCGGCCAGCAGGACGGGCGCGTGGGGGCCGCTCACTGGTCGTTCCCCGGCAAGCGGCGTCGCGCGAACTCGCCGCGCTCACGCATGGCCTTCCTGGCCAGCTGACGGCGCTCTTCCTTGCGGGCCATCCAGCGGGCGCGGTCCCAGATCTGGAAGCGCGGACCCATGCCAACGATGACGACGTCTTCGGTCAGGCCCCCGTCCTCGATCAGACCCTCAGGAAGGGTGATGCGGCCGCCGGAATCATAGGCCAGCGGCTTCTGGCCCGCGTAGACGGTCTCTTCCAGCGCGGTGCGCCAGTCGTCGCCGAACGGCAGGCTTTCGATCAGGGCGACATACTCCGCCATCAGCTTGTCGCCGCCGGCCTCCAGACAGTCGGACTCCACCGAGAAGAAACAGAAGACGCCATGCTCGGCGCCATTTTCGGAGGTGCGGAATTCCTGCGGGATCAGGAGACGGCGTTTGCCGTCCAGCTGCTTCTCATAGGTCGAGAGAAACACGCCCTGCCCCATCGGACCCCTTGGCCCGCCCCTGAACTCATCCCCGCGCCCGACACGCCGGCGCCGCACCCCAAATCACAGTGATGGGATAGCATGGGATCAAATGGGCCTCAATGGGATAGATTGACGATTTTTAACCACGATCAAGGTCAGACGAACCACTAACCTTGGCTTAAGTGAACATACACAGAACATCGAAAGTATTAACAGGCTCTTGCTGTCGTACCCACCCGGGCGACGAAACACCGCTGAACGCAGGATTTGCCTTCCGCACCGGCACCCGGTTAAGCGTAGCCAAACAAAACGGAGCAAACGCCATGGCCATCCCCGCCTCCCTGACCAAGGGCCTCAAGTTGCCGGTGATCGCGGCCCCCATGTTCCTGGTTTCCGGGCCCGACCTGGTGGTGGAGTGCTGCAACAACGGCGTGATCGGCACCTTCCCGTCGCTGAACCAGCGGACCACCGAGGGCTATCGGGAGTGGCTTCAGGAGATCAAATCCCGCCTGACGCCAGACGCGGCGGCCTTTGGCGTCAACCACATCGTCCATCCGACCAATCCGCGCCTGATGGCCGACATGATGGTCTCGGTCGAGGAGAAGGTCCCGCTGATCATCACCTCGCTCGGCGCCGTGCGCGACGTGGTTGATGCGGTCCACGGCTATGGTGGCGTGGTGTTCCACGACATCGCCAATGTCCGCCATGCGCGCAAGGCAGCCGAGAGCGGCGTCGATGGCCTGATCCTGGTCGCGAACGGCGCGGGCGGCCACGCGGGCATCATCAACCCCTTCGCCCTGATCAATGAGGTCCGGACCTTCTTCAAGGGCACCATCATCCTGTCCGGCTGCCTGTCGACGGGCCAGGACGTGGCCGGTGCCCTGATGATGGGTGCTGACTTCGCCTACATGGGGACGCGCTTCATCAACACGAGCGAGGCCATGGCACCGGCCGCCTACAAGGACATGATCATCGAGTCAGGCGCGACCGACATCGTCCATACCGCTGCCGTCTCGGGAATTCCGGCCAACTTCATGACCAAGTCCCTGCAGGCCAACGGGATCGATCCCAAGGTCCTGCCTGACCACAAGCTGGATATGGGCGACGAGGCCAAGGCGTGGAAAACCGTCTGGTCGGCGGGCCAGGGCGCAGGCGCGGTCCATGACGTCGTTCCGACGGGCGAACTGGTCGGGCGTTTGCGCTCCGAGTACGCCACGGCGACGCAGGAATTCGCCAGCAAGGTCGGCGTCGCCTAAACGGAGCGGATGTTCCGCTTTCTTGCCTGCCTCTGCGCCGCGACCGCCGCCCTGCCCAGCATGGCCACGGCGCAGGATCGAGACACGCCTCGCTTTGACCCGAACCGGGCCACTGCCTGGTCTTTTGAGCTGGGCGGAGGGACCGATAATCGGTCCAAGGGCGCGTCCAAGAGCGGAAACGCGGCCTTCGGGTTCGCCGAAGTCCAGTACAACGCCGGAGGCGGTTTCTACGCCGACGCGGAGTTCGAGACGATCGACTCGTCCGGGTCGCGAGTCGAGGCGGAGATCGAGGCTGGCTGGCAGTTCTCGGGCAGCGGCTTCGAGTTCGACGCGTCCATCTCGCAAAAATTGGCGCGTCGACGCCGATCCGGGTCAGGACGACGACGCGGTCGAGTTTCAGTTCGACATCGTCCGCGACATCGGACAGGGCGATGCCCGGTTGCGTATCGAGCATTCGCCGGATGGCCTGGGCCGAACCCTCGCCTGGACATGGGTCGAGGCCCGCATGCGATGGCCGCTGGCGGATCGGCTGCAGGCCGCTGTGACCGTCGGTCGGCGCGAGCAGGACAACGCGCCGGACTACACCGGCTGGAACGCTGGACTAGTCTATGACTTGACCGAGACGGTCGAGCTGGAACTCGGCTGGCACGGCACCGACATCGCCGAACAGGGTGACCAGTTTGAAGGCGCTCTGGTGGCCGCCGTCCTGCTGAGCTTCTAGACCCTCGCCCAGACCCCGGGGTGCGACACCTGCGGCGGCTCGTCGCACGTTGGGCGAAAGAGCATCCATTGCCGTCGCGGTCCCGTTGCTGCTGCCGATCGCAACACGCCGATCGCACGCTCAGGAACCCTCCCATGAAGCTCACCGTCCTCGCCGGCGCCGTCTCGGCTGTCGCCCTGCTGGCCGCTCCGGCCCTCGCTTCGACCGCGCCCAATGCGGCTGCGGTCACCCAGTCGCAGCCGACGATCGTCGAAGCGGCCGTTGCCTCGCCGGCTCACACGACGCTGGTCGCCGCCGTGCAGGCCGCCGGCCTCGTGGAAACCCTGTCGGGCCCAGGTCCGTTCACGGTCTTCGCCCCGACCAACGACGCCTTCGCCGCACTGCCGGCCGGCACGGTGGAGACCCTGCTTCAGCCCGCCAACCGCGCGATCCTGACCAAGGTCCTGACCTATCACGTCGTGGCCGGTCGCGTGGCCGCCGCCGACGTGATCGCCCTGATCCAGGCGGGCGGTGGTTCGGCCGCGATCACCACCGTGTCGGGCGACACCCTGACCGCGTCGCTGCGCGACGGCTCGGTCATCCTGACCGACGAGCGGGGCGGCGTCGCCACGGTGGTCCAAGCGGACCTGAACACCTCGAACGGCGTGATCCACGTCACCGACGCCGTGTCGATTCCGCAGTAAGCCTGTTCCGGCGGAGGGGGGTTGCCTCCTCCGCCATTCATTCCGTCAGGCCAGGGCCTGATCGAGGTCCGCCAGCAGATCGTCGAGATCCTCGACCCCAACGGACAGCCGCACCAGATTGTCCGTGACGCCGCCCGCCTTCCGCAGTTCTTTCGGGACAGAGGCGTGGGTCATGATGGCCGGGTGGTTCACCAGGCTTTCGACGCCGCCCAGCGACTCCGCCAGGGTGAAGACCTGGAATCGCTCCAGCACCTGCTTCGTCCGCGACAGGTCGCCGTCGACGAAGAAGGTCACCATCCCACCGAAGCGCCCGCCCATCTGACGCGCCGCCAGATCATGCTGCGGATGGCTGATCAGGCCGGGATAGAGAACTGAGGCCACGCCGGTTCGGTCCTCCAGCCACCGGGCGACGGCCAGCGCATTCTCGTTGTGCGCCTTCATGCGGATACCGAGCGTCTTCAGGCCACGATTGACCAGAAAGGCGTCGAACGGCCCCATGACCCCGCCGACCGAGTTCTGCAGGAACTTCAGCTGGGCCGCGATCTCGGTGTCTTTCGCCACCAGGACCCCGCCGATCACATCGGAATGGCCGTTCAGATACTTGGTGGCCGAATGCATGACGATGTCGGCGCCGAGCGACAGCGGTTGCTGGCTCCACGGCGTGGCGAAGGTGTTGTCGACGACCAGCAGCAGATTGTGCTCCCGGGCAATGGCTGACAGGGCCGCGATGTCCGCCAGCTTCATCAGCGGATTGGTGGGTGTCTCAACCCACAGCATTCGGGTTTGCGGCGTGATCGCCGCCTCGACCCTGGCGAGGTCGGTCAGGTCCACATAGGCGAAGTCCAGCCCCATCGAGCGGCGACGCACGCGCTCGAACAGCCGCCACGTCCCGCCATACAAGTCATCGCCCGTGATGATGTGCGACCCGGCGTCCAGCAGCTCCAGCGCCGTCGAGGTCGCCGCCATGCCGGAAGCGAAGCCGAACGCCTGGACGCCCCCTTCAAGGTCCGCGATGCAGGCCTCGAACGCTTCGCGCGTCGGGTTCTTGCCCCTGGCGTACTCATAGCCCTTGTTCACGCCCGGGCTCTCCTGGGCGTAGGTCGAGGTGGCATAGATCGGGGTCATGACCGCGCCCGTCGTCGGATCCGGCCGTTGCCCGGCATGGATGGCGCGGGTGGAAAAGCCCTGGCTGTTCTTGATGGCGGTCATGCGGTCGGTCTCTTCAGGAAAGGTCGAGGGCGTCGGTCAGGAAGTCTGCGGTCAGGCGCTGCGCCTCGGCCCACTGGTCGTCGGTCATCAGGTGTTCGGCGTTGGCGATACGGGCGTCACGGACCGGGATGTCGGCCTCGCGCAGAAACCGCGCCAGTCGGTCCGTGCTGGCGGGCGTGACATGGTCGTCACTGGCGGCCCGGACAAGGAGGACCGGGATGCGCCGGCGCGGCGGCCGGGGCGGATAGACGTCCCAGCCGGGAACGATGCCCACCGCCGCCCGGGCGAGGCCGGCCCCCAGCGCACTGTCCACCGCGATGTAGGATCCGAGCGAACAGCCCGAGATCGCCACCCGGTCCGGGTCGACGCCCCTGCCGATCAGATACTCAACAGCATCGATGGCACAGTCACGCCAGGCATTCATGAGAGGGGCCCGGCGCACGGCATCATCCGCTCCCGCGTCGGTATAGACCGGAACCAGCACGAGCATGCCCTGCCGCCCGGCGAAGGTCTGGGCATATCGGATCTGGCGACGCTCGATGCTGCCCGCGCCATGCATGAAGACCATGCCGGCCGACGGAGTCTGTTCGGGAGGGCCAAAGGCGACGGCCCGGATGGAGCGACCCCGGCTGTCGAACCGGAGCTGTTCTGTCGTGATCGGCGCGTCTTGCGCGAGCGTCGGTCCTGCCAGGGTGCCGGCAAAACCGATCAGCAGGCCGCGTCGGTCCATCGGACGATCAGTCCAGAGACTCGAGGAACTGACGTGTCCGTCCAAAGGCGGAGCACCAGGTCGGAAGATCGAACCGGTGACCGTCGAATGCCAGCTCCTCGATCTGGACCGGGACCCCGGCCGCTTGCAGACCGGCCCCGAGTTCGCGTGTTGCGGAGGCCGGCACAAGTTCGTCTGACCGTGCGTGAAGCAGCAACACCGGAATGTCGGTACGAGGCGCATCCTCGAAACCGCCACCCGTCGCCGCGCCGATGACCGCCGCGACCGGAGCATCGGCTTCAAGGCCCGCCGTCACGGCCAAGCCGGCCCCACGCGAATATCCCCACAAGGCGACATGACCGGATCGAACTCCCGTCTGACCGGCCACGAACCGAGCCGCGTCCAGCGCCGCCCGACGCCAGGTCCGGGCCGTCACCAGCCGTCGCGCGCCATCCGGCCGGGCCGCATCGAAGTAGGCGGGCAAAATGACCCAGTAGCCCCGCGACGCCAGCTGGATGGCATGGGCATCAAACAGGATCGCGTTCATCTCCCAGCCCGTCCCGCCATGCAGAAGGACGATGGCACGTCCATTCGGCTCGACGCGCGGGCTGTAGAGATGGGCGCGGATATCCCGGCCACCGCTTTCGAAGGTGATGGTCTCGCGCCAGGCCTGAACGGGAACGTCGTCCGGGCAACCCGGGATGCCGACCTGAAACCCCTGCTGGGCAAGGGCCGGCGGCGCAAAGACCAGCGCCGCGGCAAGCGCTGCGAGAGCGAGGCTCGTCTGCGCCGGCCGAAGCATCAGCGGTTCAGGCTCAGGTGGTTGATCAGGTCGACGCGCGCGATCAGACCCACGAACTTCTCGCCGTCCAGAACGATGGCCACCCGGTCGCGGTCGAACAGGGGGATAAGGGCGTCCAGCGGCTCGGACACCTGGACCGTATCCAGATCGCGCGTCATGGCCGAGGACACGGGCTTGGCGAAGCGTTCCTTACGCGTGATCTCGTCCGTGTTCATGATGTGAACGATGTCGCTCTCGTCCAGGATGCCGACCAGACGACCGTCCTGAATGACCGGAAGCTGGCTGACATCGGCCGAGCGCATGCGCTTGAAAGCGGTATCGAGGGTGTCTTCCGGACCGATCACGACGACGTCGCCGTTCTCGTACTTGCGGCTGATCAGGTCCGACAGGTCGCCGTGCAGTTCGCGCGCGCCCAGCCCCTGATCGGCGAGCCAGGCGTCGTTGTAGACCTTGGACAGATACTTCGCCCCGGTGTCGCAGACGAAGGTCACGCAACGCTTCGGCTCGGTCTGCTCGCGGCACCACCGCAGCGCCGCCGCGATCAGGGTGCCGGAGGACGACCCCGCCAGAATGCCTTCCTTGAGCAGCAGCTCGCGCACCGTGGCCACAGCCTCCGCGTCGGGGATGGAATAGGCCTTGTCGATCAGGCTCATGTCGGCAGTGTCCGGCACGAAGTTCTGGCCGATGCCTTCCACCGTATAGCTGCCCTCCGGCCCCGGAATGCCGTCGTTGACCACACCGGCCAGCACCGAGCCGACCGGATCGGCCAGCACGATCTGGGTCCTGGCACCCTGGCTCTTCAGGAACTGAGCCACGCCTGTGATGGTGCCGCCCGAGCCGATACCGGCAACGAAGGCGTCGAGGTCGCCCCCCATCTGCTCCCAGATTTCCGGGCCCGTCGACTTAACGTGTGCGGCCGAGTTGGCGTGGTTGGCGAACTGGTTGACGAAAAAGCCGCCAGGAATCTGCTGCGCCAGCCGCTCGGCCATGTCGGTGTAGTATTCCGGGTGACCGTGGGCGACGTCCGACCGCGTCAGGCGAACGTCAGCCCCCATGGCGCGCAGATGCTGGATTTTTTCCTTGGACATCTTGTCCGGGATGACCAACAGCACCTTATAGCCCTTGGCTTGACCCACGAGCGTCAGCGCCAGACCGGTGTTTCCGGCCGTCGCCTCCACAATGGTCCCGCCGGGCTTCAGCCATCCCTCTGTTTCAGCCGCCTCGATCATCGAGAGCGCGATCCGGTCCTTGATGGAGCCGCCGGGGTTCTGGGCTTCAAGTTTCAGGAAAAGGCGGCACGGGCCGGTGTCGATCCGCGTGACTTCAACCATCGGAGTCTTGCCGATCAGGTCCAGAAGCGACCCGGTCGGGGCAATCAGTGTCGGGGCGGGGGCAAGGGACATAAAGAGCTCCGGATTCCAGGCCGGAAGCTAGGCGCGACGCCCCGACCGGACAACCCGTTGCCGGTGGAGGCATTTATGGCTATATTTATGGCCATAATCTTGGAGATCACCATGGCTACCTACGGCGTCGCCGAAGCCAAGAACAACTTCACGCACCTGCTGGACCGGGTGCAAGACGGTGAAAAAATCACAATCACCCGACACGGCAAACCGATCGCGGAACTCCGCCCTACGCTGGAACGAAAGACACCCAAGCTGACCCCGGAGGAACGCGAGGCCTGGTATGCGGAGTTCAGGAAACGGAGGGACGAGCGACCGCCTCTGGGAATCTCCGCTGCAGAGTTGGTCCGGTCGATGCGCGACGGCGATCCTGAGTGATCCTCTACGTCGACGCCAGTGCGATCGTCGCCATCGTCGGCAATGAGGACATGAGTCCTGCAGTAGAAGCGGCTTTGGATCGTGATGGTGTCATCGCGATCCTCTCCGATCTGGCGGTCGCGGAGAGCTCGGCGGCACTGGCGCGAAATGGCCGACTGCGGCAATGGTCTGGAGCCGAAACGGATCGCTTTTACCGCGATCTCGACAACTGGGCTTCGGACGCAGCCGAAGCCGTGGCGATCAGGCCCGCCGACGTGGAGCAGGCCACAGACTTCGTTCGCCGGGACGGCATTATCCTCCGCGCCCCGGACGCCATCCACATTGCCGCCGCTCACCGACTGGGCGCGACCCTTCTGACGCTTGATCACGGCATGGCGCGCGCCGCCGCCGGGCTGGGCGTTCCCTATCTCAATCCCGCCGAAGGCCTTGCGCCCGGCGAACCGAAAGACTGAATGACAAAATCCCCCAAACGACCCGCCGCCGGATTGCCGGACGAGGCCACGCTGCTGGCCTTCCTGCGCGACGCCGGAGCTGCGGAAAAGGGCGATATCGCCCGCCACTTCGGCCTGAAGGGCGAAGAGCGGCGACGCCTGCGCGAGATGATCCGCGAGCTCGAGGCGGCCGGAAAACTCGGCAAGCGCGGCCGCAAGGGCTTCTCCGAGGCCGGTGCCCTGCCCCCCGTCGGCCTCGCCGATGTGGTCGAGAAGGACAACGACGGCGAGCTTTACGTTCGCCTGGTGGAGGCCTCGGCCGATGCGCCCAAGGCCCTCCTCGTCCCCGACAAGACCAAGCCCGGCCCCGCACCCGGCCTGGGCGACCGGGTGCTGGCGAAGTTCGAACACGGGCCGAACGGCTGGGAAGCCCGGCTGATCAAGAGGCTGGACGCCGGGACCAACCGGGTTCTGGGCGTGATCCGCAAGGCCGCGCGCGAGACCCGCGTCGAGCCCGTCGACCGCCGCTCCAAGGACGTGCTGATCGTGCCGCCCGTTCAGGCCGAAGGACTTAGGGACGGCGATTTGGTGTTGGCCGCCATCGAGAAGGGCGACCACCGCTATGGCTTCAAGCGCGGCAAGATCCTGGAGACCATCGGCCGCGAGGATGACCCCCGCGCCGCCTCCCTGATCGCCATCCACGCACATGGCGTGCCGACCGGCTTCTCCGAGGCAGTCGAGCAGGAGGCCGAGAATCAGGACCTGCCGACCCTGAAGGGTCGCGACGATCTGAGGGACATCCCCTTCATCACCATCGACCCCGCCGACGCACGCGATCACGACGACGCCGTCTATGCGGCCCGCGACGACGACCCAAAGAACGAGGGCGGCTGGGTGGTCTGGGTCGCCATCGCAGACGTGGCTGCCTACGTCCGCCCCGGTACCAACCTTGACCGCGAGGCGCGGGCCAAAGGCAACTCCACCTACTTCCCCGACCGGGTCGAGCCGATGCTGCCCGAGCGGCTTTCCAATGGTCTGTGCAGCCTGAAGGAAGGCGAGAACCGCGCGACGCTGGCCGTGCGCATGGTCTTCGACAAGGATGGGCGAAAGCTGGGACACAGGTTCCAGCGCGGCCTGATGCGCAGCCACGCCAAGCTGTCCTACGAACAGGCCCAGTCCGCGATCGACGGGGAGACGGACGACGCCACCGGCCCGATCATGGAGAGCATTCTCTATCCGCTGTGGAACGCCTATCGGACCATGCTGAAGGGTCGGCTGAAACGCAGTCCGCTGCAGATCGAGAGCGCCGAGCGCCGCATCCGCATGTCGTCGGACGGTGGCATCGCCTCGATCGAGAAACGCGTCAGCCTGGAGGCCCATCGGCTGATCGAGGAGATGATGGTGCAGGCCAACGTCTGCGCCGCCGAGACGCTGGAGCAGAAGAAGACGCCCCTGATCTTCCGGGTCCACGAGGCCCCCAGTCAGGAGAAGGTGTTCAACCTCGCCGACTTCCTGTCGACCATCGGCAAGCCGTGGAACAAGGGTGAACCGGCGACGACGAAACGGTTCAACAAGCTGCTCGACGAGACCCGCGAAGGCCCGCATGCCGAGGTGGTCAATGAGGTCGTCCTGCGCAGTCAGATGCAGGCGATCTATTCACCGGAGAACGTGGGCCACTTCGGGCTGAACCTGGATCGCTACGCCCACTTCACCTCGCCGATCCGGCGCTACTCCGACCTGATCGTGCATCGCGGGCTGATCCGGGCGCTGGGGCTGGGCAAGGACGGGCTGACGGACCGGGAGATCGCCGAACTGCCGGCCATCGCCGACCAGGTGACCCAGACCGAGCGCCGCTCCATGGCCGCCGAGCGGGACGCGATGGACCGCTATGTCGCCGCCTTCCTGGAGGACCGGGTCGGGGCCACCTTCACCGGCCGGATCACCGGGGTGACGCGGTTTGGCCTGTTCGTCCGGCTGGACGAGACCGGGGCGGACGGTCTGGTGCCCGTCAGTTCGCTGGGCAATGAGTATTTCACTCACGACGACCGGGCGCACGCCCTGGTCGGCGAACGATCCGGCCAGCGCTACACCCTGGGCCGGATGGTCGAGGTCAAGCTGACCGAGGCGACGCCGATCACCGGCGGCCTGCTGTTCGCGATGCTGAGCGATCCCGAGCCGCGCGATCCGAACGCCCCCGCGCCTCGTCTGGGGATACGCGGCCGGGGCGGCGACGACCGCCCGTCACGCGGCAAGGGACGCCCAGGCGGTCCCAAGCCCCGCGGCGGAAAGCCGTCGGGGGGCCTGAAGGGGGTGCGAAAGGGCAAGCGGCGATGACCTGCCGACCAGGTCCCCCGCGCCCGGCCAATCGGTCGCGCTTCCCGACGGGACCTGGACGGCCTAACTGAAGCCCTGGCTTACAAGGAGTGATCGGCATGCACCGTCTGGTTCTGGCTCTCCCTGCGTTCGCGGCCCTCGCCCTGTCTGCCTGTGGCGAGGTCGATATGGAAAAGGCCGGACGGAACGCCGCCATGGCCGCGCTGGAGGCCAGCCATCCCGAAGTCCTGCAGGGCATCCGCGCTGCCCAGGCGCTGAAGCTGGCGGCGGCGACCTGCGGGTGGCAGGACGTAGACGCGACCCGGCTGGCCCAGGTGGCCGTGGCCGGCATCGAGGAGCCGCCACTTCGCGCCGCGGCCGAGAGCCTGGTCGAGGACCTGCTCGTCGCGCCCTCTGCGGCATCGACGCCGTCGGCGACCGCCCCGGCCACCGACTGCTCACCCGAAGCCAGACAGGCGCTGGAAGCCCAGATCGCCGCAATCGCGCAGGGCGGCGGGGACGTCCAGGGCGAGGGAGAGCGCGAAAGCTAGACCGAGAGAGGCAAAGGCAGATTTCCTTATTGCATCGTCAACAAAGAGGCGTTCGCTTTACGGAGTGTTTTGCCTCAAGCAGATAGGCACTCATGTCGGTGTTTGTCATTTCAGAAGTCGCTTGGCGTTGATTTCGCGCTCAACCGAAGCCCTGAAACCTACGCGTAACCGAGCGCCCACTCTGCTTCAGCCGTCCGCCAAGAGCCAGAGTTGTTTGTAAACGGCAGTTCAGCGTCCGGCGGAACAAAATCGCCGTAGCTTCCGTAATAACCTGACAATGGGAGCATCTGTTCCAAGAGAAGCCCTAGTTCGAGAGTTTGATCTTCAAATACGAATTCAATTCTGAACGCTTGGGTGTGAATTAGCGACCATTCAATGAGCGGGTCGTATGGATTTCCTTGGCCATCAACGCCAGTCCATTCATAGTCTGCATAGTGAAGATTGCCGATCGACAGTGTGTCGGCACCGTTGTTGAAAGATATGAACAGCTCGATTTGCGATAGCGCATAAGTCCCAAATGGACCTTCTTCGTAGTGGAGGAGGTTGGGGTTTCCGAAGAATATCGAGGCAGATGACAGTGTGAGTCCTTCAAACACAATCCGTTCGATGCCGTTATGGTCGTCGACTTCGTAAGTGTAGTACGGGCTCTCCAGCGATCCGTAGTCGTTCATGATCACGTCATGACCGCTACCTGAACGAAAAACGACCGTGGCTCCAGCAGTTGGGCCCGTTTCGATGGTCTCTCGGGTCGCAATCCCACGGGCATCGATGACGTCATTCCCCGCGCCGCCGTCTAGTGTGACGCCTGCAGAAAATGCCTTGAGATAATCCGCTCCGTCGCCGCCAAGTAGGCGGACACCAGACGTATGGCCCTCAAGAAGGTCTGCCCCCAATCCAGCATCGACCACAAGCTGGGTACCAGTCACCGACAGATGGTCGGAAAGGTTAGTGCCCAGAATGCTGCCGTTGAATCCGGTGAGCCCGAGGGTATCTCCTCCGCTGCGGGCGGTGAGATCGAGCCGACCAGAGGCGTCAAGAACGATTTCGAAGCCCACGACAGACGCGCTAAGGTCCAGGGTATCTCCGGCACCAGAAGTAAAGACGATCTCGGTGATTTCCAGATCGGTTAGCTCACCTGCCACCAGAATCGTATCCTCGTGAGAGGTCGTCACGATCCTTTCGATACCCACAAGACGATCTGTGTCTCCGTAACCGTCATCGTCAATGATGGTGACCGGATCGCCTTGGTAAGTGGTCGGGGCAGATCCGGTCCCCAGGGTTATCGTGATGCCTGAAGTAGTAGCGACACGCGCGTCCCCTCGCGAGTAGTCGGCCGTATCCCCGCTGCCCGCTCCGCCGTGGATCAGGTCGTTTCCAGACCCGCCAGCGATGTTGTCGTCGCCATCACCGCCGTAGAGATAGTCCGCGCCCGCTCCACTTGAAAGGGTATCGGCACCTCCCAGGCCAAACATTAGGTCAGCGGACCCGTCGGTTCGGGCCGCATGGTCAAGATTGTCGTCTCGATGCCCCAATCCATTAAATCGTCCGATCCTGACGTTTGTAATAATGTTACCTTCTGTGTACGACTGATTTTGCACGAGCACATCCATAGGCACGTAGCCGTCGTTTGTTCCTTCTGCGTATCCGATTTGAATAGCGTTTGTGATGCCCATTTCGACTGCGATTTGATTTTGAATATCTACAGTCGGACCATTCTGATTGATGCTAGATCCGTTTAGAGCTTGCTCGGATGTAATGTTCAAATCGAATACTTGGCTGATCACATGGATCAACTCGTGCACTATGGTCAGCGATATAGGTCCGTCGACCAGCTCTCCCTGAGCATTGAAATAGTTGAGAATGCCGGAAAGAGCTAGATCAATACCGATGTACCGATCAGGTGCGGCTATCCCGTTAGCGTAAGCAAAACCAGGATTGAGATCACCTGGAGGCGGATTGAAGCCACCGATCTTTATAGTTTGGCTAGCCACCCAGCCGTCGATCAAGCCCCGGAACGTTGGGCTAAGATTGTAGACATCTTGAATGTAGCTCAGCGTCGCGGTACGTTCCGCGCTGGTTAATTCTCGAAGCTGAGCACCCTGAGCATTACCCCACGTGCTCTGCGGCGTCCAAAACTCGATCCGGCTCGCAACAAACGTCCAAGGCATTGTCGTCTCCTAAGGATTAATGGGAGATGTTCTGATCGGCCGAGCCTTAGCAAGGTCGAAGGGCTCGCCTGGGGTGACGTAGAAGAGCTGGCCGTCCTCGGCGCGGAACACCGCACGGCAGTCGATGGCCGCGCCGGTCCCGGTTGTGACGCACAGCAAATCCCGATTAGTGCTGAAACGGCCGTAGACGGTAAATCGAGACTGCCGTTCGTATGAGCCGTCGGCTCGGAACACTTCGGTTTGTCCCGCGATGGAGGAAGAAATCAAGGCGTCTCGAAAGATGTTCTGTATGTCACCCGAAGATAGACGTTGCGGTGTCTGAAATCCCGCCGCACAGGACAATACAAGTAATCCTGCAAATATTGGCACTAAACACCTCCACCATGCGCGGTTAACGCAGGGATGCGACAAGCAAAACACTCGTTGACCCATAGCTAGGTCCCAACTTCAATCTCTAGCTTTTGTGGCTGGTTCAAAATCACACGTCAAGGTCATCACAGAAACTTCATTGACTATCTATGGTTGATGATCATGAACTACGATTGGATACGCAGCCGGTACATAGCGAAGCCTGGCGGCTCTGACCCTGTGGTGGACAGCAACGGACGGCGGTTTCGGCCTGACCGCGGCGGTATCGGCGACAGCGGCCTTCGTCCTCTGGTCGCTGTCGGTCGCGGGGGTCATGATGACCAATCCGAAGGAGGAACCAGCATGAGCGAGGACCACCACGTCGCGGCCATCGTGCCAGCGAAGGACATCGACGTCAGCGAGGCCTTCTATCGGCGTCTGGGCCTGGAGACGGTCAGTGACTACGGCGACTATCGCCTGATGGACGATGGCCGGGGCTGGCGCATTCATCTGCGCGCGACGCCGGACTGGCCGCGCCGGGTCGAGGACAATCCCCTGGGACTGTATCTCTACGTCGAGGACGTCGACGCCGTGGCCGACCGGGTCCGTGAGCTGATCATCGAGCCGCAGGGCCCGCACGCCCGCCCTTGGGGGACCTATGAGTTCTCCGTCAGCGATCCCAGCGGGGCTCTGATCCGGATCGGGCGTGTGCTGGGCTGAGGGCGGACCCTTCCTCTAGAGGGATGACCGTGGCATCGATCAGGGATGCCGCCACCCGAACCCTTCGACGCCGCGCAGGATCTCGCCGATGCGCCCGCGCGGTCCGGGCTGCGGCAACGGCCCAAGGACGCCGCGACCCTGATCCTGGTGCGGCGGGGACGGCGGCCCGAGGTGCTGATGGGACGACGGGCCCCGGGGCATGTCTTCATGGCGTCGAAGTGGGTGTTTCCCGGTGGCCGGATCGACCGGACGGATTTCGTAGCCGCTGCGGGGAGCGAGCCGGACGGGACGACGCGGGAACGGCTGGAGGTCGAGGTCGATCCACGGCGAGCGCGGGCTTTGTGCCTGACCGCCGTGCGCGAGACGTTCGAGGAGACCGGCCTGATCGTCGGGAAGCCGGCACCGCCCGCGTCGGTCGCGGGACCCTGGCGCGAGTTTCGTCAGGCGGGGGCCCTGCCCGATCTGGCGGCCCTGACCTATGTCGCGCGGGCCATCACGCCACCGGGCCGCACGCGGCGGTTCGATGCCCGGTTCTTTCTGGCCGACGCCGAAGCCCTGCTTGCACCGGAGCCGACGGCAGGATCGGGCGAACTGGACGAGATCGCCTGGCTGGCACTGGAGAACGCGCGCGCGCTGGATCTGCCGGCCATCACGCGGTTCGTTCTGGGCGAGGTTTCGGAAAGACTGGTCAACCCGACGCGGCCCCTGCCCTTCGTCCGCTGGCATCGTGGAGCGCACAAGGTGACCCATGACTGACCAACTGACCCTGCGACTGACCATCGTCGATCCTGTCCAGGGGCTACACTACAGCCTGCAGGACCCCAGGAATGTGCCTGTCGACATCCGGGTGTCCGGCGGCGGGCCGTTGTCATTCGACGTGCCGGTGACCCTGCGGCCCGACGGTAAGCTGGGTGGCCCCTTCGTGCGGCGCGAGGGCAAGGAGCGGCGGTTCGTCTACATCGCCATCGCGGGTCAGGCCGGACAGACCGACGCCGCCGGCCAGCGCATCAGCCGTCGCGCCAAGATCGACGTCCATGACATTCCCGGCGACCTTCTTCGGCCCGGTGCCATGCTGGAAGCGCGCCTTCCCGGGCGCGGCAAGGATGGGACACCCGCCTGCGCCACGGTGCGCCCGCTCGGCCCCTGGACCCGGATCGACTGAGCTCGCCCTGATCCCGCCACGGTCGCTGTCCAGCTTGTAGGGATCGGCGGGGAGATTGCGTGGCGGACGCGGCGTTCAGTATCGCGAAGGCAAGCGGCCTCACCCGGTCCGAGGGGCGGCGCAGGGCGGCGATCCTTGTGGGGTCGATCGCCTTTCACGCCCTGATCCTGACACCCCTGGCGCTCCGGGTGTTCGAACAGGCCAACGCTCCGGCGCTGGAGACCGTGCCGCCGCCAATCTTTCTTGAGATGGAAGCGCGGCCACTGCTGGAGGGCGAGACCGCGCGCGAGCCGACCTTCGCCAGGACCGTCGAGACCGCTCCGGCCCTGTCGGCGACCACGAACGCTGAGCGCGTGCCGCGGCTGGAGGATGACGAGGACACCCCCGCCCCGCCCTCGCCCCGCATCGCGGCCGGCGCGCCGCCGGGATCGCCCCCCGCGTCGGCAGACGCCTGGCAGGTGACGCCGGAAGGCATGGCGGCCGCTGTCGCCCGTTCGATGCGCACCGGGGCGGGCGGATGCCGGATCATGGACGGTCGGCTGGGTCCCGGCGAGCAGGCGCTTTGCGACGAACGTTTCAATGAAGCCGCCGGCCGTGCCGGACCGCTGGGGCCCCGCACGCTGAACGCCTCCGAGGCCCGCCGCGAGGCCCAGTTCGCGCGCGAGGGAGCCCAGGCCCTGGCCCAGTACGAGGCGCGGCGTCGGCCGCTCTCGGGTGGGGTCGGGATCGTGGGGCCGGGCGATTGTCCGGGATCAAACCTGGGAGCGGGCTGCGCGGGCGCGCATCTGGACCCGGCCATGCGTCAGGGCGCGACGACCGTGGGCAATCCGGGGATGCAGTCCAACGACCTGACGCCGATGCGCCCGATCCGGGGGTCAGAATAGGCTCGGCCTAGCCTTCCAGATCCAGTGAATAGCCGGCCGATCGGACGGTGCGGATCGGATTGGCGCTCTCGTCGACGTTCAGGGCCTTACGGAGACGACCGACGTGGACGTCGACGGTGCGGGCCTCGACGTAGACGTCACTTCCCCAGACGGCGTCCAGCAGCTGTTCGCGGCTGAACACCCGGCCGGGGTGGCGCATGAAGTGATCCAGCAGGCGGAACTCGGTCGGGCCCAGGTGGACCTCCTTGCCAGCCCGCTTCACCCGATGGGCGACGCGGTCGATGATGATGTCCCCGTGGCCGACGCGGTCATCGGCCAGACCGGGCCGGATACGACGGAGCACCGCCCGGATGCGGGCGATCAGCTCGGTCATGGAGAAGGGCTTGGTCAGGTAGTCGTCGGCGCCGGTATCCAGGCCGCGGACCCGGTCTGGCTCCTCGCCGCGCGCCGTCAGCATGATAATCGGCAGGTTGCGCGTCTCGGGACGACCCCGGATTCGGCGGCAAACCTCGATGCCGGAGACCTTGGGCAGCATCCAGTCGAGCAGGACCAGATCGGGCTGACGCTCATCGATCTGGACCAGGCCTTCCTCGCCGTCGGCGGCGACGACGACGTCGTAGCCCTCCTTTTCGAGGTTGTACTGGAGGAGCGTCGCGAGCGCGTCCTCGTCTTCCATCACCAGGATATAGGGCTGCATTCAGCTCTCTCCGTCAGGCAGTCAGTTCGTGGCCGGCGGGGGCATATGGCCGGTGTCGGCGTCCCAGTCGCCGGGCGTAGGCTGCCAACGCGGCCGCTCGCCCGTCATCTCGTCGCCGGTGATCTCGTAGTGGATGACCTCGGCGATGTTGGTCGCGTGGTCCCCGATCCGTTCCAGGTTCTTGGCCATGAACAGCAGGTGGGTGCAGGCGCTGATCGTGCGCGGGTCGCCCATCATGTAGGTCAGAAGCTCGCGGAACAGGGCGTTGTAGTGCTCGTCGACCTCGTCGTCAGAGGCCCAGACGGCCATGGCGCGGTCGATCTCGGAGGCGGTGTAGGCATCGAGCACATCGCGCAGACGCAGGGACACCAGCTTGCCCATGCGCTCGATGGAGCGGGTCAGGGGCTGCATGGGCTCGGTCTCAGCCAGGCTCAGCGCCCGCTTGGCGATGTTCTTGGCCAGATCGCCTGTGCGCTCCAGATCGGTCGCCAGCTTCATGGCCGACAGGGTCTTGCGCAGATCCGAGGCCACAGGCTGGCGCAGGGCGATCAGGCGGATGGCCTTCTTCTCGATGTCCCGGTGCATGGCATCGAGCTTGGAGTCGCGGTCGACGACGGCACGGGCGAGCGCGATGTCGCGACGGGCGACAGATTCCACAGCATCGGCGACCTGGGCCTCGGCCAGACCACCCATGCGGGCGACCTCAGCCGTGAGCTGGTTCAGCTCGTCCCCATAGGCCTTGACCGTATGCTGATTCATCAACGCCCTTAGCCGAACCGGCCGGTGATGTAGTCAAGCGTGCGCCGTTCGCGGGGATTCGTGAAGATTTCCTCGGTGTCCCCGTGCTCGACCAGGCGGCCGAGGTGGAAGAAGGCTGTGCGCTGGCTGACGCGCGCGGCCTGGGCCATGGAGTGGGTGACGATGACGATGCAGTAGCGCTCGCGCAGCTCGTCGATCAGTTCCTCGATCTTGGCCGTGGCGATGGGATCGAGCGCCGAGCAGGGCTCGTCCATCAGGATGACTTCGGGGTTCACCGCAATGGCGCGGGCGATCACCAAACGCTGCTGCTGGCCGCCCGACAGGCCGGTGCCGGCGGTGTGCAGGCGGTCGGCGACCTCCTCCCACAGGCCGGCTCGCTTGAGCGAGGCCTCGACGATGTCGTCCATCTCGGCCTTGGAACTGGTCAGGCCGTGGATGCGCGGACCGTAAGCGACGTTCTCATAGATGGTCTTGGGGAAGGGATTGGGCTTCTGGAAGACCATCCCGACCTGGGCGCGCAGCAGCACGGGGTCGACCGAGCGGGCATTGACGTCCTGGCCGTCCATCAGGATCTGGCCGGTCACCTTGGCACCCTGGATGGTGTCGTTCATCCGGTTGATGCAGCGCAGGAAGGTCGACTTGCCACAGCCCGACGGACCGATGAAGGCGGTGACGGTCTTGTCGGGGATATCCAGGCTGATGCCGTGCAGGGCCTGCTTCTCGCCGTAGAAGACGGAGATGTCGCGCGCAGCGATCTTGGTCGGACCCACCGGGGCCTTGGGCGCAGTGACGGTCGGGGTGAAGGATTCCTCGGCCGGGGTCTCGACCGCAGGCAGGACGGTCTCGTCACGGCGATCGGGGGTGCCGGGCTCGGCGGTCGTGCCGCCCTCGCGGCCATCGGGGCTGCGGAAGAAGGGGAGTTTCATGCGCTTACCACCGGCGTTCGAAGCGCCGGCGCAGCAGGATCGCGGCGGCGTTCATGACGATCATGAAGGCGAGGAGGACGAGGATCGCGGCGGCCGTCCGCTCGTGGAAGGCCAGCTCGGACGCGTTCTCCCAGATGTAGACGAGCGACGGCAGGGCACCCGCCGGCTCGGTGATCGCGCCCGGAATGCCCGGGACGAAGCTGACCATGCCGATCAGGAGCAGCGGGGCGGTCTCGCCGAGCGCATGGGCCATGGAGATGATGGTGCCCGTCATGACGCCCGGCATGGCCAGGGGCAGGACGTGATGGAACACCGTCTGGGTCTTGGACGCGCCCATGGCCAGAGCCGCTTCGCGGATCGAGGGCGGGACGGCCTTCAGCGACGAGCGGGTGGCGATGATGATGGTCGGAAGCGCCATCAGGGCCAGCACCAGACCGCCGACCAGGGGCGAGGACCGCGGCAGGTTGGCGAAGTTGATGAACAGGGCCAGACCCAGCAGGCCGTAAACGATCGACGGGACAGCCGCGAGGTTGTTGATGTTGACCTCGATCAGGTCGGTGAACCGCCCGCGCGGCGCGAACTCCTCAAGATAGACGGCCGCGCCGACGCCCAGCGGAATGGCGATGAGGGCCGTGACCAGCAGCATCAGGGCCGAACCAACAACGGCGCCCAGAACGCCGGCCAGTTCGGGCTCGGTCGAGTCGCCCTGGGTGAACAGGATGCTGTTGAAGCCGGCGCGGATCGTGCCCTCGCTCTTGAGGTCGTCCAGCCAGGCCATCTGCTGATCCGAGATGCGGCGCAGCTCGGCAGGTTCGGACCGCTTGATCTTGCCCTTGAGATAGAGGTCCGCGTCGTCAGAGACAGGCGCGGTGATCTCGACCGTCTGGCCGATCACCGAAGGGTTCTCGCGGACGAGGGCGGCGGCGCGGAACTTCAGCTCGGCGGACAGGAGGGTGCGATAGGCGTTGGCCTGGGTCCCAAGGGCGTCGTCTGTGATGCCCATGCGAGCGAGCTGCTGCTGGGCGACCATCAGCTGGAAGTTGGTGCCCTGCGGGTAGTCGCGATCGATCCGGGCCGGGTCCATGTAGACCGGTAAGGTGATCTCGTTGGAATAGAAGGCCGTGTGACCTTGCTCGATGATGCGGCCGAGCAGCAGACACAGGAAGCCCAGCGCGACCGCGATGGCCAGCAGGCCGTAGGCGCGGAAACGCGCCTCACGCGCATAGCGGCGCTTCAGACCCTTTTGCAGGGCACCGGCGCGCGCTGCGCGGACCGCGGCGGGATCGACGGGCGCGTCAGTCATACTGTTCCCGATAGGTCTGGACGATCCGCTGGGCCACGACGTTGAGCAGCAGGGTCACGAGGAACAGCGTCAGGCCCAGGCCGAAGGCGGCGAGCGTCTTGGCGCTGTCGAACTCCTGGTCGCCCGTCAGAAGGGTGACGATCTGCACGGTCACCGTCGTGACGGTGTCCAGCGGGTTGAGCGTCAGGTTGGCTGCGAGACCGGCCGCCATGGTCACGATCATCGTCTCGCCGATGGCCCGCGAAACCGCGAGCAGAAGGGCCCCGGCGATGCCCGGAAGGGCGGCGGGCAGAAGGACGCGGCTGACCGTCTCGGACTTGGTCGCGCCCATGGCGTAGGAGCCGTCGCGCAACGACTGGGGCACGGCGTTGATGATGTCGTCCGACAAGGACGAAACGAACGGGATCAGCATGATCCCCATGACGGCACCGGCGACCAGCGCCATCTGGTTCTGAACCAGCAGCAGATACTGCCCGATCCCGTCCAGCGGTCCGCCGATGAGCAGCGCCCCGATGCCGTTGAAGAACTCACGGAAGGCCGGGCCGACGGTCAGGGCGGCGAAGAAGCCGTAGACCACGGTCGGGACACCGGCCAGCACCTCCAGCAGAGGCTTGACCACACCGCGGGTCACGGGTCCGGCGTACTCCGACAGATAGATAGCCGAGAACAGGCCGACCGGTGCGGCGACCGCCATGGCGATCAGCATGATCAGGAAGGTGCCGGCGAACAGCGGCACAGCACCGAAGGCGCCGGTCGAGCCGACCTGGTCGGCGCGGATCGCGGTCTGGGGGCTCCACTGGATGCCGAACAGGAACTCTGTGACCGGCACGCGCTCGAAGAACCTCAGGGCGTCCCAGAGCAGCGAGAAGACGATGCCGACAGTCGTCAGGATGGCGACCACCGAACAGGCCAACAGCAGGCCACCGATCCAGCCCTCCACACGGTTCCGGGCCCTCATGTTCGGCCCGATCTGGGCAAAGGCGAGCAGGCCGCCCAGCAGGGCCGCGATCAGGGCCCCGGCCAGCTCGCCCCAGAGCAGGGTCTGCTGGATACGGGCCGACCGGGCGGCTTCGGAGACGAGCAGGTTGTCGAAGGGGGCGGCCCAGGTCTGGAACGGACGCTGGCCCTCGCCAAGAAGTCGGGCGTCGTTGAGGAAGGCGTCGCGGCGGAACGGCTCCATCTGCTGCACCGCCTCGGGCGCGCCGGCAGACACCAGGTTCTGTGTGACGGGGCCGGAGAAGGCCCCCGCAAGGATGATGATCGCCAAGGCGGGAGCCGCGACCCAGATCAGGGCGTAGTAGCCGTGCTGCTGGGGACGCGAGTGGGCCTTGGCCCCCTCGGCGCGACGCTTGGCGACAGCCAGACCGGCCGCATAGGCGACCAGAGCCAGGACGGCGACCACAGGAATCAGAAACCAGATCATCAGGCCCCTAGCGACACGCGCCGGAATCAGAGGGCGTGCCGATCATCGGCCCGTCTCGCGTCGGAAACTGCCCTCGGATGGTCAGCGGATTAGGACGGTTCCGTGACAGTTCTGCAAAGGCGCAGGCTTCTGTGTCGTCCGCCCGTCACGCGGCGTTTGCAGGCAGGCTGGACGCGACCGTGACGGCCTGAGGCTGGGGGAAATAGGCGACCAGCACCGAGCCTTCACCGGGGATGCTCTCGACCACCAGTCCGCCGCGATGGCGGTTAATGATGTGTTTAACGATAGCCAGGCCCAGGCCCGTGCCGGGACGGTCACCGCTCTTCTGGCCCTCGACGCGGTAGAAGCGTTCCGTCAGGCGCGGCAGGTGCTCGCGCGCCATGCCCGGGCCGTGGTCGCGCACGGCGATGGCCACGTAGCGGGTGCCCGGATCCCGGTCGGGTGTCAGGAGGGACAACCGGGTGGCTCCGGGCAGGCGGGCCGCGGCGGCCGCATCGGCATCGAGGTCGGTGCGGATCGTCAGCTCGACCACGCCGCCGACCGGAGAGTATTTGATGGCGTTGTCCGTCAGGTTCTGGATGACCTGCACGATCTCGTCGCGGTCGCCCGTGATCCGCGCCTCTCCCGGCGGCGTATCGAGCAGCAGGGTTACGCCCTTTTCCTGTGACAGGACGCTGACGGCGTCCACGACATCAGAGGCCGCGCGTGCCACATCGAGCCGACCCGACGGCGGAATGTGCTCATTGAGCTCGATGCGGCTGAGCGACAGCAGATCGGCGACAAGGCGGGTCATGCGGTTCGCCTGGGTTGCCATGATGTCGAGAAAGCGATCCCGGGCGACCATGTCATCGCGGGCGTGGCCCTTCAGCGTCTCGATGAAGCCGCTGAGAGACGCCAGCGGGGTTCGCAACTCGTGGCTGGCGTTGGCCAGGAAGTCGACGCGCATCAGTTCCATGCGGCGAACATCGGTCTCGTCGCGCAGGCCCAGGATCGCCGTGGGCCGACCGCCGGGTTCGCCGGGCAGAGGCCTGACCCAGGCCTTCCAGTGCCGCTCGCGGGACCCCGCGGCCGTATAGTCGGTCGTGCGGCTCATGCCGCCGAACAGGGCCTCGTCGACCGCCTCAAGAACGCCGGGATCGCGCATGGCCGACACGAGAAGCCCGCCCTCGCGAGGAATGCGCAGCAGGTCGCGCGCGGCGCGGTTGGCCAGGATGATGCGGCGGCCCGCGATGTCGTCGGCCTCGCCGCCTGAGACGATCATGACGGGGTCGTCCAGCGCCTCGAACACCGCGTCGAGCAGTCGGGCGTTGTCTCTGCGTGTAAGGGCGTCGTCGTCTGCAAGGTCAGGATCCTGCACGACCGACGCCGGGATGGGTCGGCTGCCCAGCCAGGTCACCACCGCGACAAGGGCCGCCCCCGCCAGAAGCCACACCGCCATGTCGGGCCGGACGGCGGCCAGCAGCAGCATGATCACGACGGCCACGCCGCCGGTCGTGCTGGCCGTCCACAGCCGGGAGCTGGGCGGGGGCGCGACCGGAGATGGGGAGTCCGAATAGGGCATCAGGCGTCCAGTTGGGCCTCCTCGACCCGTTCGATTCGCTGGACCGTAGCACCGTGTCGCGGCGGGACCATGACGGCCGTTTCCGATCAATCTTCAAGCCAAGGTTTGGCTGAGACCGGTTTTTTTACCTCTTGGCGTCACGGTGAGGAGGTATTTGGGGGGAAGCCGCCTTTGGATTGGCTGATCGACTGCCTGACGGTTCAGCATGACTGGCGGCTGACGCTGCTGGCGGCTGCCGTCTGCCTGACGGCCATGGCGACCTGCATGACGCTGATCCGCATGGAGATTCGCTCGGCGGGACGGTCCCGGTTCACGTTCGGCGCGATCGCAGGCTTCGTCGGCGGGCTGGGGGTCTGGGCCACCCATTTCATCGCCATGCTCGGATACAATACCAGCACTGGATTGCACTATGCGGTCGGCGAGACCGTCGCTTCGCTGGGCATTGTCGTGGTGGGCCTGGTGCTGGGCACGACCGTGGCCCTGGCCGGAACGTCTCGCCTGACCCGGGGCCTCGTCGCCCTTGTGGCGGCTTCCAGCGTCGCGGCGATGCACTTCGTCGGCATGGCCGCGATCCGCATGGACGGGGCCGTGCTGACCTGGAGCGCGGCCGGAGCGGCGACTTCCGTTCTGGCCAGCCTGGTGCTGGCACTGTGCACGGTCATCTGGGCCAGGAAGCAGGGTTGGTGGCGAACCCCCGCCAACGCGACCTTCGCGACCCTGAGCGTCTGTGCCCTTCATTTCGGGTCCGTTTCATCGGTGACCATCATTCCTGATCCGGCAACGTCTCTGCCGGCGGGTGCGGTGTCCGAGATGGGCCTGCTGATGTGGGTCGTCGGCGGGGCGACGCTGGTCGTCGCGATCGCCGGGGTCATCACCGCGATGGGGCTGTGGAGCCGGTCGAACTCCCTGAACCGGCTGCGCGAAGCCATCGACACCATGCCTGATGGCCTTGGCCTGTACGACGCCGACGATCGGCTGATCGTGTGGAACGCACGCTATGCCGAGGTGAACCCGGGCCTCGCCGATATACTCGAGGTGGGGGTAAGATTTCGCAGTCTGCTTCAGAAAGGCGTGGATCGCGGCCTGTTTCCAGACGCCGTCGGGCGGGAGACGGACTGGCTGGAAGAGCGGATGGCAGAGCGTCTGCGCCTTTCGAGTAGCAATGAACACAGGTTGATCGAGGACCGCTGGCTCCGCGTCGAGGTTCGCAGGACCGCCCAGGGCGGGATCGTCAGCGTGGTGACCGACATCACCGAGATGAGGCGCGCTGCCCAGGCACTGGCCGAGGCCAAGGAAGCCGCAGAGCAGGCCAACCGCGCCAAGTCAGAGTTCCTGGCCAATATGAGCCACGAAATCCGCACGCCTCTGAACGGGGTGATCGGACTGACGCAGGCCTTGGCCAAGACGGATCTGGACTACCGCCAGCGCGAGATGCTGGACCTGATCCAGTCGTCAGGTCACACGCTTCAGACCCTGCTCAGCGATATCCTGGACCTGGCGCGGGTCGAGTCCGGTCGCCTGGAGATTGCCGACGAGCCCTACGATCTGGGCCGGGCGATCCGTGAAGCCGCCCAGCTGTATCGCGAGCCTGCCGCCGAGAAGGGCCTCCAGTTCTTTGTCGAAGCCGACGAGTCTGCCACCGGCTGGGTGCGCGGCGACGTGGTGCGGGTCAAGCAGGTCCTGACCAATCTGGTTTCGAACGCCGTCAAGTTCACCAGTCAGGGCTTCGTCAGCCTGACGGCCTCGGCCGGGCAGGACGCCGAGGGCAATCCCCTGCTGCGCTTCACAGTGGAAGACACCGGCGTCGGCTTTGACGCTGCCGCCAAGGCGCGACTGTTCACGCGCTTCGAACAGGCGGACGGCACCATCACGCGCCGCTTCGGCGGCACCGGGCTGGGGCTGGCCATCTGCCGTCAGCTGGCCGGCATGATGGGTGGGTCGCTGGACTGCGAGAGCGAACCCGGCGGTGGGTCGGCCTTTATCCTGACGCTGCCTCTGGTGGCGGCGGAGGCTCCGGCCGTTGAACCCAAGGCGGTGGCCGCCAACGCCAATCCGGACAAGCGTCGGACCAAGGTTCTGATGGCCGACGACCACCCGACCAACCGCAAGGTGGTGGAGCTGATCCTGGCGGCGGCACCGGTTGAGCTGACCTCGGTCGAGGACGGGGCGCAGGCCCTGGAAGCCGCCAAGGCCCAGTCATTCGACCTGATCCTGATGGACATGCAGATGCCCGTGATGGACGGACTGACGGCGGTGCGGGAGCTGCGCAAGCATGAGGCCGCAACGGGTGCGAAGCGGACGCCGATCGTCATGCTGACGGCCAACGCCCTGCCCGACCATATCGTGGCGGGTCAGGCGGCCGGAGCGGATCGCCATCTGGCCAAGCCGTTCGATGCGGCGACGTTACTGGGCCTGGTCGAAGAACTCGGCGGCGAAGGTCGCGCCCTGGCGGCTTAGTGGAACTCCCCCTCCCCGGCACGGGGAGGGACGGCGAAGCACAGCGAAGCCAGGGTGGGGTCCGAACGCGCGGTCACGCACCCCACCCCACCCTGACCGCTTCGCGGTCTGTCCCTCCCATGAAGGGGAGGGAGAACGTCTTGGCCTATTCGTAGCCGTGGGCGGCTTCGTTGATGACCTGGCTGGGCATCTTGGAGAAATCGACGGCGATCGGGGCGGTCGCGGCGGCCTTGGCCTGGAAGGTCTTGATGACGTGCTCCAGGCGGCGGCGGACCTCCTGCTCGGCTTCGGCGCCCGGCTCCAGGTTCAGGGGAGCGAGGCAGAAGTCGATGATGGCCTGGGGTCTGCTGAGCGGTTCCATGATGGTTTCCTCGTGACTGCGGATCAGGCCGCGAACTGGGCGGTTTCGGTGGAGTCCTTCAGCGCCGTCGTGGACGACGTGCCGTTGGAGATGACGGTGGCCACCTGGTCGAAGTAGCCGGTACCGACCTCGCGCTGGTGACGCGTGGCGGTGTAGCCGATGGCCTCGTTGGCGAACTCGCGCTGCTGCAGCTCGGAATAGGCCGCCATGCCGCGGTCGCGGTAGCCGTCGGCCAGCTCGAACATCGAGTTGTTCAGGCTGTGGAAGCCGGCCAGCGTCACGAACTGGAACTTGTAGCCCATGGCCCCCAGCTCGCGCTGGAACTTGGCGATCGTGGCGTCGTCCAGCTTGGCCTTCCAGTTGAAGGAGGGCGAGCAGTTGTAGGCCATCAGCTTGCCCGGATACTGCTTCTGCACGGCCTCGGCGAACTTCTTCGCGTCGTCCAGATCCGGGTGGCTGGTTTCCCACCACAGCAGGTCGGCGATGTTGGCGTAGGACAGGCCGCGCGCGATACAGTGGTCCAGGCCGGTGCCTTCCTTCAGGCGGAAGAAGCCTTCGGGCGTGCGGTTGTCGCGATCGATGAAGGGCTGGTCGCGCTCGTCGATGTCCGAGGTGATCAGCTGAGCCGACTCCGCATCGGTGCGGGCGACGGTGATGGTGGGCGCGCCCATGACGTCGGCGGCCAGGCGCGCGGCGATCAGATTGCGCTCATGGGCCTGGGTCGGGATCAGGACCTTGCCGCCGAGGTGGCCGCACTTCTTTTCCGAGGCCAGCTGGTCCTCGAAGTGGACGCCGGCGGCGCCCGCCTCGATGAAGGCCTTCATGATCTCGAAGCTGTTCAGCGGGCCGCCGAAGCCGGCCTCGGCGTCAGCGACGATCGGCACGAACCAGTCGCGCTTGGCCCCGCCCTCGGCGTGCTCGATCTGGTCGGCGCGCTGCAAGGTGCGGTTGATGCGGCGGCACAGCTCGGGCGCGGCGTTGGCCGGATACAGCGACTGGTCCGGGTACATGGCGCCGGCGGTGTTGGCGTCGGCGGCGACCTGCCAGCCCGACAGGTAGATGGCCTTCAGGCCCGCGCGGACCATCTGCATGGCCTGGTTGCCGGTCACGGCGCCCAGGGCGTTGATGTATGGCTCGGAATGCAGCAGCTCCCACAGACGGTTGGCGCCGCGCTCGGCCAGGGTGTGGGTGATCGGCACCGAACCGCGCAGACGAAGCACGTCCTCGGGGGTGTAGGGGCGCTCGATGCCGTCGAAGCGGCCGGCGGGGGCGGGAACGAGGTCGGCGAAGGTCGTCATGGGGAGCTCTCGGGTCGATGCGGCCGGGCGGTCGTCGTCTCGGCACCCCTAGAGACCACGCGCTTGTCGGATTTGATACAGGTTGGAGAGCCATGATGATGTCAGTTTGTCATGATGTGACATTGATTAATCGGTCATCATGTGACACAATCCCTCTGTGTTTGCAGAGGGCGTTTCATCACCAAGGACACCAAGGGTTCACAAAGGACACGAAGAGACCGAGGGGATCCGCCAGCGCCGACCGGTTCGTTCGAGATGGCGGGGCAGGATCGATCGACGCTCGCGTCGATCCTTGCCCGGCCTGGCAGACGCGAAATTCCGTCGGCGCCGCGAGCGCCGAACCCTTTGTGTCCTTTGTGAACCCTTGGTGTCCTTGGTGATGAAACGGCCCCCGCCAAAGCGCATCCGATGGACGGAATGGCCTTCGGCCGAAGGGAACGCGTATGGACGTCGCCGTTGACCGCAAGCTGTTCCTCGGTGCCCGGCTCAAGCGGTTGAGGCGCGAGCGGGGGCTGACGCAGACCGCCATGGCGGGCGATCTGGGGGTGTCGCCCAGCTATCTGAACCACATTGAGCGCAATCAGCGCCCCGTCACGGCCCAGCTGCTGCTGAGACTGGCCGAGACCTATGACGTCGACCTGCGGTCGCTGGGTCAGGCGGGTCCCGCGGGCGAGCAGGCGCTGTCCGAGGTACTGGCGGACTCGCTGTTTCAGGGGCTGGATACGCCGCGCCACGAACTGCTGACCCTGACCGAGGAAGCGCCCGGGGCGGCGGAGGCCATCCTGCGGCTCTATCGCGCCTTCACCGAACAGAGGGACCGGGCGCGGGCGGCCCTGATCGAGGGGGCGGCTGCGGAAGGCCCCTCCCCGTCTGACTGGGTGCGCGACTGGATCCAGAGCCGGTCGAACTATTTCCCTGAACTGGACGGTCTGGGCGAGACGCTGCACGCGTCGCTGGATCCCACCATGACCGGCGAGGGGTGCGAGGCGCTCGCCCGCGCCCGGCTGGCCCAGCGGCACAATCTGACGGTCAAGGTCATGCCCGCCGAGGTCATGGTCGAATGGACCCGCCGGTTCGATCCGCACCGGCGCAGGCTGCTGCTGTCGGAGACGCTGGACCCATCCAGCCGGGCCTTTTCCATCGTCTATCAGCTGGCCCTGGCCGAGCATGAGGCGGAGCTGAACGCCATGGTCGAGGCGGCGCGGGCCCCCGACGCGGCGACGGCGGCGCTGCTGAAGGTGTCGCTGACCAACACGCTCGCCGCCGCCATCCTGATGCCCTATGCGGCCTTCCAGCGGTTGGCCGAGGCCACCGGATATGACATCGCGCGGTTGCAGGCGCGGTTCTCGGTCTCCTTCGAACAGGTGGCGCACCGGCTGACGACACTGAGCCGGCCGACGGCGCGGGGCGTGCCCTTCTTCCTGATCCGGGTCGATCAGGCGGGCAATGTCTCCAAGCGCTATGCCTCGGGGGCCTTTCCCTTCGCCCGGTTCGGCGGGGCCTGTCCCCGGTGGAAGCTGCATAGCGCCTTTCGCACGCCCGGTCGGCTGGTCACCCAGATCATCGAGACGCCGGACGGGAACCGCTGGTTCACCCTGGCCCGTACCGTGGACCGGCAGGGGGCGTTGCAGGCGCAGGGGGGACAGGGCGAACGCTATGACCTGGCCATCGGACTGGGCTGTGAGTTGAAGGAAGCCAAGCGGCTGGCCTATGCGCGGGGGCTGGATCTGGCCGCGCCGGAGGTCACGCCCATCGGCCCCGCGTGCCGCCTGTGCCACCGCCACCCCTGCGCCCAGCGCGCGGCCCCGCCGGTCGATCGCCCGCTGAAGGTCGATGACTGGTCCAAGTCGGTCAGTCCCTATCCGTTCGGGGCGGCGTGAGGGGATCAGGGGTCTGACGCTCCCTTTGATTGTGCTATGGTCCGACCATGGCCGACGGCGCAGTGACCCTGACCTTGACCCTGGACGACGCGATGGCCGCGCGTCTCGAAGCCGCCGCGCGGGAAGCGGGCGTGTCGCCCGAGGCCCTGGTGGTCGGCATGATCGAGGATGCGGCGAGGCCCGGCGATCTGGATGCGGAACGTCGGGAACTGGCCCGGATCGCCCTGGCAGACTACGACCAGACTGGCGTGGCGCACCCGCTGGAAGACGTGCTGCGTGACGTCCGCGCCGACCTGAACGCCCGGCTGACCGCCACAGGATGAGCCATCGGGTCATCGTCCTGCCCGGGGCGAGATCCGATCTGCTTCGGCTGAACGCCTTTCTGGCGATGAAGAACCCACGCGCCGCGCATCGGGCGATGAATGCCATAGAGGTTGGGCTGCGATCCCTCTCGACGATGCCGCTTCGGCACGCCGCAGACACGCAGGGCCTTCGGACATTGAACATCCGTTTTGGTCGAAGCGGCTATGTTGCCTGCTATCGCGTGGATGGAGACACGGTCGTCGTCGCACGCGTGTTCCACATGCGCGAGGATCGGGACTGAGGCCTCCGGGCGCGGGTCAAGGCCGCCTGAGAGGGTCAGGGACCGCCGCCGAGGCGTTTCTGGCGACGACGTTCGGCGCGCGAGAGGGGTCGGTCGGCCGTGGCGACGGTCGGCGGATTGGAGTCCGGCGAAACAGACTCCACTTTCTCCAATCGCTGGGACGGCTCCCGGGTCGAGCGGGGCCAGAGCGCCTTGGCCAGGGCCAGTTCGGCCTTGGCGGCGCGCGCGAGGGAATCGGTGACCCGAAGCTGGTCCAGGCTGGTCTCGCGCGAAGCACGCCGCGCCGCCTCGGCACTGGCCAGGCCCTGGGCGACGGCGGTGGCCTTGAGCTGGGCATGGACCCGGGTCCAGCGCGCGGCGGCGGCGGGATCGTCGGCGTCGAGCGCGGCGATGATCCGACGCCAGACCTTGTCCAGAGCAGTGGCGAGGTCGTCGACGGGCGCGGCGAGATCAATGGGCCGCGCGGCTCTGTCTCGCGCCGGCTGGTTTCGGCGCAGCCAGCCCTCGCGGGACGCGCGTGACCAGAAGGTGGAGGGGGCCAGATCGAACGCCCGGCACAGCACGGTGGCGGTCTCTCCGGCCAGATAGGCCTCTCGGACCGGGATCCAGAAGTCGTCAGCGGGGCTGAGGGAAGGGGCTGCGTCTGTCATGGCGCAGACCATGACAGGGGGGTGCGTCAGAATCGGACGTAGGGCACCCTCTCCCGGTGGGAGAGGGCTTGAGGCTCGGAGCGCGTGGCGATCCGCAAGCCGAAAGGATGAGGGGTTTGCCTCTCACCGGCTCGCACCGTAACCCCTCACCCTTTCGCGCAAGGACGACGGCTGCGCCGCCGTGCGCTCAAGCCCTCTCCCGCCGGGAGAGGGACACCGCCCCCAGTGCCCGGCCCGCCGCCGCGATCTCTTCGGCCATGACGGCCTTGAGCCGCTCGGGCGCGAGGATGGTGATCTGGTCGCCCCAGGTGAAGAGGTGCCAGGCCAGTTCGCGCATGCCGGACGCGCGGAAGCGGACGAGGACCGCGCCGTCAGCCTGATCCTCCAGCGCCTGCGTCGGGTGCCAGCGCCAGCCGCGGGCCTCGGCGGCCTTTTCGCCGGGGGCGACGCGCAGCACCACGTCCTCGACCTGGTCCTGATAGATGCCGAAGGACTGGCTGGCGAAGGCGGCGAGGTCGAAGTCCTCGGGCGGCGGCGCCATTCCCTCCTGACGCTCCACCGCGCTCATGCGGTCCAGGCGGAAGGTCTGGATGCGGCCGGTCTCTCGGTCGGCGGCGACCAGATAGTTGGCGCGGCCGAACATGAGGCCGCAGGGGGCGACGCTGCGGCGGCGGGCCTCGGCTCCAGGGCGGCTGTAGGTGAAGCCCAGAGGCGACTGGGCCAGAACAGCGGCGCGGATGGTGGCCAGCATGGCCTCGTCCGCCGTGGGGCGCGGGCCGGCCTGAACCGCGATGGTCTCGGCGCGGACAAGGGCCTCCAGATCCGGGGCCATGCGGTTGAGCGCGGTCGAGCGCATGGCGGCCTTCAGCTTGCGCTCCAGGCTTTCCAGGGCGGCGGCGCGGACCGGTTCGCCGGACGCGCGCAGGGTCTGGGCGGCCTTGGTCAGCTCCAGCATCTCGGTCGCGGTGGGGGCTTGCTCAAAGGCCGAAAGGCCGCCCCGGATGCGCCAGCGTTTGTGGGGGGGATCGAACACCTCCTCCGCCGTCGGGAACAGGGCCAGCACCGCGTCGCGCATCCGCTCGGCCGTGCGGCGGGCGATGCGCAGTTCGCGCGCCATGTCGTCCAGCGTCAGGCCCTCGGCCGAGGCCGCCATGCGCCGAGCCAGATCGATGACCTGGGAGGCCTTGTCATGGCGCATGGAGGGGGCCTCGCAGAAAAAAGAACCAAGGCGGAACGCGATACGTCCGATTTTGACGTATCACGCCTGCACAGTCTTCTCAACGGCACCACGCCGAACCCGGAGACAGACAAATGGCCCGCATGTTCGCCCCCCGCCCCGCCTTCAGCCCCGCCGCCGCCGTGGCCGCCAACCGCTATCTGATCGTGCCCTGCGAGGCCGACGGCTGCGGCGACCTGGCGGTGATCTGGGACCGGCTGGAGGAACAGGTCATCGACGTGATCGATGCGCGGGCCAGCGCCCGTTACTCCGACGAGGACGCCCTGTGGGACGAGGCGCGCGCGGGCGGCGAGCAAGAGTGGCGGATGGCGGCGTAACTTCCATCTCTCCGCTCATCCCGGCGAAAGCCGGGACCCAGTTCTTTGGGCGATCGGATTTGCCAGAGTCGCGAAAGCGGTGATCCCGTAAGCCGTGCCTCACTTAAGCACTGGGTCCCGGCTTTCGCCGGGATGAGCGGAAATCATAGAAAGACCCTCAGTCGGGGTGACGCTCCTTCAGCGTCTTCATGCTCCAGCGCGCCATCTCGGCGATGACGGTCGTGTCCACGTCGGCCAGGCGGTTCAGATAGACGCAGGCCTTGCCGACCTTGTGCTTGCCCAGTCGCGCGAGGAAGTCGTTCCGCCCGTCGTCATAGGCGGCCATGTAGAGCACCAGATTGGCCTTCCTCGGCGAGAAGCCAACCAGCGGGGCCTCGCCGGAATGGCCGCTGTCGTAGGTGTAGCGGTACTTGCCGAAGCCGATGATGGAGGCGCCCCACATGACGGGCGGCTCCCCGGTCGCCTCGGTCAGCAGGGCGAGGACAGCGTGGGCATCCTCGCGCCGGCCGGGGTGATCGACGGCGTCGATGAAGGCCTCGGGCGAGATCGGCGTGGGCTTGGTCTTGGCTTCATAGGCCATGGCGTGTCCTCCCGCATCGAGCCTACACCTGCCGCTCATCCCGGCGGAAGCCGGGATCCAGTTCTTGAATGAGGCAGCCCGTCGGGATCGGCTATCGGTGCCTGTCGCGGAGAGCCATCGCCCAAAGCACTGGGTCCCGGCTTTCGCCGGGATGAGCGGAAGAATAGGGTTGCGGGGAGGCTCTGCCGTGGAGGGCAAGCCGACCTTCAAGATCGAGGGGCTGAACGATGACCGAGATCCGGATGGTGGAAGAACCCAGGACTCTGCGAGCAGTGAGCGCGGCGGCGTGATGCGGATCCGGTCCCTTGCGATTCTTGTTGGGACTGCTTCTTTAGCCGCCTGTTCAGATGGCAAGGATTGGACCCTATTCGTCTATCCAGCGGGGAGCGGCGGATATTCGATCATCACGCCGGGCTTCACGAGGGACATGTGCCGATTTGCTGGCCAGGAAGCTGTCCAGTCTCACACGTTCGCACCAGGGCGTAGTGCAATGATCGCGGCTGGAGAAAGCGGCGAACCGACGTATGAATGTGGACGAGCCTGTCGGGTGCATGAAGGTCGGACAGTGTCGGTGTGCGCAGAAACGTTCGACGCGAACGACTAAAGCCCCTTCACGATCCCCTCGACCATCTTCTTGGCATCGGCGAACAGCATCATGGTGTTGTCGCGGAAGAAGAGCTCGTTCTCGACGCCGGCATAGCCCGCCGCCATGCCGCGCTTGATGAACAGGACCGTGCCGGCCTTTTCGACGTCCAGGATCGGCATGCCGTAGATGGCGCTGGTCGGGTCGGTCTTGGCGGCCGGGTTGGTGACGTCGTTGGCACCGATGACGAAGGCGACGTCGGCGGAGGCGAACTCGGCGTTGATGTCCTCAAGCTCGAAGACCTCATCGTAGGGGACGTTGGCCTCGGCCAGCAGGACGTTCATGTGGCCGGGCATGCGGCCGGCGACGGGGTGGATGGCGTACTTCACCTCGACCCCCTCCTCCTTCAGCTTGTCGGCCATTTCGCGCAGCGCGTGCTGGGCCTGGGCCACCGCCATGCCGTAGCCGGGGACGATGATGACCTTCGACGCGTTCTTCATGATGAAGGCGGCGTCCTCGGCACTGCCCTGCTTGACCGGACGGGTCTCGACCTTGCCGCCCGCGCCGGCGGCCGCATCGCCGCCACCGAAGCCGCCCAGGATGACCGAGATGAAGCTGCGGTTCATGCCCTTGCACATGATGTAGCTGAGGATCGCGCCGGAGCTGCCGACCAGGGCCCCGGTGATGATCAGGGCGATGTTCTCGAGCGTGAAGCCCAGCGCTGCCGCCGCCCAGCCGGAGTAGCTGTTCAGCATCGACACCACGACGGGCATGTCGGCCCCGCCGATGGGGATGATCAGGGTCGCGCCCAGAATGAGCGCGATGGCGAAGATGCCCCAGAAGGCCCAGATGGCCGTGCCGCCCGAGCCGATCATGATGCCGATCAGGAAGATGAGGGCCAGCGCCAGGCCGATGTTGATCAGGTGGCGCGCCGGCAGGATGATCGGGGCGCCGGACATATTGCCGTTCAGCTTGGCGAAGGCGATCACCGAGCCGGTGAAGGTGATGGCCCCGATGGCGACGCCGAGCGCCAGCTCGACGATCGAGATGATCTTGATGCCGCCGTCGGCCGTGGCGATGCCGAAGCTTTCGGGCGCATAGACGGCCCCGACCGCGACCAGGCAGGCGGCCATGCCCACGAGCGAGTGGAAGGCGGCGACCAGCTGGGGCATGTCGGTCATGGCGACCCGCTTGGCGATCAGGGCCCCGGCCCCGCCGCCGACGATCACGCCACCGGCCAGAAGCGCCAGCGTCAGGGAATCGAGCGCGCCGGTGGTTCCGAGCGTCAGCAGGGTGATGCCGACGGCCAGCGCCATGCCGATCATGCCGAAGGTGTTGCCCTGACGGCTGGTCTCCGGGCTCGACAGACCCCTGAGCGACAGGATGAAGAGGACGCCGGCGGCCAGATAGGCCAGGGCCGCGATGGATGCGTTCATGTGTCCTGTTCCCCCAGAATGCGTTCGAGCGAGGCGATCAGCTCAGGCAGCAGGTTGGTGACCACCTCGTGGACGCGCCAAGTCTTGATGTCCGAATAGCCATGGACGAGGACATTTCGCATGCCCACGATCGCTGGCCACGGAACGTCTGGCAGCCTGGTGCGCGTCTCCGGCGACACCTTGGCGGCCGCTTCACCGATAACTTCGACATTGCGAATGACGGCGGCCTGCGTCTTGCGGTCATTCTCGAAAGCGGCACGATCCGCCCCTGCAAGAAACTCGATCGCCTCTCTGGCGTAGCGCGCCATGTCGGTCAGTCGCTTGCGGTCTTCAGCGTGCATCACAGCGGAGCCAGATCTCGGCGCACGGCCGCGCGGAGGGCTGGTCCGACCGCGTCAAGCTCCAGGAGATCGACCTTGCGGCCGAGCGCCTCGCTAAGGTCGCTCCAGATCGCGCCCATATCCAGTAGGCCGGCACCCGGATCGATCGCCTCGATGACGATGTCGACATCGCTGTCCGGACGGGCTTCGCCTCTCGCAACCGAGCCGAACACGCCGACGATATCGAACTTGTTGGCACGCACGGCGGAACGTTTGCCGCGCAGGACTGCGAGCACATCGGCGAGCACAGGCGCGTCGCTCATTGTCCCGCCCCCGCCTCGGCCGTCGCCGTCCGACCCAGCCGCCACAGGGCAGCGCCGATGAACAGGGGGCCCAGCAGGCTGATCGCCCAGTCGAAGGGCGTCATGGCGCGCTCCTGCACCACGATGCGCGCCAGGATGCCGGCGAACAGCAGAACCACGCCGCAGTCGCGCAGGCGCAGCTTCTGGATCGCGTTCTTCTCGACCAGCCAACTCCACAGCCACATCCCCAGCCCGATCCCCGTGGCGATCCACGAGACCGTCTGGGCCGCTGACGCGGGGCTGTCGAAGAGGGCGTCGAAGGTCATGCGCCGGTCCTGCGGCGGGTGGAGGCGCGGCGGACCTTCTTGGCCAGCTCGATCCCCACCACGACAAAACCGACAATGACAGCGGCGATTGTGAACCAGTCCTGTTGCTCAATGGCCAGCTTGAGCAGCCAGCCCGACATTCCGACAAAAAGGATCAGCCCACCCAGCGCAAGCGCGCGCTCTACCCAGCGCCGCTGGGTATCACCAAGCCGACCGCTGAACGCAACGAACCCCAGCACCGCAGCGATCGCCAGCGGAATCAGGATCATCATCGTGACGTCCAGCGCCGACATCATCCCTTGGCCTCTGCCTTCGCGGGCCGTTCCTTCTTCTTGTACATGGCCAGCATGCGGCGGGTGACCATGAAGCCGCCGAAGATGTTGACGGACGCCAGCGTCACGGCCGCGACGCCCGCGCCCTTGGCGATCCAGCCGCCGGTTCCCTCGGTGGTCGCCGCCGCCGCGATCAGGCCGCCGACGATGATCACCGAAGAGATGGCGTTGGTCACGGCCATCAGCGGCGTGTGCAGCGCCGGCGTCACCGACCAGACGACGTAGTAGCCGACGAAGATGGCGAGCACGAAGATCGCCAGGCGGAAGACGGTGGGGTCGACGTGTTCCATCAGTGGGTTCCCTTTACGCCGTCGTGGACGACGGATCCGCCGTGAGTGACAACGGCGGCCTTGAGGATCTCGTCCTCCAGATCGGGGGCCAGGGCCCCCTCCTTGATCAGCAGGCCTGCGAAGGCGACCAGGTTCTTGGCGTAGAGGCTCGACGCGTCCGACGCGATCCGGCCGGGCAGGTTGGCGAGGCCGACGATGGTGACGCCGTTCGGGGTGGTCACGACCTCGTTCAGCCTGGCACCCTGGACGTTGCCGCCGTTCTCGATGGCCAGATCGACGATGACCGAGCCGGGCTTCATCGAGGCGACGTGTTCGGCGGTGACAAGGGTCGGGGCCGGACGGCCCGGGATCAGGGCCGTGGTGATGACGATGTCCTGCTTGGTGATGTGGGTCGCCGTGAGAGCGGCCTGCTTGGCCTTGTACTCGTCCGACATCTCCTTGGCGTAGCCGCCGGCGGTCTGGGCGTTCTGGAACTCCTCGTCCTCGACGGCGACGAACTTGGCACCGAGCGATTCCACCTGTTCCTTGGTGGCGGGACGCACGTCGGTGGCGGTGACCACCGCGCCCAGACGCCGGGCCGTGGCGATGGCCTGCAGCCCCGCGACGCCCACGCCCATGACGAAGACCTTGGCGGCGGCGACGGTGCCGGCCGCCGTCATCATCATGGGAAAGCCCCGTCCATAGGCGTTGGCCGCCTCGATGACGGCGCGATAGCCCGCCAGGTTCGCCTGGGACGACAGGGCGTCCATGACCTGGGCGCGGGTGATGCGGGGCACGAACTCCATGGCAAACGCCGTGGCGTTGGCCTTGGCCAGGGCCGAGACCGTGTCCTTCTCGCGATAGGCGTCCAGAAGGGCGACGACGATGGCCCCGGGCTTGAGCGCGGTGATCTCCTGCTGGGTCGGCCCGCGCACCTTGAGCAGCAGGTCGGCCCCGTCCAGCACGGCGCGGGTGTCCGGCTTCACCGTCGCGCCGGCGGCGGCATAGTCGGCGTCGGGGATCGAAGACGCCTGACCGGTCCCCGCCTCGATGGAGACGGCGGCGCCCATGGCGACGAACTTCTTCACCGTGTCAGGGGTGACAGCGCAACGGGTCTCGCCCTGATGGCGCTCCCGGGTCACGGCGATGGTCAGGCCCACGCGAATCCCTCCGTCCCTATGGACGGATCAAGGTTAGGCGTTGGAAGGCGGCCGCGTCAAAGGCGCGCGCGGCCGAAGGCGCTTGGTCGCAGTCGCCCCACGCTCAGACGGCGTGGCCTTGCGCGTGGATCAGTGATCCGACTTGGGGCTCTTCAGGAAGAAGTAGCCGCCGACCGACAGCACGCCCGCGCCGATCAGGCCGGTGACGAGGCTGCCGTTCGGCATGAACCACAGGGTCAGAAGCAGCAGGATCGCAGATACGGCCAGCGAGCCCCACTTGGTCAGGTCCATGAACAGGTCCCAGGTCGAGCGCTGCTCCTCGATCATCATCGAGCCGTGGACATAGGCCTCGGCGTCATGATCGGCGGCGTCGTGGGAGGTCTTGTGGTCGGCCATGGAATGCGGGTCCGGCGGAAGAGGGTCTGGCGGCGTCTTATAGCGATGACGGGCGGTGGCTCAAGCCCGTCACCCGGCCTTGCGGTTGGCCAGCATATAGTCCCGCAACACCCGGTTCACCGCCGTCTGGTACTTCGGCTCGGAGCGTTTGAACCAGTCCACCACATCGGCGTCGAGACGAATGGTCACGGGCTGCTTCTCCGGCCGGTAGAACTTCCCGCGCACCGCACCGGACCAGTCCGTGATCTCGGGCGCGTCGCTGAGATCGATGTCTTCATCGCGCATGGCGTCAATCGCCGCGAGTTCAGCGGAGATATCTCTCGTCGCCGGTTTCATACCCCAGTTGCTCATGTTTGGTTGCCTTTCGGGCCGTTATGACACGGACATAGATCTCGCCATCGGCGTCGAACCAGGTGTGGCCGACGAACAGCACCGTCGTGAAGCCTATGCGCCCAACGGTCCGCCAACGTTCTTCACCGTCGACGACCCGCTCAGGCACGCTCAGCGACTTCGGGTCGTCAAAGACCTTGATCGCGACATCAAAGGCGATGCCGTGCTTGGCGAGATTGGTTCGCGCCTTTTCTGGGTCCCAACCGAATATCATCTCGTGCTTTGTATTTACAGTTTTGTATGCACAAACACAATCCCCTCATTCCAGCGCCGCCAGGACGTCGCGGGCGAAGCGGGCGATGTCGAAACCGCCGCCGCCCGCGTCCTCGCCCCGGCGCACCAAGACGATGCGGCGGCTGGGCACGATGACGACATACTGACCCCGGTTGCCCTGGGCGGCGATGGTATCAGCGGGGATGCCTTCGGAGCGGTTCATCAGCCAGAAGGTCGCGCCATAGCCCAGCGCCCCGTTCGGCTGAGGCCCCGAGGGTTCGGACACATAGGCGCGCCAGTTTTCGGGCAGCAGCCGCTCACCCTCCCAGACGCCGTCCTGCACATAGAGCTGGCCGAAACGGGCCAGGTCGCGGGCGGTCGACCAGACCTGGCTGGACAGCATGTAGCCGCCGCGCCAGTCGGTCTCGGCCGTGGTGTCGACCATGCCCAGCCGGTCGAAGAAGGCGGCGGGCGGGTTGGCGGCGAAGAAGTCCGACAGGCTGTGGACGGCCAGCAGGGTGTCGTTGTTGGCATAGCGATAACGGCTGCCGGGCGCAGCGATCAGGGGCCAGGTGGTCGCCTGTTCCGCGATGGGCACACCGCCGAAGTAGAGGGCGTCGGTGCGATTGCCCGCGGTATCGCTGGTCAGTCCCGAGGCCATGCGCATCAGGTTGTCGAGCGTGATCGCCGCGCGCGGGTCGCCGGGCGCAGACCACTCCGGGACGGAGGCGGGAGCGTTCACGTCGAGGCCGCCCATCCTGTGCGCGGCCCAGCCGATCAGGGTCCCGGCCAGGCTCTTGCCCACCGACCAGGTGCGCTGGGGCGTGTCCGGGCCGAAGCCCTCGGCATAGCGTTCGGCGACCAGCCGCCCGTCCTGAACGATGACCAGTGCCGTGGTGTTGGCCGTTCCGTAGGTGCCGGCCAGGGCACCGGTCAGGGTGGTGTCGAGGGCGGCCGCGTCGCCCCTGACCTCGGCCGTCGGCCAGTCGGTCGGGGCCGCCCGGACGATTGGATCGCGCAACGGCAGACCCTCGGCTCCGACCGGCGCGACGGCACAGCCGCGCCCCGGCGTATGGATGGCCAGCCGGTCGGGCATGGCTGTGTTCCAGGGCACGCGAACCGCGTGCTCGTCCACCTGCACCGGCAGGTCGCGAACGAGGGGATCGAGTTCGGCGTAGATGCCGGTCAGTTCATTGTCGCGGATGCTGTCGAGGGTCCGCTCCGCCCCGGCCTCGCGGGCATTGAACACCGCGCCGCAGACCATCAGGGCCTTGTAGCCCGCCGCCATGGCGCGCACGGCGGGCGACGGCTCGGGCGAGGTCTGGGAAAGAGCCGGTGAGGCGACCAGCGTCGCGGCGAGGATCAGGGCTGTCTTGCGCATGGCCGGACGCTGACCCGCGCCCGGCACCCCGTCAACGGCGTGATCTCAGACCAGGGTCTCGAACTGGTCGATCAGCCGCTCCAGCCGCCGCGTGCCGATGGTCCAGAAGGCTGGATCGCGCGGGTCCAGCCCGAACGGCTTCAGCGCCTCCGCATAGGTCAGGGTCCCGCCGGCCGCGAGCAGGTCGCGGTACAGCGGGCTGAAGCCAGCGGGGTCCTTGGCGCGGGTCTCCATAAGGGCCGCGACCAGCAGATCCCCGAACGCATAGGCATAGACGTAGAAGGGCGCGTGGACGAAGTGGCTGACATAGCTCCACCAGGCCCCATAGCCGGGGTTGAGCGTGACGGCCGGGCCCAGCGAGGCGCCCATTTCCTCCAGGAACAGCTCGCCCAGGCGGTCGGCCGAGACCTCGCCCCTGGCACGCTCGTCGTGGAAACGGGTCTCGAAGCGGTGAAACGCGATCTGGCGCACGACGGTGTTGAGCCCGTCCTCGATTCGGCCGGCCAGCAGGCCGCGCTGCTCTGACTTCGGCGCGGTGGCGAGCAGGCGGTCGAAGGTCAGGCCCTCGGCGAAGATCGAGGCGGTCTCGGCCAGCGTCAGCGGCGTATCGGCGAGTAGCGTGCCCTTCTCGGCGGCGAGGGTCTGGTGCACCCCGTGCCCCAGCTCGTGCGCGAGCGTCAGCACATCGCGCCGCTCGCCCATCCAGTTCAGGAAGACATAGGGGTGGCGGTCCGCCGTCACCGGGTGGGCATAGGCCCCCGACTGCTTGCCCGGACGAGCCCGACCGTCGATCCACGGCTTTTCGAAGAACCGGCCCGCCCGGTCGGCGAACTCGGTCCCAAGGTCAGAGAAGCTCTCCAGAACCAGATCGCGGCCCTGGCCCCAGTCGAAGGCGCGCGGCGCGGTAGTCTCCAGCGGCGCGTTGCGATCCCACTGATCCAGCTTCGCCTTGCCCAGCACCTTGGCCTTCAGCGCATAGTAGCGGTGCGACAGGCGCGGATAGGCGGCGGCGACCGCGTCGGCCATGGCGTCGACCGCCTCGCCGTCGACCTCATTGGCCAGGTGGCGGCTGTCGGCGGGACGCTTGAAGCCGCGCCAGCGGTCCTCCATCGCCTTGTCGGCGGCGACGGTGTTGAGAACGAGGGCGAGCGTCGGCACGCGGGCGGCCAGGGCGGTGTTCAAGCCCTCGGCGGCGGACTTGCGCCGCGCCTCCTTGGGATCGGACAACTGGTTGAGTGCCTCCGACAGGGTCAGCTCATCCTTGCCCGCCTTGACCTTCATGGCCGCCAGGGTCTCGTCGAACAGACGCGGCCACTGGGCGGCGATCGGCATGCGCTCGGCGACGAAGGTTTCCAGCTCCTGGGAGAGTTCGTGCGGCTTCATCGCCCGGACGCGACGCAGCCAGGGACGCCAGCGGGCCGCGCCCGACCCGGCGGAGAGCGCGGCTTCCAGTTCAGCCTCGTCCAGCTGATTGATCTCCAGCGTCAGCCAGACGGTCGGGGTGGCCACCGCCGTGATCTTTTCCCTCAGGTCCGCCTCGAAGCCTTGGGCTGCCGCGTCGCTACGGTCCGTCGAGGCGGCGAGGAAGGCATAGGCCCCCAGCGCGCCGAGTTTTTCGGACGCCTGCTCGTAAAGGGTGACGGCGCGGTCCAGCGTTGCGCCCAGCGCCGTCGCATCGGCGCGCTCGGCGATCATGCGGCCCTGAAGGCCGTTCAGCTCAGCCACGGCGGCGCGGGCGGCCTCCAGATCGGCAGCGACGCGGGCGTCGTCACGCGAGGCATAAAGATCGGACAGGTCCCACAGCGGGGGTTCGGAGACGGGCGCTTTGAATGGGGCGTTCATGGAAGGCTTTGTGGGGATGGGCGAGGCGCGGCGCAACGTCCGAAAGTCGCCAGACGCAGATCAGGGGCCCGGGCATGGTGGTTGCGTCCTCAAGGAGACGACCATGACCTACCGGATCGAAGCCCTTCCGATTGAACCCTTTACGCCGCTGTTCGCGATGTCGGACGCCGAACTGGCCGACGTGGGCGCGCGGCGCTGGGTCGCCGATCAGCCCGGCAGAGCACCCTGCCGGGTGAGCCTGACAGACGCCGACGCCGGAGAGCGTCTGATCCTCGTAAACCACGCGCATCTGACGGATCCGACTTCGCCCTATCGCGCCAGCGGACCGATCTTCGTGCGGGGGGCCGCTGTCGAGGCGGACCCCGTTGACGGTCCGGCTCCGGAGATGCTGCGCCGCCGCCCACTGTCGCTGCGCGTCTACGATCGCCGCAACATGATGATCGAGGGTGAGGTGATCGAGGGGACCGGGCTGGACGGGCGACTGGCGCACTGGTTCGCCCATCCAGGGGTCGTGCAGGTGCACATCCATTTTTCTGCCCGCGGATGCTATCTGGCCCGGGCGGTCAGGAACTGACCGCTTTCCTCGGTGCCAGCGCCGGGTCCAGAATGCTCCCGTAAAGCGGGGTGGAATCTGAACATGTCGGAAGCAGTGGACGCAGGCGGGCGCGCAGGGCTGGGGGGTCAGACGGGCCGCATGGCCGTCCTGATCCGGCTGGCGATCGGCCTGGCGCAGGGTCTGGCGCTGTATCTGCTGTTCCGGGCGACCGAGGGCGAGCCGTCTTGGTCTGAAAGCCATCCGGCCGCCTTTGCCATGATGGTGCTGCCGACCCTGTTTCTGCCGCCCCTGATGCTGGCCTCGGTCGGGCGGTTGAGGCCGCTGACGCTTGCGATCTGGGGTGCGATCGCAGCCGCGACCCTGGCCCTGCTCGCCTGGCACGACGTGGTGCGTCAATCGGGTGCATCGGCCCAGCCCACGCCCCAGATGTTCCTGTTCTCGGCGGCGGCCCTGTTCATCGCCCACCACCTGATCGTGCCCGCCGACCGGGAGCGGCGGCTTCTCGCACCCTACCCAGCCTATTTCGACACCGCTTGGATGGCGGGGGTTCAGCTGGCGGCGTCGGTGGCGTTCACCGGCGTGTTCTGGGGCCTGCTGGGCCTCGGGGCTGCCCTGTTCAATGTCATCGGCCTGTCCTTCCTGGGCGACCTGCTGGTCAAGCCGTGGGTCTTCCTGCCGCTGACGGGCCTGACGTTCGCGACGGCGGTGCATCTGACCGATGTGCGCGAGGGATTGATCCGGGGCGTGCGCACCATCGCCCTGATGCTGTTGTCCTGGTTGCTGCTGGTCCTGACCCTGCTGGTCGGGGGCTTCCTGTTCGCCCTGCCCTTCACCGGTGTCGAGAGCCTTTGGGGGACCGGATCGGCCACGGCGCTTCTGCTGGCGACGGCCGGGGGGATGATCATCCTGATCAACGCCGCCTATCAGGACGGGCGCGAAGACAACCTGCCGCCGGCGGTCCTGAGGATCGCGGTCCGGGTCGCCTCAGTCCTGCTGGTGCCCCTGCTGGGCGTGGCCCTTTGGGGACTGGCACTGCGCATCGGTCAGCACGGCCTGACGCCGGACCGGATCATCGCCGCCGCGTGCATCGTCGTCGGCGTCGTCTATGCGGCCGGGTACGCCTATGCGGCGCTCAGGACGCTGTGGCTGCGGTCCGGTGACTGGATGGCGCCGCTGGAGCGGACCAATGTCGTCGCAGCCGTTCTGGCCGTCGTCACGATTCTGGCCCTGTTCACACCGGTGGCCGATCCCTCGCGGCTGTCGGTCGCTGACCAGACCGCGCGGCTGGAGCGGGGTGCCGTCTCGGCCGAAGCGTTCGACTATGGCTTCCTGGCCTTTGACAGCGGCAAGGCGGGGCGGGCCGCCCTGGACCAGCTGACCGGGTCCGACGATCCGGAGGTCGCCCGGCGGGCCAGCGAAGCCCAGGCCGCAGAGAACCTGGCGGAGCTGACGACCCCGATCGAGCCGCAGGATGTGACGCCCGTGATCTCGGTCTGGCCGCGAGGCGCGCGACTGCCCGAGGGATTCATTGTCGAGGTCGGCGATACCGATCCTCGTTCGACCTGTCGGGCGAGCAATGACTGTCTGGCCGCCTTGCGCGACCTGAACGGCGACGGCCAGAACGAGGTGCTTCTGGCGCGGCAGTACGAGATCACCCTGTTTGCCCGCACCGAGGAGGGCTGGGCCGCCCAGGGCGAATGGCGGACCCGGCGGTGCGACGGCGAGGACCGCATCACGCCGCAGGACGCCATCCGCCGCGACCTGATCCGTACGGTTCCCTCGCCCTGGCCCGACCTGATGGCCGGAAGCCAGGTCGCCGGACGGTTTGAGCCGGCGAATCCGGAGTGCGTGGTCTTCCCCGGCATGGGTGGCCTGTTCGGCGGTTAACACCCCGCACACCACGCCCTCTCACCCGATCTTCACCGCGTCGGGCCTAGAACCGTCCCGAAACGAGCCAGTCCCCTGCTTGGGGACCGGCCGATGATGGGGTGTCCTTTCCATGGCCAAGACCGTTCTGGTGGTCGATGACGATCCGGCGCAGCGCCGCCTTGTGCAGGCCGTGCTGGACCGCGAGGGCTATCAGGTCGTGCACGCCGAAAGCGGCGGCGAGGCCATCGACCGGCTGACCAAGGGCGGTGGCGCCGACGTGGTGTTGCTGGACCTCGTCATGCCGACCATGTCGGGGATGGAATGCCTGGCCGAGATCCGCACGGCGGGCGTGACCACGCCGGTCATCGTGCTGACGGCCAACGGCGGCATCGAGACCGTGGTCAAGGCCATGCAGGCCGGGGCCCAGGACTTCTTCATCAAGCCGGCGAGCCCGGAGCGCATCCTGGTCGGCATCCGAAACGCGCTGCAGCTGACCCAGCTGACGGCCGAGGTCGGGCGGCTGAAGAAGCATTTGTCGGGACGCACGACCTTCGCCGATCTGGTGGGCGAAAGCCGACCCATGCAGATGGTCAAGCAACTGGGCGCGCGGGCGGCGAAGTCGTCGATTCCCGTCCTGATCACGGGCGAGAGCGGGGTCGGCAAGGAAGTCATCGCCCGTGCCCTGCACGGCGCGTCGGATCGGGCGGGCAAGCCGTTCGTGGCGGTCAACTGCGGGGCCCTGCCGGTCAATCTGGTCGAGTCGATCCTGTTCGGCCACGAGAAGGGCAGCTTCACCGGGGCTCATGACAAGCACCTGGGCAAGTTCGCGGAGGCCAACGGCGGCACACTGTTCCTCGATGAGATCGGCGAGCTGCCGCTGGACATGCAGGTCAAGCTGCTGCGCGCGCTTCAGGAAGGCGAGATCGACCCGGTTGGCTCCAAGCGGTCGGTCAAGGTCGATGTGCGCATCGTCTCGGCGACCAATCGCGACCTGTCGGGGGCCGTCGCGGCGGGGACGTTCCGCGAGGACCTGTTCTATCGCCTGAACGTCTTTCCGATCGAGGCCCCGTCTCTGCGCGAGCGGCGCGACGACATCCCGGCCCTGATCGAGCACTTCGTCTCGCGCTTCAACGCCGAGGAGGGCCGGCGGATCGCCGGGGCCTCAATGGAGACGCTGACCCTGCTGACCGCCTTCGACTGGCCCGGCAATGTGCGCCAGCTGGAGAATGCGGTCTATCGGGCCATCGTGCTGGCGGACGCGCCTTTCCTGCAGCCGCACGACTTCCCCGCGATTTCTGGCGTGGCCATGCCGCTGGAACCGCAAGCCGTCCCGCCATCGGCCGCCGTTCAGACCTATGGCGACCTGCCGCCCCTGCCCGAACAGCCCATCCGCATCCTGGACGAGCGCGGCCACCTGCGCACGCTGGAGGACATCGAGCGCGATCTGATCCAGCATGCCATCGAGGTCTATGCCGGTCATATGTCGGAGATCGCGCGGCGGCTGGGGATCGGGCGCTCGACGCTGTATCGCAAGGTGCGCGAGCAAGGGCTGGAGGGGGCCCTGAAGGACGTCGGGTGACCTTTGGGCAACACGTCGGCGCGTTACACGGCTGTTACAACGCACTGTAACAAATCGCCTCATTGACGCCGCGACGGAACGGCACCACTGGCGCGTGAAACCCGGTTGGCGTTTCGCCGTTCGTCCGGCCTGGACAGCGACGAAGCCTGACCTCCCCCCCTCCCCGCCCGTGACGAGTTCCCATGACAATAGCTTCCGCCCTGCTCGCGGCGCTCGCCACGGGCGCGCTGCAAACCGCGCCGCCCCAGACCACGACTCCGGTGCAGCCAACGCCCCCGGTCGCACAGGACGCACAGGACGATGAGCAGCCGTCTGGCGCTTCGGCCCCCGGCGACGCCGATTATGTGCTGCCGGAGGTCGAGGTTTCGGCCGCGCGTGGCCGTGTCCAGGGCGACATCGAGCCGGAGATCACGCTCGATTCCGGCCAGCTGATCGCCTACGGCGCGACCAATGTGGCCGAGCTTCTGGCGGCGCTGGAGCCCCTGACGCGGTCGAACCGGGGACGCGGCGGCGGCGGGCCGGTGGTGCTGCTGAACGGGCGACGCACGTCGGGCTTCCAGGAAATCCGCACCATCCCGTTCGAGGCCATCGAGCGGACGGAAATCCTGCCTGAGGAAGCCGGTCTGGCCTATGGATTCGGTGCGGACCAGCGCGTCGTGAACATCGTGCTGAAGGCCAACTTCACACAGGCCAACAGCGAGCTGACGTTCCGTGCCCCGACCCAGGGCGGACGCAACTCCACCGAGGTCGAGGGCGGCTACTTCTCGATCGTCGGCGGCAACCGTTTGAACGTGAACCTTGAGCGCCGGCACGACACGGCCCTGTTCGAGACCGAGCGCGACATCGTGCGCGACCCGGGCAGCCAGCCCTTCGACCGGATCGGCAACGTGGCGGGCATCCCCTACGGCACCGTGATTGATCCGGCGTTGTCGACGCTCGCCGGCCGGACCGTGACCGTCGCGGCCAATCCGGGCGTGTCCAATCCCACGCTGGCCGGGTTCGCGGCCGGGGCCAACACCCCGCGCACCGGCGACCTGACCCAGTACCGGACCCTGCTGCCGCGCGGCGACGAGACGACACTGAATGCCTCGCTGGCCCGCGACCTGAATGAAACGATCAAGGGCACGATCAGCCTGAACCTGCAGGAGAGGACCAGCTTCTCCTATCTCGGGCTGCCCGGCGTGACGTTGACGGCCCCCGCCGGCCTGAACGGATCGCCGTTCAGCCGTCCCGTGGCCGTCTATCGCTACATTGATGATCCGTTCGCGGTGACGCGGGATAATGAAACCACCACGGCGAACCTCGGCGTGCTGCTGGACGGATTCCTGGGCGACTGGCGCTGGAGCCTGACGGGCACCTACGACCGCATCGAAACCGACACCACCACCGGCCGGGGCCTGAGCACCACAGCCGCGCAGGCGGCCGTGACGGCAGGCACATTGAACCCGTTCGGAGCGCTGGATCCCTCGCGGTTCAGCCGCCTGGTCGACACCGCCAACTCGGTGGCGAGCGGCGGGAACATCGAGGCCGTGTTCAACGGCGATCTGTGGGCCCTGCCGGCGGGGGACGTCTCGGCGTCCTGGCGCGTTGGTGTGGATACGCGCGACCTGTCGTCCGAGAGCACGCGCTCGGGCGTTTTCAGCGCTCGCACCATCGGCCGCGACCGGGTCTTCACCTCGGGCAACCTGACCCTGCCGATCTCGAACGGCGTGGATGTGCTGCGCCAGATCGGCGACGTCTCGCTCAACCTGAACGGCGGCTACGACGATGCCTCTGACATCGGTGGTCTGACCACATGGGGGGCCGGTGTGAACTGGTCGCCGATCGACACGCTGGGCGTGGTCGTCAGCTACACCAACGAAGACGGCGCACCGACGATCTCGCAGCTGAACGACCCGGTGATCTCAACTCCGAACAGCCCGGTGTTCGACTTCTCCACCGGCGAGACGGTGCTGGTCACCCGGATCAGCGGCGGCAACCCTGGCCTGACGCCGGATAACCGTCAGGTCTGGAAGTTCGGTTTCAACTGGCGCGCCACCCCCGACCTGACGATCCGGTCGGACTACACCCGCACGTCGATCGACGGGGCCATTGTGGGCTTCCCGACCATCACCCCGGATCTGGAAGCGGCCCTGCCCGGGCGGTTCACGCGCGATGCCTCGGGTCGCCTGCTCCAGCTGGACGCGCGCCCGCTGAACTTCACCCAGACCGAGCGGGCCGAGCTGCGCAGCGGCTTCAACTTCTCACGTTCGTTTGGCCGGCCGAACTTCGCGGCAGCCAGCGGGCCCGGTGCCATGATGGGCGCGATGATGTTTGGCGGCGGACGCCCGCCGGCCGCCGGCGGCGGCGGCGGTCAGGGTGGCCCCCGCTTTGGCGGACCTCCGGGCGCTGGCGGTCCTCCGGGCGGTGGCGGCGGCGGGGCCCAACCCCGCGGCGGCGGCGGTGGCGGCGGCATGCTGCCGGGTCAGGGCCGTTTGAACGTATCGGTCTTCCACACCGTCCGCTTCACCGATGAGGTGACGATCCGTCCGGGTCTGCCGGTCCTTGATCTGCTGGACGGCGACGCGACGGCCGGCAACGGCGGTACACCGAGGAATGAAGTCCAGGTCCAGGGCGGCGTGTTCCGCAACGGCTTCGGTGCCTTCATGAACGCGAACTGGCGCGAGGGAACTGAAGTCGACGGTGGCGTGGGCGGTTCGACGCTGAACTTCAGCGACCGCACGACGGTCAACCTGACCATGTTCGCGGACCTGAACCAGCGCACCACCTGGGTACAGCGCTTCCCCATCCTGCGCGGGACCCGCGTCAGCCTGTCGTTCGAGAACCTGTTCGACAGCCGCCTGGAAGTGACCTCGTCGAGCGGCACCGTGCCGCTGAACTATCAGGAAGACTTCCTCGACCCCGAAGGTCGGGTGGTGCGGATCAGCCTGCGCAAGGTGCTGTTCTAGGCGAACAGGGATTAGGGATTAGAGGATTGAGTGCAGGAGCTTGGATCACCCCCTCCAATCCCTAGTCCCTAATCCCTTTCTTGCGTCCCCAGCGGGGAGCGGGTGTCTCTCCGGTGGCCTTCCTGGTGATCTCCTTGAGCTTTCGGCCCTGCATGGCTGAAAGCGCCTGACCGGGCGCGCCCTTTTCCGGATCGCCGAAGGCGCGGCCGTAGGTCTTCACGCGCTCCCCGACCGAGTCGAGGAACTCGCCCTCCCATTCGGAGAGCTTGACGCCAGCCTTGTCGGCCGTGCGTTTGGCGCGCTTGAGCGCGTTCAGGGCCGCGCGCTGCGCAGCCTTTCGCTGGGCCTCATACGGGCTGAGGGTCGGGGGCTTCCGCTTCACGCCCCCGAGAGTGTCAGACTTCGCCCAAAGCCGACAGATAGAGGTCGAGGATGGCCTCTTCCTCCTGGCGCTTGGCGCGGTCCTGCTTGCGGATGCGCAGCACCTTGCGCAGCGTCTTGACGTCGTAGCCCTCGCCCTTGGCCTCGGCGAAGACCTCCTTCTGGTCGGCCATGATGGCCTGCTTGTCTTCCTCCAGACGCTCCAATCGCTCCACGATGGTGCGCAGGCGGCCCTGGGCGGCGGACGTCAGGACGTCGGGGGAAGCATCGAAGGAGGCGTCATCGGCCATTTTGGTTTCCTCAGGGCGCTCCCGCTCGGCTCGCGGAGCCTCGCTGCTTGGGCGCGTTCACGATCTGGGGCTGCTAACCATGCAGGTGGCCCCGGCTCAACGTCGGACACGAAAAAGGCCACGGACAATGTCCGCAGCCTGTGGATCGTTGGCGGCGCGCCCGGCGGACGCGCTCCAATCAGCCCTGCTTGGCCTTGAAGCGCGGGTCGGTCTTGTTGATCACGAAGACGACGCCCTTGCGACGCACGACCTTGCAGTCGCGGTGGCGGGTCTTGAGCGACTTGAGCGAGCTGCGGACCTTCATGGTCTTTGTCCTGGGGCGGGCTTGAAACAGAAAAGCCGTCGGCGGACCGGCGGCGGAACGGGGCGTATAGAGAAGGCAGCGCCTTGCGTCAACGGCAAGCGGGGATGGGTTCGATGCCCGGCCCTGTGTGGTCCCGAGAGCCAGTTTATCGAGGCTTCACCTTATCGTGTGCGTGATGGTCACAAAGCCGCGCTGTTTCACACGAGACTTGATCCGGACCGCCTTCCTCTGGGAAACCCCGTCGCATGCGCCTTGACCACCGCCTTGTCCTGATCGCCTGTGTATCGGCCTGCGCGCCGATGCTGCCGGAAGCCCCGCCCCTGACGGCGCGGGCAGAATCGAACGTGGCGGCCCCCGTCCCGCCGCCGGCGACCACGCAGGAGCGGCCCTATTCGACCGACGCGGCCGGGTTCGAGGGCTGGAAGCAGGGCTTTCTGGACCGCAAGGGCGGTGAGCGACGCGAGCTCTATGCCCAGCAACTGGCAGGGCTGACGCTGGATCCGGACGTCATCCGACTGGACGGCAACCAGCCCGAGTTCAGCCGTCCGGCGGGTGCCTATATCTCCAACGCGGCCTCCACCACCCGAATCGCCCAGGCCCGCCAGAGGCTGGACGTTGTGCCGTCCAGCGTGGTCCAGCGATACGGCGTGCCCGCCGAGATCCTGGTGTCCATCTGGGGAAATGAATCCAGCTTCGGTCAGGTGCAGGGCGACAAGGACGTGATCCGGTCGCTGGCCACCCTGGCCTATGAGGGTCGTCGTCGCGACTGGGCCGAGAACCAGCTGAAGGATGCGCTGGACATCGTCATCGACGGGCGGCGCGACCGCGCGGGCCTGCTGGGCAGCTGGGCTGGAGCCATGGGCCAGACCCAGTTCATGCCGGACAACTATCTGCGCCTGGGCGTTGACCAGAACGGCGACGGCCGGGTCGACATCTGGGGCTCGGACGTCGACGCCCTGGCCTCGGCCGCGAACCTGCTGGCCCAGGCCGGCTGGAAGCGGGATCAGCGCTGGGGCTATGAGATCGTCCTGCCGCAAGGCTTCGACTATGCCCTGGCCGAGGCCGAGGGGCGGCCCTGGAGCTACTGGGCCCAGCGTGGCGTGACCCTTTCGCATGGCGGGGCACCGACGGCGGCCGAGGGCGCAGAAGTCGGCGTGATCCTGCTGCCGCAAGGCGCGCGCGGCCCGGCGTTCCTGGCCCTGCCCAATCATTATGTGATCCGGCGCTACAACAACTCGGTCAGCTATGCCCTGGCGATCGGCCTGACGGCAGACGGCGCGGTGGGTCGACCCGGACTGGTCGGAACCTGGCCCGACGACGGCCCCCTGTCGCGCGAGCAGCGATTCGGGGCCCAGACGGCACTCGCACGCATGGGCTATGACGTCGGCGGCATCGACGGCGTGATCGGCTCGGGCACGCGACGCGCGCTGCGGGCCTGGCAGATCGCGACCGGCCGCACGCCGGACGGCTATCTGACGGCGGCGCTGGCCGATGAGTTGATGCGCGGGATGTAGGGCGTGTTCCTTCTCCCCTTGCGGGAGAAGGTGGCCGAGCGCAGCGAGGTCGGATGAGGGGTGAAAGGCGACGGCACCGTTGTGCCGCCAGTCCTGTCCCTCATTACCGACATCGAGTGTCACCCCTCATCCGGCCCTCCGGGCCACCTTCTCCCGCAAGGGGAGAAGGAAGCTACTCCTTCATCCGCCAGGTCGCGCCGTTCGGGCCGTCCATGACGACGACGTTCAGCGCGGTGAGGCGGTCGCGGATGCGGTCGGCCTCGGGCCAGTTCTTGTCGGTGCGGGCGGTGACCCGTTCCGCCAGGAGCGCCTCGACCTCGGCCTTGAGCGCGTCGTCGGCACCGCCGGAGAACCAGGCGTCTGGATCGGCCTGCAACACACCGAGGATGGACGCCGCGCCCAGCAGGGCGGACTTGGCGGCGGCGACGGCGGCATGGTCACCGGCGGTCATGCCGCGCTCGATCTCGCTGGACAGGGCGAAGAGGCTGGCGATGGCGCCCGGGGTGTTCAGGTCGTCATGGATGGCGGCGATGAACTCCGCCGGCGGTTCGCACGGCGCGGCCTCGACGGCCTTGGCCCGCCCCAGAGCGCCATAGAGCCGGTCCAGGTTCTTGCGCGACTGATCCAGCAGGCTCTGGTTCCAGTCCAGCGGCTGGCGGTAGTGGGCGCTCAGCAGCGCCCAGCGGACGACCTCGCCCGGCATGTGCTGCACGAGGTCGTGCAGCAGCAGCACGTTGCCGATCGACTTGGACATCTTCTCGGCGTCCACGGTCAGGAAGCCGTTGTGCATCCAGTAGCGGGCGTATTCTTCGTGGGCGTGGTCGGCGTGGGCGTGGCCGTGGGCGCAGACGCCCTGGGCGATCTCGTTCTCGTGGTGGGGAAACACCAGATCGATGCCGCCGCCGTGGATGTCGATGGGCAGGCCCAGAACCTGCTCGATCATGGCCGAACATTCGATGTGCCAGCCGGGACGCCCCTCGCCCCAGGGCGAGGGCCAGGCCGGTTCACCCTCCTTGGACGGCTTCCACAGGACGAAGTCGTGCGGGTTCTTCTTGTAGGGCGCGACCTCGACGCGGGCCCCGGCGATCATGTCGTCCAGGTTGCGACCCGACAGCGCGCCGTAGGACGGGTAGCTGGAGACGTCGAACAGGACGTGCCCCTCGGCAGCGTAGGCACTGCCGGCGGCGATGATGGCTTCGATCTGCTTCACGATCGCGTCCATGTGGTCGGTCACATGCGGCGCAATGTCGGGCGGTGTGACGTTCAGCGCCGCCATGTCGGCCAGATAGGCGGCTTCGTAGCGCGCCGTGACCTCGCCGATCGGCACGCCCTCGCGCGCCGCCTTCTGATTGATCTTGTCGTCCACGTCGGTGACGTTGCGCGCATAGACGACCGCGTCCGCGCCATAGGTCCGGCGCAGCAGCCGCACCAGGACGTCGAACACCACCGGCGGCCGCGCGTTGCCGATGTGGGCATAGTCGTAGACGGTCGGCCCGCAGACATAGAGCGTGACCCGCTTTGGATCGCGGGGCTGGAAGGCCCTCTTCTCGCGCCGGAGGGTGTCGTGGAGGAAAAGCGTCATTGTGTAGCGGAGCCGTGGGTTTTCTTGCAGGACGCGGGGACCGTCCCATATAGGCGAGACGGGTCGGCGAATAGCCGCCCATCGGAAAAGGGAGCGCGGCGCGCGTCAATCCGGGGCCATCGTCCCGGCGCAACTAAGCCGCTGAACATCTTTCATGGACGCCCATGCCACGAAGCCGGTTCTTGTCGGCAATGATGCCGTGTCTCTGAGGCCTTCGCGCGAGGAGGCCCTGAAGGCCGTGCGCACCCTGTTGGCCTGGGCCGGTGACAACCCCGACCGGGAGGGCCTGAAGGACACGCCCAAGCGCGTCGTGGACGCCTATGCCGAATGGTTCGAAGGCTACGAAGCCGATCCGGCCAAGGAGCTGAGCCGCACGTTCGAGGACGTGCAGGGCTATGACGACATGGTGCTGCTGCGCGACATCGAGGTCGAGAGCCACTGCGAGCACCACATGGCACCGTTCCTCGGCAAGGCCTACGTCGCCTACATGCCGACCGAAAAGGTGGTGGGCATCTCCAAGATCGCGCGCGTGGTCGAAATCTTCTCCAAGCGCCTGCAAACCCAGGAAGTCCTGACCAACCAGATCGCCCAGTCGATCGAGGATCACCTGAACCCCGCAGGTGTTGCCGTGCTGATCGATGCCGAGCACCAGTGCATGACGACCCGTGGTGTGCACCATCGCCATGTGTCGACGATCACGACCCGCTTCACCGGTGCCTTCAAGGACAATCCGGCCCTGACCGAGCGCTTCCTTAAGCTGGCCAAGGGCTGATCTTCGCGCACCGGGGGAAAAGTGCGGATTCCGGCACCCGGTTCGACCCGAGACCGCTTTACAAGCCCGGCGTCAGACGCCAAGAACCGTCCGAAGCCTTGAACACGAACGCGCACGTGCGCGACCAGTATGGAGACGACCTGACATGGGCGCCAAGCTTTCGGGACCCGGCAACGGCAAGACGATCGAGCAGAACGCCGACATTAACGTCACCCCGTTCGTCGACATCATGCTGGTGCTGCTGATCATCTTCATGGTGGCGGCGCCGCTGGCCACCGTGTCGATCAAGCTGGACCTGCCGCCGGCCACCCCGCCGACAGGCGAGGAGCCCAAGGAACCGGTCTACATCACCATCCAGGAAACCGGCTCGATCTTCATCGCCGACCAGCAGACGACCATTGAGACGCTCGCGACCGACGTCTGCGCCGCCCTGGGCAACCCGACGGGCCGTGGCTGCCAGGAAGAGCGCGTGTTCGTGCGCGCCCAGCCCGAAGTGAAGTACGTCGCCTTCATGGAAGTGATGAATGACCTGCAGACCAACGGCTTCTTCAAGGTCGGCCTGCTGAACGAAGACATCGAATAGGATCAGGCGATCCTTTCAAACGACAAAGGCCGCGCCCCTCGGGACGCGGCCTTTTTCTTTGAACGATGCAGTGCGACCTAGTGGCGCTTAACGCCGTCGCGGATGGCGTCCTTGATGCCGCCGACGGTGTTCTGGACCTTGCCCTCGACCTTTTCGGCGCGCCCTTCGGCCTTGAGCTTGTCGTTACCGGTCAGCTTGCCGAGACCTTCCTTGACGGATCCCTCGAACTGTTTGGCGGCGCCTGCGATACGGTCATGATCGGCCATGTGGTGCTCCCTGTGTGCAGCGGCACCGGGATGGTGACGCTTCAGCAGTGACAGCGACGGAAGGCGAAAATCGTTCCGTACGGCCGCGCTTGATCAGCCTCTGAGCCAGGCGGCCACCGCCCAGGCATGGGCGTCGTGGCGCAGCTCGGCCAGAGCGGTGCGGGGATGCAGCCACACCAGTTCATGATCCGCCTCAACCTTGCGCATCGGGTCCAGGGCAATCATCTGCGCGACCCAGACGCCGCCAATGTTGTTGACGGGCTCCCCGTCAGACTTGCGGAAGAACTGCCCGGCCTCGACGATCCGTCGGACCGGTTCGATGGTCATGCCGGTCTCTTCGAGGAACTCCCGGATCAGGGCCTGTTCCTCGGTTTCGACCCCGTCCACGGCCCCACCGGGCAGATCGTAGTACGGGGTGTCGCGGGTCACCCGCACGCAGGCCAGCTTCTCGTCATGGAAAACCAGGCCGAAGACCGCGGGTCGGACGGTGTAGACCAGGCCCGGTTCCGCCCGTCCGAACTGTAGCGCGGGGCTCAAAGGTCGACGGCCAGGCGGACAGGCGCGGCCACGGCCGAGGGACTGATGATCTTGCCGCAGGGGTGACGCCCGTCGTCCTGGATCAACGACACAGGGTGATCAGTCGGCGTGTTCGCCTGCGCGGGCTCAGCGGTGTGGCAGATGAGGTTCACGAGGAGCGCTCTCGGATCGTGGTTTCGGACATGTGCTTTAGCGCTCGCCCGGTGGGTGTCCAGAAGAGCCATGGGCGGCGCAACCTGTGCAAGGTGAACACATTGAGCTAAGCAACTGTGCCGCTTCGGGAGGCGTCGATGGTCTGGTGGTGGTGGATCGTGCCGACAGCCGTGGCCGTGCTGGGTGCCATCTGGCTGCTGCTTGCCTTGATTGGACTGTTCCGGGGGCGAATTCTCAGCGGCATCTTCGGTGGACTGGGCGGCGCGGCGTTGCTGGGAACGGCCTCGGTCGCGGTTCTGCTGGGTCAGAACGCACAGACCTATGCGCGCCTGACGTATGAGCGGCCCGTGGCGACGCTGTCATCGCGTCAGCTGGCCCCGCAGTATTTTGAGGTCACAGTGACCCAGCCGGCCGACGGAGAGCAGCCGGAGCGTACGGCCGTCTATCCCGTGCATGGCGATGAGTGGCGGGTGGAAGCCCAGGTTCTGCGCTGGAAGCCTTGGGCCAATGTGCTGGGACTGGATGCCCAGTACCGGCTGGATCGCCTGTCCGGCCGTTATCAGAACATCGAGCAGGAACGCACCGGCGCCCGCAGTGTCCATGCCCTGTCCAGCGACGCCGATCCGGATGGCCTGCCCTGGTCCCTGTCGCTGTGGGACACGGCGCGGAAGTATCGGCGCTACGTCGATGCGGTCGACACCCTGTACGGCTCGGGTGCCTATATGGCGATGCGCGACGGGGCGACCTATGAGGTCTGGATCACCCAGTCCGGACTGGTTGCACGACCCACCAACGCGGCAGCGCGTGAGGCGTCGGCCGGCGGTTGGGTCGTCGCCAACTGATCGGCACTCTCTGTCTGCCTGACGCAGCGCAGCATCGCGATTGATGGCGCGGGCAGAAATCCCTATATCCGCCATCTGCGAGCGGGGGCCTATCGCCCCGCGTCACCACTGGACCGCACTCCCCATGCTGGTCACCCTGATGAAGGCCAAGCTGCACCGCGCGACGGTGACCCAGGCTGATCTGGACTATGAGGGCTCGATCGCCATCGACGGCGATCTGCTGGATGCCGCCGGCATCTATCCGCACGAGCAGGTCGATGTGCTGAACATCACCAACGGTGCCCGCTTCACCACCTACGCTATCGAGGCCCCGCGGGGTTCCAAGGTCATTGGCGTCAACGGCGCGGCCGCGCGTCTTGTCCAGAAGAACGACAAGGTGATCGTGGTCACCTATGGCCAGCTTCCGGCCGAGGAGGCGCGTCAGTGGTCGCCGACCGTCGTCCTGCTGGACGACGGCAACCGCATCAAGACAGCCGCCTAGATCGGCTGAAGCGGGGCCGAGGCCCAGGCGGCGCGTAGGCACCGGAGCCGGACGTCATCGATCTCGAAGTCCATGTCACCGATCGCTGTGACCGCGCAGGCGGGCGTGGCGCTGTTGCAGATGAAGGCCCCATCGAAGGCGGAAAGCTCGACGGTATGAACCGGCCGGGTCCGGGAGTTCATGCCCTGCCCCGCCAGCCCCTGATCGATCAGAGCCTGGCCTACGCCTGCCAGCATGGGGGCCTGGGGCCAGACGACCGTGTCGCCCTGCAGGAAGCCGATGTTCCAGAGGCTGCCTTCCGAGATCAAGCCCTCGCCGTCGACATAGAGGGCGTCGTCGAACCCCGCCTGCCGCGCTGTGCGCCGGGCGTAGATGGCTTCAAGCGTGGCGGTGTGCTTGTGCTCCGGCAGCAGGCGGGTGTGGGTCTGTGTCTGAAGGCGCAGGTTGCTGCCCAGCGGCGGCGGAGGCGGACTGATGGTCGTCAGCACCTTGGGCCGAATGACTGCATCCGGCGTGCGCGGCCGGATCTCGGGTGAGAACAGTCCGATCCTGAGCCAGGCGTTCTTGGTCTCACCCAGCGCCATCCGCATGACGTGGCGAAGCTTATCCTCGGGAACTGCCTCACCAAACAGAGCCTCCGCCGAAGCCTTGAGCCGCGCGAGGTGCAGATCGAGTCCACGGACACCGCCCGCCTCAACTCGGAACGACGTGTATGCGCCGTAGTTGGTGGTCGCCAGGTAGGCGAGATCTTCAGGCGATGGCGGAAGGCCGTCGATCAGATGGAGCACTATTGACCTTTCATGAAAGGTATATACCTATACACCTCGATTGGAGGCCGATGATGTCCGTATATGAGCCTTTGCGTCAGCGCCTTTCCAGAGCCGACCTCCCTTGCGTTACGATGTCGTTTGCGGAAATCGAAGCGCTCCTGGGTCGGAGACTTCCGCCGTCTGCACGTGATCCAAAGATCAAGCGTCAATGGTGGGCGAATACGGACACCCACAGCCAGGCACGGGCATGGCTCGATGCGGGCCGCAGGGCCAAACTCGACATTGCGTCGGATACCGTCGCATTTGTCAGCGACGTTCGAGACATCAAGGCTGACAAGCAGAACCACGTCCTGCTGGCTCTGGACCAACTGACCCCCGCCGCCTTGCAGCTGATCCGCTCAAAGGCTCAGAAGACCGGCGAGACCGAAGCCGACGTCATTGCAGACATGCTCAATGCAGCGGCACGCGCGCACCGTCGCGCGATACTGGACAAGGCAGACGGTCGATCGCGATTCTCGCCTGTCTCAAGCGCCGAACTGGTTCGCGAAGATCGTGATGCCCGCTAGGCGCGTCATCGACGCCTCGGTCATGGGGGCCGCGCTGTTCAACGAGGCGGGAACGACCCTCGCCCGCGAGTTCCTGCAGGAAGACCATGAACTGACGGCCCCCTCACTGCTCGCACTGGAGATGGCCAGCATCGCGGCCAAGAAGGTCTGGCGCGGCGATATCTCCGTTGAGTCCGGACAAGAGGCCATGGCCGACTTGCGCGAGCTGATCCCCGGACTCTCGGACGTCGAAGATTTCGCACAGCGTGCCTATCGCCTGGCCGCGCTCCATCGATTCTCGGCCTACGATGCGGCCTATCTCGCCATGGCAGAGCAGCTCGGCAGCAAGGTCGTCACACTGGACGAGAAGCTCGTCTCGAAAGCCGTCGAGCAAGGCTTCGGCCACCTGGTCGAGGCGCTCCGCTAGACGGCTTCCTCACCCTCGTCGTCCCCGCCGCTGTCGGCCAGGCGTTCGACCGAGACGACCTTTTCGCCCTCGGCGGTACGGAACACCGTCACGCCCTGGGAGGCGCGGCCGACGATGCGGATCTGGGCCACCGGCGTGCGGATCATCTGGCCGCCCGAGGTGACCATCAGCAGGTCATCGCCCTCCTCGACCGGGAAGGCGGCAGCGAGACGATCGCCCGCGCGGCCGCCCAGGCCGTGGGCCGTGAGCCCCTGCCCGCCCCGACCCGTGCGCCGGTATTCGTAAGCGGAAGACCGCTTGCCAAAGCCGGTCTCGGTGACCGTCAGGATGAACTGCTCGGCTGCACCCAGTTCGGCGATGCGTTCCACCGACAGGGCGGCGTCGGCCCCTGTGCCTTCCCCGCCTTCGGCCTCGTCATCGGCCTCGACGGACGGCGTATCATCCTCGCCTTCGCCGGTGGCACGGCGCATGGCGTTGGCGTGCTTGACGTAAGCCGCGCGTTCGTCGGGCGTAGCATCGACTCGACCGAGGATGGCCATGGAGATGACCTCGTCACCCTCCTGCAGGCGGACACCGCGAACGCCCGTCGAATCCCGACCCTTGAACACCCGCACGTCGTCGGCCTTGAAGCGGATGGCGCGACCGAGCGCGGTCGTCAGCAGGACGTCGTCCTCGGCGGTGCACAGCGCCACGCCGACCATGTGGTCGCCGTCTTCCAGCTTCATCGCGATCTTGCCGGCGCGATTGACCGTGGCGAAGTCCGAGAGCTTGTTGCGGCGGACGTCGCCCGAGCGGGTGGCGAACATGATGTCGTAGTCGCCCCAGGTCGCCTCGTCTTCGGGCAGGGGCAGGACGTTCATGATCGAATCGCCCGGCTCGATCGGCAGCAGGTTGACGAAGGCCTTGCCGCGCGACGTCGGCGCGCCCAGCGGCAGCCTCCAGACCTTGAGCTTGTAGGCCTTACCGTTGGTGGCGAAGAACAGGACCGGCGTGTGGGTCGAGGCCGAGAACACGCCGACGACGGCGTCCTCGTCCTTCATGGACATGCCCGACTTGCCCTTGCCGCCGCGATGCTGGGTCCGGTAGGCGTTCAGCGCCACCCGCTTGACGTAGCCGCCGTGGGTCACGGTCACGACCATGTCTTCACGCGGGATCAGGTCTTCGTCTTCCAGCTCGAAGTCGCCTTCGCCGATGACGGTCCGGCGCGGCACGGCGAACTCGGCCTTCACCGCCAGCAGGTCCTCGCGGATGATGGCCAGGATGTTGGCGCGGTCCGACAGGATGGTCAGGTGCCCCTGGATGGTGTCGGCCAGACCCCTCGCCTCGCCGAAGATGTCGTCGCGGCCCAGCCCCGTCAGGCGGCTGAGAGTCAGGGCCAGGATGGCGCGGGCCTGCTCGTCAGTCAGATTCAGCTTGTCGCCCTCGATGAGGACGCTGCGCGGGTCGGCGATCAGCTCGACCAGGGCGATCATGTCGCCGACGGGCCAGGACTTGGCCTGAAGCCGCTCGCGCGCCTCGGCGGGATCGGCCGAGGAGCGGATGATGTGGATCACCTCGTCGATGTTGGCGACGGCGACGGCCAGACCGACCAGGACGTGGCCCCGGTCCCGCGCCTTGGCCAGTTCGTACTTGATCCGCCGGACTACGACCTCTTCGCGGAACTCCAGAAAGAGCTCCAGGAGCTTGCGAAGGCCCATCTGCTCGGGCCGGCCGTGGTTCAGGGCGAGCATGTTGACGCCGAACGACGACTGCATGGCCGAAAAGCGCCACAGCTGGTTCAGGACAACGTCGCCCGAGGCGTCGCGCTTCAGCTCGATGACCAGGCGCATGCCCTGGCGGTCGGACTCGTCGCGGACGTCGGAGATGCCCTCGATCCGCTTCTCGCGCACCATTTCGGCGATGCGTTCCTGAAGCGTCTTCTTGTTCACCTGATAGGGCAGCTCGGTGACGATGATCGCCTCGCGGTCCTTGCGGATCGTCTCGATGGTGGCGACGCCGCGCACCATGACCGAACCGCGACCGTCGCGGAGCGCATTGCGGGCCCCCGTGCGGCCCAGGATCTCACCACCCGTCGGGAAGTCCGGTCCGGGCACCAGATCCAGCAGAGCGTCGTCCGACACCTCGGGATCGTCCAGCAGGGCCACGGCCGCGTCGATCACCTCGCCCAGATTGTGGGGAGGGATGTTGGTCGCCATGCCGACGGCGATGCCGCCCGCGCCGTTGACCAGCAGGTTCGGAATGCGGCTGGGCAGGACCACGGGCTCGAGACGGGCACCGTCGTAGTTTTCCTGAAAGTCGACCGTGTCCTTGTCGATGTCGGCGACCAGGGCCTCGGCGGCCTTGGTCATGCGGCTTTCGGAATAGCGCATGGCGGCGGGCGGATCGCCGTCGACCGAGCCGAAGTTGCCCTGGCCGTCGATCAGCATCAGCCCCATGGAGAAGGGCTGGGCCATACGCACCATGGCGTCATAGATCGCCCCGTCGCCGTGCGGGTGATAGCGGCCCATGACGTCGCCGACGATGTTGGCCGACTTGACGTACTTCTTGTCAGACGTCCGGCCTTCCTCGTGCATCGCATAGATGATGCGGCGGTGGACGGGCTTCAGTCCGTCGCGCGCGTCCGGCAGGGCGCGGCTGACGATCACGCTCATGGCGTAGTCGAGGTACGAACGCTTCAGCTCGTCCTCGATGGTGATGATGGCGATATCGCCAGAGTTCGAGGGGCCCGAATCAGAAGGGCCGGCCCCGCCTCCGCTGGCAGGCGGCAGGGCGTCGTCGATGGGTTCGTCGGTCAAGGAAATCGGGGCTCAGACAGCCGGAATCGGAACGTGATCCTCTGTCGCGTTTTCTAGCATCGAGGGGCCTGATAGGCAAAGTTTACGGCCGCTTTTCCCCCGCCCTCGGACCCGCCGCACAAGGACGAAATCATGCGCCCCATCGCCTTCGCCGCCGCCTTCGCGCTCATGCCGCTCGCCGCCTGCGCCAGCATGGCCCCCGACACGGGTTCCGTGCGGGCCACACCGGGCGATTTCGGCGAGGCGACCCTCATCAACGGCGAGGGCCAGCGGATCGGCCGGGCTGTCTTTCGCCAGGGAGCGACCGGCCTTCTGATCCGCATCGAGGCGACCGGCCTGACGCCCGGCTGGCACGGCGTGCATATCCACGCCACCGGCGAGTGCGCCGCGCCCTTCACCTCGGCCGGGGCTCACGTGAACCACGGCGATCCCGCCGCGCCGCACGGGCTGCTAAACCCTGAAGGTCCCGACGACGGCGACCTGCCCAACATCCACGCAGCGGCCGACGGCAGCGTCAACGCCGAGGTCTTCACCACCCGCGCCCGCATCGCCAGCGAGGGGCCTGGCCAGTGGCTATGGGACACCGACGGCTCGGCCCTGGTCATCCACGCCAATGCGGATGACCACTCAAGCCAACCGATCGGCGGGGCCGGGGCCCGGGTGGCGTGCGGGGTGATGGCGGCGGGCTAGGCCTTCGCCGCTCCGGCCCTGAGCCCCCGCTCGGCAAGCGCAACCACCGCAACGCCGCCCATGGTCAGGGCCGCGCCGAACAGGATCTGGGGCGTCAGCACGTCGCCGAGGAAGCCCCAGCCAATGGCGATGGACACCACCGGGGTGGCCAGGAAATAGGGCGTGATGCGTCCGGCCTCTCGCCGCTGGACCAGCCAGAAGACGAGGGTCGTCGCCGCCACGGACGACAGGATGCCGGCCCACAGCAGCGTCGCCCAGACCAGCGGCGTCGCCGAGCGGATCAGCTCGATCTGATCGCGCTCGAAGATCGCGGAGCCGAAGGCGAGCGTCGGAAGGGCGGTCAGGGCGAGCAGGCCCTGCATCTTGAGAGGGGGGATAGAGGTCGTGCGCCGGGCGATCACCGTCGTCATGGCCCAGGCGGCGCTGGCGGCGATAATGACCAGAAGCGCCGGCCAGTCATGCAGGGCATGGGGGTCAGCCGCCATCCAGGCCACGCCAACCAGAGCGACGACCAGGCCAAGAAGCGCGAAACGCGTCAGCCGCTCACCCAACAGCAGGAAGGCGAACAGGGCGGTGAAGGGTATCCACAGCTGGGCCGCGACCGAGGCCGGGCTGACGTCATCCGCAAGCCAGAAGCCGATGTAGATCAGGCCATAGTGCAGCGGTCCGCCCAGGCCGACGATCAGGAGCAGGCTCTTCCAGTTCGGAAACGGCGGCCGGACAAACGGAACGAGGCACACCGATGCGATCGCGAACCGCAGCGCGCCGGTCAGCAGGGGCGGCAAGGTCTCGGTCGCTACCTTGGCGGCGGCGTTGTTCGCCCCCCAGATCACCACGATCGCAACAATGGCACCGACCTCCAGAAGGGTCAGTGGGCTGGACGTCTTGAAGGCGGGAGCGGTCACCGGCCGGTCATGGCACAGGCGACCGGACCATGCGCGTCACACTGGGTGACAGGGCGTTTCCGTTGACATGTACAGGTCGTATCTCCAACATGGACATATGCTGGAGATCACCGCCACCGATCTGCGCAAGGACCTGTTCAAGGTGCTGGATCGCCTGTCCCAGGGCGAGGAGGTGCGTGTGCGTCGGCGGGGACAGGTGTTGAAACTGAAGGCGATCCACTCACCGGACGATCTGCTGACCGAGCATCAGCGCAAGTTCCAGGCTGCGCTGGCCAGCGGCGTTCGCGAGGATTGGGCTGACTTCGATCCGGGCGACATCACGGACAACCGGCACTTCGAGTGGACGCCCGAGGACAACTGAGCTGGCCGTTCACCTGGACACCCATGTTCTGCTTTGGCTGGCTCAGAAACGAGCCACAGCGTTGGGCGAAAAAGCATTCCAGCTCGCGCGCCAAAACGCCTGGATCATCTCTCCAGCTGTCTTGCTGGAGCTTGAGATTCTCCATGAAATCAAGCGGATCAGAGCGACGCCGGATCAGGTCATCGCCAAGGCGAACGAAGCCGGAGACGTGTCGGTGGCAGGCACGCCCTATTCGGACGTCGTTCACGCCGCGCGCTCTCTGTCGTGGACGCGCGATCCCGTCGACCGATTGGTGACTGCAGCCGCGATTGCCGCCAGCGCGAAGTTGCTGACCGCCGACAGAACCATCCTGGCGAACTTCCCGGACGCCGTCTGGGATTGATCCCTAGAACGGTATGTCGTCGTTCAGGTCGTAGCTCTCGCGCGGGCCCGACGGCTTGTTGGCACCGCCGGTCGAGAAGCCCGAGGAATAGTCGTCGTCGCCGGAGCGCGATGCGCCACCGCCCTCGCCGCGACCACCCAGAAGCGTGAGATTGCCGTTGAAGCGGCCGATGACGACTTCGGTCGTGTACTTTTCGACGCCCTGCTGATCGGTCCACTTGCGGGTCTGCAGCTGGCCCTCGACGTAGATGGTCGAGCCCTTCTTCACATAGTTCTCAACGACCTTGACGATGTTGTCGTTGAAGATCGCCACCCGGTGCCACTCGGTCTTTTCCTTGCGTTCGCCCGAGGATTTGTCGCGCCAGGTCTCGGACGTGGCGAGCGACAGGTTGGCGATGCGGTCGCCGTTCGGAGTGGTGCGGATTTCCGGATCGCGGCCCAGATTGCCGACCAGGATGACCTTGTTGACGCTTCCCGCCATGTCGCTCGTTCTTTCGCTTGGGATTCAGACCCGAGGGTCCCGCTGATGAAAAGTCTTAACAGATGTTCCGGTAATGTTCCAGCCCCGGACGCTCAGCCCTGGGGCGCGACGGGGAAGGTCGGCGGCTCGGCCTCACGGACGACCCCCAACTCGTCGATGTCACGCTGGATCGCGCCCGGCACAGCCAGACGACCATCGCCCGTCCGGGCCAGGGCGAAGAACCGCCCACCGTCCAGCGAGCGGCTGAAGGCGACACCGCGGGCGTCCACGAAAATGAACTGACCCTGGAAGGCACCAGTCACCTCACGCGTCGAACCACCCATCCGAAGGAAACGGACACGCATCTCCTCGAGGCGCGCGGCGCAGAACTCGATCTGCGGCTGTTCGCGAGCGACGACGTTGAACTGGATCTCTCCGTTCGGGCGGGTCACCGCATAGCAGACGCCAGGATCGCGCGGGGCCTTGACCTGTTCGGCGCAGGCACCGAGGGCGAAAAGCGTGCCGCAAGCGACAAGGACGCGCATCAGCCAAGCCCCGGGAACTGGCAGCTGCGATCCTGTTCGGCCAGGACACGGAAACGCGTGTTGTCGCTGGACTGCTCCACGCGACGGGGCACGAGGCGCAGGGTCAGATTGCCGTGGCGGCCATACTGGGCCTCTCCGGGTCCGACGCAGGTCCCGGCATAGAGCGCCTGGACGCATTCATTCAGGGTCGCGGCGCCGGACAGCTGACGCCACTCCGAGCCGGTATAGCGCAGGCATGGCGCGCCAGAGACGCGTTGGGGCCTGGTCTCGGCGAACGAGGGGTTGGTGCCGTTCACCGGCGTGGCGGGCTCAGGATTGTCGGAGGCTTCCTGCTCGACCGGCGCGGTCGGAGGGGGGGCGAAGGATGCGGTCGCGGCTGCGGCCAGATTGCCGCTGGAGTCCAGACCGACATCCAGTCCGTCCGTGGCCAGGCCATTGCGCTCGGCGCAGTCCGCCAGCGTGGCCATGCCGACGAACTGACCGTCGACGAAGCAGCGCAGCTCCCGCGTCGGCTGCAACTCCGGGGCGTCGGCCACATCCACCGACAGGGCACCGGGCTCAGCCGGCTCGGCCTCGGCGGATTTCTTCTCTTCGCCGCCCCCCATGAACAACAGCGCCAGCACCACGGCGGCGAGGATCGCCAGGCCCGCGCCGACCGCCAGGATCACGCGGTTGTCGTTGGGAAGTTGCATGGAGCGGCTCTGGTGGGGGACTGGCCTCAATAACCCCGCCCGGGGCGGCTGCGTCAACCGGCAAGGCGGCCTTAACCGGGCACAATCGGCCGGGCACCCGGCAAATCCTGCCGCTCGAGGGCTCACCCGGCAGATATTGCCGGGCGAAAGTCGTGGTTAAGGCAAGGTACCGCCTATTTTTCAATGGCTTGGGTTGAGCGCTCATCTCGGCGGCTGTGGCCCCGACCTTGCTGATCAACCCACCGGGCAAAATGCCCCCGACGGTCAAAACGACGGTCGGACACCTTGAAACAAGGATACTCGTCATGGCGCTGAACAGCGTTAACACGAACAACGGCGCGATGGTCGCGCTGCAGAATCTTCAAGCCACCAACAAGGAACTGGAGAGCGTCCAGAGCCGCATCAACACCGGCAAGAAGATCAACACCGCCAAGGACAACGGCTCCATCTGGGCTATCGCCCAGGGCCAGCGCTCGGAAATCTCGGCGCTGGTCTCCGTCAAGGACAGCCTGGACCGCGGCGCCTCCGCCGTGGACGTCAGCCTGGCCGCCGGTGAGTCGGTCTCCGACCTGCTGGTTCAGCTGAAAGAAAAGGCGCTCGCCGCCACCGACAAGTCTCTGTCGACCGCCTCCCGTTCGGCGCTCAATGAAGACTTCAAGGCCCTCCGTGACCAGATCACGTCGGTCGTGAACAACGCCTCGTTCAACGGCCTCAACCTGCTGGACAACTCGCTGGGCACCGCCGGCTATCGCGCCCTGGCTAACTCGGCTGGCGGCACTATGCGGGTGGCGGGTGAAAACCTGTCGCTGGGCGGGGGCAACGTGACCGTCGCGGCCACCACCACGATCGGTACCTCGACGCTCGCCACCACGGCGCTGGGTCTGGTGAACGCCTCGATCGCCAATGTGTCGGGCTCCCTGGCTCGCCTGGGCACCGGTGCCAAGTCGCTCGAAACGCACCGCACCTTCGTGGGCAAGCTGTCGGACGCCCTGGAATCGGGCGTCGGCAATCTGGTCGACGCGGATCTGGCCAAGGAAAGCGCGCGACTGCAGTCGCTGCAAACCAAGCAACAGCTGGGTGTGCAGGCTCTGTCGATCGCCAACTCCTCGACCTCGATCCTGCTCGGCCTGTTCCGGTAATCGAAATGGAAGGGCGGGGCTTCGGTCCCGCCCGACCGTTCGCAGGAGACGCCCGGTTTGCGCCGGCGTGAAAGCACATGGAGACCAGTGCACCCGTTCTGAGCGTCACCGCCCCCCTCGCCGCCCCCGCCCCGACCATGGCAGGTGGCGACTTCCAGGAAAGCCGCGCCCGCCAAGAGGCCGAACAGGCCGCCCGCTACCGGCTGATCATCGAAGAGGGCCCGACCCTCGGGACCTATGTCTACAAGACCCTGGACAGCACGACCGGCGAGGTCGTCCGACAGTTCCCCCGCGAGGAGGTTCTGAAGATATCCGAAAGCGGCACGTACGCAGCAGGGGCCTTGATCAACACCAGCGCCTGATCCGGCGTTCGGTTCTGAAGCTTTCACCCGCGCGGGCCCGGCCTGGCGCGGCAATGCCGCGTTAACCATACGCTCATGGTTAACGCCTAGCCTTGTCGGGAACATCCGGGGCTAGAAGACCTATGAGCAACAGCGTCCACAGCAATGCCGCCGCCGCCGTCGCGCTCCAGAACCTGGCGCGGACCAATGAGAACCTGGGCGGCGTCCAGAACCGGATCTCGACCGGTCTGAAGGTGCAGGGGGCCAAGGACAACGCCGCCATCTGGGCGATCGCCCAGCAGCAGCGCGCCGATACAAGCGCCCTTTCGGCGGTGAAGCAGAGCCTGGACCGTGCCACCTCGATCTCCGATGTGGCCCTGGCAGCCGGCGAGTCGGTCTCGGACCTGCTGAACCAGCTGAAGGAAAAGGTGGTCGCGGCCAAGGACACGTCGCTCAAGACCCAGTCGCGCCAGCTGCTGGACGCCGACTTCAAGGCCCTGCTGCGCGCCATTTCGTCGGCGGTCGAGAATGCCACCTTTGACGGCGGCAACATCCTCGACGGTTCGCTGACCAACGGCCTGCGTTTCCTGGCCAACGCCGACGCCACGTCCTTCATCACCCTGTCGGCGAAGAACCTGTCGCTGAGCGGCGCGATCATCTCGCTGGGCCTGGCTGACAGCTTGCTGACGACGACGGGCGCGACCACGGCCCTGAACAAGCTCGACAACTCCATCACCGCCCTGAACAGGGCGCTGGGCGACATCGGTGCCCAGGCCAAGCAGATCCAAGCGCACAATACGTTTGTGTCCAAACTGACCGACACGCTGGAAAGCGGGATCGGCAATCTGGTCGATGCGGATCTGGCCAAGGAAAGCGCCCGCCTTCAGGCCTTGCAGGTGCAGCAGCAGCTTGGCGCACAGGCGCTGTCTATCGCCAACCAGGCGCCGCAGATCATCCTGTCGCTGTTCCGGAACTGACGATCAGCGCCGGGGAGCGTTCGGGTTTCCGATCAGTACGGGAGACGGGCGACGGCGCGCCGAAAACGCGCGTTCCGGTTGGGGCTTGGGTGCCAGGCCATACAGGGCAAGCAGGGACTGCAGAAACGACTTCGGGAACATCGTGATGGGCCTCCTGTCTGAAGCCATGACAACACGATTCGCTGACGATCGTTCCCGATGCGGACGTTAAGGGGGCGTTGAGCCCGATCGGCGATGCTGGCGGCTGGAGGATTCCGTGACCGTCAACAGCGGCTATCTGCTTGGACTTTTTGGGGGAAGTTTCGACCCCGCGTCCTCGGCTGCGCTGACGACGGCAGTGACGCGCAAGCGTCAACCCACCGCACCCTGGGCCACCTCCGCGCAAGCCACAGCACCCGCACCTGATGCCCTGGTCAGGGCCGCCCTGGGCGGCCGCAAGTTCGTCAATGAAGGCACGGTCCCGGTCGATGTGCGCGGTGCGTCGGCCGACTACGGCAAGCTGTTCGCCCTCTATCGCGGTCTGGAGACGCTGTCGGCGCTGACCAACCGCGCTTCTGTGAAGGGGCTGGGCAACAGCGATCTCGGATTGATCCAGCGCCGTTTCGCCTCCGGTCTGGCGGAAATCTCAAGCTACGTTGGAAAGGCCGAGTTCGAGGGGATGCGCCTGGTCCAGGGCACGGCCTCAGCCCTGTCCAAGACGTCTGCCGCGGTGCCGCGCGACAGCGCCAACTCGGTAACAGGCCCCTTGCACGAGGGATCGCTGGACACGCCGGTGGCTGCCTTTGCGGGTGACACCCGCTTCTCCATCACCGTGAAGGTTCGGCAGGGCCTAGGCACGACGACCACCACGGTGCCGATCGATCTGGCCGATATGGGGTCGACGCCGCGCACGATGGACGCCGTCCTGTCCCACATAAACGGAAAGCTGGAAGCCGGCGGGTTCCAGACCCGTATCGGCCGAGAGCAGATCAAGTCCGAGGCCCGCACCGTCCAGGTCAACGGCAAGCCCGTCACCCTGCCTGCCGGACCGGACAAATGGGCGCTCGCCATCCGGGGGACGTCGACCGAGACCATCGGATTCGCCGCCGCCGAGCGGTCAGACGCGGTCTATGTCGTCCAGGGATTCGGCACGGCGGGTGCCAACCAGTTGCTGAAGTTCCAGTCGGACGGCGGTACGGCCGCCCAGCCGACGGGCGGCAACGTCGGCGAGACCCAGTGGGTCGACGGTCGATTGTCACAGGAAAAGCTGCCGGACGGTATCAGCGCTGTGCGAGCCAGCGCCGTTGGACCCGACGGGTCCCTGTGGCTGGTCGCCGACGTGACGACCGGCGGTTCCAACCAGCCGATCAAGGGCGTCCAGGACGTCGCCCTGATGAAGTACGACAGTGCCGGACGGCTGGTCGCGACCCGCACCCTGGGCGCTGCGTCAACGGCCAGCGGCTATGCCATCGCGGTGGACGCCAATGGCCAGGTCGCCGTGGCAGGTTCGGTCACAGGCGCACTGAACACCGGGGCGAGGGACGCCGGCCGGGCCGGCGAAGTCGCGACCGTCGCCGACAGTTTCGTCACCGTGTTCAACGCCGACGGCGAGGAACAGTGGACCCAGCGGCGTGGGGCCCGCGCTGAAGACCAGGCGACCAGCGTCGCCTTTGGCCCGGACGGCGTCGTCTATATCGGAGGGCGGGCGAAATCGGCGGTCACCGGAGCGACCGCCGTCGGCGGCTGGGACGGCTATGTCCAGGCCTTCAAGGCCGGAGAGCCCTATCCAACGGCCGGCATCGTCGCCTCCTCCGTCGGCCAGACCCAGTTCGGGACGTCCGCCGACGACGGTGTCGATGCCGTCACGGTGGACGGGTCGAACCTCTACACAGCCGGCGTCGAGAACGGGCGGGCTGTGGTGCGACGCTTCACGCTCGATGCGGCCGGGGTGCCGACCCTGGCGGCGACCCGCGATCTGGGGGCGATCTCCGGCGCGATCGAGGGCGTCTCGGTTTCCGGCGGACGGGTCATCCTGACGGGCACCAGCCGCGACAGCGGATTGTCGGCGGGGACGGTCACCCGGGCAAACTCGGGCGGATCGGATGTCTTCACGGCCGCCTTGACCGCCGATCTGTCGGCCGATCCTTCGGATCGCCTGACCTGGTACGGCGCGGCGGGCGAGGACACCGCCGCCGACGTCAAGGTGCACGACGGCAAGGTCTGGATCACCGGCGTCGCGGATCGACCGGCAGGGGCCAAGCCCGAAGATCCCACGCGCGGCTTCCTCGCGCGCCTCAATCCATTGACCGGGGCTGTTGAATACGAACGTAGCTGGTCGGGTGAAAACAATCAGGCCAAGCCTCTGACCCTGGCGGTCGCGGCGAACGGTGCCTCGGTGCTCGACCGACTGGGTCTGCCCCAGGGGGAGATCGACCAGTCGGACTCCAAGCGTCTGATCGACGCCACGTCCCTGCGCGTCGGTGATCGGTTCTACGTGTCCCCGGCAGACGGTGGACGGTCTCAGGCCGTGACCATCGAGGCCAAGGACACCCTGGCCACCCTGGCCCGCAAGATCAGCATCGCCTCGAACGGCAAGCTGAAGGTCACCGTGGCCTCGGACGGCGGAACCGTCACCGGCAAGGACGGCAAGACCACAACCACCACCGGAGGCTTCCAGCGTCTGTCGATCACGGCCAAGGATGGCGTGACGGGCGCGGTCCTGACGTCTGGCGAAACGGGTCGCGATGCGCTTCTGGGCCTGGGCCTGTCACCGGGCTTTATCGGACAGGCGTCCGGCGATGACGTGACGCGCACCTTCGGGCTGAACCTGCCCACCGGCCTGACGCTGAACGACGCTGCCGCCGTCAAGAACGCCGGGGAGAAGATCCAGGCGGCGATGAAGGCGATCCGCGACGCCTATCGCGCCCTCGCCCCGGAGAACCAGACCAGCGCCGCCAATGGCCCGGTCCCCAGCTATCTGACCAACCAGATTTCCAACTACCAGGCGGCGCTCAGGCGTCTGACGGGCTGAGGCTCAAGGCGTTCGCCCCCGCTCCTGCGCTGCTCTTTCTGCTTGCAGCGTTTCAACGGCCAGCCTCCGCGCGGCGTCGCAGGCCACGATCTGGGCCCCGCGTGTGACATAGCCGATCTCCAGATCCGACAGCGTCGCGCCATCCGGCAGTCGGTGAAGATCACAGGGCCGGGCGGCGGTCTCGGGCAGGGTCAGGCGTGGCGGGGCAACCCCCGAGATCGGGCGCGATGCGGCACAACTCGTCATCGTGAGCGCGCAGACGATCGAGACGGTCAGGCGAAAGCGGCAGGTCTGCGTCATGGGCGGTTCTGGCCTCCAGAAGGATCGGGGTAGTGGCGGCCTCGGTCCGCCGGATGATGGTATGGGCGGTGTCCAGCCGGGCGATCTGACCCGACTGGCCCTCGGCTTCGGCCGCACGAGCAACAGCCTCGGCATGCGCCAGATCGGCAGCGGCCTCGGCCCGGTCAGCGCGCCGTCGCGCCAGATCGAAAGGGTCCCACCGGAAGCCGAGGCCTCCCAGCAGCAGGGCGACAGTCGCCACACACACCAGGATCAGGGTGAGCCAGCCGAGGGGTGTCAGACTGCGAGCGAGCGAGCCGACGTTCATGGGAACACCCGCCGATCGAGCTCGAAGTGGGGGCCATCCCTCAAGGTCGGCCAGTCGCCGCCCCAGACGATGGCGACGCCCCGCTCATGCGCCGCCGCCTTCACGGCGAGGGCGATCCGGGGATAGAGCGGCCAGTCCCAGCGGACCTTGCCATCCACCAACGCAGCGACATCGACGGCATGGCCGGTCAGGTGCCGGGACTTGAGCGTCCGGCTGGCTCCGGCCCGGACCAGCGCCGCCTGTCGATCCGGGGACCTGAGGCCCTCGGTGATCATGAAGTCGACGGGAGAGCGGCGGATGGCCTCCTCCATCACCCCGACGAGCGCGGGATGAACGCCGGTCATCCGCTGGCGTGAGCGGGGCGAGAAGCGAAAGCTCATCGCGTCCCTCCCTCGGCCAGTCGCAGGCGCAGATGGGCGAGCAACGCCACCAGCTGCTGAGCCGTGGGGGCGACGAGGTAGAGCACCAGCGTCAGGGCCAGGAGCCCCATCAACCCGGCCGCCACGCGCGGCAGCTGGGCCGGCTCGGTGCGCTCGACCGCCGAGCCCAGAAGCCGCCACAGGGCGAAACTGGCGAGGAAGACATAGAGGCGCCGCCACAACCAGCGGGCCTCGGCGAGCGGGGGAACAGGGTTCCGGTCAGTCATCGATTTTCTCCGAATCGAAATCGGGACGGGTGAAGCGCCAGTCAGCGCCGACATGGGCGAAGGCTTCTCGTCGGGTCAGCCGCTGTGGCTGGTCCCAGACCTCGAGCTCGAGCAGGCGGTCGTCGGGATCGATCTCGCGCCTGCGCCGACCAAGGGCGATCATCCCTGCACCAGGATCAGGACGGCCCCGGCCGCGCCCGCGCCACCCGCGCCGCCGGACGAGACCCCGGCCCCGCCGCCGCCGCC
>VYKW01000006.1_pt1 | contig 153826 bp, 119 predicted proteins | sample 5114451 | NCBI WGS metagenome assembly VYKW01 (sample SAMN12291784, study PRJNA351875) | freshwater metagenome | isolation source: freshwater lake | place: USA: Michigan, Gull Lake | collected 2013-08-08
CCCTTCCCCGCGCGCCAGCATCGCGAGGCCAGCGCGGCGGTCGCGCGCCGCCACGGCCTCGACCCGGAACGCACCCTGTTCGTTCAGCAGTCGGAGCAAGCGATCGCCGCCGGCGCCTTCCACAATGACGTCGTTGCCGTCGCCAACGCCAATGTCCTGTTCGCGCACGAGCTGGCCTTTGCCGACAACGACGCCTTCTACGCCGACCTGCGCCGCCTGATGCCGTCGGTCGAGATCGTCGAGGTACCCGCAGCCGAGGTCAGCCTCGCCGATGCCATCAGCTCCTATCTGTTCAACGCCCAGCTGGTGACCCTGCCCGGCGGCGAGACCGGCCTTGTCCTCCCGACCGAGGCACGCGACACGCCGTCCGTCTGGGGTTGGCTCCAGTCCCATGTCGCGGGCAATGGGCCGATCCGCCATCTCGAAGTGGTCGATGTGCGCCAATCGATGGCCAATGGCGGCGGCCCCGCCTGTCTGCGGCTGCGCGTCGTCGCCGACCCGGCGACCGTCGACCCCCGCTTCCTCGTCGATCCGGCAAAGCTCGACCGCATCGCCGCAGTGATCGAAGTGCATTGGCCCGAAACGATCGCCCAGGACGAGATCGGCGACCCGGCGCTGATCGCCCGCATTGCGACTGCGCGGACCGCGCTGCTCGACGCGCTTGGTATCGATCCGGACTCAGTGTCGGGTTAATTGACAGGTAACCATAGCCGTTAATGCGAAACCCGCCAATTCCGTATTTGGCCCGGGTCTTGCGTAACGATTGCCATGCTGTCACGCATCAAACGCCTCTTCACGATCAAGACGAGATTCGAGGCGTTTGCCGTGATCTACGGCCTTGGGGTCGGGGCGGTCGATCGCGGCATTCACTATCTGGAGCAATATCCCGGCTTTGGCGGATGGCTGCTGTTCGCGGTCTGCCCCATCGCGGTGTTTATGGCGGGCGCGCGGATCCTGGATTCGCTCGATGCCGGGATCGAATAGGCGATTTTCAGGACCGGTCTGTCGGGGGGCGGACCGGATGGGGAGATGAGAGTGCGGTTGTTTCGGGGCATGTTCACGGCGCTCGCCGCCCAAGCACTGCTGATCGTCGCGGTCGGCGGCGGCCTGCTGCTGTGGAACGTCTACACCACCAGCGAGCGCGCGCTGCGCAGCCGCGATGCCGCACAGCTCGACGCCTTTGCCGCGCTGGCCGCTGAGGCCGCTTCCGCCGGCAAGCCCTATGACCGCATCGTCGCCGAACTCGACCGCCGCGACCCGCATGTGCTTGGCGGTCGCGTGGCAATCGTCGGAGTGGACGACCGACTGCTGGGCGGTCCCGCTGCCGGACCTGCCTTGCTCGATCGCCCAATCGTTCTCGGCGGTCGCACGGTCGCCAGCGCCCGCATCGTCCGTCCGCCGCAGCTCGCTGACCGCGACCGCACGCTGCTGCGCGACCATTATATCGGCATTGGCGCGATCCTGGCGGGTCTCCTCGCCTTGCTGCTCGGCGCCGCTTACTGGCTGGCCGGGCGCTGGTCCAAGCCGCAACGCGAATTGCTGCGCCTCAGCCATGAGGTGGCCGATGGCGACGGCGACATCCATTTCGACGAGCGCGGCCCGCGTGAGATCGTCGGCACGATGCGCAACCTGCGCCGCATCGCCAACCGCTTCGAGCGGATCGAAACCGCGCGCCGCACCTGGCTGGTGATGATCGCCGAAGAGCTGCGCGAGCCAATCGCCTCGCTCGGCGGCCATCTGTCGGAGCTTCAGGAAGCGCTGACTGCAGAGCCGGAGTTCAAGGCAGCGATCGAAGCCGACCAAAACCGCCTCGCCCGCATGGCCGAGGATCTCCACGCCGTCGCGCTCGCCGATCTTGGCCGCCTCCCGCTGCGCTTTGCTGATGTCGATCCGCGCGCGCTGATCCACAATGCGATCTGGAGCCATGGCAAACGCGCCGAAGCCGCCGGCGTGCGGCTCGAAACCAGCAACCTGCCGCCCTATACCATCCTGGTGAAGTGGGATGCCGAGCGCATCGAACAGCTGTTCGGCGCGCTGATCGAAAACAGCATGCGCTACGTCCCGCGCGGCGGCCGCATCGTCCTCGGCCTTGAAAGCCAGCGCGACGCCTGGCGCCTGATCGTCGACGACAGTGCGCCGGGCATCGATGTCCAGCTCGCCCAGCAATTGTTCGAGCCCTTCTACCGCGCCAATGCCAAGGACACGCCCGGCGGATCAGGCCTCAGCCTCGCCACCGCCCGCGCCATCGTCGAAGGGCATCACGGCCGGATCGAGGCGAGCAACTCCCCGATCGGCGGCTTGCGTATTACCGTGGTCCTGCCCGCAAGCCCGCCGATGGCATAGCGATCACCCTCTTCTCAGCCCCTCCCGCCTTCGCGGGATGGGTTGGGGAGGGTCTTCTTCTGCATTCTCTTGAAGAGCGCGCTTACCGATACCGGTAGAGCCGAACCTTCTGCACATGAAACCCGTCGGGCGGCAGGCGGACATGCCGCCCCTGATGCGTTTGATCCCCGTTGAGCCGCCGCGTCACGACCCATTTGCCGTCAACGAACCGCCCCTCTTCGACCGTTTCAAGCCCGGCGCGGTCGGTACCGGAGGACGGCGCAACGGTGAAGGTCACCCCGCTGCCCGCCACCAGATAGTGCTCACCGCCCAGCCAGATCAGCAGCGCGCCGTGATGCGCCGGGGTCTGCCGATCGCGCGGCGTCCACGGGTCGACGAAGCTGGCGGTGAAACGATAGTCGCCGAACGCATGGGTCTGTGGCGTCTCGTCCGCCGCCCCCTCGAACGGCACCGGCGCGGAGAATCCGGTCACCCGCCCCTGCATCTGGGCATCGAGCAGCACAGGAGACATGCTGTCGAGCATCGCATAGAGCCCGCCCAGCCGCGCCGCGCCCTTGTCGTCGATGCTCTCGATCGCGAACGGGCTGAACCCGAAGCCGCGATGCAGCCCGAACACGCGCAGCGCATTGGCCACCATATGCGGCTCCCCGGCATTATGCGCCTCGGGCACGAACAGCGGATGGCCGGGCCGGTCATAGCCAGCCACGATCTGTGCGAAGTTCGGGAAATAAATGTCGGGTGCCAGCAGGTCGATCGACGGCGCGCCCTTGCGCCATTCATCGAACAGATGCGCCAGCGGGCCGCCGCTGGGATAAGCCCCCGGCTTCACGCCCGGCCGTCCCTGGGCGCCATTGACGAACAAGGGCAACGGATAGGCGCGCTTGCCCGCCGCGGCGACCACCTCGGTATAGCGGGCATAGCTCCACGCGGTGAAGCGTTCCTCGGCCTCCGTGCCATAGGCCTGCGTCCAGCTCTTGCGCGATCCGGGCAGCAGCGCTGCCGGAACCGGCGCGGCAAAGGCGGCATCGGCCACCGCGCCATGTTCGCGCGCATCGGGCAGGAAGCCGATCTCATTCTCGACCTGCACCATGATCACCGTGTGCCGGTCGCCATCGATCGCCTTCAGATGCGCCATCAGCGCCGCAAAGGCCCGCGCATCGGCGTCGCGCGTCGCGGGGGCAAAGGCCGACAATATCTCCTGCGGCTCCCCCTTGGCCGACAGCGCGCGGGGAAAGCGCTTCGCGTCGCGCTTCACCCATGCGGGGACATAGGTCGACATCGAATTTTTCCACGCCCCGAACCACAGCAGCACCAGCCGCATGTCATTGGCGCGCGCGTCAGCCACCAGCCAGTCGACGCTTGAAAAATCGAACTTGCCCTCGACCGGTTCGACCAGTTCCCAGCTGACCGGCGCAAGGACGGTGTTGAGCTTCATCGCCTTGAGCTTCGCCCAGTGCGGGGCGAGATAGGCGCGATGCGATGCCGAGCTGTTGCCCAGCTCGCCGCCCAGCAACAGCCAGGGCCGGCCATCAACAATCAGCTGGGTCGCCTCTCCACGCTGTTGGAGCTTGGGAAGCTGCGCTGCCGCCGGAACGGCAAAGAGCATCAGGGCGGACAGCAGGATCGCGCGGAACATGACACGATGGTACCGCTACCACCGCGCTGGTCAATCACTCGAATTCGAGGATCGCCGCATCCACCGCCAGGCTATCGCCCGCGGCAAAGTTGATCGCCTTGACCACCCCCGCCTTCTCGGCGCGCAGGATGTTCTCCATCTTCATCGCCTCGACCACCGCCAGCGGCTGCCCGGCCTCGACCTTTTCGCCCTCGGCAACCTCGATCCGCGTGAGCAGTCCCGGCATGGGCGCGAGCAGGAAGCGGCTCATGTCGGGCGGAATCTTCTCGATCATGTGCCGCGCCAGCTCCGCCACGCGTGGGCGGAACACATCGACCTTGTGCGTCGCGCCGCGCGTCGTCAGCTTCCATCCCGTGCGCGTGCGCGCGACCTGTACTCCCAGCGTCTCGTCGCCCGCATGCGCAACGGCGATCCGCTCGCCGGGGGTCCATTCAATCTCACCCTCGACCAGCTCGCCATCGACGATCGTGTCCGCGCCCAGCGTCACCTCATGCTCGATATCGCCGATCCGCACGACCCAGTCGCACGGTGCCTCGCCCGGAGCGCCCAGCTGACCGCTGATCTGCGCCGCCCGATCGCTCTCGCGCCAGCTCAGTGCAGCGGCGATCCCCGCCAGCGCGCGGCGCAGCTCCGCCCCGGCGGGCGCGCCTTCGAACCCCTCGGGATATTCCTCGGCGATAAAGCCGGTGGTCAGCGCGCCCGAGCGGAAGCGCGGATGCTGCATCAGTGCCGACAGGAAATCGATATTGTTGCCCAGCCCGTCCAGCTGGAACCGGTCGAGCGCCGCGACCTGCAGATCGGCCGCCTCGTCGCGTGTGTTGCCCCAGGTGATCAGCTTGGCGATCATCGGGTCATAGAACATGCTGACCTCGCCCCCCTCGGCAACGCCATCATCGACGCGGACATAGCCGTCGCCGCCGATAGCGCCATAGGGCGTCTCCTGCGCCGCCGGGGGCGCATAGCGCACCAGTCGCCCGGTGCTCGGCAGAAACCCGCGATACGGATCCTCGGCATAGACGCGGTTCTCGATCGCCCAGCCGGTCAGCGTGACGTCGTCCTGGGTGAAGGCCAGCGTCTCGCCTGCCGCGACGCGGATCATCTGCTCGACAAGGTCCAGCCCCGTCACCGCCTCGGTCACCGGATGCTCGACCTGAAGCCGGGTATTCATTTCGAGGAAGTAGAAGCCGTCGCCGGTCTTGTCGGCACCCGACACGATCAGTTCGACCGTCCCCGCCGAATAATATCCAACCGCCCGCGCCAGCGCGACCGCCTGCTCGCCCATCTTGCGCCGCATCTCGGGCGTGACGAAGGGCGATGGCGCTTCCTCGACCACCTTCTGGTGCCGCCGCTGGATCGAACATTCGCGCTCGCCCAGATAGAGGATGTTGCCATGCTGGTCGCCGATCAGCTGGATTTCGATATGGCGGGGCTGTTCGATGAACTTCTCGATGAACACGCGATCATCGCCGAACGACGCCAGCCCTTCGCGCTTGGTCGCCTCAAAGCCCTCGCGAACGTCCTGTTCGCTCCACGCCAGCCGCATCCCCTTGCCACCGCCGCCGGCCGACGCCTTCATCATCACCGGATAGCCGATGTCCGACGCGATCTTCACCGCCTCGTCGGTATCGGCAATCTCGCCCAGATAGCCGGGGACGACATTGACCCCCGCCGCCTTGGCCAGCTTCTTGGACTCGATCTTGTCGCCCATCGCCGCAATCGCATTGGCCGGCGGCCCGACAAAGGCGATCCCCGCCTCCGCGCACGCCTTGGCAAAGCTCTCACGCTCCGACAGGAAGCCGTATCCCGGATGGATGGCATCCGCGCCCGTCGCCTTGGCCGCCGCCAGGATGAGGTCGGCCTTGAGATAGCTCTCCGCCGCGGGTGCCGGCCCCAGCCGCACCGCCTCATCCGCCATCAACACATGCGGCGCACGCGCATCGGCGTCGGAATAGACCGCGACCGTGGCAATCCCCATCCGCTTGGCGGTGCGGAACACGCGGCATGCGATTTCGCCACGGTTGGCGACAAGGATTTTCTTGAACATCAGAACTTACTTTCTCGATTTTGCCATTCGCCGAGAACCAAGCTTCCAGCGTGTCAGCAGCGACAACGGTAACATCCAGAGCACGAGCGCCAGGATCGAAACCCAGCCATATCCCGGCGTGAAGATTGCCCCGCTTATGACTAGAACGAAGTAGACCATCGCACCGACGCCGAGCCACAAAGTGGCACCAATGGCACCCAGCACGACCCTAATCCATCTGGGGAGAGCCTGAGGGCTTGAGCCAAAGTCAGAAGATTTTTGATCGCCGACTTTGACATTTGCCGGAGCGTCGTAGCGGTAGATCACTCCGCCGTCTCCAGTTCCGCCGTCACCTCGCCTGCCCCTTATACACCGCCTTCGCGATTTCTTTTGTCGAACGTGCGAGTTCGCCGAAGCTTGCCGGAGAGTGCAACAATCCTCTCGCAACACCAAAAAGTAGGAAAGCGATACCGAGCAAGACACCAATATAGGTCGGCCCAATAACTACGATGCCCCACTCGGGTGCGATCGGGTTAATCCCAAACAGAAACCCGACAAGTGCTATCGGTGCCAATCCAATCAAAAAGCACACGAAGCCCGCGAAATAGGGCCGCATCTTCCCCAGCAGCTTCCAGACCATGGCTTGGATGCCGAAGAAAATCGCAGCGGGCACCACGATGAAGAGCATTACAAAGTCCACTTACTCCGCCGCCTCCAGCTCCGCCTTCACCTCGCCCTGCATCGCCCGCATCCCCAGCCGCGCGAACAGCGCCGCGTCCTTGTCGTCGCCGGCATTGCCGGTGGTCAGCAGCTTGTCCCCGGTGAAGATCGAATTCGCCCCCGCCATGAAGCACAAAGCCTGGGTCTCATCGCTCATGCTTTCGCGCCCGGCGGACAGGCGCACCATCGACTCCGGCATCGTGATCCGCGCCACCGCGACCGTGCGCACGAACTCGATCTGGTCGATCTTCGCCAGCGGCGTGTCGGCCAGCATGTCGCCCAGCACCGTGCCCTTGACCGGCACCAGCGCGTTCACCGGCACGCTCTCGGGATGCTTGGGCAGCGTCGCCAGCGCGTGGATAAATCCGACGCGGTCGCCGCGCGTCTCGCCCATCCCGACGATCCCGCCACAGCAGACGTTGATCCCTGCCTCACGCACATGGTCCAGCGTTTCCAGCCGGTCCTCGAACGTCCGTGTTGTGATCACCTCGCCATAGCGCTCGGGTGAGGTGTCGATGTTGTGGTTGTAATAATCCAGCCCCGCCTCGGCGAGCTGCGCCGCCTGCCCCTCGGTCAGCATGCCGAGTGTCATACAGGTTTCCATGCCCATCTGGCGCACGCCCTTCACCATCTCGACAATGGCGGGCATGTCGCGGTCCTTGGGGTTGCGCCACGCCGCGCCCATGCAGAAGCGCGACGAGCCATTATCCTTCGCCTGCGCCGCCGCCTGCAGCACCGCGCGGACATCCATCAGCTTGGTCGCCTTCAGGCCCGTCTCGGCATGGGTCGACTGGTTGCAGTACCCGCAATCCTCCGGACACCCGCCGGTCTTGATGCTGAGCAGCGTGGACAGCTGCACCTCATCCGCCGCAAACTGCGCGCGGTGAACGGTCGCGGCCTGATAGACCAGCTCCATGAACGGCAGGTCGAACAGCGCGGCGATCTCGTCGCGGGTCCAGTCGGTACGGGTGGTCATCACAATTAGAACTTCCGTTTAGAAAGATCGAACACGGGAACCTCAGTCTTGCGACACGTCATTTCCCAAACGAATTCATGGAATCGACCGCCTTTCCACTCCCCGCGCAGCGAATAGGTTGCCTCGCCCGCCATCCGATCCACTTCGAATTTGCAAGTCCACAACGGGTTGCTGTCCGATGGATCCTCGCTACTCGCGGTTACGAGACCAGGCGATATCGAGACGAAGCGCAGCCCTTTTGTAGAGCCACATACCTCCTCGAACTCTTGGCGCGGTTCCAATGCGCGGCGGACGGACTCAGTAGCTGCGTCAAACACAAAAACCTGCTGCGGAATGTCGTCGCTTTTACCGCGCCCGCTATCGCTCGTAGCAGTCGACGTTCCGACGCAAGCAATTGCAACTGGGCCTTCCCTATCCGGCATGGACCCGGTTGCAAGAGAAGCCGTGAGAATCAACGCAAGTTTCACTCCGCAGCCTCCTCACGCGGCGGCATATTGTGGCCGAGCAGGGTCAGAACTTCCTCCGCCGCATTCACCAGATTGGTCCCCGGGCCAAAGATCGCCTGAACCCCCGCGTCGCGCAGGATCTGATAGTCCTGCGCCGGGATCACCCCGCCCGCGATCACCTTGATGTCGCTCCGCCCCGCATCGCGCAGATGCCCGATCAGCTGTGGGATCAGCGTCTTGTGCCCGGCCGCCAGGCTGGAGACGCCGACCACATCGACATCCTCGGCCAGCGCGAGGTCAGCGGCCTCCTGCGGCGTCTGGAACAGCGGGCCGGGAACGATGCTGAAGCCGAGATCGCCGAACGCCGACGATACAAGGTTCGCGCCGCGGTCATGCCCGTCCTGCCCCATTTTCGCGACCAGCATCCGCGGCGCGCGGCCCAGCCGCCGCCCGGTCGCGACAACGCCGTCCTTCAGCCGCTCCCAGCGCGCATCATCGTCATAGGCGCCGCCATAGACACCCTTGACCGGGGTCGGGACGGTCCCGTGCCGCCCGAACACATCCTCCATTGCCAGGCTGATCTCGCCCAAAGTCGCGCGGTGCCGCGCCGCCACGACCGCCAGTTCGAGCAGATTGCCGTCGCCCCGCGCGCCGTCACGCAGCGCGTCCAGCGCCGCCCGGCACGCCGCGTCGTCGCGCTCTGCCTTGACCCGCGCAATCCGCGCCACCTGCGCCTCACGCACCGCATGGTTGTCGATGTCGAGCGTCTCGATCGGGTCTTCCTCGGCCTTGCGGTATTTGTTGACCCCGACGATCACCTGCTCGCCCCGGTCGATCCGCGCGGCGGTGGCGGCGGCGGCTTCCTCGATCATCGCCTTGGGCCAGCCGGCGGCGACCGCCTTGGCCATCCCGCCCTCGCCCTCGACCCGCTCGATGATCGCCCACGCCTTGTCGACCAGCTCCTGCGTCAGCGCCTCGACATAGTAGCTGCCGCCCAGCGGATCGACGACATTGGTCATGCCGGTCTCTTCCTGGATCACTAGCTGGGTATTGCGGGCGATGCGCGCGGAGAAATCGGTCGGGAGCGCGATGGCTTCATCCAGCGCATTGGTATGCAGCGACTGGGTGCCGCCCAGCATCGCCGCCATCGCCTCAATCGTCGTGCGGATGACGTTGTTGTACGGGTCCTGCTCGGTCAGCGAAACACCGCTGGTCTGGCAATGCGTCCGCAGCATCTTGCTGCGCTCGTCCTGCGCGCCCAGCTGGGTCATCGCGCGATGCCACAGCACCCGTGCCGCCCGCAATTTAGCGACTTCCATGAAGAAGTTCATACCGATTGCGAAGAAGAATGAGAGCCGCCCGGCAAACTTGTCGATGTCGAGGCCGCTCGCGACGCCGTATTTCACATAGTCCATGCCGTCGGCGATGGTGAAGGCCAGCTCCTGAACCTGCGTCGCCCCGGCCTCCTGCATATGATAGCCGGAGATCGAAATGCTGTTGAATTTCGGCATGTTGGCCGAGGTATATGCAAAAATATCTGAAATGATCCGCATCGACGGCTCGGGCGGGTAGATATAGGTGTTGCGGACCATGAACTCCTTCAGAATGTCGTTCTGAATGGTCCCGTCGAGCAGGCTCTTGTCGACCCCCTGCTCCTCCCCCGCGACGATGAAGAAGGCGAGGATCGGGATCACCGCGCCGTTCATCGTCATGCTGACCGACATCTGGTCGAGCGGAATCCCGTCGAACAGGATCTTCATATCCTCGACGCTGTCGATCGCCACGCCCGCCTTGCCGACATCGCCGGTGACGCGCGGGTGATCGCTGTCATATCCGCGATGCGTCGCCAGATCGAACGCGACCGACAGCCCCTTCTGCCCCGCCGCCAGATTGCGACGATAGAATGCGTTGGATTCCTCGGCGGTCGAAAAGCCCGCATATTGCCGGATCGTCCACGGCCGCCCGGCATACATCGACGCCCGCACCCCGCGCGTGAACGGCGCGAACCCCGGCAACCCCGGATCTGCAGTCACATCCTCGGCGGTATAGAGCGGCTTGACGTCAATCCCCTCCGGCGTGCGCCACGTCAGCTCGCGACCTTTCACTTCCTTGTCGGCCAGCGCCTTCCACTCGGCGGGGGTGGGCTTGTCAGTCACGCCGTCTGCTCCACTCGAATGCCCACATTTCTCAACTGCCCATATTCCGCGAGCACCGACAGCAGAGCCTCAGCATTGCCTCGGGCATCGTTCAGCGGATCGTGGTCATGCGCGGTCTGACGGCGCTTTTTCCAGCCCTGCGTATTCCCCGCATTTCCGTCGAGACCGGCGTACAGGTCACCGATCCGCCGCGCGGAGAAGCCAAAGGGATTGCGCAAACCCGCTGCGTGAAACCCATGATTGATCCACTGCCAATCGAATGCAGGGTTGTCGGACCAGAATGTCAGCCGCTCGCATGAAAGCGTATCCAGCCAGGATTTGAACGCCAAAATGGCTTCGTCGCGGCCTTGGTCGACTGCGGCCAGATGCGACTCGCGGTCCATGCCGATCGCACGATAGGCGCCGTCGTCAAACCGGTCGCAGTCCGGGCGAATGGTGCCGGAACGGAACCCGCGCCCGAGACCCGGTTCGACCAGGATCGCGCCGAAACTGATCATGTCGCCAAAGCCCGGACACGGCCCGGATGCTTCGCAATCGACGATGATGTTGCCCTTCATTTACCCTTGAACTCCGGCGCACGCTTGCCGAGGAACGCCATCACGCCTTCGCGGAAATCCTCGGTCTTGCCGGCGATGCGCTGATGCGCAGCCTCGACGCTCAGCGTCTCCGACAGCGTGTTGTTGAGCGCCGCCTTGATCTGCGCGCGGATCAGGCCCAGCGCGATCGTCGGCTTGGCCGCCAGCGTCGCGGCAATCTTCCCCGCCTCGGCCATCAGCGCGTCGTCCTCAACCACGCGCGCGACCAGCCCCGCATCCTTGGCGTCATCGGCGAACATCTTTTCGCCCAGCAGCGCCATTTCCAGCGCCTTGGCCCGCCCGGCCGACTTGGCGACCAGCCAGGTCGCGCCGCAATCGGGCACCAGCCCGATATTGCTGAAGGCGAGCAGCAGATAGGCGCTCTTCGCCATCACCACCATGTCGCCGCCCAGCGCGATGCCGACGCCCGCGCCCGCTGCCGGACCGTTGATCGCGGTGACGATCGGGATCGGCAGCTTGGACAGCGTCTCGGCCAGCGGGTTGTAGTGAAACTCCAGGCTTTCGGCCGGATCGACCGGCCCACGATCCATCCGCCCGGCCAAGTCCGCGCCGGAGCAGAATGCCCGCCCCTCGCCAGTCAGCAGCACCGCCCGCGCGCCTTCATTCACTGCACGCAGCAACGACGCGCGGATCAGGTCCAGCATCTCGAACGTCACCGCATTCAGCCGCTCGGGCCGGTTCAGCCGGATCGTCGCCACGCCATTGTCGAGGCTGTAAAGGACGCTGTCTTCGCTCATCCATCAATTCCTTCGTTGTGCTCCTGCGAAAGCAGGAGCCCAGAGCCACACACGGCGCCCTTCACCACCCTGGGCTCCCGCCTTCGCAGGAGCGCAAGACCATCAATGCGCGTCATCACGCGGGCTCTCCATAATCTCGGTCAGCACCCCGCCCATGTCGCGCGGGTGGACGAAGAAGATCAACGTCCCATGCGCCCCGATGCGCGGCTCACCCAGCACCCGCGCGCCCTTGCCCTCGAACCACGCCTTGGCTGCGTGGATGTCGGGCACCTCGTAACACAGATGATGCTGCCCGCCCGCCGGGTTCTTCGCCAGAAACCCGTGGATCGGCGAGGCCTCGCCCAGCGGCTCGATCAACTCGATCTGCGTGTTCGGGGTATCGACGAAGCACACCTTCACCCCCTGCGCCGGCAGGTCGAAGGGTTCATGGATCGTCTCCGCACCCATCACATCGCGATAGAAGGCGATCGAGTCCGCGATCGACGGCGTCGCAACGCCGATATGGTTGAGCCGGCCGAGTTTCACGTCTTCTCCCCTCCCGCTTGCGGGAGGGGCCGGGGGAGGGCCTGTCCGCACGCGGTGTAATCTGTTGTGAGGAACAGGCCCTCCCCTAACCCCTCCCGCAAGCGGGAGGGGGATTGAAGGCCGATGCCTGCCACAGCGCGCGCGTTCAGCATGACAGCCGCGACTCCTTCTGCACCGGCACGAACTTGCCATCGCGATATGCGTAGCGTTCGACGAACTTCGCCGTGCCGGTCGCCTGCACCGCGAACGACTTGCCCTTCACGATATCGGTGATCTTGCCCTCAAGCCGGATCAGCGGTTCGCCGCCAAAGGTCTTGCCCGTCGTCTCATCGACCGCGCCCTCGTTGGAACTCGACAGCCACACCCGTTCGGACTGCACCGGCCCATCGGGCTTCAACTCGGTGATCGACGCCCCGCCGCACGAATAGCCCTGCGCCGTGTCGCCGCTTTCGACATAGACCGCCGGGTTTTCAGTAAAGGTATCGACCACCCGCCATTCGGGCACCGCACCCCAGCCAGAGCCGCGCACCAGCGTCGGCCATTTGCCCGTAACCGCAAACCCGTCACCCTGCGGTTTCAAATAGGCGATCGCCAGCGCCCCCGAACAGGCGTGGCAGTCGGACTCGTTCGCCCCGGGGCTCAGCAGCACCGCAGTGTCGCCGTTCCACAACAGCTGGCCGGGCTTCACATTGATCACCCCGGCATCGTCTTCCTCCACCTGCGCCGCACTATCCTTGCCATAGGTGGTGCGGAAGGCGAGCTTTAGCTGCTCGGCCTCAGGCAAGGCGCGCACGCCGGTCAACGTCGGGGTCGCAGACGGCGTTGGGGCGGTCGCGTTGCCGCTCTCGGGCGCCTGTTGGCAGCCCGCTAGCAGCGTGATCGCGCCTGCGAGCGCAATGCTGCCATTATTGAGGCGGCAGTGTTTCATTTCGCCTGTCCACATGGAAAGGCTATACCAAGCGCCACCAACACTAGACTGGAAGCTGCCTTATGGCGGACTTCTGGGGATCGCCGAAGATAGGCAATGACCACATCAGCCATTTGCCCCACGGTGACCCCCTGCGGCAAGCAAACATAGTCAGGAACCCCCTCAAACTGCTCATAAAATTCTTCTGTGTCATAGGTAGCAGTAATGTAGCCAAAGCAGGACGACATATCCTGATAATAGCCAGCGGTTCCTCGTTGCGCCGTGCACTCCGAAAGTAACTGGTTACCGCTCTTAAACTCAGCTCTCGCATCACTGGTAGTGCATATCGCTCCTAACGCGACAGCGGCCATCACTATTGCTCGCATAGACGCCCCCTCACAGCGGGATATTATCATGCTTCTTCCACGGGTTCTCCAACTGCTTCCCCCGCAGCTTCCGTAGCCCCAGCGCGATCCGGCGCCGCGTCGAATGCGGCATGATCACCTCATCGACAAACCCCTTGCTCGCCGCGACGAACGGGTTGGCGAAGCGCGCCTCATATTCCGCAGTCTTCTCGGCGATCTCTTCCGGCGTGCGCCCGCGGAAGATGATCTCGACCGCGCCCTTCGCGCCCATCACCGCGATCTCCGCCGTAGGCCAGGCATAGTTCAAATCCCCGCGCAGATGCTTCGACGCCATCACGTCATACGCCCCGCCATAGGCTTTGCGCGTGATCACCGTGATCTTCGGCACCGTCGCCTCGGCATAGGCGAACAGCAGCTTCGCGCCGTGCTTGATGATCCCGCTATGCTCCTGCCCGACGCCCGGCAGGAAGCCCGGCACGTCCACGAACGTCACGATCGGAATCTCGAACGCATCGCAGAAGCGCACGAACCGCGCCGCCTTCTTGCTCGAATTGATGTCGAGCACACCCGCCAGCACCATCGGCTGGTTCGCGACGATCCCGACGGTCCGCCCCTCGATCCGGCCAAAACCGATGATGATGTTGCCGGCATGCGTCGGCTGCACCTCGAAGAAGTCGCCCTCGTCGACCGTCTTCCGGATCAACTCATGCATGTCGTACGGCTGGTTCGCGCTCGGCGGGATCAGCGTGTCGAGGCTGTCCTCGATGCGGTCCCACGGGTCGCTACACGGCCGCTCGGGTACAGGTTCGCGATTGCTCGCGGGAAGGAAGTCCACGAAGTCGCGCGCCGCCAGCAGCGCCTCGATATCATTCTCGAACGCCACATCGGCAACGCCCGACTTCGTGGTATGCGTCACAGCTCCGCCCAGTTCCTCCTGCGTGACGATCTCGTTGGTAACGGTCTTCACTACATCCGGGCCGGTGACGAACATGTACGATGAATCCTTCACCATGAAGATGAAGTCGGTCATCGCGGGAGAATAGACCGCGCCACCAGCGCACGGCCCCATAATGAGAGAGATTTGCGGCACCACGCCGCTTGCCAGCACGTTGCGCTGGAACACCTCGGCATAGCCGGCAAGGCTCGCGACGCCCTCCTGAATGCGCGCGCCGCCGCTGTCGTTCAGGCCGATCACGGGCGCGCCGACCTTCATCGCCATGTCCATGATCTTGCAGATCTTCTGCGCATGCCGCTCCGACAGCGATCCGCCGAACACGGTGAAGTCCTGGCTGAACACGAACACGAGCCGCCCGTTGATCGTGCCCGATCCGGTGACGACGCCGTCGCCCGGCACGATCTGATCCGGCATGCCGAAATCGACGCAGTTATGCTCGACATACATGTCGAGCTCTTCGAACGATCCCTCGTCGAGCAGCACCTCAAGACGCTCGCGCGCGGTCAGCTTGCCCTTGGCGTGCTGCGCGTCGATCCGCTTCTGGCCCCCGCCCAGCCGGGCCGCGGCGCGGCGGCGTTCGAGTTCCTCGATCGTCGAAGACATGGCGTACTCCCTTGGCCAGCCCCTGCACAGGACACGGGCGCACACGCAAATGCAATGTTGCGAAGTTGCATCTTAGGACTCTGCATATATGATCGCACCATGGAACAGCGCCGCCGCCTCTTCGCCGGAAACCGCGTCCGCGATCTGCGCAAGCGGCTCGCTCTGCCCCAGGCTGCGCTCGCCACCCGGCTCGGCGTTTCGGTCAGCTACCTCTCGCAGATCGAGAATGAGGAACGCCCGCTCACCCCGCCGGTACTGATCGCGCTCAGCCGCGAATTTCCCGATCTATGGGGTGAAGTTGGCAGCGACGACAGCACCGCCGAACTGGTCCGCGCGATCGAGGCCGCAACCGACACCAGCATCCCCACCGCAACGCTGGACGAGGCCGCAGTCCAGCGCGGGGTCGAAAAACACCCCGCCCTAACCCGCCGCATGGTCGCGCTCCACGATGCCTGGCGACGCAGCCAGGCGCAGCTGCACGTGCTCGACGACAAGGTCGAAAGCGGTGCAGGGCATAGCGGCGCATTGCCGTGGGAGGCGGTGCGCGACTGGTATCAGGCCGAGGGCAATTATATCGACCCGCTCGACCGCGCCGCCGAAGCGCTGGCCGACAGCTTCGACCACCCCCGCGCAATCGAAGACCGGCTGCGCGGCTGGCACGGCATCAAGATCGAGGAGGCGCGCGACGACGATCTGCGCCTGTCGCGCTTCGACCCAGAACACCGGCGACTGGCTATCAGCGGCGTGCTCCCGCCCGAAAGCCGCGCCTTTCTCCTCGCCCAGCGCCTCGCCAGCCTTGAATTCACCAACGAGATGCGCGCCGTCGCCGACGCCAGCGGCCTCGCCTCCCCGGCGGCACGCGAACTACTCGGACTCGGCCTCGCCAACTATGCCGCCGGGGCGCTGCTGATGCCCTACACCCGCTTTCGCGACGCCGCACGCGAGCTGCGCCACGATATCGACCGGCTGCGCCAGCGTTTCGGCACCAGCTTCGAACAGGCCTGCCACCGCCTCTCGACGCTCCAGCGTCCCGGCGCGCAGGGCATCCCCTTCTTCTTCTGTCGCGTCGACATGGCCGGGAACATCACCAAGCGCCATTCCGCCACGCGGCTGGAGTTCGCCCGCTTCGGCGGCGCCTGCCCGCTATGGGTGGTGCATGAGGCGGTGGCGATCCCCGACCGCATCCTCACCCAGCTCGCCGAAACCCCCGACGGCGCGCGCTACGTCATCATGGCCAAGGGGCTGGTAAAGCCGTCCGCCAGCTACGACCGCCCCCCGCGCCGCTATGCCGTCGCACTGGGCTGCGAAGAGCTGCACGCAGCGGAGTTCGTCTATGCCGACGGCCTGCGCCCGGGCGGCATCGCGACGCCGATCGGCACTAGCTGTCGTATCTGCCCGCGCGCCGATTGCGACCAGCGCGCCTTCCCCCCGGCAGCAAGTGAAATCCGCATAGATCCCGACGTCCGTGCGCCGGTGCCCTATAGCTTTTAGTCGTCGTGCGGCGGGAGCGGCCCGTAAGCGGGATCGGGCTCGCGCCGCCGACACCGCTTGCACGTGCGATACCCCTCACGCGTCCGACTATGCGTCCAACGATGGCCCCGAATCAGGCATGTGATAACGGTCAGTTTCCCCATGTCCGCCAGATAGCACAGAAAACGCTCGCTAAGCCAGAAAGTTAGCGGATTGTTGCGGACTCGTAATGACATCGCACGGCCAGCCGCCACACCCGCACAGCGCCCGGAAACAACAAAGCCCCGCCGGGCGATTGCCTGGCGGGGCTTTGAATGGCGCACCCGGAACGATTCGAACGTCCGACCCTCAGATTCGTAGTCTGATGCTCTATCCAGCTGAGCTACGGGTGCGCAGTGGAGGGGCGCTGATAGAAGCGGTTTTCGGGAAACGCAAGCCCGTTGCGCAGAGTTTCTTCGCGGCATACACCCGCGACGATGCGACACCTAGCCCTCCTCGCGCTTCCCATAGCGCTCTGCGCCTGCAGCACCACCGGCGATGGCTATCCCTCGCTCCTCCCCCGCCCGATCGAATCGCGCGACCCGGGCGAAGTAATACGGCCTGACCCGGTCGCCACGCCCGATCCGGCGCTCGACTCGCGCGTGGCCGCGCAGTTGGCGGCGGCCGAGAAAATCGCCACCCGCTTCCGCTCGCTCGCGATGGAAACCGAATCGCGCGTCGCGGTGGCGCGCGGCGTCGCGGTGGGCAGCGACAGCTGGCTCGCGGCGCAGACCGCGCTCGCCGACCTCAACCGCGCGCGCGGCGAGACGGTCGAGATCGTGACGGCACTCGAAGAAACCGCAGCCGCGCGGCTTCAGGCCGGCACCCCCGCTTATCCCGCACTCGACGCGGCGATCGCCAGCCTGTCCCGGGCTGCAGCGGAACAGGGTGAAAAGGTCCAGGCACTCGAAGACGCGCTGGCGGGCTAAGCGCTACGGCAAATCCTTGTTCAAACTGCGCAGCACCGGCAGGATCGTCGCATAGTCGTCGGTCCATGGCGTAAAGCCCGGCCGCCCCTCAAGCCGCCGCCAGCCATCCGCCCGTGCCGTGAGCTGCGCCAGTTTTTGCGGCGAGCGCGACAGCGCGATCCAGTCCGACGTCGCGGCCTCGTTCAGTTCCTCGATCAGCGGCGGGTGATAGGTCAGCTGCGCCGCCGACCATCCGCCCAGCTTCGCCGCGCGCTCGACCACCGGCTCCAGCGACAGGAAGCGGTTGGAAATATGGACCAGCAACAACCCGTCCTGCGCCAGCACGCGGTCATAGGTCGCAAACGCCTCCAGCGTCATCAGATGCATCGGCACCGCGTCGGAGGAAAAGGCGTCGAGCACCAGCAGGTCGAGGCTGTGCGCCGGCTCCTCGACCAGCCGCAGCCGCGCATCGCCCAGAACGATCCGGGCGTCGGGCAAACACTGCTCAAGAAACCGGAACGGGCCACGGGCGAGGCGCACCACCGCCGGGTCGATCTCGTAGAAGCGCCACGACTGACCCGGCTTCGCATAACAGGCCAGCGTCCCCGTCCCCAACCCGACGACCCCGACCCGCGCATTGGGTCCGTACAACGGCGGCAATGCCTGCATCGCCTGCCCGACCCCCGACCCGGGGACATAATAGGTGGTCGGCAGCTTCAACCGCTCGGAATTCCCGACCAGCTGCACGCCATGCAGCGTCGTGCCATGCGCCAGCCGCTTCTGATCGGCGAGGTCGGTGATCGTATAGACCCCGAAATAGCTGCGGGTGCGCAGATCGCCCTGCCAGCTCATCGCGATCGACCGGAACCCGCCAAACAGGAACAGCGACCCCGCCAGCACGATCATAAACGGCAGGCGCATCCCGATCGTGAACAGCCCAACGACCGCCAGCGTCAGGTACAGGATCCCCGCCTGCTTCTGACCCAGCAGGTCAGATCCCTTCGACACGCCGAACCACACGATTAGCGCGACGACCAGTGCGATGGCGAGGACACGCACCCGCCGCCCCTGCCCCGGCTCGCCCCATAGCCGCTGAAAGAACGGCAGCAGCCACTCCTGCGGCACCAGCAACCCGGCGGCCAGGATCAGGATCGGATATTCATAGGTCCAGTCGAACACCAACGGCGCCACCAGCGCCGCGAACACCCCGCCCAGCGCCCCGCCGACCGACATGGCGAGGTAGAATCCGGTCAGCCGGTCCGCCTCCGGCCGCAGGTCGTACATATGCGTGTGCAGCGCCACCGCGACCATGAACAGCAGCGCCAGCGCCATCAGCGCGTTCAGCTCCGGGTTCGCATTGTGCCCGGCGATCATCAGCCCGCCGAACAACAGGATCGTGATCGGCGCGAAGCGGGTCAGCACCGTCGCAACCCCCCGCCGCGCCGCAAAGGCAATGGTGAAGCTCAGCAAATACAGGCCCAGCGGCAGCACCCACAGCATCGGCACCGCGACGATATCGGTCGTCAGGAAGCTCGACGTCGCGAGCATCAGGCCCGAGGGGACGAACGCCAGCGCGATCCAGTGCGCCACACGCCGCCTCGACGGCGGGGCACTGGTCGCATGAACATGCGGCGCATCCGCCGCCTTGCGCGGCAGCAGCAGCGCGCACGCCGCAACCGCGACGAACACCAGCGCATAGCCGCCGGTCCACAGCCAGCTTTGCGCATGCAGCGCCATCCCCGGCTCGACCAGCAACGGATAGGCGATCAGCCCGCCAAAACTCCCGACATTCGACGCGGCATAGAGCGCATAAGGATCACGCCCGCCCGACGCGACGGCGAACCAGCGCTGCAACAACGGCGCCTGCGCCGAGATCGCGAAGAACAGCGGCCCGATCGACGCCGCGAGCAGCCACGGCACCCACACCGCCGGCTCGGCATCCGCCGGCATCTGCATCGCCATCAGCCCGATCGGCAGCCACAAGGCCGCGACCGCCAGCACGCCCAGATGGATCATTGCCTGCTGCCGCACCGGCACCCGGCCCAGCCAGTGCGCATAGGCATAGCCGCCCAGCAACAGCGCCTGATAGATCAGCATCGCGCTGTTCCACACGGCAGGCGCACCGCCCAGCCGCGGCAGCGCCATGCGTGCGATCATCGGCTGGACCAGGAACAGCAGGAAACTGCCGAGCAGGATCGTGACGACGAACAGCGGGCCACTCATGCCTTTAAGCCATCCGGGCGCACCCGGCTGTGGTTCGGCGACTGCTTCGGCGCTCATCGCCTCCCCTTCCGGCTTACGCGTTACGTGGCCGCGTGATGCGGTAGGTGACGATGCGGCGCAAGGGGTCATCCACCGCAAAGGCATGATGATCGAAATCGCCGCCCTGCACATAGGCCATGCCCAGCCGCTCCATCATCGCCCGGCTCGCGGCGTTCCGCGCTGCGGTAATCGCCACGATGTGCGGTACGTCGAGATTGGCCCAGCCCCAGTCGAGCACCGCACGCATCGCCTCCAGCGCATAGCCGCGCCGCCAATAGGCTTGACCGAGCATCCACCCCGCCTCGACCTGCCCCGCAATCGGGTTCGGCGGATCGCCGCGCTTCAGCCCGCAAAAGCCCAACACCCCGCCATCCACCTTGCGAATGACGCTGAGGAACCCCAGCCCATCGGCGCGATAGCCATCATGCCGCACCAGCGTCGCCGCGCTCGCCGCAGCGTCCTTCACCGGCCCCAGATCGGCCATCACCACCGGGTCGGCCCACATCGCGTACAGCGCCGCATGGTCGGCCTCCACCGGCGGGCGCAGCAATAACCGTTCCGTCTCGATCATCCGCCCATCAACCGCGCGGCATGAAGCGCATGATAGGTCAGCACCCCGCTGCACCCGGCGCGCTTGAACGCCATCAGCGTCTCCAGCACCAGCGCATCGCGGTCCCCCGCCCCCGCCGCTGCCGCCGCCTCGATCATCGCATATTCGCCGCTCACCTGGTACGCGAACACCGGCACCTCGAACCGCTCCTTCACGCGGCGGACGATATCCAGATAGGGTAGCCCCGGCTTGACCATCACGCTGTCCGCGCCTTCGTCGAGGTCGAGCGCAACCTCGCGCAGCGCCTCTTCAGCGTTGGCCGGGTCCATCTGATAGGTCTTCTTGTCGCCCTTCAGCAGCCCGCGCGATCCCACCGCGTCGCGGAACGGGCCATAGAATGCCGACGCATATTTGGCGGCATAGGCCATGATCTGGACGTTGACGAAGCCCTCATCCTCCAGCGCTTCGCGGATCAGGCCGACGCGCCCGTCCATCATGTCGCTCGGCGCAATCACGTCCGCCCCGGCGCGCGCCTGATTGAGCGCCTGCCCGACCAGCACTTCGGCGGTTTCGTCGTTCAGGACATAGCCCGCCGCATCGACCAGCCCGTCATGGCCATGCGCGGTATAGGGGTCGAGCGCAACATCGGTCAGCACCCCGATTTCCGGCACCGCATCCTTGATCGCCCGGATCGCGCGGCACATCAGATTATCGGGATTAAGTGCCTCTCCGCCATCCTCGGTGCGCAGCGCGGGCGGCGTATTGGGGAACAGCGCCAGACACGGAATCCCCGCCGCAGCCGCCTCGCGCGCCTTGGCGACGATCCCATCCACCGACCAGCGCGACACGCCGGGCAGGCTGGCGATCGGCTCCTCGACCCCCTCCCCGTCGGTCACGAACAGCGGCCAGATCAGGTCCGCCGGTGTCAGCAGAGTCTCGGCGTGCAGCCGACGGCTCCACGCCGAACTACGGGTGCGACGAAGGCGAAGCGCGGGATAGTGGGACATGGCTTGGCTTTTGGGCCAAGTCCCGCGCGCTCGCAAGCGGCGGCGGATAGAGCAGCGGACTCCCCCCACCGTCGCCCCGGGCTTGACCCGGGGCCGGGCTGTCTTGACCCGGAGCAGAAGTCGTGCCCCGGCTCAAGCCCGGGGTGACGAGGAAGAAGGGGCAGACAAGATGCTTGACCAAACGCCAATTTCAGTGATGTTATCTTATACCATAACAGGAGGGATCGCTTATGCTCAGGCTCGTCGCGCTCATCGCCGCACTCTCGCCTTTGCCCGCTGTGGCGCAGTCGCTACGCGACGCGCTGCCGCCCGGCATCGTCGTCCAGGGGCGCGCCGTCATCAAGACCCCGCCCGACATGGCCGAATTGTCGATCAACCTGCGCAGCGATGGCACCACCGCCGACGCCGCGAGCAAGGCGCTGGCCGATGCGCAAAAATCGGTGATCGGCGGGATCATGTCGCTCGACCCCAAGGCGAGCTATCGCACGGGCGACGTCTCGATGCGCGAGGTGCGCAAGGGTGACTGCGCGTCGGATCGCGAATTGATGGGACTCGACGACGACAGCGACAGCGCGGACAAGGGACCGTGCCGGGTCGTCGGCTATATCGCGACGATCGAGGCGAAGGTGGAGATGCGCGCGGTCGACAAGGCCGGCACTGCGATCGGACTGGCCAGTCGCCTAGGGGCGAGTTCGGCCGAGCTTGAGAGTTTTCGCCTAAGCGACCCCTCCGCCGCCCGGCGCAGCGCCATGGCGGCGGCGATTGCGGACGCGCGGACCCGCGCTGAATCGGTAGCAAGCGCGTCGGGTGCAAAGCTCGGCCCGGTCGTTTCGATCCTCGACGGCAACGACCGCGCGATGGCGCTGCTGGAGAGGCAAGCGGACGCCATGTTCGCGGTCGCCGAGCTAGCCCAGGCGCCCGCGGTCAAGATCGACATCGTTCCCAGCGCAGTCGAAACCAGCGCCGAAATCGTGATCGTCTATGCGCTGATCAAATGAGCGACGCCCTCCCCGATCCGGGGAGGACACCTCACCCCAACCGCCCCAGCGCCGCGCTGAGCCGCGCCGCTTCGGCGGACTTTTCGGCATGGTCGGCGCGGGCCTTCTCCACGGCCTCCGGCTTCGCCTTTTCGGCAAAGGCGGGGTTTGACAGGCGCGCGTTGAGGCTGTCGCGCTCCTTCTCCGCGGCCGCGATCGCCTTAGTCAGGCGCGCGCGTTCGGCGTCGAGGTCGATGACATCTTTCAGCGGGATCAAATAACTATCGCCGTCGACAACAAGGGAGGCAGCCCCGTTCACGTCCGCAGAATGTGAAGTGCGATCGATGGTCACTCCGGTCTCCAAATTGAATGCCTGACCGGTGTTGAGGACCTGAACGATCGTGCAACGGGCAAGTCGCGCGATGGATGGGCCGAACTTTTGGAGGCGATGAATCGTCGTTTCAGGGACGACCGTCACAACTGTGAGGTTTTGAGCCTCTTTCGGAGCTTCCAACCAAAGTTCCGTTCGCGCACCTACCGGAACCTGAACATCCGCACGAACCCGCCTGATCTCACCGATAAGGTCAATCAACCAGTTCACGTCGGCGACCGCCTCGGGATCGAGCGCGCGGGCATCCGCCATCGGCCACTTCGCGGTGATGATCGGGTAATCGGGCCGATCGCCCATCTTCGACCACAGCTCTTCGGTGATGAAGGGCATGAACGGGTGGAGCATCACCAGGATCTGGTCGAGCACCCAACCCGCGACCTGCCGCGTCTCCTCGGCACCCTCGGCGCCCTCCGTCTGAAGAACCGGCTTGATCAGCTCCAGATACCAGTCGCAGAAGCGGCTCCACGTGAACTGGTAGATCGTGTTGGCCGCGCCGTCGAAACGATGGTCGGCAAAGGCGATGTCCATCGCCTGCACCGTGGACACGGTCTCCGCGATAATCCACTTGTTGACCGCGAGCGTGGCGCGTGGAGCCTCGACATGTTCGCTTGCGCGAATCCCGTTCGACTGCGCGAACCGCGCCGCGTTCCACAGCTTGGTCGCGAAGTTGCGATACCCCTCGACCCGCTTCTCATCCATCTTCACGTCGCGGCCCTGGCTCTCCATCGCCGCCATGAAGAAGCGCAGCGCGTCCGCGCCATATTGGTCGATCAGGCCGAGCGGATCGACGACATTGCCCTTGGACTTGGACATCTTCGCACCATCGGCGGCGCGGACCAATCCGTGCAGATACAAGGTCTTGAACGGCACTTCTTTCATGAAGTGCAAACCCTGCATCATCATCCGCGCATCCCAGAAGAACAGGATGTCGAAGCCCGAAATCAGCACATCATTTGGATAACGCCCGCCCAGCGTGGGGTCGTCATTCTCCGGCCAACCCAGCGTCGCGAACGGCCACAGCGCGGAGGAGAACCAGGTGTCGAGAACATCCTCGTCCTGCGTCAGGGCCACGCCCTCACCCGCCTGCGCCTGCGCTTCCGCTTCGTTTTCAGCGACATAGACGCTGCCATCCTCGGCAAACCACGCCGGAATCCGATGCCCCCACCACAGCTGGCGGCTGACACACCACGGCTGGATATTCTCCATCCAGTTGAAATAGGTCTTTTCCCAGCTCTTCGGCACGACCTTGGTCGCGCCCGATCGCACCGCCTCGATCGCGGGCTTCGCCAGTGTCGCGGCGTCGACATACCATTGGTCGGTCAGCCACGGTTCGATCACCACGCCCGAACGGTCGCCGAACGGCGTCTGGATCTTGCGCGGTTCGGCATCGTGTTCGTTGCCGTCCTTGTCGGTCCACGGGACGAGGAAGCCTTCGTCCTTGAGCCGATGCACGACGAGACGCCGAGCATCAATATCTGCGGTTGGGTCGTTCGCAGGCAGGCCGATAAACTCGTCGGGAATCCCGCCGCACTGGACGATCGCCGCCTTGGCATCGAGCATGTTGAGCATGTCACGCGCCTCGATCCCGGCGCGGCGACCGACCTCGAAGTCGTTGAAATCATGCCCCGGCGTGATCTTTACCGCGCCCGAACCCAGCTCGGGATCGGCATGTTCGTCGGCGACGATCGGGATCAGGCGACCGGTGATCGGCAGCCGCACCTGCTTGCCGACCAAAGCGGCATAGCGCTCGTCGGTCGGGTGCACCGCGACCGCCATGTCGGCCAACATCGTCTCCGGCCGCGTCGTGGCGACATGGATGAAGCCGCTGCCATCGGCGAGTGGGTAGCGCAGATGCCAGAACTTGCCGTTCACCTCGCGCGTCTCGACCTCAAGGTCGCTGATCGCGGTGCCGAGGCCCGGGTCCCAGTTCACCAGCCGCTTGTCGCGGTAGAGCAGCCCCTGCTTGTGCAGCTCGACGAACACCTTGAGCACGGCCTTCGAAAAGCCCTCGTCCATCGTGAAGCGTTCGTCGGACCAGTCCATCGAACAGCCCAGACGGCGCAGCTGGCCGGTGATCGCGCCGCCGCTCTCCGCCTTCCACTCCCACACCTTCGCGATGAATTCCTCGCGGGTGAAGTCGGTGCGCTTCTGCTGGCGCGCGTTGAGCTGGCGTTCGACCACCATCTGCGTCGCGATGCCGGCATGGTCCATGCCGACCACCCAGCGCGCGTCCATGCCCTTCAGCCGCGCATGGCGGACGAGGATGTCCTGCAGCGTATTATCGAGCGCATGCCCGATATGCAGCGAACCCGTCACGTTGGGCGGCGGGTTGACGATCGTCCACGGCTGCGCGCCCGGACGCTCGGGCCGGAACAGCCCGTTGCTTTCCCAATGCGCGTACCAGCGCTGCTCAATCTCGGCGGGGTCGAAGGTCTTTGGAAGTTCGCTCATGCCCCGCCCTCTAACGGGCGGGACGGCTTAGGCAAGACTCAGTCCCGCCCAGCCGCGATCCGGGAAATCTCGCGCTGAACCATTTCCTCGACCATGCGGGGCAGATTGGCGTCGAGCCAGTCGCGCAGCATCGGGCGGATCATCTCGCGCACCATGCTCTCCAGCGACGTTTCGCCGGTGGGAATGGCGGGGGTCGGAGCGGCCTCGGGCTTTTCCACCATCCGCGACAATGCCTCAAGCGGACCGCGCGTCGCTTGCGCAGTGGTCGGCGACAGGATCGGTTCGGGCGCAGGCTGCGGCGCCGACTCTGGCGTAACGTCGCGCAGATCGACGCGCGGCGTCTCGCGCTGCATCGGCATCGGCGCGCGACGCGCCTCTCGCTGGACCGGCTCGCTCGGCGCAGGCTGGTTCAGCTCAAGAATCTCGTCGTCATCAGCAGGAACGGCGGCCGGCGCGGCAACACGTGCCGGACGACGCGGACGATTCGCGGCCGCAGCATCACCCTCTTCGGCGATGATGCGTTTGATGGAGGAGAGAATATCCTCCATCGACGGCTCGTTGCTCACGTCCCCCATCATCATTCCTTAACCAGGAATCGCAGTCGCCGCCACCTGTTAGATTTACGGTAGGAATGTCAACCGTTCAGCGCACGTTGTTCAACGCGGCTGGGGATCGACCGGCCCCGCTACACTGGGATTCTGTGCCGGCGTATTGACCGTGCGGGTCGCCTCGGCCTCTGGCGCAGAATTGTCGCGCCAGTCGGACAGGCTCCCGCGGACCCGGTCGTAATTCGCGACCGGATCGTACAGCGGCCCGCCGTCGAGCCCGAGATCCTCGGCCTCGGCCTTGCCCATCGCCGCCAGCACCGCGAAGCCCGCGACATAGGCGTCGCGCTCCGCCGTCACCAGCTGGACCTGGCTGTTGAGCAATTCCTGCTCGGCGTTGAGGATATCGAGGATGGTGCGCGTGCCCACGCTGTTCTCGGCGCGGACGCCCTCAAGGCTCAGCTGGTTCGCCTGCACCGCGACACGGCTGCTCTCGATCACGCGCAGCGCCGACTGATAGACCGCATAGGCCGATCGCGCCTGTGCGATCACGCCACGCTCGGTCGCGGTCACCTGTTCGATCGACGCCGATTCGCGCGCCTGCGCCTGACGCACCTGCGCCGCCGGGCGGCCGCCCTGGAACAGCGGGATGCTGAGGCTCACCCCGGCCGAGGTGGCAAAGCCATCATTCGGCACCCCAGCAATCTGCCCCGCCCCGGGGACCGATCCGAAACGGTTGTAGTAATCGCCACCGACGCCGACGCTCACGGTCGGCAGGCGCCCCGCACGGGCGACGCGGACGTCATAGCCGCTCGCCTCCCGAGCTTTGCGCGCGCCTTCCAGCGCCGGGTTGTCGGTGAGCGCGGTCGCGACCGCCTGATCCGGGTTGGCAGGCAGCCCGGGGAGCGGCGGCGGCGGAGCAAGCGTGCCCGGCGCAGTGCCAACGACGCGGATGTAATTCTCGCGGCTGGAGATCAGCCGGGCCTCGGCCCCCTGCAACTGGCTCTGGGCCAGCGCCAGACGTGCTTCCGACTGCGCAACGTCGGTGCGGGTGAGGTCGCCGACCTCGAACCGGTCACGCGTCGCCTGAAGATTGACGTCGAGCGCGCGGACATTCTGCTGGTTGAGCCGCACCGTCGCTTCGTCGCGGATCACGTCCATGTACGCCGCGACGACATCGGTGAACAGCGCCGCTTCGACGCTGCGCAGCCCGGCACGCCCGGCCTCGACCCGCGTTTCCGCCGCGCGGACGGAATTGCGCACCGCGCCGCCCGAGAAGATCGGGACGCTGAGGTCGACGCCCAGGCTGCCCTGGCGCGGAACGGATGTCGGCGAGGAATCGGTGTTCGACAGGCTCTCGCTATAGGCACCCGTCGACGACACGCCCGGCAATCCGCGCGAGCGCGCGATCGGCACATTCTCATCGGTCGCACGCAGATTGGCACGTTCCGCGGTGATATCCGGGTTGGTGCGATACGCCTTGACCAGCGCCTCGCGCAGTGTCTCCGCCGGCTGCGACGCGGGCGCCTGCCCCGCCGGCGGCACGGTCTGCGCCAGTGCGGGAAGCGTCATACCGGCAGCGCTCACACCGGCAAGGATCAGGCTCAATCGCATCACGTTCGCTTTCCTCAGAACTGGAACCCGCGCGGCTTGGCAAAGCCGGGCAAAACAGCACATTCACTATCGACAACACTCGCGAGACCGACACCCGACGCGGTCCGCACGCCCGAAGCGATGCGGGTAACGCCGCGATCGGACAGGCCGGTGACCACCCGCCCACCTTCGCGCACCTGATCCGCCAGCGCATCGGGAATCTGCTCCACCGCGCCGTCGATCAGCAACAGGTCATAGGGCGCATCGGCAGGCGCGCCGCCCGTCAGCGGCCCTTCTACCAGCGTCACGCTGTCGCCCAGCGCGGTGCGCGCCAGTGCGGCCAGGTCAGCGTCTTCCTCGACCATCGTCACCTTGGCCCCGACCCGCGCGGCCAGTGCAGCCGCATAGCCGCCAGCAGCGCCGATCACGAGCACCTTCTCGCCCGCCTCGATCCGCGCTTCGGTCAGCAGCAGGCCGGTGGCGAGCGGCGGGTTCTGCATCCGACCGTTGCCGAGCGGCAGCGAACGGTCGCGATAGGCGAAGATCCGTTGCGATTCGGGCAGGAAATCCTCGCGCGCTACCGCGGCCATCGCCGCGACGACACGGGAATCGCTAACGCCGCTGGTACGCAGCTGGCTCGCCACCATCGCAGCGCGGGCGGCCTGATGGCCCAAGGGTTCGGTGGTCGTCGTCATCATCGCTCCAGCCCTGTTCGCACAACTGTTATAGTCATGCAATACACTTGTTCGCTCGCGCGCTTGTATCGCGTGGCGCCGCCCGCGCCAAGCAAGCTTGCCCGCAAAATTCGCAACAGCGGTTGACACGGGCGCTTGCCCCGCGCACATCGCGCCCTCGCTGTCGAGGCCCGATGGCGGAGTGGTTACGCAGAGGACTGCAAATCCTTGCACGCCGGTTCGATTCCGGCTCGGGCCTCCAACTTGCTACGTCGCGATTTCTTTGAGCGGAACGCTCGCATCGGCGAGCGCCGCCGGATCGGGCGACACCCGCTCCACCACCAGCTTGCGCCCCTGCACAAAGTCCTTGGTCGCGTTGACGCAGTCGAGCGCGATCACCCGGCCTTCTTTCAGATACACGACCGAAAAGCTGCGGTTCGCCGGATCGCCGCGCAGGATCGCGGCATCGTGCCCGGTCGACAGGCCGACGGTCTGGAGCTTCAAATCATATTGGTTCGACCAGAACCACGGCACCGCGTCATAGGCCAGGTCCTGCCCCATGATCGTCTTGGCCACCAACGTCGCCTGATCATTGGCGTTCTGAACCGACTCAAGCCGGATCGGCATGTCGTCGGCGAAGCGGTTGGCGTGGAGCGCGCAGTCACCGATCGCGAAGATATCGGGCAACGATGTGCGGCACTGATGATCCACCGCGACGCCATTCCCGCCCTGCGCACCCGCCGCGATCAGCGGTTCGACCGCGGGCACGATGCCGATGCCGACGATCACCATCTGCGCCGGGATGACCTCACCGTCCGTCATGCGGACGCCGCTCACGCGGCCCTCACCCTCGATACAGTCAACCGCCGCGCCCAGCCGCACATCAACGCCACGCGCGCGGTGTTCGGCCTCATAGAAGCGCGACAGCGGCTCACCCGCAACGCGCGCCAGCACCCGGTCGAGCGCTTCGAGCAACACGACCTTCTTGCCGAACTTGGCGAGCACGGCTGCCGCCTCCAGCCCGATATAGCCGCCGCCGATCACCACAGCCTGCTCGACCCCGTCCAGCTCGGCGAGCATCCGGTCGGCATCGGCGCGGGTGCGGACCGTGTGAACGCCGATCAAGTCGTTGCCCGCGCACCCGATCCGGCGCGGGCTGCCACCCGCCGCCCAGATCAACTGACCATAGCCGATCGTCGCGCCATCGGCGGTGAACAGGCTGTGCGCGGCGGGATCGACCGCAGTGACGCGGCGATTCAACAGCATCTCGACATTGCGCTCGGCCCAGAAGGCGGCGGGGCGGATCAGAATGCGCTCGAACGCCTTTTCGCCGGAGAAATACTCCTTCGACAATGGCGGGCGTTCATAGGGCAGCTCGGGTTCGTCGCCGATCACCGCGATCGTCCCTTCGAACTTGGCCTGGCGCAGCGCGATCGCCGCCTGTGCCCCGCCATGCCCCGCGCCCACGATCACGATATCGAACTGCATGCTGCGCTCCCGTATTTTGGGATGCGGCTAGCAGCGGTCGCGGCGATGGCCAACACAAAGCGGCTGGGGCGATCAAAAGCCGGGCTTGCGCCCATCTGGCGCGCCGGGCCATGAGCGGTCGCCGAACAGCCAAGCAGCCAGGACACCAATGGAGCGCAGAAACGACATTGACGGACTGCGCGCCGTAGCTGTGCTGGGCGTGGTGCTGCACCATGCCGGGCTCTCCGCCCTGCCCGGCGGGTTCGTCGGCGTCGACGTCTTCTTCGTCATCAGCGGCTTCTTGATCTCCCGCATCATTACCGATGGCGTCGCGGACGGCAGCTTCTCGCTCGCCCATTTCTATGAGCGCCGCGCGCGCCGCATCCTGCCCGCGCTCATTCCCGTCGTCGCGCTCTCGCTGGTCGCGGGCTATTGGCTGCTGCTTCCCGACGACTATGAAAATCTGGGCCAGAGCGCGCTTGCCACATTGTTCTTCGCCAACAATGTCCTGCTGACGCTGACCAGCGGTTATTGGGATCTCGCCGCGACGTTCAAACCGCTGCTCCACACCTGGAGCCTGGGGGTCGAGGAGCAATTCTACATCGCCTATCCGCTGCTGGCGCTGCTGGTGCTGCGGCGACGGCCCCAGCTGTTCGCGCCGATGCTCGCGAGCGGGATCGCAGTCAGTTTCCTGCTCAGCGTGACATTATCTGCGCGCTATCCGGATGCGTCCTTCTACCTCATCCATACGCGCGCGTGGGAACTGCTGCTCGGCGCGCTGACCGCGTGGCGCTTGCCCCGCACGCCCCAGCCCGAGCGGATCGCGCGCGCGCTGGCGCTCACCGGGCTGGCGATGATCATCGGCGCAATGATCTTGATCGACGAGACCGCGCCCTATCGCGGCTGGCGCGCGCTGCTGCCGTGCGTCGGGACGGCGCTGATCCTGCGCCACGGCACCGCTGGCGGGCTGGCGCACCGCATGCTGGGCTGCGGACCGCTCGTGCTCGTCGGCCTTGCCAGCTACAGCATCTATCTGTGGCACCAGCCGCTGTTCGCCTTCGCGCGGGCGATGAGCATCACCCCGCCGAGTGCGGGCCTGATGGCCGCCCTGACCCTCACCACACTGATCATCGGCTATGCAAGCTGGCGCTGGATCGAACAGCCGTTCCGCGACGCGCGCCGATGGCCGCTCCGTCCGTTCGTGACGCTCGGGCTTGCCGCCACGGCGCTGACCGGTGCGGCAGGCCTCGCGGTATCGCTCACGTCTGGACTGCCACAGCGGGTGCCGGGGATTGGCCTCGATGCGGGCGACTATGCCGCGTACAACAACGCCGCCTTCCGCTTTCAGAAGGACGCGTTCACCGATCCGGCGCGACCCAATCTGCTCGTCGTCGGCAACAGCATGGCGCGCGACATGGTCAACATGCTGGTCGAGAGCAAACGTTTCGACGGGTTCGAGATCGTCTATCGCACCGACGCCCATCTCTGCACCCTGCATCGTGCCACCGGGGTCGCGCGCCAGTTGATCGCGGACGCGCAGCTGGTCTTGTTCGTCGCATCAACCTCCGCGCCACTCCGCTGCAAGACCTCCGCCGCGGAGCGGGACGCGATCCTCGCGGGCAAAGCGTGGCTGCTGATCGGCCCGAAGCATTTCGGCTACAACCTCAATGCCTGGCTACGCGTGCCCGCATCACAGCGGCCCGCCGTACGCGCCACGCTATTGCCCGAAACCATCGCCGCCAACGCCGGCTATGCCGCGCTGGTCCCGCCAGACCATTATATCGACCTGCTCGCGATCATGCAGCGGCGGCATGGCGGCCTTCCGGTGTTCGACGCGCAGGGGCGCATCCTGTCCGCCGACCGCATCCACCTGACTCAGGCCGGCGCGCAGTTCTTCGCGCAAGAGATCCTGGACGACCCGGTCTGGCAGCCGATCCTAACGCGTTAAGCCATCGCCATCAGGCTGGCATTACCCCCCGCCGCCGTGGTGTTGATCGAGGTCGAAACCTCCTCCACCAGCCAGTCGAGCCGCGGCGTCCCCGCCTGCGCCAGCACGATCGGGCCGGGCAGGTCGGCGATGTTGGCCAGTGCTGCCAGCCGGGTCGTTGCATCGCCCTCGATCAGCGCACCGCTATACGGCCCAGCTGCGCGCCAGTCCGCCACCCACTCGATCCGCTGTGCCACCCGCTCGGGCAGCCCCGCCAGCGCGTCGCGCAGTGCCGCGTTGCCGATCACCGCGCGATTGCCAGTCGCCAGCACCGCGCAAAGCTGTTCCACCAGCCCCGCGCGCGTCTGCGCCAGCAACAGCACCCGCCCACGCGGGTGGATGGTGTAGAGGTTGGTCTCACCCACTGGCCCCGGCAGTTCGACCTGGGCCCCGAGCAGCGACGCCTCGCCCGCTTCACGCGCGCAATCACCCCCCTCGCCCAGCCACAGCGCAAAATCACGCAGCGCCGGGTCCGATGCTGCCGAGGCAAGGTCCGCCGGGACGGTCGCCGCCTTGACCAGCCGCCCAAGATACAGCGGCCCGCCCGCCTTCGGCCCGGTGCCCGACAGGCCACGCCCGCCAAATGGCTGCACGCCCACGACCGCGCCGATGATGTTGCGGTTGATATAGAGGTTGCCCGCCTCGACCCGCTGCGTGACATGCTCGACCGTCTCGTCCAGCCGCGTGTGCAGGCCGAACGTCAGACCATAGCCGGTGGCGTTGATCGCATCGATCACCCGGTCAAGGTCGCGGCGCTGGTAGCGCATCACGTGCAGCACCGGGCCGAACACCTCACGCTGCAGATCGGCGATCGCGTCGATCTCGATGATCGTCGGGGGCACGAACGTCCCCTGCCCCGTCTCCCCCGCCAGTTCGATCTGCTCCACCCGGCGGCCCAGTCGACGCATCTTCTCGATATGGCTGTTGATGTTGATCTGCGCCTCGGTGCTGATCACCGGACCGATATCGGTCGACAGCCGGTCGGTGCGCCCGATCGACAGTTCGTGCAAAGCCCCGCGCAGCATCGTCAGGATGCAGTCCGCCACATCCTCCTGCAGACACAGCACGCGTAGCGCCGAACAGCGCTGCCCCGCGCTGTCGAACGCAGACGCGATGACATCGGCGACAACCTGTTCAGCCAGCGCCGAGCTGTCGACGATCATCGCGTTCTGCCCCCCGGTTTCGGCGATGAACGGAATCGGCGTGCCGTCGCTGGCAAGGCGTGTCGCGAGCTGGCGCTGGATGATCCGCGCGACCTCGGTCGAACCGGTGAACATCACCCCCTGCGTGCCCGCTGCGGCGACCAGCGCCGCGCCGATCCGGCCATCGCCGGGAACCAGCTGAACCACATCGGCCGGGACCCCCGCCGCGTGCAGGATCGCGATGCCCTGCGCGGCGATCAGCGGGGTTTCCTCGGCAGGCTTGGCGAGCACGGGGTTGCCCGTCACCAGCGCCGCCGCGACCTGACCGATGAAGATCGCCAGCGGAAAGTTCCACGGGCTGATGCAGGTGACCGGGCCGAGCGGGGCATGCGCGGCCCCGAGCGTCGCGCGCGCCTGCTGCGCGTAATAGCGCAGGAAATCCACCGCCTCACGCACCTCGGCAATCGCGTTCGGCGCCGACTTGCCCGCCTCCCGCATGATCAGCCCCATCAGCAGCGGCATCCGCGAGTCCATCAGGTCCGCAGCGCGATCGAGGCACGCAGCGCGCTCGGCGACCGGCACGGCGGCCCAGCTTGCGGCAGTGGCGGCAGCAGTATCGACCGCGCGGGCAGCGGCGGCTTCATCCATCTCGACCACCGTCCCCACGATATCGAGCGCATCAGCAGGGTTGGCGACGGGGCGTGACTTGCCATCACCGCTGGCAGGCTGCGCCAGCCAGCCGATTGTCGCGCTCTCCCGCAGCGCATCGCCCAGCGCTGCCAGTGCAGTCTCGTCCGACAGGTCGATCCCCGCCGAATTGGCCCGCGCGCCATACAGCTCGCGGGGCAGCGCGATGATCGGGTGCTTGGATCCCGGCGTGTCCATCGCCGTCACGACCTCGACCGGGTCGGTCACCAGCTCGGCGATCGACACTTCGGGATTGGCGATGCGGTTGACGAAGCTGGAGTTCGCGCCGTTTTCGAGCAGCCGTCGGACGAGATAGGCGAGCAGCGTCTCGTGCGTGCCAACGGGCGCGTAGATGCGGCACGGACGGTTCAGCTTCTCAGGACCGACCACTTCGTCATACAGCGGCTCGCCCATGCCGTGCAGGCACTGGAACTCATAGTCGCCAATCGTGAAGTCCGGCCCGGCAAGCTGGTAGATCGTCGCCAGCGACTGCGCATTATGCGTCGCGAATTGCGGGAAGACGTGGCGCTTGGCCGCCAACAGCTTCTTCGCGCAGGCAATGTACGCAACATCGGTATGAACCTTGCGCGTATAAACCGGGAAATCGGCCAACCCGTCGACCTGCGCGCGCTTGATCTCCGCGTCCCAGTACGCGCCCTTGACCAGTCGCACCATAATCCGCCGCCCGGCACGCTGAGCGAGATCGATGATCCAGTCGATCACGAACGGACAGCGCTTGCCATAGGCCTGCACCACGAACCCCAGCCCATCCCAACCGGCCAGATCGGGGTCGAGCGCCAGCCTCTCGAGCAGGTCGAGCGAGAGTTCGAGCCGGTCGGCCTCCTCGGCATCGATGTTGAAGCCGATGTCATGGGATTTCGCCAGCACCGCCAGCGCTTTCACCCGCGGCAGCAGTTCCGCCATCACCCGTCCCGCCTGCGCACGGGCATAGCGCGGGTGGAGCGCCGACAGCTTGATCGAAATGCCAGGGCCGCCAACCACGCCGCGCCCCGCCGACGCCGCGCCGATCGCGTTCACCGCAGTCTCGTAATCGCGATAATAGCGGTCGGCGTCCGCCATCGTCGTCGCCGCCTCGCCCAGCATGTCATAGCTATACTGGAAGCCGCGCGCCTCCAGCGGCCGCGCGCGCTTCAGCGCCTCGGCGATCGTCTCGCCGGTGACGAACTGCTCGCCCATCATCCGCATCGCCATATCAACGCCGCGCCGGATCACCGGCTCGCCCGCGCGCGCGATCAGGCGGGTCAGCGCGGCGGCCAGCCCGGCATCGTTGACGCTCCCGGTCAGCTTGCCGGTGACCACCAGCCCCCAGGTCGCGGCGTTGACGAACAGCGAGCGGCCGTCGCCGATATGCGATTTCCAGTCGCCGTCCGAAATCTTGTCGCGGATCAGCGCGTCGCGGGTCGCCGCGTCGGGAATGCGCAGCAGCGCCTCGGCCAGGCACATCAGCGCCACGCCCTCTTGGCTCGACAGCGCATATTCCTGCACCAGACCCTCGACCCCGGTGCCCTTGTGCTTGGCGCGCAGCGCGGTGATCAGGCCGGTCGCGGTCGCCTTAGCCGCCGCGCGCACATCACTCGGCAGCGTCGCCGCTTCGATCAGCGGAGCAAGGCATTCGGGCTCGGGCCGACGATAGGCGGCGGTGATCGCCGCGCGCAGCGGGGTGGCAGGGCGAACGGGCGGCGCGAAGTCGGCGAAGGGCTGGGTCATAGCGACACCCTACCAAAATCCGGCGCGGCAGATGGACTTTTGAGGCGCACCATGCTTGGCATTTCGCCTTCATTTTCACGGATTGGCAGACGAAATGCGCGCCCACACCTTGGAACACAGCGATCTCGACCCTTTCGACCGCAAGATCGTCGAAATCCTCCGCGTCGATGGCCGCATTTCGATCACCGATCTCGCCGCCCGCGTCGGCCTTTCGAAAACGCCGTGTCAGGTACGGGTCAAACGCCTCCTCGCCAGCGGGGTGATCCGGGGCTTCCGCGCCATCGTGGACCCCGCCCGCCTCGGCCTCGACCATATCGCCTTTACCGAGGTGAAGCTGTCCGACACGCGTGAGGATGCGCTGGAGGCGTTCCGGCAGGCCGTCCTCAAAATCCCGGAGGTCGAGGAATGCCACATGATCGCCAGCAGCTTCGACTATCTGCTCAAGGTCCGCACCGCCGACATCCGGCGCTACCGCGAAGTGTTGGGCGAACGCATCTCCAGCCTGCCGCACGTGGCGAGCACATCGACCTTCGTCGCGATGGAAACGATCCGCGACGCGGGGGGCTGACCAGACCGATCAGCCCCACGCGCTGCTCAGAAATCGAAGCGGAACGACCCCGAGATCGTCCGGCCATTCGCAGCGCGGGCAAAGCCGATGCCGTTGGCCGGCACGCTCGCCTGGTTCACTTCGAAGATGCCAAGGGTATCGAACGCATTGTTGACGTTCACCGCCAGGCTACCGCCCTTGAACAACTTGACCTGCGCGAACAGGTCGACCGTGGTGAAGCCGGGCATCACCAGCAGGTTCGAATCCTGCGCAAAGCTCTTGGTGATCGTCACCACGCTCGCACCCACGGTCGCCCGGCCCAGATCGGCTGAGCCCGTAGCGGTCAGGGTCCAGTCGGGCTGATGGCGCGGCACCTTCCCGGTCAGCGTCGGTTCGAGCAGGTCCTGCGTGATTTTCGCCTTGGTATAGGTCGCCCCGGCCATCAGGCTGAACGGCCCCCGCTGGATGCCGCCTTCCAGCTCGACGCCGGTGGCGCGATAGGTGCGGTCGGTGCGGTTGGCGGCGCCGTTGAGGACATTGTGGTCTGCCGCCGTGACGCGGAACGCCGTCGCGTTGAACGTAAAGCCGTCCTTGCGGAACTTGAAGCCGCCCTCGAGCTGCTTGACGTCATCCTGCTTGTCGCGCTCGCTGCGGATGTCGCCGGTGGCATTGTTGATCAGCGGGGTGAACAGCACCTTGTCGGCATTGGCACGGGCGCCCTTGCTGTAGCGGGCAAAGACCGAGAAGGGCTCGGCGACGCGATAGTTCACGCCCGCCGAATAGCTGACATAGCCATAGTCATAGTTCACCGCGCCCGGCTGGGTGAACGGCAGAAAGGCAACGCGCGTTTCGGCGGGGTTGATCAGGCCGTCGCGGTTGATGTCCTGCGTGATCAGGCCGACGCTGCCATTGTTGAGGTCCGCGCCGACCAGCGTGCCGCGCACCTTGCCCTTGTCATAGCGAAGGCTCCCGCCGATTGCGAGCTTGCCGACATGGAAATTGACCGATCCATAGGGCGCGAACACCTTGTAGTTCACGTCGAATGCGCGGCGGAACAGGCTGCTCGCGCGGGCAAAGGCGTAATAGCCGTTCAGCGTCTGTGGCGCACCGGCGGAGTTGAAGATATCGACCATCGCGGTGCCGTTGTCGCCGTTGACGTCGACATTCATCGCGGTGTGCAGCCAGGTGGTGTTGAGATCCTGCGTCGCGAAGTAGGCGCCGAGCGTCGTGGTGAGCTTGCCGCCCGACACGTCCCACACCTTCGACCCGCGGATATCGTTGGTGAAATTGTCGAGCGAGCGTGCGCGCACGAACGACACGAAGTACAGCGAGAGCAGGCCGTTGCCGTTGATGTTGGCGGTGGGGCTGATCACCTGACCCGCCAGCGGCCCGCTGGCATAGCGCGCGGTTGCGCCCGCGCCACCCTGCCCTGCGGCAAAGGCCGACACGGTATTGGCGACGTTGGGGAAGGCGCGGCTGAAATCGCCGCGATTGACCGAGTAGCGCATGCGTTCGGTGATCGTCCAACCGGCGATCTCGAATTGGCCTTCAAACCCGATCGACCGCGATTCCGCGCTCTGCCCGGTGGCGATGGGCAGGGCAGCGGGCTGATTGTTCTGGTCCAGCGTCATGACCGGGCCGAGATAGGAGGAGAGCACCGAATCCCGCCGCAGGTCGAACCCCGGGAAACTGCGGATGCTCGGATTGTCATTCGTACCGGTGATGTTGGCGAAATAGGGCGCGAAGGTCGGCGAGCGGTCGTCGAGGACCTTCAGATACAGCCGCACATAGCCGTCGGTGAACTGGTGGGTGATATTGGCCTTGATCTGGCCACCCTTCCACCCGTCGAAACCGATGTTGCGCGGGCCCTCCCCCGAACGATAAAAGCCGCCGATGTGGAAGCGGGTGTTCTCGCCGAGCTTCGCCCCATAGCTGAAATCGACGCGCTTTTCGTCGTAATCGAGGCCGGTCGACAGCTGGATCGTGCCGCCTTCGACCTCGCCGGTGCGCGACAGGACGTTGATCAGGCCGCCGGGCGAGTTGGACGCAAAGGTCGAGGCCGAGCCGCCACGGATCGATTCGATCGCCGCGACACTCAGATCGTTGCGCAGGTAAACGTCCGCACCGACGTTGAACAGGTCGGCGAACTCCAGCACCGGCAGGCCGTCTTCCTGGATCTGCATGTATTTCGACCCACCGGCGGCGAGCGGAAGGCCGCGCACCGTGTAGTTGTTGTTGCCCTCACCAATGCTGGTCGCGACGCGCAGGCCCGCCATGGTGCGCAGCACTTCGCCGAGTGGGCGCAGCCCCAGCTTCTGGACGTCATTGCCGCGCAGCGCGCTGGTCGAGGTCGCGCTGTCGAGGCGATCACGGCCCTTGGCCACACCGGTGGAGAAGACTTCCTGGGCCTTCGGCGCGGGCTTGTCCGTTGACTGTTCCTCGGTCTCCGCCCCGCTGTCCGTGGGAGGCAAAGTATCCGTCGCGGCAAGTGCCGGAGTGGAAAGCGCCAGATACGAAGCGAATAGCAGGAATGCCGTCTTAGCCATGATCGTTTGTCCTCACCCAGGCATTTGGTTACCGTGAGCTTCCCGCAGATATTCGGCGGAAAACTCCCATTACTATGCATTCATATAGGGAAGGACGGACTTACGGTCGCAGTGCCGAGTCGTAGCAATCGACTACAAATCGTTGCAATCATGAGAATTTATGCTGATCACTGTATAAACACGGGTGGCATTAATTTCCCGATTACTATGCGGAATACCTTTTCGCTCGCGTCGTCGGCCGGCCTGTGTTTGGCGGCGCGGTTGCTGCAAGGTGATCATCTGCGGACACCGATCAGATTGACCAGGCGAGCGGCAATTCCGCGAGCGACGGCGCGGTCGTGGCCGCTACGATCGCATATGCCTGGCAAGAGCGGTCGTACGCTCCGACACGGCCCGCTCCATACAAATGATCGAAATGGTAGCGGAGGAGGGACTTGAACCCCCGACCCCAGGATTATGATTCCCGTGCTCTAACCAACTGAGCTACTCCGCCCTACCAAGGCGACCCGCGCCGTGACCGGGCGGGCGAGAGGGGCGCACATAGGCAGGGTTTTCGAGCCGGTCAAGCGAACATGTGTCGTGAAATCGGCTCCCACGGACCACCGCGATAATAGTAGGTGCCGATGCCCGCGATCTCGACCGCGCGCGGCTGGAACTCCGTTCCCAGTGCGGTCAGCAGCAGCTTTGCCATCGACGGCGCGACCTTGTTCTGGATCGTGACGTGCGGTCGCCATCCGCCAGCGTCCTGTGGTGTCAGCAACGCGGCAAATGCCTCGCACAGGTCGCGGCGGATCGCGATGAGGCCGGGCGATTCAATCTTAACCGCGACGCCGCGGCCCAACGACATCAGGCCCGCCGCCCGCGCGACCGGGGCACGCACGCCGCGCGTGGCGGCGTTGAGGCGGTGCTTTAGCTCGTCCAGCGCTGAAGGCGGCAGATGGTGAAACAGCGTCAGATGCGCCGACAGGACGTTTCGCTCGGGCGGAAAATGCGCGCGGCGCAACGCATCGAACTCGGCCTGATCCTGTCGCCCGAACAGCGCCGAGACGATGATCGGGGCCGGAGCCCCGCCCCGGACTTGATCCGGGGTCAAATCTCGACCTGGCTCCCCAGCTCGACCACGCGGTTGGTGGGCAGGCGGAAGAACTCCATCGCGCTTTCGGCGTTGCGCAACATCCAGGCGAACAGCTTTTCGCGCCAGATCCGCATCCCCGGATGCTCCGACGGCAACAGCGTCTGGCGCGACAGGAAGAAGCTCGTGTCCATCATGTTGAACGCGCCACCGCACGCACTGCACGCTTGCAGCGCCGCTGGCACATCGGCCTCCTGCATGAAGCCGTAGAGGATCTTCATGCGATGGAACCCCTGCCCCAGATCGTCCAGCGTCACGCGATCCTTGTCGTCGACATAGGGCTGGTCGGCGATCTTGACCGTCAGCAGCACCACGCGCTCGTGCAGCACCTTGTTGTGCTTGAGGTTGTGGAGCAGCGCATGCGGCACGCCCTCGGGGGTCGAGGTCATGAACACCGCCGTGCCGCGCACGCGCGTCGCCGAGCTGGCGGCCGACTGGATGAACACCTTGATCGGCATGGCGCTCTCGCGCATCCGCTCGACCATCAGGCGGCGGCCCTTCGACCAGGTGGTGAGCAGCGTGAAGATCACCACGCCAACCAGCAACGGGAACCAGCCGCCATCGGGCACCTTGGTCATGTTCGCGCTGAAATAGGCGAGATCGACGACGAAGAAGAGCGCGAGCAGCGGCACCGCATAGCGCTTCTTCCACTTCCACAGGCCGAACAGCACCACCGCGATCAGGAAATTGTCGATCAGCATCGCCCCGGTCACCGCGATGCCATAAGCGGCGGTGAGGTTGGACGAGGTCTGGAAGGTCAGCACGAGCAGGATGATCGCGATCATCAGCGCCCAGTTGATCAGCGGGATGTAGATCTGCCCAGCCGTATCCGCGCTGGTATGGCTGATCCGCAGGCGCGGAATGAAGCCCAGCTGGATGCCCTGCTGCGTGACCGAAAAGGCACCGGTGATCACCGCTTGCGACGCGATGATCGCCGCCATCGTCGCGATACCGACCAGCGGCAGGCGCAGATATTCCGGCGCCAGCATGAAGAACGGGCTCTGCAGCGCGCTGGCGTCGCGCATCAGCAGCGCGCCCTGCCCCATGTAGTTGAGCATCAGCGCCGGCAGCACGAACCACAGCCATGACACGCGGATCGGCTTGCGCCCGAAATGGCCCATATCGGCGTAGAGCGCCTCGGCACCGGTGACGGCAAGGACGACCGAGCCGAGCGCGAGGAACGCCGCAAAACCGTCGATGACGAAGAAATTCACCGCATAGCTCGGCAGCAGCGCCCACAGCACTTCGGGCGTCTTGATGACACTGAGCGTGCCCAGCGTCGCGATGACGGCGAAATAGCCGAGCATGATCGGCCCGAACATCGCGCCGACCCGCGCCGTGCCGGTGCGCTGGATCGAAAACAACGCCACCAGAATTCCGACCGCGATCGGCAGGATCCAGCCCGAAAATGCTGGCGCGGCAACTGCAATGCCCTCGACCGCCGACAGCACCGAAACCGCTGGCGTAATCATCGAGTCGCCATAGAAGAGCGCGGTCGCGAACACGCCGAGCAGGACAATGCCCGCGGTCCACTTCTTTTGCCCGCTCGACCGGTTGATCAGCGCCAGCAGCGCGAGGCTTCCGCCCTCGCCCTTATTGTCGGCGCGCATGATGATCGTGACGTATTTCAGCGTCACCACCGCCATCATCGACCAGAACATCAGGCTGATCACGCCCATGATGTGTTCCTGGTCCAGCGCGAGGGGGTGATGCCCCGCAAAGGTTTCCTTGAACGCATAAAGCGGGCTGGTGCCGATATCGCCGAACACGATCCCGATCGCGCCGACCGCGAGCTTCCACAGCGCCGCTTCGCGGCCATGACCGTGCTGCCGGTCGATGGAGGTCGAGTCGGCAGCCGGATCGCGGCTTCCGTGGGGCTCGCTCACGGGAAACATTTGCATGCCGTGGCGAGGAAGCGAGGGGTCATGCGACCAAATGCCTGTCCGTTGAAACAGCGCGGGCGGTTAGCATGTGCAGCAAGAACCCGCAACCGGACTGAGTGGGCAACGGCCGGTCGCGGGATATGGTTGCTCATCTTACGGCGAGGGCGCCGAGTCCTCGGCTTGACGCCTGCTTTCCATCACCGCGTCATATTCGGCGCGTTCCTTGCGCCGCCGACGCCGATACACCGCCGTGTGCGTATATCTGCGGCTGAACAGAAATCCGACCACGCCGATCACAACGACGGCGAGTAAAATGAGGTCAGGCACGTGATTCTCCCAATAAACTGGGAGCAAGAGCACTCACAGCAGGCAGGCGCAGGCTCGCCTGTGCATCTAACGCACGACACGCCAATATGATAGCGCGATCGTCGAACTTAACCGCAATTTATACCGCCCCCACGAACAACGCGTCCGCCTCACTCCGCGTCGGGACCGACCGCAGGACGAAGCTGGAGCTGATCTTTACCACGCCCGGCAGGCGACCCATTTTTTCACGGTGCAGGCGTTCATAATCGTCAAGATCGCGGCACAGCACTTTGAGCCGATAGTCATAGCCGCCCGACACCAGCGCGCATTCGACGATGCCGTCGATCTGACCCACAGCGGCCTCGAACCGGGCAAGGTCCTCGTCGACCTCGGTGCCGAGCGTGATGTCGACGAAAGCGGTGACGCTATAGCCCAATCGCCGCAGCCCGAGCCGGGCGGCATAGCCCTGAATATGCCCCGACGCCTCCAGCGCCTGAATCCGGCGTGTGCAAGCCGATGGCGACAGGCCCACCTCCCCGGCGATCTGATTCACCGCAGCACGCGCATTGGTCGCGAGCAGTTTCAGGATTGCTCCGTCGATTCGATCCATCTTGCATGAAAATCCCGTGTGAGCGTCTTGAGCGCTATAATCGTGCGCGCACGTGTTGAACAGCGCATCACTTTGCAGGGATTTGCGGCGGTATCCTGCGCTACGATCCTCCGCGATACAAAAACCAGGTCGGAGAGTGTCCATGCGCGTCGGTGTCCCCAAGGAAATCAAGAACCACGAATATCGCGTGGGCCTGACCCCGCCGCTGGTCGCCGAGCTGAGCGCCGCCGGGCATGAGGTGGTCGTCCAGACCAATGCCGGCATGGGCATCGACTTCAGCGACGCCGATTACATCGCGGCGGGCGCACGCATCGTCGCGACCCCGGCCGAAGTGTTCGCGCAGAGCGACATGATCGTGAAGGTCAAGGAGCCGCAGCCAAGCGAGATCGCACTGCTGGAGCCGCGCCACACGCTGTTCACCTATCTCCACCTCGCCGCCGACAAGCCGCAGGCCGAGGGGCTGATGAAATCGGGCGCGACCTGCATCGCTTATGAAACGGTGACCGCGAACGACCGCAGCCTCCCGCTGCTCAAGCCGATGAGCGAAGTCGCCGGCCGCATGTCGGTTCAGGTCGGCGCGCATTACCTTGAAAAGGAACAGGGCGGACGCGGCGTCCTGCTCGGCGGCGTTCCCGGCGTGGCCCCGGCGCGGGTCGCGATCCTCGGCGGTGGCGTGTCGGGCATCAACGCGGCTCAGATGGCGACCGGGCTGCGCGCCGATGTCACCATCTATGACATCAACAACACCCGCCTCGCCGAACTCGACATGCATTTCGGCAGCCAGATCAAGACCGCCTATGCCAGCAAGGCGGCGATCGCGGCGGCGGTGGCGAACGCGCATCTCGTGATCGGCGCGGTGCTGGTCCCCGGCGCAGCGGCGCCCAAGCTGGTGACCCGTGAGATGCTCAAGACGATGAAGCGGGGCAGCGTGCTGGTCGACATCGCGATCGATCAGGGCGGCTGCTTCGAGACCAGCCATGCGACGACGCATGAGAACCCGGTCTATGAGGTTGACGGCGTGATCCATTATTGCGTCGCCAACATGCCGGGCGCGGTGGCGCGCACCAGCACCTTTGCGCTCAACAACGCGACGCTACCGTTCGTGATGAAGCTCGCCAATCTCGGTGCGGAACAGGCGATGGCCGCCGACCCGCATTTGGCGAATGGCCTCAACGTCTATCAGGGCAAGATCGCGTTCAAGGCCGTGGCCGACGATCTTGACCTGCCGTTCCAGGCATGGAGCGCCTGAGGCCCGACCCGTTTGCTCGCCGTCCCCAATCCCCCCCTCCGCGGGGGCGGCGGGCATCCCTTAAACGTCTGCGGTCACCCAAGTTTCGGCGGCATTGGGTGAGACGAAGATGTTCTGATACTCGACCAAGGTCCGGCGCAGCTGCATCTTGAGCAGGCTGGACTCGACGATCAGCGCGATCCGATCGCCGGTGCGATACAGCCGCAGATTGCCCGCGCGCATCTTGTCGGCGGCTTCCTGTGTGCGGATCGGCGCGTTGCGCAGGTCGGCGAGCACGCGGACGCGACCGTAGCAGGCCCGCATATCGGCGATGATGGGTTCGAGGATGGCGAGGTAGCGATCGACCTCTTCGCCCAGGCGCAGGCCGGTGCAGCAGATGCGGATCACGCCACGCTGGTCGTCGCGGACAATCTCATATTGCCCCGGTATCGATGCCACGACGCGTCCCTGCACGCCGCTGGCCGGCACGGTTACCGCTACCATACACCCTCTCCCCCACAGGTTGCATATGGTCCGCATGATGACGGAGCCCGGTAAACAAAGCGTGAGCGGCCCCGACATCCGGGATCACTGGATTTCCTTGCCTTTCGACCCATCCCCGTCTATGGCGCGCCCGTTCTGCGAGCGGTGCTTGTGGAGGGAAGCGCGGGGCGCAATGCTCCAGCGCCGTTTTCGCTTTTCCAGAAAGAGCGTCAGTCCCTTCGTTCGGGCCGTTCAACGAATGCCGCGACCGGCGTTCGGCCGCCGCGGCGTTTCGGCCTCAAAGACCGCTGGATCCAACCAGCCGGCCGGAAAAACGATAGTTAGGACTGAACCCTTTTATGGCCACTTCGGCAAACCCCACGCGCGACGATTTCGCCGCGCTTCTCGACCAGACGCTCGGCGGCGCAGAAAGCTTTGAAGGCCGCGTCGTCATCGGCACCGTCACCGGCATCGAAAACGACCTCGCCGTCATCGACGTGGGCCTCAAGAGCGAAGGCCGCGTGCCGCTGCGCGAATTCGCAGCGCCGGGCCAGAAGGCTGACCTGAAGGTCGGCGACGAAGTTCAGGTCTATGTCGACCGCGTCGAGAATGCGAACGGCGAAGCGATGCTCAGCCGCGACCGCGCCCGCCGCGAAGCCGCATGGGACACGCTGGAACTCGAATTCTCGCAGGGCAACCGCGTCGAGGGCGTGATCTTCGGCCGCGTCAAGGGCGGCTTCACCGTCGACCTGTCGGGCGCCGTGGCGTTCCTGCCCGGTTCGCAGGTCGATATCCGTCCGGTCCGCGACGTCCAGCCGCTGATGGACCTGCCGCAGCCGTTCCAGATCCTGAAGATGGACCGCAAGCGCGGCAACATCGTCGTGTCGCGCCGCGCCGTTCTGGAAGAGAACCGCGCCGAGCAGCGTTCGGGCCTGATCCTCAGCCTGGCCGAAGGTCAGGTGATTGACGGCGTCGTCAAGAACATCACCGATTACGGTGCGTTCGTTGACCTGGGCGGCATCGACGGCCTGCTGCACGTCACCGACTTGAGCTACAAGCGCGTCAACCACCCGTCGGAAGTCCTGAACATCGGCGACACCGTCAAGGTTCAGATCATCCGCATCAACCGCGACACCCAGCGCATCTCGCTCGGCATGAAGCAGCTTGAGAGCGATCCGTGGGATGGCGCAGGCAGCAAGTATCCGGTCGGCGCGAAGCTGTCGGGCCGCGTGACCAACATCACCGAGTATGGCGCGTTCGTCGAGCTGGAAGCCGGCATCGAAGGCCTGGTCCATGTGTCGGAAATGAGCTGGACCAAGAAGAACGTCCATCCGGGCAAGATCGTGTCGACCTCGCAGGAAGTCGATGTCGTCGTGCTCGAAGTCGATCAGGAAAAGCGCCGCATCAGCCTCGGCCTCAAGCAGGCTCAGCAGAACCCGTGGGAGGCCTTCGCGGCGGCCCATCCGGTCGGCACCGAAGTCGAGGGCGAAGTCAAGAACGCCACCGAATTCGGCCTGTTCATCGGTCTGGACAACGACGTCGACGGCATGGTTCACATGTCGGACATCGCCTGGGGCATTTCGGGCGAAGACGCGCTGGCGCTGCATCGCAAGGGTGAGATGGTCAAGGCCGTCGTTCTGGCGATCGAGCCGGACAAGGAGCGCATCAGCCTCGGCATGAAGCAGCTTGAGCGTGGCGGCGTGCCGACCCCGGCAGCAGCTGGCGGTGCGGGTTCGCGCGTCAACAAGAACGAGGTGGTGACGGTCACCGTCCTCGAAGTCCGCGATGCGGGCCTCGAAGTTCAGGTTGGCGACGATGGCGTTACCGGCTTCATCAAGCGCACCGACCTTGGCCGCGACCGCGACGAGCAGCGTCCGGAACGCTTCCAGGTTGGCCAGAAGTTCGACGCGATGGTCACCGGCCTCGATCGGTCGAAGAAGCCGACCTTCTCGGTCAAGGCGATGCAGATCGCCGAAGAGAAGCAGGCGGTTGCGCAATATGGCTCGTCCGATTCGGGCGCGTCGCTGGGCGACATTCTTGGCGAAGCCCTCAAGGCGCGCGAAGAGAAGAAGTAATTGGACCGCGGGCGGGCGCTTCGGCGTCCGCCCCTTTCCAATCATTTCAACAGCTTCGGTTAATTATTTCAAATTTAGGGCGCAGTGAGCAAGATTGTGTTGCCGCCACCCCCACACCCCGCGTAAACGTGCCCCTCAGTCGCAGCTGACGGCACGGCGCCGCAGCGCGAACATGGGGACGCACATGATCCGTTCTGAACTGGTACAGATGCTGGCGACGGACAATCCCGACCTGTCGGCGCGAGAGATCGAGCGGATCGTCGACATCTTCTTCGAAGAAATTACAGCGCGCCTGGCGGCCGATGGCCGCGTCGAGTTGCGCGGCTTCGGTGCATTCTCCACCCGCTCACGCGACGCCCGCACCGGGCGCAACCCACGCACGGGCGAGGCGGTCGATGTCGACGCCAAGCGCGTCCCCTATTTCAAGCCCGGCAAGGAAATGCGCCTGCGCCTCAACATGTGACGGCGCGCCAATTTGCTTGGCAGTCCGTTAGCGTCCCGATAGAGCCGACCGCGCTGGCGGGCGTGGCGGAATGGTAGACGCACCGGACTTAAAATCCGTTGGACCGCAAGGTCCGTGGGGGTTCAAGTCCCCCCGCCCGTACCAATTGGCTCCGCTTCCGATTTGATCGATCCGGGCGGCCCTGCTAGTTTCCCTGCGTCAGATTGAGGGGGAAGCAGCGTTGACGCAGCAATTCGCCGTCCGGCGCGGACACCGGCCCGCTCGCCCCGCCCCCGCCGCACAGCGCGTGTCCGCGCCGTCACCGGCCCATCTGGTGCAGCTGGCTGCAGCGCTCGGACGAAGCTCACGCACCCAAATGCTGGTCCAACGCCAGGCGGGTTTGCAGCAGTCCGCACCGCTCCAGCTTTCCGGACGTGACCAGCCGGTCATTCAGCGCAAGAGCGAAGTCAACTACAAGGTGCAGACCGTCGGCTATAAGGATGCCAAGGGCGACACGCATAGCGAGACGGTCGGCAAAGTCGCCGACGCGTGGATCGACATGACCGACCCGATCACCGGGACATCACCCGATAGCGGACAGCAGCAAAAGGCCATGTATGCGCGACTGAGAAGCGTCTATTTCCAGGGCTTCATCCGCGGCCATCTACTCAATGACAATCTGGGCGGCGTCGGAGATGTGTATAACCTGTTCCCGATCACCTCATCGGCAAACAGCGAGCACAAGGTCACCGCGGAAGGCAAGTTGAAGGCCAATGCGCGCCGGGAAATGGAAGCGATGAAGAATGGAGAGAAAGGGCCGTTCTTCGTCCATTATCGCGTAACCGCCACCCCGGCCAACGGGGCCGACCTCACGGCAAATGCAAAAGCGACGCTCCTGTGCGAAATGGTCGCCGCCCATAGCCTGTTGGAGGGTGGCAAGAATGAAGTCTGGACCGTGTATAGTCGGCCTGGAAAAAAGCGCAGAGCGTTGGGCCTGCGCTCATCGAAGACAGACTATAGCAACAGCAGGCTCGGATCGTTCAAGAGCAGCGGCAAGGGCGAACATGCCTCCACCCTGACCAGCCGGATGCGCAGCAAGGTCAATGGTTGGCGGGGCGACAAGAATTTCAAGTTCGCGAGCAAAGGCATTGGCACCCATCTCAGCCTTGTCGAACAGAAGCAGCAGACGCTCAAGAAACTGAAAAATCAGCTCAAAAATCATCCGCGACACGATGATTTCTATTTCGAAGCACTGGATCGCGCCGAGACTCTGCTTGCCGAGGTACACGAACCCTCCGGCATCCCCACAGCGCTGGAGAAGCTGAACATATCGCTGCAGCGCTGGACTTTGCAGCGGCGCAAGTGGGAGCTGTTGCAGACACTGCGTGAATCGCTGAAGCCTTCGGGGCTGCCGGACACGGTTCAGACCGATATGCACAATTTCGCGGAGACTGAGCTCAAGCCGATCGTGGATCTCACGGCACTCGACCAGGCATGGCTTCGGATCACGACCGCGATCGACAACCAGACAAAGCTTCTGCTTCAGCAGCCGCCGCAGACCAACCCGAACTAACGCCGCCGGAACGCACCCGCCGTCAGCCCTGCGCGCGCCATTTTGTCGTAAAAGGTCTTGCGCGGGATGCCGAGGTGTTCGATCGCGCGCGCGACATTGCCGCCGGTTGTTTCCAGCGCCTCCCGCAACAGCATCGCCTCATAAGCCGCGACGCGATCGGGCAGGGTCGGGCTCGCGGCAGCGGGGCCGCTGCCATCGAGCAGGTTCAGTACGGCGCTGAAGGCGAAGTTGCGCAGCTCGCGGACATTGCCCGGCCAGTCATGGTCGAGCAGATGGCGGCGGATCGCGTCGGTCATGCGGAACCCGCTCTGTCCGGTCTGCGCGGCCGCCTCGGCGACGAACGCCGCGAACAGCTGGCCGATGTCCGAACGCCGTTCACGCAGCGGCGGGATCGACAGGCGCACCACGTTGAGCCGGAAGTAAAGGTCGCTGCGAAACGCCCCCTGCTGCGCCAATGCCAGCAGGTCGCGCTTGGCCGAGGCGATGACACGCAGGTCGAGCGGGATCGGCCGCTCCGCGCCCACCGGCAGCACCTCACGCTCCTCCAGCACGCGCAGCAGGCGCGGCTGGACGGCCAGCGGCATCCCGTCGATATCGTCGAGGAATAGCGTCCCACGGCTCGATGCCTCGATCCGGCCGCTGCGCTCGAACCGGCCGTGCGGCACCGCGTCGGCGGCGTGGCCGAACAGCTCGATCTCGGCATGCGCGTCGGGCAAGGCGGCGCAATTGACCGCGACGAAGGCGCGCGCGGCACGGGGCGAGGCGCGGTGGAGCATCGCCGCGACCAGTTCCTTGCCGGTCCCCGTCTCCCCTTCGATCAGCACATCGACCTCGGCCCGGGCGACCTGCGCGACGCTCTCACGCAACCGCACCATCGCCGGGCTGTCGCCAATCAGCGGGCTGTCGGGCGGACTGGCCGCAGCAGCGCGGAGTGCGCGATTGTCGAGGACCAGACGGCGATGCGCGAGCGCGCGGCGGACGGCGGCGACGAGATGGTCGGCGGCAAACGGCTTGGACAGAAAGTCGAACGCCCCGTCGCGCAGCGCACCGACGGCCATCGGCACATCGGCATGGCCGGTGATCAGGATGACCGGTAGCTCGGCATCCAGTGCGCGAAGCCGCGCGAAGAGCTGAAGCCCATCCATCCCCGGCATGCGGATGTCGCTGACCACCACGCCATCGAAATCCGGCCCGATCGCGGCAAGCAGCGACGCGGCATCGGCGAAGGCGCGGACCGGCAGCCCCGCCAGATCGAGCGTCTGGACATTGGCATCGCGCAGCTGCGCGTCGTCATCGACGAAGAAAACGGTCTGTTCGACCTCCGCGATCATGCGCGCAGCAGCGTCAGCTCAAACCGCGCGCCCTCCCCGCTGTCGGCCAGCGTCAGTTCGCCGCCGAAGTCGCGGGCGATATCGCGTGAGATCGCAAGGCCGAGGCCCAACCCTTCCTCCCGCCCGGTGACGAAGGGGGTGAACAGCTGGTCGCGCAGCTGGGCGGGGACGCCCGGGCCATTGTCGCTGACGGTAATGCGTGTGCGATGACCCTCCCCCGCCACCGCGATCACGATGCGCGGGTCGGCGTGACCGGCGAGCACATCGAGCGCATTCTGGACCAGGTTGATCAGGATCTGCTCCAGCCGCACGCGATCGGCGATGACGCGGGCGGCCGGATCGCCGCTGCGCTCCAGCGTAACCCCGGCAGCACGGACGCGGTCGCCGATCAGCAGCATGACCGAGTCGATCGCCGACCCGATCTCGACCGCGCCGATTTCGGGCGTCCGCTTGCGGGCAAAGCTGCGCAATTCGCCGGTAATCGCCCCGATCCGCTCGGTCAGCGCGCTGATCCGACCGAGATTGTCCACGGCGCGCGCGGCATCGCCCCGGTCGAGCAGCTGGCGGGCATTGTCGGCAAAGGTCCGGATCGCCGCGACCGGCTGGTTGATCTCATGCGCGACACCCGCCGTGATCTGGCCTAGCGAGCCAAGGCGACTGGCCTGCGCCAGTTCCTCACGCGCGGCGCGGTAACGCTGGTCGGCGCGGGCACGTTCGGCGCTTTCGGCCTCAAGCTGCTTGTTCGTTTCGCGCAGTTCGGCGGTGCGCTCGGCGACCTGCGTTTCCAGTGCGGCGCGGGCGGCTGTCTGAAGGTGCTGACGCTCACGCGCGCGCCACAGCAGCAGCAGCGCGCCGACGATCAATACCAGCGCGGCGAGCGTCACCAGCCGCGCATTGGCGTTGGCGCTGGCGAGCGCGGGGCGGAGCGGCATGAGCACCTGGAGCCGCGCACCGGCGAGCGGGGCGGCGACCACCGCAACACGGCTGTCCCCCGCCGCCTCCCCCGCCCGCGCATCCGCGCCGTCAATGGCAAGCGGCAGCGGGTCGAGCGGCAAATTGCCATATTGGCGGGTCGTGCGGATCGCCTGACGGCTGGCGGCGGACAGCGGCGCGAGCGCGCGGAAGCGCCAGTCGGAGCGGCCAGTCACGATCACGACGCCGTGCCGGTCGGTAACGATCGTCGTGCCCTGCTGCGCGGCCCATTGCGCCTGAACCCGCTCGAACTCGATCTTGACCACAACCACCCCCAGCGGGCGGGCGGCGCTGCCAATCCGTTGCGCCAGATACAGCCCGGGCACGCCGCTGACGGTGCCCAGTGCGAACAGCTCCGCACTCCCGTTGCGCAACGCATCGCGAAAATAGGGGCGAAATCCGTAATTCTGGCCGACAAAGCTGGTCGGCAGGCGATGATTGCTCGCTGCAACCGTCTTGCCCCGCGCGTCGATCACATAGATCGCCGCCGCATCGGTGCGCTCGGCGAGCAGCTCCAGCCGGGCATTCACTCGCGCCGCCACCCCCGGCGATGGCGCGTCGAGCAGCGCCGGCACATCGGGATATTCGGTCAGGACGAGCGGGAGCAGGCGGAACTTCTGGAGCTCACTGGTCAGCAGCCCGGCATTGGCGCGCGCCAGCTCCGCCGCCGCCGCATCGGTCGCTGCCACCGCCTGCCCCCGCGCCCAGCGCGAGGCGCCCAGCGCAACCACCGCGACCAGCACCAGCCCGATCGCCGCAACGAGCGCCAGACGGCGTGACAGCCGAGTCGTTCCCATCTCCATCCACGCGGGATATCACACATACTCACCATTGCATGTGCGAAAAATCACACATTATTCCGGGGCTGACGACGCCCGTTCGGAATTATACCACTGAATAAACGCCATATTTCTCTTCGCTTCGCCAACGCCCCTGTCCCACCCATACTCCCCACAACTATAGCCAGACGCGCCAATCAAGGCGCGCATGAGGGGATGGTTGATGGCGGTTGCACTCGATTATGCGGCGGAACCCGCAAAGCCCGGACGCTGGTATAGCCAGCTCTATGTCCAGGTGCTGATCGCGATCGCCGCGGGCATTGCCGTCGGCTTCTTCTGGCCGGGCGTCGGCGAAGCGCTCAAGCCGCTGGGCGACGCCTTCATCAAGCTGGTCAAGATGATCATCGCCCCGGTGATCTTCCTGACGCTGGTCACCGGCATCGCCGGCATGACCGAACTGCGCTCGGTCGGGCGCGTCGCGGGCAAGGCGTTTGCCTATTTCCTGTTCTTCTCGACGCTGGCGTTGGTCGTCGGCCTGATCGTCGCCAATACGGTCCAGCCCGGCGCGGGGATGAATGTCGACCCCGCCACGCTCAATACCGGCGCGGTCGAGGGCTATGTCGCCAAGGCGCATGAAAGCGGCATCGTCGAGTTTCTGATGGCGATCATCCCGACGACGCTGGTGTCGGCGCTGACCGGCGATCAGCTGCTGCCCGTCCTGCTCGTCGCGATCCTGTTCGGCATTTCGCTGTCGATGGTCGGCGAGCCGGCCGCACCGGTCCGCGACATGCTCGAAAAAGTTGGCCTCGTGGTGTTCAAACTGGTCGGCATATTGATGCGCGCGGCACCGGTCGGGGCGTTCGGCGCCATGGCCTTCACCATCGGCAAATACGGCATCGAATCGCTCGCCAATCTCGCGGGGCTGGTCGCAACCTTCTACCTCACCTCGCTGATCTTCGTGGTCGTCGTCCTCGGCATCGTCGCGCGGCTCGCGGGCTTCTCGATCTTCAAGCTGATCCGCTACCTCAAGGCGGAATTGCTGCTCGTGCTCGGCACCTCCTCGTCCGAAAGCGCGCTGCCCAGCCTGATGGACAAGATGGAGCGGGCGGGGTGCGAGAAGTCGGTCGTCGGGCTGGTCGTCCCCACCGGCTATTCGTTCAACCTCGACGGCACCAATATCTACATGACGCTGGCGGCGCTGTTCATCGCTCAGGCCTGCAATGTCGATCTGACGCTGGGCGACCAGATCGCGCTGCTGCTGATCGCAATGATCTCGTCCAAGGGCGCGGCGGGAGTCACCGGAGCGGGCTTCATCACGCTCGCCGCGACGCTGTCGATCGTGCCGTCGGTGCCGGTCGCGGGCATGGCGCTGATCCTGGGTATCGATCGCTTCATGAGCGAGTGCCGCAGCCTCACCAATTTCATCGGCAACGCCGTCGCGACGGTCGTCGTCGCACGCTGGGACAATGCGCTCGACAAGGACGCGCTCGACCGCGCGCTGTCGGGTGCGGCACCCGCAGGACCGGCGCGGCCGGCGACGGAAACCGATCCGGACTGATCAAGGACATTGGGAAGAGCGGACAGCGAAGCCGCCTTCCCGGAAACAGGGAGAGAAGACCATGACCAACCGCACCAGGCTCCGCGCACTCGCCACAGGCACGGCGCTCGCCGCACTGGCGATCGCACTGCCCGCGCACGCCCAGGACGCGCTGCCCACCACTCCGACCGGCGAGGAGGCCGCGCCCGAGCAGGAGGTCGTCGTCGTCGGCACCCAGATCAAGGGCAAGGACATCACCACCGCCCTCCCCGTCACCGTGGTCGATCGCGCCCAGATCGACGCGACCGGCGCGCTGTCGGGCGATGATCTGATCCGGTCGATCCCGCAGGCGGGCGACGTCACCTTCAACGAAGCCAACAACCCGCAGACCAGCAACGCCGCGCGCGGTGACGTCAACTCGATCAACCTGCGCAATCTGGGCGTCGGCAACACGCTGGTGCTGCTCAACGGCCGCCGCATGGTCAGCCACCCGACGAGCCAGGCGGGCGACGGCAACGTTCCCGTGCTCGGCTACAACTCCAACGCCCTGCCCGTCGCCGGGATCGAGCGGCTGGAGATCCTGCGCGATGGCGCCGCCGCCATTTACGGCGCGGACGCAGTCGCGGGCGTGGTCAACACCGTCACCCGGGGTGATTTCGACGGCGCGCGGCTCGACCTGCGCTATGGCTATGCCGAGGGGACGCACCGCAAGGAGTTCGAAGGCACCGGCCTGATCGGGCATAATTTCGCCGGCGGTCGCGGCAATTTCTCGCTGTTCGTCAACTATGTCCGCCGCACTGCCCAGCTGGCGGAAGACCAGCCCTATACCGCAACCGACAACCTGCTGTCCTTCTTCGCCAATGACCCGGCCTATGCCGGCAATCTGACCGCAGACGGACGCGCGACGCAGAGCCCCTGGGCCAACCTCGCCGTCGTCGGCGGCCCCGGCACGATCCGTCGCAATCCGGGCAATCAGGCGCTGACCTCCTCCGCCGGGTCATTCCATACCCAGTCGTCACTCAACCCCGGCTGCGCCGTCACGTTCAACAGCGACGTCTGCATCGGCACGGGAACCCGCTCGACGGCCACGACGCTGCGCAGCGAGCGGTTCGACACGCGCCCCGGCACCACCGTCACCCCGTCGTTCAACCGCTACAACGCCTTCTTCACCGGCCGCTATGAGGTCAGCGACGCGGTCGAGCTCTATACCGAACTCGGCTATTACCTCGCCGACACCCAGCGAATTCAGCCGCCGACGATCAACCTCAACGCGATCGTCATTCCGGCGAGCAACTATTGGAACCCGTTCGGCCCGGTCACCTTCGCCAATGGCCAGACCAACCCCAACCGCATCGCCGGCCTGACCAACGTCCCCGCCGCCGGCCTTCCCGTGCGCCTGACAACCTATCGCTTCGTCGATGCAGGTAACCAGATCGTGGATGTCGAAAACTGGCAGTCGCGCTTCCTGCTCGGTGCACGCGGCAAGATCGGCAGCTTCGATTACGACACCGGCATCCTCTATTCGGAGGCGCAGGCGCGCGACAGCTCGAACGCGATCGACATGACCGCGCTCCAGCGCAACCTCGCGCTGTCCACCCCGGACGCGTACAACCCGTTCAGCGGCGGCTGTTCGGCCACCCCCGCGCTCGGCGATTGCTCGCCCGCCAGCGCGGCGACGATCGATGCGATCAGCTTCAACCTCGTCCGCAAATCCAAGACGACGCTGCTGCTCGGCGACTTCAAGCTGTCCAACTCCAGCCTGTTCGACCTGCCCGGCGGCGGGGTCGGCATCGCCTTCGGTGTGGAGGGGCGCCGCGAGACTCAGCGCGATATCCGCGACCCCAACCTCAACGGCCAGATCACCTTCACCGACATGGTGACCGGCGAAACCAACCTGTCCAATGTCGCCGCGGTCAGCCCGACCCCGTCGGTGTTCGGCAGCCGCACCGTGCTGTCGGCCTATGCCGAGCTCGCCGTGCCGCTGGTGTCGCCCGAGATGAACGTGCCGCTGGTCCATCGCCTCGACCTGCAGATCGCAGGGCGGGCCGAGGAATATTCGGACTTCGGATCGGTCGCCAAGCCCAAGGTCGCGGCGGCATGGGACATCGTCGACGGTCTCCGCCTGCGCGGCTCGTGGTCGCAGGGCTTCCGCGCGCCGAACCTCGAGCAGACCAAGACGGTCGCCTATTCGCGGCTCAACTCGAACACTGATTACTACCGGTGTGAAGCGGACCTGCGCGCCGGACGCATTGCGACCTATTCGGCGTGCAGCCGCGGGATCAGCTATTCGATCTTCATCAGCGGCAACCCGGACCTGAAGCCCGAGGAAAGCACCAACTGGACCGTCGGCACGGTGATCGAGCCCAAGTTCATCCCCAGCCGCCTCGGTCGCCTGACGCTCACGGCAGATTTCTGGTCGATCCAGCAGACCGGCATCGTCGGCCAGTTCGGCGCACAGAATGCGCTGGTTCTGGACTATCTGTTGCGCCTCCAGGGATCGAGCAACCCGAACGTGATCCGCGCCGCACCCACCGCCGACGATACGCCGGTATTCGCGGGGACCGGACTGGCGGCGGTCGGCGCGGTGACGCGGATCAACGACCAGTTCGTCAACCTGCTGCCCCAGACGGTGCAGGGCGTCGATCTGGCGGTGCTGTACAATGTCCGCACCGATATCGGCCGGTTCGATGTCGCGTTCAACGCGGCACGCCTGACCAAATTCTCGCGCGAGACGCCCCCGGCGGTGCAGGCATTGTTCGACGCGCGCGCGGCGGGCCAGATCAACGCCGCAACCCCGCTGACCGACGCCAGCGACCTGATCGAGGAGCGCGGACGGCCGAAATGGCGCGTAACCGGATCGCTCACCTGGAGCCATAAGGGCTTCCAGATCGGCGCGTTCGGCAACTACATCGGCACGGTGTACGACACCAACTTCCTCGACGCGAACGGCAACCCCTACAAGGTCGAGGGCAAGGCGTTCTTCAACCTCTATGGCCAGTATCGCATCCGCAAGGGGCCGCTGGAGGACACGCGGTTCCGCATCGGCGCGCGCAACGTGTTCGACACCCAGCCGCCGATCACCGCCGATGGCTATCTGGGCTCGCTTTACGTGCCCTATGGTCGCTACCTGTACGCCTCAATCGGCAAGACATTCTGATCGGGCTTCGGTGCCGGCCCACTCCCCCACCCGGCCACCCATAGAATACACTGGCGTTGGGTAGCCGGGTGGGGGAGCGGGCCGGCACCGACCAACAAAAGGTGTGAAGATGACGCGCTGGCTCGCCGCCCTCGTCCTGCTCTGCGTCGCGGCCCCGGCCTCGGCGCGGAGTGAGGTGATCAACCTATGGCCCGGCGCGATGCCCGGCAGCGGCGCCGTCACCGGCCCGGAGAAGATCGGCAGCGAGGGCGCGGCGACCGGCTCGGTCTCCAACGTCACTGTCCCGCGCATGGTGGTGGTGCGGCCGAAGAAGCCCAATGGCGCGGCGGTGCTGGTCATCGGCGGCGGCGGCTATTTCCGCATCCAGGTCGGCAGCGCGGCGATGCCGACCGCCCAATGGCTGGCCAAGCGCGGCGTCACCGCCTTCGTCCTCTATTACCGCCTGCCCGGCGACGGCTGGGGTTCGGAGGTTCCCTTCCAGGACGGGCAGCGCGCGATGCGGCTGCTGCGCGGCAACTGGAAGACGCTTGGGATCGACCCCAAGCGGATCGGCGTGATCGGCTTTTCGGCGGGCGGGCATCTCGCGGGCACGCTCGCGACGCGCGGCGGGCATGACTTCTACCCGGCGATCGACGCGGTGGACGCGGTCAGCGCGGTGCCGGACTTTGCCGGCCTGATCTATCCAGTGATCTCGATGCGCGCGCCGATCGATACGACGCGAACCGCGCGCTACGTCAGCAAACTGCCCGACTGGCGCGATGCGTTTTCGGTCGAGGCGCAGGTGACAGCCACGACCCCGCCGATCTTCCTCGCCCATGCCTATGACGACCCCACCGCCGATGTCGCGCACAGCCTGCGACTTGCAGCGGCAATGCACGCGGCCAAGCGTCCGGTCGAGATGCACCTGTTCGAGCGCGGCGGGCATAGCTGGGGCCTCGGCAAGCCCGGCGATCCGGTCGCTGCATGGCCACGCCTGTTCGCGAGCTGGGTCAGGGCGAATGGCTGGCTGCCCGCACGAAAGGCGACTGAGGCCGCCGACTGAGCCCCGTCTCTACGACAAAAGTCGGACTGACCTGACGCTCCCGATGCGCTAACGCGGACAGCAACCGCCCGGAGCGAACAGGAGAGTGACATGGCCCAGACGATCTTCCCGGTGCCCCCGCAATGGGCGGCAAACGCGCTGGTCGATGCGGACGGCTATGACGCAATGTACCGCCGCTCGGTCGAGGATCCCGAGGGGTTCTGGCGTGAGGCGGCGCAGCGGATCGACTGGATCACGCCATTCACGCGGGTCAAGGAAACCAGCTTCAATGAGGCCGATTTCGGCATCGCCTGGTTCGCCGACGGCACGCTCAACATCAGCGCCAATGCGCTCGACCGCCATCTGGCGGAGCGCGGCGATGCGACCGCGATCCTGTGGGAACCGGACAGCCCGGACGAGCCGCATCGCGTCATCACCTATCGCGAGCTCCACGCCGAAGTCTGCCGCTTCGCCAATCTGCTGAAAGCACAGGGCGTGAAGCGCGGCGAGCGGGTGACGCTGTACCTCCCGATGGTGCCGGAGGCCGCGGTGGCGATGCTCGCCTGCGCCCGGATCGGCGCGATCCATTCGATCGTGTTCGCCGGCTTCTCCCCCGATGCGCTGGCGGGGCGTATCCAGGATTGCGACAGCCGCATCGTCCTGACCGCAGACGAGGGGCTACGCGGCGGCAAGCGTATCCCGCTCAAGGCCAATGTCGATGCCGCGCTCGCCCGTTGTCCGGGCGTCGAGCGCGTGATCATGCTCCGCCGCACCGGCGCGGACGTGCCGATGGTCGCGGGTCGCGACCTCGACTGGGCGGAAGCCGCCAGCCAGAGCGCCGACTGCCCGCCCGAAGCAATGGGCGCGGAAGACCCGCTGTTCATCCTCTACACCTCAGGCTCGACCGGCAAGCCCAAGGGCGTGCTGCACACCACCGGCGGCTATGCCGTGTGGACCGCGATGACGCACGAATATGTCTTCGATTACCGCCCCGGCCAGATCTACTGGTGCGCCGCCGATATCGGCTGGGTCACCGGGCACAGCTATGTCGTGTACGGCCCGCTGATGAACGGCGCGACGACGGTGATGTTCGAAGGCGTCCCCAACTTCCCCGACCACAGCCGCTTCTGGCAGGTCGTCGACAAGTTCAAGGTCGAGATCTTCTATGCCGCCCCCACCGCCCTGCGCGCGCTGATGCGCGAAGGCGACGATTGGGTAACGCGCACCAGCCGCAGCAGCCTGCGCCTGCTCGGCAGCGTCGGCGAGCCGATCAATCCCGAGGCATGGGAATGGTATCACCGCGTCGTCGGCGAAGGCCGCTGCCCGATCGTCGACACCTGGTGGCAGACCGAGACCGGCGGGGCGATGATCACCCCCCTGCCCGGCGCAACCGCGCTCAAGCCGGGTTCGGCGACCAAGCCATTCTTCGGCGTCCAGCCCGCCCTGCTCGACAATGACGGCAAGCTGATCGAGGGAGCAGGCGATGGCTGTCTCGTCATCACCGACAGCTGGCCGGGCCAAATGCGCACCGTCTGGGGCGATCACGACCGCTTCTTCCAGACCTATTTCAGTACCTTCAAGGGCCGCTATTTCACCGGCGACGGCTGCCGCCGCGACGAGGATGGCTATTACTGGATCACCGGCCGGATCGACGACGTCATCAACGTCTCCGGCCACCGCATGGGCACCGCCGAGATCGAGAGCGCACTCGTCGCGCACCACAAGGTCGCCGAAGCCGCCGTCGTCGGCATGCCGCACGACATCAAGGGCCAGGGCATCTACGCCTTCGTCACCACCAATGCCGAGGTCGAGCCCGACGCGGCCTTGCGCGCCGAGCTGATCAAATGGGTGCGCCAGGAAATCGGCCCGATCGCCACCCCCGACGTCATCCAGTTCGCTCCCGCTTTGCCCAAGACCCGATCAGGCAAGATCATGCGCCGCATCCTGCGCAAGATCGGCGAGAATGATGTCAGCAACCTCGGCGACACCTCGACCCTCGCCGATCCGTCGGTGGTCGATCACCTCCTCGCCAACCGACCGCAGCTGGTTGGCAGTTAAAGCGGCAGCCCCACATAATTCTCCGCAATCGCGGTCTGCATCGCGGTCGAGCTGGCGACATAGTCCAGCTCGGCCTCCTGCATCCGGTGCTCAAACGCGCCATCCTCGGGGAAGCGGTGCATCAGCTTGGTCAAATACCAGCTGAACCGCTCCGCCTTCCAGATCCGTGCCAGCGCGCGTGCCTGATAGCCGTCCAGCCCCGCCGCATCCCCCTGCTTCACCGCGCCGACCAGCGCGTCGCACAGATAGGCGACATCCGACGCGGCCAGGTTCAGCCCCTTCGCCCCCGTCGGCGGCACGATATGCGCGCTGTCTCCCGCGAGGAACAGGCGCCCATGCCGCATGGTCTCGAACACATAGGACCGCAGCGGCGCGATCGACATCTCCAGCGCCGGGCCACGCGTCACCTTATGCTCGCTGATCGGATCGAACCGCGCGGCGAGTTCATCCCACAAGCGATCTTCAGTCCAGTCCTCGACCTTGTCGGTCAGCGGCACCTGAATGTAATAGCGGCTTCGCGTCTTCGACCGCATTGAGGCAAGCGCGAATCCGCGTTGCCCATTGGCGTAGATCAGCTCGTCATGGCACGGCGGCACATCGGCCAGAATCCCGAGCCAGCCAAACGGATAGACCCGCTCGAACTCGCGCACTGCGCTCGCCGGGATCGCCTTGCGCGATGGCCCATGGAAGCCGTCGCACCCGGCAATATACGCGCAGTCGATCCGCCGCGTCTCGCCATCCTTCACATAGGTGACGAACGGCGCATCGCCCTCGATCTCGTGCAGCGCGACATCGCCCGCGTCATAGATGACCTCCAGCCCGCGCTCCGGCGCCGCGTCCATCAGGTCGCGGGTCAGCTCGGTCTGGCCATAAACCATCACGTTGCGCCCAGTCAGCGCAGCGATATCGATGCGGATCAACCGATCATCCGTGGCGAGGTTGAACCCCGCCTCGACCAGCCCCTCCCGCTTCATCCGCGCGTCGAGGCCGAGCCGCGTCATCAAATCGGTGGTGACCGTCTCCAGCACCCCCGCCCGAATACGGCCGAGCACATAGTCGGGCGCCGCGCGCTCGACGACGACGCAATCCACCCCCGCCTGACGCAAGAGGTGGCCGAGCAACAAGCCCGACGGCCCTGCCCCGATGATCGCAACCTGGGTCTTCATGTCATTCCCCCACGGCCGCTCACGCGCGGCCAATTGACGTTCAGCGCGCGGCGTTGAGCTGCTGCTCCAACTGGTGCAGCACGCGGTAGCAGGGCAGCACCTGCGCAACGCTGGAATTGGGCTCGCGCCCTTCGCGGATCGCCGCGACGAATTCGCGGTCCTGCAGCTCGATACCGTTGTTCGACACCGCGACGCCCGACAGGTCGACCGGCTCCTCGCGCCCGGTCACCAGATCGTCGTAGCGCGCGATCCAGGTGCCATTGTCGCAGATGTAGCGGAAGAAGGTGCCGAGCGGCCCGTCATTGTTGAACGACAGGCTGAGCGTACAGATCGCGCCGCTTTCCGCCTTCAACTGGATCGACATGTCCATCGCGATGCCAAGCTCGGGATGGATCGGCCCCTCGATCGCATTGGCGGCGACGATCGGCCCGGCCTGATAGGCGAACAGGTCCACCGTATGCGCGGCGTGATGCCACAGCAGGTGGTCCGTCCAGCTGCGCGCCTCACCCTTCGCATTCATGTTCTGGCGGCGGAAGAAATAGGTCTGCACGTCCATTTGCTGCACGTTCAGCTCACCCGCAGCGATTTTGCGATGCAGATATTGGTGGCTCGGATTGAAGCGCCGCGTGTGCCCGACCATCGCGGTCCTTCCCGTCTCCTGCGCCTTGGCCAGCACTGCTTCGCCATCCGCCAGGCTGTCGCACAGCGGGATTTCGACCTGCACATGCTTGCCCGCGTCCATGCACTGGATCGCCTGCGCCGCATGCATCTGAGTCGGGGTGCACAGGATCACCGCGTCGAGGCCCGGCTGCTCCAACGCTTCGGCAAGGTCGGTGGTGGCGTGCGCGATGCCGTATTTGGCGGCGACCGCCTGGGTCGGTTCGAGCCGGCGGCCGACGACCGAGATCACCTCGACGCCGTCGATCTTCTGAAGCCCGTCGAGATGCTTTTCGCCGAATGCTCCGGCGCCTGCGAGTGCGATTTTCATAACATTCTCCCTCTCCCCTTCAGGGGAGAGGGCCGGGGAGAGGGGCAGTCCTCCCAATCCGGCCCAACGCTGAAAATTGAAGGACTGCCCCTCTCCCAACCCTCTCCCCTGAAGGGGAGAGGGCTTTGATTACTCTGCCGCCTCGGCAAACCCGCTGCCCACCATATCCAGCCCCTCGCCATTATCCGGCCGCAGAACCAGATGGCCGATCGCAGTGTTCGAACACGGGATATGATAATGCCGATGCAGCGCGGCGGTGCGCTTGCCCATTGCGCCGCGCATGATCAGCCACATGACCATCTCGATCCCCTCGCTGCCCGTTTCGCGCAGATATTCGATGTGCGGGATGCGGCGCAGGTGATCGCTGTCGCCGATCAGCCCGTCGAGGAACATATTGTCCCACTCACGATTGATCAGGCCCGCGCGCGGCCCCTGCAACTGGTGGCTCATGCCGCCGGTGCCCCACACCTGAACGTTCAGATCCTCGGGGAAGCTCGCCACTGCGCGCGCGATCGCCTCACCCAGCGCCCAGCAGCGATTGCCCGAGGGCGGCGGATAGGTGACGACATTGACCGCCAGCGGGATCACCTTGCACGGCCAGGCATCGGGCGTGCCGAACATCATGCTCAGCGGAACGGTCAGCCCGTGATCGACCTGCATCTCGTTGATGATCGTCATGTCGAATTCGTCGAGCACCAGGCTCTGCGCGATGTGCCACGCAAGGTCTGGATGCCCCTCGACATCCGGCACCGGGCGCGGCCCCCAGCCTTCGTCCGCCGAGGTATAACGCTCGCCACAGCCGATCGCGAAGGTCGGGATGATCTTCATGTCGAACGCCGACGCATGGTCGTTATAGACCAGGATGACGACATCGGGCTTCTCGGCCTTCTCCCATTCGCGGGTCCAGTCATATCCGGCGAAGATCGGGCCGAAATAATCGTCGCGGTCCTTGCCCTGATCGACGGCAACGCCGAGCAGCGGGACATGGCTCGATGCAACACCTGCGGTAATGCGGGCCATTCTTATCGTCCTTCTTTGATCGAGCGGACGCCGATGGGCGAACGCCCGCCGCGCATCATCATCTCGCGATATTCGGGGAAGCTCATGTCGGTCATCGTGCTGACCGCCTCGGCAAAGGGGATGCCGTCGGTCGAGAACAGCTTGGCCAGGAAATAGACGTTCCCGCCCAGGTCGAGGCACTTGTTGTAATCGCGATCGAGCAGCGCCTGTTTCATCTCTTCGGTAAGCGACCATTCGTCGAGATAGGCGCGCTCATCGGCCTTGAACCGTTCGCGATTCTCCGCCTTCATCAGGCTCATCGCGAACTGGTTCATGTGGTAACCGGCGCGCGCGCGCTTGGCGGTGAACACGCGGGTGCCGGGGATATCCTCGAACTCGGCGAGATAGGCGTGGATGTCGGTGTGGTCGGTCACAGGCCGCGCTCCTTCAGAATTGCGTCAAGACGCGGGAAGACGCGGCGGGCATTGCCCGCAAAGATCGCGGCGCGCTCGGCGTCCGAAATCTCCAGCGCGTCGACATAGCGCTTGGTGTCGTCGAAATATTGGCCGGTGGTCGGGTCGATCCCGCGCACCGCGCCGACCATCTCCGACCCGAACAGGATGTTCTTGTTGTCGATCACGTCCGCCAGCAGGTCGATGCCCGGCTGGTGATAGACGCACGTGTCGAAGAAGATGTTGTTCATCAGATGCGTGTCGAGCGCCGGCTTCTTCAGCATGTCCGCCAGCCCGCGATAGCGTCCCCAATGATAGGGTACCGCGCCGCCGCCATGCGGGATGATAAAGCGCAGGGTGGGGAAATCGGCGAACAGATCGCCCTCCAGCAGTTGCATGAAGGCGATCGTGTCGGCGGCGATGTAGTAGCCGCCAGTCGCGTGCATCGCCGGGTTACAGCTGCCCGAAACATGGATCATCGCCGGGACATCCAGCTCGACCATCTTCTCGTAGAACGGGTACCAATAGCGGTCGGTCAGCGGCGGATGGGTGAAATGCCCGCCACCCGGATCGGGGTTGAGGTTGCAGCCGATAAAGCCGAGTTCGGTGACGCAGCGCTCCAGCTCGGCAATGCTCGCGCTCATATCGGCCTTGGGCGATTGCGGCAGCATGCACACGCCGACGAACGTCTCGGGAAACAGCCCGACGACGCGCGCGATCAGGTCGTTACAGCGCCGCGCCCATTCGATCGCAACGCCCTCATCCCCGACATGCGGCGCCATCGCCGATGCGCGGGGCGAGAAGATCGTCAGGTCGGCGCCGCGTTCCCTGATCAGGCGCAGCTGGTTCGCCTCGATTGTCTCGCGAATCTCGGCGTCGCTGATCTCGGGATAGGGCGGGCACGGCGTCCCCGCCTTGAAGGCAGCCTTCTGCTCCTCGCGCCAGGCATCGTGCGCCTTGGGCAGGACCGTGTAATGGCCGTGGCAGTCGATGATCACGCGGCACTCTCCCCAGATTCAACCATCGTCACCCCGGCCTTGAGCCGGGGCCCAGCTTCTTTTTCGACGCCCACGAGCGTCGCCAGCTTCGCGTCGAGTCCCAGCGGCGGCGCCACGCCAAGCGCACCCATCTCCCGCTGGCGCTGGATCGTGCCGCGCGTCATCGCGGGATCGACGCCCAGATCGCTCAGCGTCTTCGCAACCTCCTCCATCTCGGCGGCGCGGCGGGTGCCGTGGGCGAGCATCCGGTCGAGATTGTAATCGGCGCGCGCGGCCCAGGACTGTTCCTTCCAACTCGCGTCGAGTGAGGCGAGCACCGCCTCGCGCACCCCGGCGCGCTCCGCGGCCAGCACGCATTCGGCCGTCAGCGCCTCCAGCCCCTTGATCATGACCGACCGGATCATCTTGATCGCCGACGCGTCCCCGATTTTCGACCCCGACACTGCAATCTTGGTAAAGCCATAGGCGCGCAGCGCGTCAGCGGCGGCTTCGGCATGCGGCCCTGCAACCAGCAGCGGCACGGCCAGCCGCGCGGGCAGCACCGGTGCCATCACCGCAACATCGACATAACGCCCGCCCGCCGCCTCGATCACCTGCGCCGCGTCCCGCTTGGTGCCGGGCGCAACGCTGTTCATGTCGAGCCACAGAGCTCCCGGTCGCAGCAACGGCGCACATCGCTGCGCGGCCGCGAGCGCTTGGTCCGCCGTGACGAGGCACAGCACCAGATCGGCCCGCGCCAGCGCGCCGGCTGGGGTTGCTGACCAGCGGATTTCGGCGGCTTCGAATTCGGTGATTTTGAGTGGGCGTGTTTGGACATTTTCGGTGGCGATGTCGAATGCGGCGACGCCGGGTTGGGCGAAGGCCTGTCCGGCTTCGCCAAAGCCCAGAAGAGATGTCCACTCGATCATGCGGCCTATGAAGCGTTGTTACGCGACATGTTCTAATCGGATTGCTTTGTGAGCTATCCGTTTTTCTGAAGTCTAGTTTCGCCCGATGCGCGGTGGAGCAGGTCGATCATGCGCGATTGGGCGCGGGTGGGGCGCCAGCCGGTGCGGGTGCTGATGCCGATCGTGCGGACCGCACCGGGGAGTTGGGGGCCGATGCGTTCGAGCATCCCCGCCCCCACCTCCAGCGCGACCTGATCGGGGGATAGCAGGGTGAGCAGATCGCTCTGCACCAGCAGGCCGCGGATCACCATCACCGACCCGCACTCGATCGGCACCGGCGGCAGCACGCGGCCCGCGAACAGCGCCTCCCAATGGGTGCGCAGCGGGGTGCCGACCGGACCGACGACCCAGGATTGCGCGGCGAGCGTGTCGAGGTCGACCGCACCCCGCGCCAGCGGATGCCCGCGCCGTCCGAAGATCGCGAGGCGATCAGTGAACAGCGGCACCTGCTCGACCCCCGGCGGGCAATCGTCGCGCAGCGCGCCGACCATGATGTCGATGATGCCGTCGAGCAGCGGATCGACCAGCTCGCGCCACGATCCCTCGACCACATCGACCACCGTGCGCGGCTCTTCGCGCAGGAATTGGGCGAGGCTGTGGGGCAACAGCAGCGCACGGCTGAGCGGCATCGCGCCGATCGCGATCCGCCCGCCGACACCCTCATCGCCGCGCGCCTCGGCAATGCCCGCAGCAATCTCGCTCGCGGCAAGGCGCACCCCGCGCGCCAGTGCCCGGCCCGCCGGAGTCAGCGCCATCCCGCGTCCGCGTCGCTCGGCGAGCGGGGTGGCGCAAACCTGTTCGAGCTCGCGCACCGAACGGTGCACCGCTGGCTGCGACATACCACTCGCCGCCGCCGCACCGGCAAACCCCTGCGCGTCGGCAAAGTGCAGGAATGCGTCGAGCTGGGTCGCGGTCATCAGCAGCTCAGGCCGTGCAAATCCGCGCGTCCCGCCACGCGCCGAACGCCGGGTCGCGGCGGCGAGCTGATCGAACGCCCGATCCACCCGCTCGGCCAGCGCGGTGCCTGCGGGGCTGGGTGTGACCCCGTCCGAATGCCGGTCGAACAGGATCACGCCAAGCTGCTTTTCGAGCTTCGCTAAGCCTTGGGTTAATGCCGGCTGCGACAGCCCGGCGGCCTCCGCCGCACGATTGAGGCTGCCTTGAGCGATCACCTGACCGAGCGCGCGGAGGTGGCGGAGGTTGAGGTCGAACGGACGGATCATGTCGCCAACATATCCGAAAATCTTATTACTTAAACGGAATTCATATTATGGTGTGTCGGAGATCGACAGCCATGGAAAGCGAACAAGTCGCCGCCGCCCGCGAGATGTCCACGAAAGAGAACATGTCGCGTAACAACGCTGCATCGGCCCGAATGCGGGTTCGACAATTGCGCACCGGAGAAGACAATGAGTGCACGCGTCGTTCAAAATATCCAGCGCACCCCGATGGACATCGTCGATGGCCTTGCCGAAGCGGGCGTCGCGACGGTGCATGAAGCACAGGGGCGGATCGGGCTGCTCGCCCATTATATGCGCCCGATCTATGCCGGAGCGCGGATCGCGGGGAATGCGGTCACCATTTCATCGCCGCCGGGTGACAATTGGATGGTGCATGTCGCGATCGAGCAGTTGCAGGCTGGCGACATTCTCGTGCTCGCGCCGACCTCCCCGTGCGTCGATGGCTATTTCGGCGATCTGCTGGCGACCAGCGCGATGGCGCGGGGGTGCCGGGGGCTGGTGATCGATGCAGGCGTGCGCGACGTGCGCGACCTGACGCAGATGGGCTTTCCGGTGTGGTCGAAGGCGGTGTTCGCGCAAGGGACGGTCAAGAACACGCTGGGGTCGGTCAACGTCCCGATCGTGTGCGCAGGTGCCGCGATCGAGCCGGGCGATGTGATCGTCGCCGATGATGACGGCGTGTGCGTGGTCAAGCGTGACGATGCGACGACGGTGCTGGAGGCGGCGCGCAAGCGTGAGGCGGCCGAGGAGGCGAAGCGGGTGCGGCTGGCGGCTGGGGAGCTGGGGCTGGATATTTATGACATGCGGCCCCGGCTTGCGGAAATGGGGTTGAAGTATGAGTGAGGGCGTCCGCTGCATGTGGATGCGCGGGGGGACGTCGAAGGGCGGGTATTTCCTTGCCGATGATCTGCCCGCCGATACCGCTGCGCGCGATGCCTTGCTGTTGCGGGTGATGGGATCGCCCGATCCGCGGCAGATCGACGGGATGGGCGGAGCCGATCCGCTGACCAGCAAGGTCGCGGTGGTGCGCAAGTCCGAGCGCGACGGGGTCGATGTCGATTATCTGTTCCTGCAGGTGTTCGTCGATCAGGCGATCGTCACCGACGCGCAGAATTGCGGGAATATCCTGGCCGGGATCGGGCCATTCGCGATCGAACGCGGGCTGGTCGCTGCGCAGGATGGCGCGACGCGCGTCGCGATCTTCATGGAAAATACCGGGCAGGTTGCGGTGGCGACGGTGCAGACGCCGGGCGGCGTGGTCCGCTATGATGGTGAGGCGAGCATCAGCGGCGTTCCGGGGACTGCGGCGCCGATCCCGCTGGCCTTTCGCGATACTGCCGGGTCGTCGTGCGGAGCGTTGTTGCCGACCGGCAATGGTGTCGATGAGATCGACGGCGTGGCCGTGACGATGATCGATAATGGCATGCCGTGCGTGGTGATCGCCGCGAGCGATGTCGGGATTAGCGGGTACGAGGATCGCGACACGCTCGACGCCGATGCGGCGATGAAGGCGAAGGTCGAGGCGATCCGGTTGAAGGCAGGGCCGCTGATGAATCTGGGCGATGTGGTCGGGAAATCGGTGCCGAAGATGATGCTGGTCGCAGCCCCACGCGAGGGTGGCGCGATTGCCGTGCGCTCGCTGATCCCGCACCGCGTCCATGCCTCGATCGGCGTGCTCGGCGCGGTGAGCGTGGCGACGGCGTGTCTGATCGAGGGATCGCCTGCGGCTGCGCTGGCGGTGGTGCCGGAGGGGCGGTCACTGACATTGGGCGTGGAGCATCCGACCGGGGTTACCGAGTGCGTGGTGACGCTGGATGAGGCTGGCGCGCCGGTTGAGGCCGGGATGCTGCGGACGGCGCGGAAGCTGATGGACGGGGAAGTCTTCGCATGAGCACGACCGACGCAGACGGGCGCATCCGCAGTTGGACGCTGGAGCCGTCGAAGCCGCGCTTTACCCCGCCGCCGGGCGCGGTCGATGCGCATTGCCATGTGTTCGGGCCACAAGCGCAATTCCCGTTCAGCGCCAAGGCGAAGTATCTGCCGCAGGATGCCGGGCCGGACGCGCTGTTCGCGCTGCGTGAGCGGTTGGGTTTTGCGCGCAATGTGATCGTCCAGGCGAGCTGTCACGGGACCGACAATGCGGCGACGCTGAACGGCATCGCCGTGTCGGGCGGGACGTGTCGCGGGGTCGCGGTGGTCGATCCGGCGATCAGCGACGCCGCGCTGGATGCGCTGCACGCGGGCGGCATTCGCGGGGTGCGGTTCAACTTTTTGAAGCGGCTGGTGGACGATGCGCCGAAGGACAAGTTCCTCGATGTGGCGCAGCGGATTGCGCGGCTGAACTGGCATGTCGTGGTCTATTTCGAGGCGGATATCCTTGAGGAAATGAAGCCGTTTCTCGCCGCGATTCCGGTGCCGATCGTGATCGATCACATGGGCCGGCCCGATGTGGGCCAAGGGCCGGACGGCGCAGACATGACCGCGTTCCGCGCGCTGCTCGACAGTCGCGACGACATCTGGACCAAGGTCACCTGCCCCGACCGGCTCGATCCCGCCGGGCCGCCCTATGCGGACTTTGTGAACGCAGTGCGGCCGCTGGTCGAAGCCTATCCCGACCGGGTGCTGTGGGGCACCGACTGGCCGCATCCGAACATGGAGAGCGTGCTGCCCGATGACGGCGCGCTGGTCGATGTGATCCCCGAAATCGCGCCGACCGCGGAGTTGCAGCACAAGCTGCTCGTCGCCAATCCGATGCGGCTTTACTGGCCCGAGGAAGCCTGATCATCGCGGCGGGGGGCGCCGAGGCGGCGAAGGGGCGGCTGATCCTGCTGGGCGGGATCATCGCGCTGGGATCGCTGGCGATCCAGATCATCGTTCCCGCCTTGCCGCAACTGGCCGAGGGGATCGGCGCGACGCCGGCGGGCGGACAGCTGGTCATTTCGCTCTATCTGATCGGGCTGGCACTGGGGCAGCTGGGCTGGGCGCCGGTTGCCGATCATCATGGGCGCAGGCCGGTGCTGCTCAGCGGGTTGGTCGCGTTTTTGATCGGGACGCTGTGCTGCGCGGTGGCGAGTGATCTGGCGACGATGCTGGTGGGTCGCGCGATGCAGGCGATCGGGGCATCGTCCTCGCTGGTCGCGGGGCGCGCGATGGCGACCGACACCGCGCCGGTGGGCAAAGCCGCCGCGCCGCTGGCGATTCTGACCAGCGTGACGTTGATCTCCCCTGCCCTCGCCCCGGCATTGGGCGGCGCGGTGACGAGCATAGGTGGCTGGCGCGCATTGTTCTGGATCCTTGCCGGGCTGACACTGATCGGCGGGGCGCTGGCATTGCGGATGCTGCCCGAGACACGGCCGGGCGACCGTGCACCGGTTCACGCGCGGCGGATCGCGACGACCTATTGGCAGGTGTTGCGCCAGCGTGGCTATCTGCCGCTGGCGCTGTCCAATGCGTTGATCAGCGGGGGGTTCTTCACCTTTCTGGCGGCGTCACCGTTTGTGCTGGATGCCGCGGGGGCGACGCCGGCGCAGGCGGGGTTGTTCTACTCGGCGGTGGCGTGCGCGATCATTGGCGGGACGTTGTGCGTGCCAATGATTCTGCGCCGCTGGCCGCGCGGGTTGAAGCCGGCCGGGTCGGTCGCGTTGGGCAGTGGCGCGGTCGTGATCCTGATCGTCGCGGCGACCGGCGCGCATCTGGCGGGGTTGTTCACGGCGATGAGCCTGATCGCGTTCGGCGCCGGACTGACCGGCCCTGCCCTGCTGGCTGAGGCGATCGAGCAGCAGCGCGAGCGGGCGAGCGCGGCTACGGGCCTGTTCGGGACGATGCAGATGGGCGGCGCGGCGTTGATCTCGACGCTGGCGGTGCGGTTGGCGCCAAGCGCGGCGGTGGAGCTGGGGTTGATCGGGGTGCTGGTGGTGGTGGCGTTGGGTTTGCGGTTTTGGGGGAGTGGCCGAGAGGCGCGCTGATCCTCCCCCGCAAGGGGGAGGTGGCAGCGCGTAGCGCTGACGGAGGGGGCGGAAGGGTGTCGGCATGAAGGGAGAGGACACAGCCGTCCTCCCCCTCCGTCGCCTGCGGGGCCACCTCCCCCTTGCGGGGGAGGATTGAACGCTGTCAGCCCCAAACGTCCTTGGCCACGTCGATCACCAGGCGCATCTTTGCCGCCTGCTGCTCGACCTCGATATCGTTGCCGTGGACGGTCGAGGAGAAGCCGCATTGCGGCGACAGTGCGAGCTGGTCGAGCGGGGCGAATTGCGCAGCTTCTTCGATGCGGCGCTTGATGTCGTCCTTTGACTCCAGCTCGCCGAGCTTGGTGGTGACGAGGCCGAGCACCACGGTCTTGCCCTTGGGCACGAAGCGCAGCGGGGCGAAGTCGCCCGAGCGGGGATCGTCATATTCGAGGAAATAACCGTCGATGTTCAGTTCGTTGAACAGCACTTCTGCGACCGGTTCGTAACCGCCTTCGGCTGCCCAGCTTGAGCGGAAATTGCCGCGGCAGAGGTGGACGCAGACGACCATGTCGTCGGGCTTGTCGCGGATCGATTCGTTGATGATGCGGGCATAGAGGCGCGGGAGCTCGTCCGGGTCCATGCCGCGCTTGCGGGCGTTTTCGCGCTGCGTGTCGTCGCACAGATAGGCGAGGTTGGTGTCGTCGAGCTGGAGGTAGCGGCAGCCCGCATCGGCGAGGCTGGCGATCTCCGCGCGATAGGCGGCGGCGAGGTCGGTGTAGAACTCCTCAAGGTCGGGATAGGCGGAGGCGTCGATCGCGTCGCGACCGCCGCGGAAGTGCAGCATAGTCGGCGAGGGGATCGTCACCTTCGGCGTGCGCGAGGTGCAGCTGGCGAGGAATTCATAGTCGGCGCGCTGTATGTCGCGGGCATGTTCGATCTTGCCCGTGATCTTCATCACCGGCGGGGCGTAGGACAGTTCCTTTCCACCATGCTGGTGGAAGTGGACCGCAGTGCCGCCCGCTTCCTCAACACCGTCGAGCTGAAGCAGGAAATCGGTGTGGAAATAGGTGCGGCGGAACTCGCCGTCGGTGATCCCTTCGAGGCCCAGATCCTCCTGAAACTTCACGACGCCGCGAATCGCTTCGTCCTCAACTGCGCGCAGGGCGGCGGCGTCGATGCTGCCGTCCTTAAACGCGGCGCGGGCGTCGATCAGCGCCTTGGGACGGAGGAAGCTGCCGACATGATCGGCACGGAACGGTGGGGTGGGCATGCGGTTCTCTCCTCACGAATTTGTATGTATTACATACGATAAACTGGCGCGGACGCTAGGATAGAATGCGAAGCGAAGCAATCGCCCGGATCACCGTAATCCGCTTATCCGCAGCAACGTTCAGCCGGCGAGATAGACCGGGTTGGAGTAGAACCACAGGTCCTGCCACGGGTCTTCACCGGGCATATCCGGTTCGGGTTCCGCCTGCTGCGTGTTGGTGCCGCGAACACGGAGATAGCCCGAGCCGGGGGCGCGGAGACGATGGCGGACCACCAGCATGTCGCCCTCACGCTGCCAATCGCGGGCGGTGAACCGCTTAACCAGCCTTGTGGTGGGGTTGCGGTCATCGCCCGTGGCGCTGGTGCCGCCGACAATCAGGTCCACATGATCGACCTGCGGAATGCGGCCGCCGGGATTGACCGTGCGCGCCGGGCGGAAACGGATGGTGACGTGCAGGTCTTCGCCTTTGCGCGCGGTCAGCGTGTCGCCGATCCCGGCCGTGCGGGTCGGTGCGCGCGCGCGGGCGACCGCGATATCGAGCCCCTCGACCAGGCCGCCGGTCGCCACGAACACGCGACCGGCGCGCAGTCCGTCTAAAATGTCGGCATGGCTCGGGGACGCATAGACCCAGGTCTTGGCATATTCGCCTGGCCAGAAATCCGCCCCACCCGCGCTCCAATGGCCGTGGGAGTCGGACGTCGCGGTGATCGTCCAGCGAACGCCCTGGCCCAGCAGGGCATCCCAGGGGCCGCCGAGTACCGCGACCATCTGATCAAAGCCGCCCAGCGTGGGATAGCCGCCATACAGCCCGCGGCTGCCATGCGCTGCATCGCGTCCCGGCCCCGGCCGCGCGGCCTGATGCCCCGGCGCGCCCTCCATGCCGATGGCGACATTGGGGGCGGTGCGGTACCAGGCTCGGTATTCGGCGGGGGCGTGCAGACCCCATTGGCCCCGCCCGGTGGCAGTGCGCGACGGGTGGTTGGCGATCAGCAGCGGCGGCGCGGGCAGCTGTGCCATATAGCGCAACGCGGCCAGCATCCGATCCTTGGTGTTGCGCGCGGGATCATTGGGCCACGCCTCGCGCTTGCCGAACTGCGCCTCGATGTCGCGCAGCGTGTCGCGCTCACGCGCGTCATGCGGCAGGATCAGCGTGGCGTGCTCGCCCCCGGGCACGTCGAACTCCCAGCCATAGAAGAGCAGCAGATCCGGCACCGCCGCGCGCGTCGCGACGAGATCGGGCCAGGCGCGGGCGTGGTTGAGCGCGGAATGGCCGAGGCCGCCATGATCGGTCGAGACCATCCAGTCGAGGCCGAAGCGTCGCGCCATCTGGGCGTTCTGCAGGATGGTGTGCGCCGAATCGCCGCCAATTTCCGGTTCGGGCGGTCGGTCGGGATGCGCGGGATCGGCGCGGTAGCGCGCGCTGTAGATGCTGTGGACATGATGGTCGCCGGCGAGCCAGCGGCGCCCGGCCTCCTGTTGCCCCATTGCCGGTGTGACCGTCGCGATCAGGGTCAGGGCAAGGAGCGTGGCGCGGATCATCGACTTCTCAATTGCAAGTTGGGCCGGTCCGACGAACAAGGGGCCGCCGCATGATCTGCGGCGACCCCCTGAGCGCGACGGACGCGGTCAGAATTTGGCGCGGACGCCGAAATTGACGGTGCGGCCGAAGGTGTGGATTTCGCTGAACTCGCTGCGCGTTCCGGCGAAGGACACCTGACGCTGGTCGAGCAGGTTGACGACCTGGCCGTACAGCTCGATCCCCGGCTTGACCCGGTAGCTCGCGCCCAGATCGACGATCCCGAAGCCCTTCTGATAAAAGGCGACAACGTCCGCAGGCGTGGGCAGCGAGGTCACCAGCGCACCGGCGTCGGTGATGTAATCGCTGCGATAGGTGTAGCTGACGTTGATCTCGAACGGCCCGCTCTCAAAGAACGGGGTGATCGAGTAGCTGACATCGGACACGCCCTGGATGCCGGCGCTCTGAATGCCGATGCCTCTGCGGTTCAGCTCAAGCGAGGTCGATGCGAACGTTGCCGTTGCGGTGACGCCGAGGCCGAAGCTCAGCTTGTTGGTGTAGCCGAACTCGACCCCGGTGATCTTCGCGTCGCCGACATTGGTCGGGGTGGCGACGAGGATGTCCACCGGCAGCGTCGATCCGTCGCGGACGGCGAAGGCCAGTGTGCGCACTTCAAAGTCCGACGCGACGTAGTCGTCGATGTCCTTATGGAACGCCGCCATGGTGAAGGCACCGAATTTGTCGAAATACCATTCGAACGAGGCGTCGAAGCTCCACGCCGTGTACGGGCGCAGATTGGGGTTGCCGGCGGTCGCCTGCAGGTTGATCGTCGGATCGGCCAGCGCGGCGGCACCAAGGTTGTAGATGCTGGTGACCGTCACGCTGTTGGTATTGATCGAGTTGCGCAGTTCCGACAGCGAGGGGCGCGTCATCGTCTTCGCCGTCGCCAGCCGCAGCTGGACATTGTCGGCGAATTTGAGCGTCGCGTTGGCGCTGGGCAGCCATTCGGCATAGCGCGCCTGCGTCGTTGCCGGGGTCACAACCGTCGTCACGCCGCCCGATCCGTTGGACACCGGGGACACCGTGGTGCCGCGCACATCGGTGCGCGTCTCGACATAACGCAGACCCAGATTGCCGGTCAGCGGCAGGCCGCCAATGGCGGTTTCGAAATCGAACCGACCATAGCCCGCCGCGATCCGCTCACCGATGCGATAGGAATTTTGCAGGTCCGCTGCCGTCGGCACAAGGTCATCGGCATTCGGGTTCACCCCGTCGAATTCGGTACCCAGCGTGTAATTCTGGTTGAACAGCGTCCAGTCGACATTGGCCCAGCGTTGACCGCGGGCAATCGACTGGTCGAATGCGTTGGCCGGAACGGGATAGCGGATAAACGCATCGGTCCGCGTCGCGCCCGCGCGCAGCACGGCCGCGTTCCGGTCGCGGCGCTGATAGTCGCGATAGCGGTCCGAATATTGCCCGCCAAAGCGCAAGCCAGTGATGCGGAAGCCGCCAAGGTCGAAATCCAGGTCGCGCGCGATGTTGAGCACCGCCGTCTTGTCCTCATCCTTCGAATTGATCGGGCGCACCGCAAAGCTTTCGAAGATCATCGAAGCGCCGGTGGTGAGGTCGAGATCGGTGAACAGCGCGTTGACCCGCCCATCATTCACGACATCATTGCTGAAGTCGAAGGTGAGGTTACCGCCCGCGCCATTGGCGGTGCGATACTGGACCCGCTGGATCGGCGTATCGAGGTCGCTGGTGGCACGCGCATAGCTCAGCCGTGGCTCGATCCGCCAGCCGCCCAGGTCGAGCGCGACCGAGGCGTTCAGCTGCAGATTCTGATGCGACTGATCCATATATTCGGCGTAGTTGCGGATGCGCGCGCCGCGGATGGTGCCGGCCAGCAATCGACCGTCACGCACCACCGCAGTGGCCGGGTCAAGCCGTGCGATCTGGCTGGGGATGTAATAGGTCAGTCGTCGTTCGGTCGTCTCATTGTTGAATTGCGAGAACAGGCCGTCGAGCTTGATCTCGATTCCATCAGTCGGACGCCATTGCAGGCCAGCAACCGCGCTGATCCGCTCGCGATTTTCGAGTTCCAGATAGGGCTGAGCATCGCCCGGCGCGCGGATCGTGCCGAAGCCGGGGACCGCCGTGTCCTGCCAGCCGAGGCGGAGGCGGTCGAACTGCACATCGCGCTGGGTATAGGACAGGCCCGCAAGCACGCCGAAGGTGCGGTCGGCGTTGCGCCAGCCTGCTGCGATCGAGCCATTGGGCTGAAGCGCGTCGGTGCGCTCTTCATAGCCACCATAGGCGCTGGCGGCGATGAAGCTGTCGCGATCGAGCGGGCGGATCAGGCGGATATCGACGCTCGACCCCACCCCGCTTTCGACCAGATCGGCTGTCGGCGATTTCGTAACGACCACCGAATCGATCAACGCGGCGGGCAGGACCTGAAGCCGGAACTGGCGGCCCGACTGGCCGGAGTTGCGGATATTCTCGTTATAGGCGAGCGGCATGCCGTCGAAGGTCACGGCCTGGAAGTTGGGGCCGAGGCCGCGCACGCTGATGAACTGACCCTCGCCCGCTTCGCGGACGATCGTCACGCCCGGCACGCGCTGCAATGCTTCGGCGATATTGTTGGCGGGCAGCTTGCCGATATCGGCCGCGACCACCGCGTCGGAAATCGAATCCGCCTTGCGCTTGACTTCCAGTGAGCGCTCGACGCCGTCGGAGAATGTCGCGGTGACAACGACTTCCTCAACCTCTTCCGGTCCCTCGACCGCGCTCGTCGGGCTCTGTCGCGGTGTGGACGCCTGGGCCCGCACGATCAGTGCACCCGATCCGTCGCGAACCACGGTCAGCGGCGTTCCGGCGATCAGGCGGCGCACGGCGGTCTCGGCGTCGAATTCACCCGACAAGGCCGGCGCGCGCAGCTGTGCCACCGACGCACGCGTGAAGAGGATGTCGCTGCCGCTCTGACGCGCCAGCTGTTCGAGCGCGCGATCCATCGGCTGCGCGGCAATCGTGACACGCACGCGCGGCGCATTTGCCTGAGCGGCCGCAGTCGTCGCCATGGCAAGGGTCGAGAGAGTGAGCGCGAGCGCCGCCGATCGGCAAAGCTGCCGCTTGAAACCTGTCATGAGTTCAGTTCCCCGTATCGCGCTCGGCACGAGCGCCCGGTCCCTCGACGATCCGGAGCGGAATTTCCCCACCCCCCTCAGCGAGATTATTTTCGGTCGGTCGCCGAAATCCGGATCGCTGCGCTGTCCGCCGCGACGCGAACTGGCAGCAGCAGGGCAAGCGAGCGGGCAAACGCCTCCGGGTCGCCGACGCGATACACGCCGCTGACGCGCAGCTGTGCCGCGCGCGGATCGGCGATCACCAAAGGGCGCGTCGTGTAGCGGTTCATCTCTGCCACAGCATCCGTCAGCGTATCGTCCCGGAAGGCAAGCCGACCGCTCTGCCACGCGATCAGATCGTCGATCTCGGGCCGATCGATCCGGTCGGGTCGCCCCGCCCCCATCGCAATCCGATCGCCGGTCGAAAGCGCGACCGGCGCGCCCGCAGCGTCGATCCGCGCGTTGCCCCGGATTGCGGTCAACGCCATCGCATCGCCGTCGCGGCGCATATCGAGGCGTCCGGTTTGCGCTGCAATGCGACGCGCGCCCAGTTCGATCAGGAAGGGACGCGGATCGGATGCGATGTCGAGGTCGACCCGCCCGGCGCTCAGCGACAAGGTGCGCGCATCGCTGCCAGCCCGAAAGCGGATGCGGGTGTCGGTATCGAGCATCACCCGGCTGCCATCGTCCAGCGTGAGCCGCCGCTGTTCGCCGATCCCGGTGCGGTAGACCCCGGCATAGGCCTCCCGCCAGCCAAGGGTCGATGCGCCGACCACTGCCAGCGCACTGCCACCTGCCAGCACCATGCGGCGCGACAGGCGCGGCGCGTCCGGTTCGGTGACGGGGGGCTGGGCGCGCAGGCCGCCAACGGCGTCCCAGATCGCGGAAGCCCGCTCAAATGCGGCGCCACGCGACGGATCACCGTCCAGCCATTGGCGAAAGGCCGCCTCGTCATCCGGCGTCCGATCGTCGGCGTGCAATCGCGCCAGCCACTCCCCCGCCTGCCGGTGCGCATGGTCCGGCTCGTCGCGGAAGATCACGTCACCAATTCTCCATCCAGTCGGTCAGATCCGCCATCGCCCGGGCGATATGCTTCTCGACGGCGCTCTGGCTGATGCCGAGATCCTGCGCAATATCGCGATATTTACGCCCCTCCAGGCGATGCATCAAGAAAATCTCGCGCGTGCGCGGGTTGAGCTGCGCCACCCCGCGCTGCAACCGATCCAGGCGATGGCGGGCGATCAGCATTTCGTCCTGGAGCGGGCGCATGTCGGGGATCGAGTCGGCCGCCACCAGGGTGTCGGGGACCATTGTCGCGCCGACGCGGCGCTCGCGGCGATAGGCATCCAGACCCCGATTGGCGGCACTGCGCGCAAGCAAGGCCTCAGGATTGCTGACATCGGTCCGGCGCTCAGCAATTCCGACCCATGCATCATGGAGCAGATCCTCCGCATCGTCGCGACGGGTCATGCGCGCAATCTGATCGCGCAGCCGCGCCCAGCCGGAACCCAGCGCCCAATCCCCAGCGATTCTGCTCACGCCCATACCCCCGGGGGCTAGGAACAGAGCAATACGCTTTCATGACAACTCAGCGTCGCATCGATGACTCCGGCACACGCACAGCCGACGCGCGCATCCAGACGCGGGGCCGAATTTCCCTTGCGATTTTTGTATGTAGTGCATACGAATATTGCAAAGAACGATCGAACAGGAAGAGGACCGAGGCAATGACCTGGATCACCAACCGCTGGTATGTCGCCGCATGGGATTCGGAGGTGGACCGCACGCCGATCGCACGCACCATCTGTGGCGAACCGGTGATGCTGTACCGCAAGCTGGACCGCAGCGTGGTGGCTATGCGCGACGCGTGCCCGCACCGACTGTTGCCGCTGTCGATGGGGTTCAAGGAGGGGGATTCGATCCGGTGCCGCTACCACGGGTTGCTGATCGAACCCGATGGCTGTGCCAGCGAAATGCCGATCAAGTCGGAGGCGGTGCCCAAGGCGGTGTGCGCGACTTTGTATCCGGTGGTCGAGAAGCATCGCTTTGTGTGGGTGTGGATCGGCGACGCGGCGAAGGCCGATCCGACGACGATCCCCGATTTCTGGCCGTGCAGCACGCCGGGATGGACGTTCGATGGCGGGTACAACCATATCAGCTGCGATTACCGGCTGGTGATCGACAATTTGATGGACCTGAGCCACGAGACCTGGGTGCATCAGGGGTCGATCGGGCAGCATGAGATTACCGAGGCGCCGATCGAGACGGTCGTCGATGGCGAGGAAGTGTTCGTCCGCCGCTGGATGCCGGGGATCGAGCCGCCGCCCTTCTGGCGCGATGCACTACGCTCGGCCGGGCCAGTCGATCGCTGGCAGGTGTGCCACTTCCTGCCGCCATCATCGGTGCTGATCGATGTCGGGGTGTCGCCAGCCGATGCGGGGGATACGATCGAGAGCCACGATTCGGGGGTGCGCGGCTTCGTCGTCGATGCCATGACTCCGGAGACCGAAACGACGACTCACTATTTCTGGGGCATGGCGCGCAACTTTGACATCGACGATGCCGGCTTTACCGCACGGTTCAAGGCGCAGCAGGGCCAGGTGTTCGACGAGGATGTCGAAGTGCTGGAGGCGCAGCAGCGCAGCATCGCGGCGAACCCCGACATGAAGCTGCGCGGCTATTCGATCGATCAGGGTAGCGTGCGCGCGCGGACGATCATCCGCAAGCTGATGGAGGCGGAGACCGCGTGACGATCGGGCGCGGCGATCTTGACCGCAACCTCGGCCTGCGGCTGCGCCGCGCGCATGGCGCGGTGCAGCGGCATTTCGTCGAGCATTTCGCCGATCTCGGGCTGACGCAGAAGCAGGTGTCGGTGCTGTGGCTGACCGGGGACCACCCCGATCTGGCGCAGGCCGACCTGGCAATCGCGCTCGACATGGACCGCGCGACGACGATGGCGCTGGTCCATGGGCTGGAGAAGCGCGCTCTGGTCTCGCGTAGCCCCTCGCGCACCGATGGCCGGCGGATCGCGTTCCGGCTGACCGACGCGGGTGAGGCGTTGCTGGCCCAGGCCAAGGCCGCGATTGCAGAGCATGAGGCGTGGCTGAAGGCGCGATTCAGCGCCGCCGAACTGGCAACACTTGAGGAAATGCTCGCGCGCATCTATCGGTAGTTTGTTCTCACATATAACAATGGCTGAACACCGGCCGATGGAGGGGAAATGGCTACCGATCCGCGTATAGTGATCGACCGCGCACCGATGTCGCGCTTCCAATGGGGCGTGGTCGCGACGATGGTCGGATTGAACGCGCTCGACGGGTTCGACGTGCTGTCGATCAGCTTCGCCTCGCCCGGCATCGCCGCCGATTGGGGCATCGACCGCGCCCAACTGGGCATCGTCCTGTCGATGGAGCTGGTCGGCATGGCGATCGGGTCGCTGTTCCTAGGCGGCATTGCCGACCGGATCGGGCGGCGCGCGACGATCCTGTCGTGCCTTGGCATCATGACCGTCGGCATGCTCGGCGCGGCCACGGCGCATGACGTCTATACGCTGATGCTGTGGCGCGTGCTCACCGGCCTTGGCATCGGCGGCATGCTCGCAGCGACCAACGCGGCGGTGGCGGAGGCGGCGAATGCCAAGCACCGGTCGTTGGCGGTGGTGCTGATGGCGGCGGGCTATCCGGTCGGCACGATCATCGGCGGGTCGATCTCGGCGGTGCTGCTGTCGATGTATGATTGGCGCGCGGTGTTCGTGTTCGGCGCGGTGTGTTCGATCCTGTTCGTGCCGCTCGTCCTGTGGCGGGCACCGGAATCGGTCGCGTTCCTGATGCACAAGCGCCCGCCGAACGCGCTTGAGCGGATCAACGCCAACCTTGCGCGGATGGGCCATCCGCCGATCGACGTGCTGCCCGAGCCCGACGTGGTGACGTCGCGCAAGGCGCCGCTGGTCAATCTGTTCTCGCCCGGACTGATCCGGCCGACGATCCTGCTGACGCTCGCCTATCTGGCGCATATCATGACGTTTTACTTCATCCTGAAGTGGATCCCGAAGATCGTCGTCGACATGGGCTTCCCCCCGCCTGAGGCCGCAGGCGTGCTGGTGTGGGCGAGCATCGGTGGTGCGACCGGATCGCTGATCCTGGGGCTGCTGACCGGCAAGATCCGGCTGCTTGCACTCGCCATAGCAGCGATGCTGCTGTCGACGGCGCTCATCATCCTGTTCGGGCAAGGGCAGAGCGATCTGGCCGGGCTGTCGATGGTTGCCGCAGCGGCGGGCTTTGCCACCAATGCCGGCGTGGTCGGGCTGTATGCGCTGATCGCCCAGTCCTTCCCGACGGGCGTCCGGGCCACCGCAACCGGATTCGTCATCGGCGTCGGGCGCGGCGGATCGGCGCTGGCCCCTGCCCTTGCCGGATTCCTGTTCGCAGCGGGTTACGGCCTGCCGATCGTCGCGGTGCTGATGGGGCTTGGCTCAATCGTCGCGGCGGGCGCCCTGCTGGCGATGCGCGGGTGGAAGCCGCCGGTCGAGGGCGCGGCCGGTTGACAGCTGCCCCGCGCCCCGGCGAGGGTCGCGGCATGGCCGACGAACCCGACCGCATCCTTTCCGCCGCCGAGGTCGCCGCCTGGCTGCGCGAACGTATCCGCACCGGGCGCGCGGTGCAGGGGCAAAGGCTGGTCGAAGCGGATATCATCCGCGAGACCGGCGCGACCCGCAGCCGCGTGCGCGAGGCGCTGCAGCGGCTGGAAAGCGAAGGGCTGATCGTCATCGAGGAGTTTCGCGGCGCGTCGGTGCGCCGCTTCGGCCGCGACGAAATCCGCCAGATTTACCGCGCGCGGATGGTGCTGGAGGGGTTGGCGGCGCATGATTTCGCGCTGGCCGACGACCCGGCGCGCAAGGCGCAGCTGGTCGAGTTGCAGGAGCGGCTGAACGCGGTCGAGAATACCGGCGACCACCCGGCCTTCGTGCACGCCAACGATGCCTGGCATGCGCTGATCCTCGATGGCGCGGATAACGAGTATGTTCGCGGGTTCGTCGAGCGGCTGCGGCTGCCGCTTTATCGCCTGCTCTTCTCCGCCTTCTTCAAGCCGCACCGGATCGACGACGCCAATTGCGACCACCGCCAGATCACCGACGCGATCGTGCGCGGCGACGCGCCAGAGGCCGAGCGGCTGATGCGCAAACATGTCGAGGACGCGCTGGCTGCGGTGATCGAGATGGAGGATGTGCTGCCGCAATAGGGGCGGAGCCGTCCGCTTCTATCGTCACCCCGGCCTTGTGCCGGGGTCCACGTGGCCTCACGCGCATCGATCAAGCCTCTATTCCCACGCCTGCCTCCCGCTGGACTCCCGCACGGGGGCCGGGGTGACGATGGGTGTGGGGAAGCGCGGGAACACAAAGAAGAAGAAGAAGAAGACCCTCCCCAACCCCTCCCACAAGCGGGAGGGGCTTGAGGTTGCGACGGAGGGAGGGGCTTGAGAATGGAGCGGTTGGGCTGGCGTCCAACGCTTTGCCGACGAGATTGTTGACAATATTTGTATTGATCCATAACCATTGCGCCACAAGGGGGCGCTGACCCCCGGCCATTTGCCTTGGGGAGGATCCTTTATGCGCCTTCGTCCGACCATCGCGCTCGCTACTGGAGCGTCAATCGCCGCCCTGTTGACCGCATCGCCCGCACTGTCGCAGGACGCTCCTGCTGCGCAGGAGGAAGTTGGCGTCGGCGAGATCGTCATCACCGCACAGCGCCGCGAAGAGCGGTTGCAAGATGCGCCGCTGTCCGTCACCGCGCTGTCGGCGGAGTCGCTGACCGATCGCGGTATCGACAATCTGGGCGACATCTCCAATTTCGCACCGAACCTTGAGCTGCACCCGACCAATCGTCCGGCGGGTGGTGGTTCGGCCTTTGCGGGCTATATCCGTGGCGTCGGCACCGGGGATTTCCAGTTCCCGACCGATCCGGGCATCGGCCTGTATGTCGACGATGTGTATATCGCACGCTCGATGGGCGGCCTGCTCAGCCTTGAGGATATTGAGCGGGTCGAGGTGCTGAAGGGGCCGCAGGGAACGCTGTATGGCCGCAACACGATCGGCGGCGCGATCAACGTCATCACCACCGATCCGCGCCTGTCGGGCGAGGCGACCGGCATCGTCAAGGCGCGTGCGGGCAGCTATCGCCGTGCCGACGTCTCGGCGCTGATCAATACGCCGTTGGTTCAGGACGTGCTGGGGCTGAAGCTGTCCGCCTCATACCTCACCAGCGAAGGCTATGGCACGCGTATCCTCGACGGACAGCATTATGCCAGCGAGAACCGCTTCATCCTCCGCGGCGCGATCAAGGCGCAGCTGGGCGAGGCGGTGACGCTGAAGGTCGCGGGCGACTATACCCGCCAGCGGCAGAACCCGCCATCGGGCTATCTGATCGATTTCGTGCCCGCGGGGGCGACCGTCGCGAAGATCGCGCGGTTCAATCAGTTCGCTGCGCCGTGGTGGAACCCGCAACTCGGCCTGCCCACCGGCTCCATCTATGACGCGCGCTGGGAATCGACCGACCCCTATCGGGTCTATTCGCTGCAGGCGCAGCAGGACGATGCCGATATCGGCGGGCTGTCCGCAGTGTTCACCTTCGACCTGAGCCACGACATCTACCTCAAGTCGGTCAGCGCATGGCGTTCGATCGATGCGACAATCGAGGTGGATGGCGACCAGACCCCCTACCCGCTCCAGCAATCGCGCACGACGATGAACCAGGATCAGCTGAGCCAGGAGCTGCAGCTCGGCGGCACCGCGATGGACGGCAAGCTCAACTTCCTGATCGGCGCCTATGCGTTCCGCGAGGAGGGCGATTCGACCGTCTTCACCCGCTCGTTCGAGGGGATCTATGAGGCGCTGATCGCCGCGAGCCAGCCGACGACTGCGGCCGATGTCGGCAACACCTTCACCACCTTTTACATGAAGGCGACCAGCTACGCGCTGTTCACGCAGGAAACGCTGAAGCTGACCGACCAGTTCGGCGTTACGCTGGGTGCGCGGTACAACATTGACCGCAAGGAATATTCGACCTCGGTCATCCGGCCGCAGAACAACGCGGTAGTCGTTCCGCTGTCGAGCGCAGTCGCGGAGTGGGAAAGCTTCACCCCGCGCGTCGCGCTGGAATTCAAGCCCAACACCGACATGCTGCTCTACGCAAGCTGGTCCAAGGGGTTCAAATCGGGCGGGTTCGGCGCGTCGACGGTCGCATCGACCCCCACCCCGCGCTACGATCCCGAAAAGCTCACCAGCTATGAGATTGGCGCGAAGACGAGCTGGTTCAACAACCGGCTGACCTTCAACGTCGCGGGCTTCTATTCGGAATATCGCGATATCCAGCTGACCGTGCAGTCGGTCGATCCGGTGACCAACGCCAATATCCGCACCACGCGCAATGCCGGCGGTTCGGACATCAAGGGGTTCGAGCTGGAGATCGCGGCGCGGCCGACGCGCGGGCTCGATCTCAATCTGGGCGTGGGTTATGTCGATGCGCGGTTCGACACGCTGGCGGCGTCGGCGATTTCGAGCGGGTTCAAGCTGGGCGATCGCGTGCCGCAGATCCCCGATTGGTCGATCAATGCCGGCATCTCCTATGGCTTTGAGACCGGCGCGGGCGAGCTGACGCTGCGCGGCGATCTGAGCCACAAGGGGTCGCAGTTCCTGACCCCTGCGGATGCGACCTCGTTCCAGGATGCCTACACGTTGCTGGGCGCGCGGATCGGGTTCAAGCCGAGCTTCCTGCCCGGCATCGAGCTGTCGGTCGAGGGCACCAACCTGACCGAGACCGACCATGCCTATTACAAGGGCACGCTGGCACCGACCGGCGAATATGTCGCGATCCCGGCAGCCCCGCGCGAGATTTACGCGACGGTGCGGTTTGGTTTTTGAGCTTGGACGGCCTCTCCGGATGGAGAGGCCAACCTTGCGGGACTCCCCCGAACCTTTTGCCCCTCCTCCGAAAGGCGGAGGGGTTTTTCTTGGGCCGGATCGGATGCCCATAAATCCTCCCCGCCAGGGGGAGGTGGCAGGCGTAGCCTGACGGAGGGGGAGGAAGCACGACGGCAAGAGCCGAGAGGGCAAAGCCATCCTCCCCCTCCGTCGCCTTCGGCGCCACCTCCCCCTGGCGGGGGAGGATCGATCTGGTCTGCTAAACGCCCATCACCTTCAGCGGCACATAGACCGGGCCGACTTCGGGCATGCCGCTCATCCGCACTTCGCCGGCCAGATCGATGCTGCAGGTCCGCGCGAGGAGTTCGCGTAGCGCGATGCGGAACTCCATCCGCGCCATCGCCATGCCGGCGCAGCGATGCGGACCGCGGCCGAAGGCGAGGTGGTCGCGGACATTCGCGCGGTCGAGGCGGAACTCGTCCGGGGCATCGAACACCGATTCGTCGCGGTTGGCCGAGGCATAGGCGAGCGCGATCGGCTCGCCCGGTTCGATGCGGCGGCCACCCAGCTCGACGCCGTTGCGCGTGGTGCGCGCGAAGCCGCGATAGGGGGTGTAGAGGCGCAGGAATTCCTCGACCGCGGCATCGATCTGGTCGGGCGCGGCGCGCAGCTGGTCGGCGAGATCGGGATGGCGCGCGAGGTGGACTGCGACGCTGCCGAGGAAGACCGGCGGCGCGACGAGGCCGACGACGAGGATCTGGCGGACGCAGCCGACCAGCATCTCGTGCGGGAGCGGGCTGCCGTGGGCACCGGTGGCGGCGAGCAGGCTGCTGACCGGATCGAACTCGGGGTCGAGCGGCGCGGCGCGGCGCGTGGCGATGAGGTCGCGGGCGAGGTCGTAGAGGATTTCGCTCGCCTTCGACACCGCGGCGACGTCGAACGCCTCCCAGGCTTTCACGAAATCCTTCGCGGTGCGCCAGAGCAGATCGGTCTGGTCGGGGCTGAGCTGAAACCAGTCGGCGAACAGCAAGGCGGGCAGCGGGCTGCCAAATCCTTCGACGAAATCGCCGCCGCCCGCCGCGATATAGCTGTCGAGCAGCATCGCGACATGGCGCTCGATCACCGGTTCGATCGCGGCAAGGCGCGAGGGGCCGAGTGCGCGGTCGATCGCGCGGCGATAGGGCGTGTGCTCGGGCGGGTCGAGGTGCAGCGGCGGGCGGCGGCCGGTGGCCGATGCGCCAGGGACGACGTTGCGGACGGTGGTGGTGAACTCGGCCGGATCGTCGAGGACCGCCTTGATGTCGGCGTGGCGCGTCGCGATCCAGAAGCCGCCGAACGCATCGCTGTGCGCGACCGGGCAGTTGGCGCGCAGATCGGCGAACACCTGATGCGGCGTGTCGAACTCCTCATGCGCGTGCGGGTCATATTCCTGGCCGGTCCAGCGCGACTCCATCACCCTCTTCCCTCACGATTGTTGACAATCTCGTTGACACAAAAATGATTTATCGCATAGCTTTTTCGCAGAGGAGAGAGGCTTGGAACCGACCACATACCGCAAGGTGATGGCGCGCGTCGTTGCGCCGCTGACCTTCCTCATCATCTTGAGTTCGCTCGACCGCGTGAACGTCAGTTTCGCGGCGATCGAGATGAACCCGGACCTAGGGCTGGACCCCAAGGCCTATGGCTTTGGCGTCGGCATCTTCTTCGTCGGTTACCTGCTGTTCCAGTTGCCCAGTGCGGCGGTGCTGCGGCGGATCGGGCCGCGCTGGTGGATTGCCGGGAGCGTGATCGGGTGGGGCACGGTCGCGACGGCGATGGCGGCGATCCAGACGCCGATGCACTTCTATGTCCTGCGCTTCCTGCTCGGCCTGTTCGAGAGCGGCTTTGCGCCGGGCGTGGTGTGGTATGTGAGCCAGTGGTTACCGCAGCAATATCGCGCGCGGGCGATTGCCGGGACGATGCTGGCGATCCCGATTTCGGTGATCTTTGGCGGGCCATTGTGCGGGGCGCTGATGGCGATGGATACCGGCAGCATCGCGTCGTGGCGGGTGATGTTCCTGGTCGAGGGGCTGGCGACGGTGATTGCGGGGATCGTCGCGATCTTCTGGTTCGTGAACCGCCCGTCCGAGGCGCGCTGGCTTTCGGATGCCGAGCGCCAGCAGATCGAGGACACGATCGCCGCCGAGGTTACCGATGCGCGCGCGCCGAGCGCGAAGCTGTCCGATGCGCTGAAGGACCCGATATTGTGGGTGTCGGCGGGCGTGTGGTTCGTGCTGATCACCGGCGCGAACGCGATCATCTTCTGGCTGCCGATCGCGATCAAGACGCTGGGCCGCAACGACCCGCTGGAGGTCGGCATCCTCGCCGCTCTGCCCTGGGTCGCGATCGGGGCGGGGATGGTGTGGAACGCGTGGCATTCGGACCGCAGCGGCGAACGCTACCGCCATCTTGCCTGGCCGATGCTGGGCGCGGCGGCGGCGTTCGGGGTGGCGGCGATGTTTACCCATAACGGGCCGCTGGCGCTGGCGGCGCTGGTGGTCGGCGGGCTCGGGCTGGGCGGCGCACAGTCGGTATTCTGGACGATCCCGACCAAGTTCGTCGGTGCGCGCAATCCGGGGGCGATCGCGACGATCAACCTGTGTGGCAATGCCAGCAGCACGGTGATGCCGGTGGTGATCGGATGGATCGTCGCGACCACGGGCAAGATCACCGTGCCGGTGTTCGTGCTGGCGGGGCTGATGCTGCTGGGAGCGCTGCTGATCCTGCCGCTCAGTCGCCTCGGCAATGCGCGGGAGGGCAAGGCGTGATCCGCGGCCTTGTTCTCGGTGCAGCAACCATTGCCTTTGCTGCGGCGGTTGCGTTTGCGCAGGGCGGCGAGAAGGACCCGTGGTGGGACCCGAATGAGGGGCGCGTGTTCCCGGCGCAGCTCGATTACCGCAACGCCAATGGCACGCTGCGCCTGCTGCTCGACAATGGACCGATGGAGACGAAGGACCACCCCTTCTTCACCGCGATCGGGCCGAACGGGCGCGCGTGCGTCACCTGTCACCAGCCTGCAGACGCGATGAGCCTGTCGGCGGCGTCGGCGGCGCGGCAATGGCAGCGCAACGGCGCGAAGGACCCGCTGTTCGCCGCATCCGACGGGTCGAACTGCCCGAGCCTGCCGCAAGGCGAACGCGCGTCGCATTCGTTGCTGATCGACCATGGCCTGATCCGCATCGCCCGGCCGTGGCCACCCAAGGACATCAAACCCGACTTCACGATCGAAGTCGTGCGCGATCCATCGACCTGCAATCTCGACGCCAGACACGGCCTCAAGGGCGCGGGGATGCTGTCGGTCTTCCGCCGCCCGCGCCCGGCGGCGAACTTCAAATATATCGAGGCGATGGGCTTCGCCTATGACCCCAAGGCGGGGATGCCACTGCCGGTCGACCCGGAGACGGGCAAGCCGGTCAGCGGGAACCTGATGGCCGATGGCCGCGTGCCGACGCTGGAGGCGCAGATGCGCGACGCGGCGGGGGCGCATCTCGGCTTCCTCAAAAATCTCGACAAGCAGGATATCGCGCGCATTCTCGACTTCGAGCGGCGCATCTATGCGGCGCAGCAAATCGACGCAAAGGGTGGCCGGCTCGACGGCGACGGATCGATGGGCGGCACCAGGACGCTGCAGGTATCGCAGGCCGGGCGCCTCGGCAGCGACGGCGGGATTCCGGTGTGGAGCGAGTTCGAGGCGTGGGAAAAGACGCCCGCAGCGGTGAAGGCGAAGCTGTCACCCGAAGTCATCGCATTTCGCGAGTCCGTCGCGCGCGGCGCGCGGGTGTTTCGCGACAAGACCTTCCTGATCACCGACACGGCGGGGATCAACTCACCGATCGGGTTCGGCAACCCGGTGCGCAACAGCTGCGTCTTCTGTCACAACATGTCGTATATGGGCATGGATGTCGCGCCGGGACAGGTCGATCTGGGGACGACTAACCAGCCCTTTGCCGACCCCGCGCCGCATCTGCCGCTGTTCCGCATCACCTGTACCGGCAAGCCGCACCCGCATTATGGGCGCACGATCCTGACCAGCGATCCGGGCTTTGCGCTGACCACGGGCAAGTGCGCGGATGTCGGGCGGATCACGCTGCAGTCGCTGCGCGGCATGTCGGCGCGCGCGCCGTTCTTCTCCAACGGCAGCGCGAAGGATATCCGCACCGTGATCGACTATTATGAGCGGCGCTATAACATCGGCTATACCGAGCAGGAGAAGCGCGACCTCGAAAACCTGATGCGCGCGCTGTGAAGGCGGTGTTGCTGTTGGGCGCGGTCTTGCTGACCGGGGCGCAGGATGCGCAACAGGCGGTGCGGTTCATCGCCTGCCCGATCTATCGCGACACCGACAATGGGCGGAAATCGGGGTGCTGGCTGGCGAGTGATCCGGCGACGGGCATCCGCTACGACGTTACCGCCGCGCCGACCAAGCCCGACTGGAACCATGCGATCCTGGTCGAGGGGTTCGTCGCAAAGAATGGCGGCGATCCGTGCGGAGGCACGGTGATCGAGCCGGCGACGGTGTCGGTGCTGGACGAACCCTGCACCCGCCATCTGATCCGCGCCGAGGGCTATCAGGGGCGGCGCTTCGCCCTCCCCGCCCGCAACGTCCGCCCGCTCTATGAGGCGCGCAAGAAGCCCGCCCAGCCGTTCGCCGAAGGGCGGTTCACGATCCCGTTCGGCTTTTCGAGCAGCTTCATCACCTATCAGCTGAGCGACTATTATCTCGACGCCACGATCAACTATGCGCTGGATGTACAGCCGGCGCGGATCGAGATTGCCGGGGTCGCGCAGACGGTGCCGGAGACGGTTTCGGGGCGGCGGATCGTCGAGGACAAGGCGCTGGCACGGACCCGCGCGGAGGTGGTGCGGCGCGCGCTGATCCTGCGCGGGATTGCGCCGGAGCGGATTAAGATCGTGAAGGCGTTGCCGGGGCCATATGTCGCGGACGCGTTCGACGGGCTGAGCTGGCCACAGCCGCGGCGGGTTGATGTGCGGATCGTGCCGGGGTGACGAGCCTTTGGGTTGTCGGCCCACGACTCCCTATTCGTCGTTCAGTCTTCCTCACCGAACACGGACGGTTCTAGGTGCATGGTCGAGCCTACCATCCTATCTTTGGCGCAAGTCGAATGCACATAGATGTTTTGGAACGCGGCGTCCCGCCCACGCATACCATCCGCCCACCGCCACAGGCTCTCGATACTAACCAGCAAAGCGCCACTATCAGCGCGATCAATTCCCTGCCCGCAGAACCAGCATTGAAAATCCATCATTCGTAGGATGCTGCAGCATACCAGCCAGCGGCGCAACTTTCGCTTTAGAAGGCGCAAGTTCACGACCCCACCAAAGTCCTTCGCCCCATATACTTCACCAGCGCCGGATCGACGACGCAGCGATAGGATGACGCCGCATCGGCCGGCCCCTTCCCGTCCCAGCGTGCCGCCTGCGGATAGGGGCAGAGCGTCCGCGTAAACGTCTCTTTTCCCTCCACGACCTTGGTCGCCGTCAGCCGCGCGGGTGCCTGCCCCTTTTCGACCCAGTGGATCAGCGACCACAGCACATCGCGCGACGGATCGCCCGGCCAACTCTGCTGCCCCGACGCGCCGAACTGGTCGGCGCCGGGGCCGCGGGCGCAGTGATACATGCCGGGGGCCATGAACAGGCGGACGCTGTCGTCCAGCTTGGCGAGACCGCCATTGGCGCGGGCGAGGGCTGCATAATAGTCGATCGTCGGGCCGGCATTGGTCGAGGGGTCGGCCCAGCCCTGATAGAGGATCGCCTTGCCGCCCGCTTTGACGAAGGGCGCAATCGCGACCTTGTCGGCGCGCAGTTCGGGCATTTTGCGGTTGGCGGCGCGCAGGTCGCGGCTGCGCTGGAAGCTGTCTTCGTTCCAGTTGGCGTCGTCATACACACCATCGGCCCACATCGCGCGCAGCAGCGGCGATGGCGGGCCGGGCCGGGTGCGGACGCCCGCGAACAGCCCGCCGTCCATCGCCCTGCCCGCCTCATCGCGCATCGGTGCGCGGATCAGGTCGAGCATCTTGACCTTGGGCGCGGTCAGGCATCCTTCGGTCTGGCCGGGCTTGCACAGCAATGTCGCGGTCTTGAACGTGCAGGCGAGCGGGTTCGAGATCACCCCGTCCGTGACCCCGTCCTGCGCATCGCACGCGGCAGTCGCCCTGCTTTCGTACAGCGCCCAGTCGGCATCGCTCAGCGCGCCCGCGGGAGTCCATTTCTGTTGCAGCGCGAACCACAGCATCCGCACCGATTGCAGCGGCATATACGGCCCCGGCGCGCCGGCGATGACGCCGTCATAGTCGCCGGGATAGTTCTGCATCTGCTTGAGCGCCTGACGCCCGCCACCCGAGCAGCCGGTGAAATAGCTCTTATCGACCGCGCGACCGTAGAATTTGGCGGCGAGTGCCTTGGCTGCGAGCGCGGTGAGATGGACGGCGCGATGTTCATAATCGACGCGCGCCTTGGGGTCCGCCATCCAGCGCGCCTGGGTCGCCTTGTGGCCGCTGTCGGTGGTGACCGTGGCAAAGCCTTCGCCGATCCGGCGGCTCATGTCGGTATAGTTATAGACCCCCGCATCGCCGCCCACGCCCGCGCCGAGCAGGCGACCGTTCCACGTCGCGGGGAGCCAGAGTTCGAAGCCGATATTGCCCTCAATCACCCCCTCGACCCGGCACAAAGGCACGCTGACCGGGCCGCCGCGATAGAAGCTGGTGGTTTGCGGCGTCCAGCTGGGCGCGGGGGTGATCGGCGTCGCCGCAGTGACGGTCACCCCGCCCGGGTGCGCGCCCGTGAGGGACGCGCACCCGGCCAGGGCTGCGGCGAGCAGTGCCGGCATCAGAACTTCACGTTCGCCGTGATCGCGAACATGCGCGGGATCGGGTTCGACGCCTGCGGGTCAAAGCCGTTGGTGGTGTCGACAAAGGGCGGATCCTCATCGAACAGGTTGCGCACGTCGAGCGACAGGTTGATCCGGTCGGTAAAGTCATAGCCGATCAACAGGTCGAACGTGTCGTAGTTGCTGACATCGCGCACCACGGTCGAGGTGGTGTTGGTGTAGCCGTTGAGGTGGTTCCACGTCAGCCGCGACTTGAACCCGCCAACCTTGGCGCCGATGTCCGCTTGCGTCCGGAATTGCTGGGTGAAGCCGATCGTGTCGAGCACATCGACCAGTCCGGCGCCCGGCACCGCTTCGAACAGATAGTCGAGGATATAAGTGCCCTGGATCCCGGCATCGAGGTCAACCCCGCCCCAGTTCCAGCGATAGGCGGCGGTGAAATCGAGCCCCCGGAACAGCGAGGTGCCCAGATTCTGGCGGCGGCCATCGGCGATGAAGGTCACCAGCGACTGGTTGATCGCGGCGTTGATCGGCAGGCCCGAACTGACCAGCGCGGAAACCTGTGCCGGGGTCGGGTTGAACTGCACGAACTGGCTGTAGATCGGGTTGGTGAGCAGGCCGGGCGTGCCGCGCAGCGCCTGGATCTGGTCGGTATAGTCGATCCGGAAATAGTTTAGCGACGCGGTGAAGCCGGGCAGAGCGACCGGCGCGACATCGACGCCGAACGACCAGGTGGTTGCCTGTTCCGGCTTCAGCCCCGGATTACCACCGGCGATGCCGATGCCGATCTGGTTGCCGCTGGGGCCGGGCAGCGTGTCGAAATACAGGCCCGCGCCACCGCCGACGGTCGACACTTCGGTAAAGGTCGGCGCGCGGAACGAGGTGCCGTACGTGCCCTTGAGCACCAGCCCGGTCCAGGGCGAGTAGGTCACGCCGATCTTGGGGTTGGTGGTGCTGCCGAAATCGCTGTAATTCTCATGCCGCAGCGCGAGGCTGAGGTTGAGGCGTTCGAGGCCCGGCGCGGCATTGTCGGCACCGACGATCGGCACGAACAGTTCGGCGAAGACCGCGTCGACATTGCGGCTTCCGTCACTGGCGGTGCGGACCTGCGTCGCCGACTGTCCCGTGAGCAGCGAGGTATAGGTGTATTCGACGCGATGCTCCGCACCGAGCGCGATGCGGACATTGCCGCCGGGGATCGCGAACAGCGACCCGTCAATCTGCGCGTTGACCACCTCGAGCCGGGTTTTGCCCTCGATCACGAAGAAATTGTCGGTGATCCGCGCCAGCGTCGCGGGGTTGTTCGCCCCGCCGAACACGTTGAGCGCGGTCGCCGGGTTGGTGTCGGCCAGCGTGGCGGCGAGCGCACCGGCGTTGATGCCCGAACGGCGGCGGTCGGCGACCTCCTCCGAACGACCCTGGGCGTAGTAGACGGTGCCCTGGAAGTCGCCGAACAGGTCAGCCTCGACCCCGGCCGATGCGTTCCACGTGCTCGCCCAATAGGGGTTGGGCAGCGGGCCGGTGGCGGCGAGGAAGTTGGTCTGCACCGTCACCGACGTCGCGCCGGGGACCGGGGAGACGAAGAAGGGATTGGTGCTCGGCACGGTGGCGTTGGCGGTCGGGTTGAACAGCAACGTGCCGCTGCGCCGCGAGTAGAAGCCGTCGGCGAAGACGCGGATGCCGTCGGTGAGTTCCTGGCTTGCCGCCGCGACGCCGCTCCAGCGCTCCTGATCGGCGATGACCTGCGCGATGCTGCGGAATTCGCAGAGGTTGCGGGTGCCCGCGACGAGGCTGCCGACCGTGCCGGGCGTCACGCCAGCGGCGGGGATGGCATAGTTGACCCCGCTCGCGACGATGGTGCCGGGCGCGCAGTTGGTGCCGCGCAGGTCGCGGCCGCCCCGGCTGCGGTTGTCGGAGGTGTAGAAGTCGAGTTCCGACCCGAACAGATTGTTGTTCTTGGCAAACTCACCGGCGGCCATGATCCAGCCGCTATCCCATTTGTGGCCGACGAGCAGCGCCGCTTGCGCCTCATAATAATCGGCGTCGGTGATGCCGTAGCGGCCGCGCACCTCGATCCCGGAGAAATCCTTGCGCAGGATGAGGTTGACCACGCCCGCGACTGCGTCCGAGCCATAGACGGCGGACGTGCCGTCGGCGACGACCTCGATCCGGCCGAGTGCGATCGAGGGGATCGCGGAAGGATCGGTGAACTGACCCTGCGTTCCCTGCGGCGGGAGGCGCTTGCCATCATACAGCAGCAGCGTTGCGTTGGTCGACAGGCCGCGCAGGTTGATGCCCGCGCCGCGCGTGGCGTTCGCCGCGCCGTTCTGAGCGTTGCCGCCCGCCCGGTTCGCACCCAGCGACACGACCTGCGGTACCCGGCGCAGGATGTCGTTGGTCGAGGTGACCGGCTCTTCCATGATCTGGTCGGCGTCGATCGCGATCACCGCAGAGCCGACCGGGTCGATACCACGGATGCGGCTGCCGGTGACGACGATGTCCTGCTCGGCAGCGGGCGCTTCGGTGCTCGGAGCCTCGTCCTGCGCGAGTGCCGGCGTGGCAAGCGCGAGCGCAAGGACGCCCAATGCACTGCGACCCAACAGGGTCGACGGGCGACAAATGGTGTTGGTCATTTCATTCCCCTCCTTATGTTCAGCCCGCCTGTCTCTGCGGGTCGAAGAAACGCGTTTGTCAGGTAGTTTCCGCACGCGCCGCCCGGGCGGGCCGGTCGGCAAAGCGCGGGGCAAGCGAAAGCAACACGATGGCGGCGATCAGGATTCCTGCGCCGATCAGCTCGGCGGGGCGCGGATGCGGCAGGCCCCAGACCCAGGCGAGGATCAGCGCACCGCCGACCCCGGCAACAAGGCTCGCCGCACGCTCGAGCGGGACGCAATAGGCGTTCTCGCGCGGGTCGAGCAGGATGATGATCGCGAAGACCGAGACGATGGTGAGCGTGATCCCGATGCCCAGCAGCGGCCAGATCACCGGATCGGTCCAGACCGAGATAAAGCCCCAGCCGAGTGCGCCCGACTGGCTGCCGATGCCCGAGGCGGAGATCGCCGCGAGGATCGCCACCGACAGCGGCAGCGCGAACACTTTTTCCTCGACGAAATACTGGCGGACGCTGGCGGGATCGCCGCTCTTCGACACCTTGGTCATCACGATCAGGCGGACGAAGTAGCCGATCGTGTAGAGCACCACCGTCAGGATCGCGAGCGGCGGGAGGTACAGCCCGCCCCGGTCCTTGAGCGTGATGACCATCGCGACCAGCACCATCACCAGCGCCATCCAGCTCCACCACCGCACGCGGCGGCCAAAGATCAGGTCGACGATCGGCGCGATCAGCAGGATATCGCCGCGCATCAGCAGCTGAATGAACGGGATGCTGACGCCTTCAAAGGTGAAGGACAAAGGCACGGTGAACAGCACCAGCGCGGTGCCGAGGCCCGAGTACATGGTGTATTTGGTCGGCACCGGGATGCGGCGACCGAGCACCATCACGCCATGCGCGTCCTTGTGCCAGCCCGACCACCAGATGAAGAGATAGGTCAGCACGGTCGAGATGATCAGCGACGCGGGGAGTGTCTCAAGGCCGGTCAGCGGACGGCCGAGGCCGGGATGCACCGTGCTCGTCACCAATTTGGTGATGATGACGTTGGGCAGATAGGCGATCAGGTACAGGAAGACATAGCCTTCCAGCGGAAAACCGGACGCGGTTGCGGGTTTGCCGTCGCTCATGCGGCGGCTTCCAGGACGACCATTTCACTCTCCACACGATAGCGGGCGTTGAGCCCTGCTTCGGCGGTCACGGCCGCCATGTAATCGACGATTTCGGCATGGCGCTCGGTGCCCGGCGCGACGAAGCGCGGGACCGCGTCGCGGTCGATGTACAGCGGCAGGAAGCCAGAGCGGACGATGCGCCCGTTCGCGATCTCGAACCGCGCGACCAACGACATGCGTGATGCCGTGGGGAAATTGTAGAGGCTGTCGAAATCCGGCTCCCATTCCTCGGCCAGCACGCGGATTTCGTTGAAGCTTTTCGACGCGGCATGGACCGGGTCCATGCGCAGGTCGGTCGCGAAGTTGCACAGCGAGTAGAAGACCGGCGCGCCGTCGATGACTTCGCAGCCCTTCAGGATGTGCGGATGTCCGCCGAGGATCGCATCGGCCCCGGCAGCGACGGCCGCGCGCGCGACGTCGCGCTGATAGTCGGCGATACTCGCACGGACGAAATGGATGCCCCAGTGGAGCGAGACGAAGACGAGGTCGGCGTCCGCCTTGGCCGCGCGGATATCCGCCTCCAGCGCCGCGAGATCCTCGCGATGCGGGAAGGTGTGGATGCGCGCGGGCGTGCCGGGCTGGTCATGCTCAATCTGTTCGTAAAGCGTATGCGCGCGCATCGGGGCGCAGCCGGGGCGGTGCTCCTCTGCCCAATAGCTGTGCGGCAGGATCGTGCAGTAAGCGAGGATCGCGACGCGCGTGCCATCGCCGAGCGTGATCTTCACGGGCTTGCGCGCCTCGGCGATGTTCGCGCCCGCGCCGACGACCTTGAGCCCTACCCGCTCCAGATTGGCCTTGGTCTCAAAGAAGGCGTCATTGCCCCAGTCGAGGACGTGATTGCCCGCCATCGAGATGACGTCGAACCCGGCACGCGCGAGCGCATCGGCACCGTCGGGGCGGGCGAGCACCGCGTGGCGTGCCTGGGGCAGGCGGACACCCTTCTCGGCAAAGCTGGTTTCAAGCTGCGCGAAGGCGATATCGGCGGCGTGCAGCACGTCGCGAGTCGCGACATAGCTTTCGTCGTAATTGTCGCGATCAGGGGCGAGGTCGCCGGCCGCGAGGAAGACATGCGTCACGCCGCCGCTTCCACGCCAACCGCCTCAAACGCGACCGGCACGCTGAGCGCGCCGATTTCGGGGAAGCGGGTCGGTTTCGGTTCACCGGTGAGGGTGAAGCCCGGCGCGGCGGCGAGCAGTTCCTCGACCGCGATGTTCAGCTCGAGCGTGGCCAGCGCGGCGCCGACGCACGAATGCGTGCCGCGCCCGAACGCCAGCGAATCCTTCATGTTCGGGCGATCGAGGCGGAACTGGTCGGCGTCCTCGAACACCTCGTCGTCGCGGTTGGCCGAGGCATAGACGAGCGCGATCGGCTCGCCCGCCGGGATCGTCCGTCCGCGGATCGTGACATCGGTCACGGCGGTGCGCGCAAAGCCGCGATAGGGGGTGTAGAGGCGCAGAAACTCCTCGACCGCCGCAGGAATCAGCGCAGGGTCGGCGCGCAGCTTTGCCTGCAGCACCTGATCGCGACCGAGGTGCACGGCAATCGACCCGATCATCACACTCGGCGCAATAATGCCGACGACCAGTACCTGACGGATCGTGCCGACGATCATTTCCTCGGGCAGCGGCTCGCCATCGACGCGGGTGGCGAGCAAGGCGCTAGTCACGTCCTCATCGACGGGCAGCGGATTCGCCTTGCGGTCGGCGACGATGCCGCGCGCCATGTCATAGAGCAGCAGGCTCGATTCCTTGGTCGCGTCCATATCGGCGGACTGAACCGCGATATTGTAGCGCTGGCCAACGCGGGTGAGTTCGGCGACAGCGTCGTTCGTCAGGTTCATCCAGTGGGCGAACACCGCGATCGGCATGTGCGCGGAATAGTCGGCGACGACATCGCCCCCGCCCTTCGCCACCACGTCACTAAGCAAATCCCGACAAATTCGCCGCACGACCGGCTCCAGCCTCGCGACCTTGCGCTCGGTCAGCAGGGGCGCGATCGCGCGGCGATAGGGGGTGTGCTCGGGTGGATCGAGGTGCAGCGGCGGACGGCGGCCGGTAAAGGCAACCTTGGGCACGACATTCTGTTTGGAGGTAATGAACGTCTGCCAGTCGGTCGCGGCGGCCGCGACATCGGCGTGTTTCATCAAGGCCCAAAAGCCGCCCCACGTGTCGCTATGCGCAACGGGGCACCGGGCGCGCAGCTCGGCATACTCCCCATTCGCGCTGTCGAACGTCTCCGGCTGAAGCGGATCGAAGTCATGCGTCATAACAATCGAATTACGGGACGATGAAAGCGCTTGCAAGAAACTTTTTCGCATTTTCGCGCCGCGCTGTGTAGGAAATGCCGCATGGCAGGACGAAATCCGCGATTGGACGATGTGGCGGCAATGGCAGGCGTGTCGGCGGCAACCGTCTCGCGCTATCTCAATAGCCCGGAGGTAGTGGCCGCCGCGACGGGCACGCGCATTCGCGAAGCCATTGAAAAGACAAGCTATGTCCAGAATCTCGCGGCCACCGCGCTGGCCGGCAGCCGCAGCCGGATGATCGCGGCCTTGGTCCCCGACATCGCCCAGTCGATCTTCAACGACACCGTCGAGGCAATGATCGACGAGCTGGCCAGCGACGGAAACAGCGTGATGCTCGCGCTGACCGGCGCCGACAATCACCGCCTGACGCGCGAGATCAACATGGCGCTGGGGCGGCGAGTCGATGCCATCATCCTGACCGGCATCGTGTCGGACGAAGACATGCGCCAGCGGCTGCGTTCGGCCGGAACGACGGTGATCGAAACCTGGGGCCTGCCCGACGATCCGATCGATGTGGCGGTGGGCTTTTCCCACCGCGCGGCGGGTGAGGAGATGGCGCGGTTTCTGCGCCAGCGCGGGTATCGTCGGCCGCATCTGGTCGTCCCGCGATCTACCCGGTCGGAGCGGCGCGCGGACGGATTTGCAACCCGCTGGGTGCATGATGGCGGGGCCGCGCCGACTCGGCTGGAGGTCAATGTTCCCAGTCACTTTGGTCAGGGGCGGCTTGCCTATCGGGGTTTGAGCGACCTTGCCGAGCAGCCCGATGTCGTTGTGTGCGGATCGGACTGGATTGCCCAGGGCCTGATTGTCGAGGCACAAGCGGCGGGGATTCGCGTGCCCGATCAGCTGGCGGTCACCGGCTTTGGCAATCTCCGTCTGGCGGGCGACATGCGGCCGACGATCACGTCGATGGACGTCGATGGCGCGCGCATCGCCCGCGAGGTGATGCGCGTGCTGCGCGCGCGTGCGGCGGGTCAAGAGATTGAGCGGCGCATCGACGTCGGCTTTCGGGTGATCGCGCGCGAGAGCGCATGAAAGGGCTTGCATCGCCGGTTGGTTGAGTTAGTTTTCCCGTATAACAACATTGGGAGAGTGACGATGCGGATCGGGATGATGGCGCTTGGACTGGCGCTGATGGCTGGCACGGCGCTGGCGCAAACGGCCCCGCAGCCCGATCCCGAAGCGGCGCGTCGCTTTGCCGAGATGCGCGCGGCGGACGCCAAGCGTGCCGATTCGACCGGCACCGGCCCCTATGCCGCGATCAAGGAAGCCGATCCCGGCATCCCCGATCACACCGTCTATCGCCCCGCCGATCTGGCGAAGCTGGGCGGCAAGAAGCTGGGCGTGGTGATCTGGGGCAATGGCGGGTGCGCTGCCGATGGGGCGAGCGCGCGGCATCATCTCGCGCAGATCGCGTCCTATGGCTATCTGGTGGTCGCGCCGGGCAAGATCTACAGCGGCCCGGGTGCCCTGCCCCGCCCTGCAGACGCGGCGCGCGGTCCCGATCCTGCCACCGGCCGCCTGCCCCAGCCAGCGACGACTTCGGCGGACGTGCTCAGGGGGCTCGATTGGGCGCTGGCCGAAAATGGCCGCAATGGCAGCCGCTACAAGGGGTTGATCGACCCGGCACAGGTCGCGGTCGCCGGGCATAGCTGTGGCGGGTTACAGGCGATCGCGGCGGGTGCGGACAAGCGGATCAAGACCGTGCTGGTGCATAACAGCGGCGTGTTCAACGACGGGAAACAGGCGATCACGGGTATGACCGTGGACAAGGCGATGCTGAAGGCGCTGCACACACCGACCCTGTATGTGCTGGGCGGAAAGGGTGACGTCGCGTGGCCGAACGGCACGGACGATTATGCGCGGATCTCCCATGTCCCGGTCGCGCTGATCGATGGCGATGTCGGCCATGGCGGCACGTTCCGCGAGGACAATGGCGGCGATGTCGGGCGCTTCTCGGTCGCGTGGCTCAATTGGCAGCTGCGCGGCGATGCCGAGGCGGGGAAGCTGTTTACGGGTGCCGAGTGCGGGCTGTGCAAGGACGCGAAGTGGACGATCGCGCGCAAGGGGATTTGAGAAAGCAGCTGATCCTCCCCCGCCAGGGGGAGGTGGCGCCGAAGGCGTCGGAGGGGGAGGACGGCGATGCGCTGACGATGGGGCGTAACCGCTGAGGGCTCCCTTCCTCCCCCTCCGTCACGCTGCGCGTGCCACCTCCCCCTGGCGGGGGAGGATTATCTAGTTCAGCGACATTTCCCCCCGCGCCAGCACGGGCGCAGCATCGGTGCGGGCTTGTGGGGCACGAAGGCGGCGGGGGTCTGCGGCCATTTGCCGGAGGTAATCCGCGTGTCGAGGTAGCGGATCGTCGCCAGCACCGTCGCGGTGTCGAAGGTGCAGTGGCCCGCCGCGTTGACATAAAGGCTCTTCACATCGCCGCGCGCGGCTTGCGCATAGCCGCGCTGCATCGCGGGCGCGGTGAGGCCGTCGCCGATCGTCTGCACCGCCACCAGCGGCACCAGCGGACGCGCGTTGGGGGTGTAGTTGGCGCGCATATAGGCGACCGCCTTGGGGTCGGCCGCGATTCGCTGCCCCGCGTTGAGCGTGGCGAGATCGGCGTCGAGCTTCAGCCCAGCCTCACGATACAACGCCTCTACCATCGCGCGACGACCCGATTTTGCGAGCTGAGTGCGATAGTCGATGCCGGTGTTCCAGCTGAACGTCCCGCCCGCGCGCGCCTCCTGATCGGTGCGGGGGAGGTAGACGCCCATCACGAAGGATTTGGCGATTTCAGCAGCTTGTGCGGGGTAATCGGTGGCGGCGGGCTGGGGCTTGTCGCGGCTGGTCCAGTTGGGGATGCCGGCGAGGACGCCTGCGAGCGCGATGCGCGCGCGGCCCTGCGGCGTCTTCGCTGCCTCAACCAGCGCATCGGCGACACGCTTGCCGTTGACGCGGTCGTCGTCGATTCCCGTCACGCGGATGCCCGCTTCAGGGGCAATCAGGGTGCGGAAGGCGTAGGCGCCGTCGAGCGCCATGTTCATCATGCCCAGCGACCCGCCGATCGACGCGCACATCGGCGCGGCGCCATCGATGCCGCTGCCCTTTGCCTCGGCCAGCGCGGTGCTGACGAGGCCGCCCATCGAGCTGCCCCAGGCGATGACGCGCTTGGGCTTGCCGTGCTTGGAAGCGAAGGCGGCGAGAGTGGCGCGCTGGGCGGGAACGGCCTGTTCCAACGCCCAGCCGCCGCTGCCATAATCCGATCCGGCGATGGCATAGCCGGCGTCAAGCAGCGCCTGGCGATGCTGTTTGGGTGCGGGGTCGGGGTTGCCGGCGCTGGGGGAATAGCCGCGGCTGTAGAGCAACAGGGTGCCGTTCCAATTGGCTGGCACTTCCGCTGACCAGCGGGCACCGCCGGGCAGCACCTGCTCTTGCCGCGCAGCCCCCGGCAGCGTCATCGCCAGCATCGTTACCGCCGCAATCGCGCCCGTCCGCATCGCTCTCTCCCGCTTTTTGCTTGCGTTTCCGATAAAGCCGATGAAAGCGTTTGCATAGAATGTTTTGTGATAAAGCTATTTCGGCGCGGATCGCGACGCATTTTGCAAGGCTGACGCTCGATGCGCTGCCCGATGCGACGCGCCATGCGACGCGGCGCGCGCTGCTCGATGCGGTCGGGGTGACGCTGGGCGCGACCGGTCTGGGCGAGGATGCGGTGCCCTATCGCCGCCATGCCGAAGCCGTCGCCGGCCCCTCGCGGCTGATCGGATTTCCCGGGAAGAGCACGCCGGCGCTGGCCGCACTGGCCAATGGCGCGCTCGCGCATCAACTCGATTTCGGGGACACGTTCGATGCCGGGCCGGCGCATCCCAATGCGGCGCTGGTCCCTGCCCTGCTGGCGCTCGCCGATGCGCGGCCGGAGCTGGCGTTCGGGGAGTTTCTGGTGGCGATGGTGGCGGGGAGCGATCTTGCCTGTCGGCTGTCCATAGCTGCTCCGCGTCCGTATGAGGAAGGCGGCTGGTATCCGCCGCCGCTGGTCAATCTGATCGCCACGGCGGCGGCGTGCGCGCGGTTTATCGGGCTGGATGCAGACGGCATCCGCCATGCGATGGGGCTGGCGCTGTTGCAGGGCAGTTTCCCCAGCGAGATCAAATATGACGCGACCTCCCCGATCCGGGGCGTACGCGAGGGGCTGGTGGCCCGCGCGGCGGTGGAAGCGGCATTGCTGGCCGAAGCGGGAGCGACCGCCTTTGCCGAGCCGCTGGAGGGGCGTGCGGGATTCTTCGCGATCTATGGCGGGGGTGCCCCGCGCGACGCGCTGCTCGACGGGTTGGGCGAGACGTTCCTTGGCGATCGGGTGAGCTTCAAGCCGTGGCCCGCGTGCCGGGGGACGCATCCTTATATCGAGGCGGCGCTGGTACTGCGCGACCGGGTCGATCCAGCGCGGGTGGTGCGGATCGAGGCGGAGACCGGGCCGATCCAGGAGATACTGATCCGCCCGCAGCCGGTGAAGGCCGAACCGAGCCGCGCGATCGAGGCGAAATTCTCCATCCCCTATACCGTCGCCGCAGCGCTGATCGACGGGGCGGTGACACTCGACAGCTTCACCGCCGCGCGCATCGCCGGTCCGGCGACGCGGACGCTGGCGCACAAGGTGGTCGAGCGGCGCAATCCGGACTGGGGCCGGGCCGAAGCGGCGAGCGGATCGCTGACGATCACGTTCGACGATGGCACCACCCTCTCCCATCGCGTGTTGCAGGCGGCAGGACACCCCGAGCGGCCGATGGACGACGAATCGCTGATCGCCAAATTTGTCGACTGCGCCGCCCATGCCGCACAGCCGCTCGCTGCAGACTCGGCGCAGGCACTTGCCGCTCATATTCTTGCGCTTCCATCGGGCGATCGAGCGCACCAGATCATCGATCTACCCGCTTGCACCACCGATTTTTAGGTTATATAGCATAACAATATAAAGGAGAGGTTCATGGCCACCATCGCTCCGCCGGCTCCCGGCGTTACCTTTACCCGTCTGAACCCGGTCACCGGCGCCGTCGCGACCGAGGCGAAGGCGTTCAGTGTCGCCGACGCGGATGCCGCCGTCGAAGCCGCCGCCGCCGCCTTCCCCGGCTGGTCGGCGCTCGGCCCCAATGCCCGCCGCGCGGCGCTGACCAAGGCCGCCGATGCACTGGCGGCGAAGGCTGACCAGTTTGTCGATGCGATGATGGGCGAAATCGGCGCGACCGAAGGCTGGGCGCGCTTCAATCTGATGCTGGCGGTCGGCATGGTGCGTGAGGCTGCGGCGCTGACGACGCAAATCGGTGGTGAGGTGATCCCGTCGGACAAGCCCGGCTGCATCGCCATGGCGCTGCGTGAGCCGGTCGGCGTCATGCTGGGCATCGCGCCGTGGAATGCGCCGATCATCCTGGGCGTGCGCGCGGTCGCGGTGCCGCTGGCATGCGGCAACACGGTCGTCCTCAAGGCGAGCGAGCAATGCCCGCGCACCCACAGCCTGATTGCCGAGGCGTTCGACGAAGCGCTGCCCAAGGGTGCCGTCAGTATCGTCACCAATGCCCCTGCCGATGCTGGCGAGATCGTCGGCGCGCTGATCGACAATCCGCATGTGCGCCGCATCAACTTCACCGGATCGACTGCAGTCGGCCGGATCATCGCCAAGCGCGCGGCGGAGCATCTGAAGCCCGTGCTGCTCGAACTGGGCGGCAAGGCGCCGCTGATCGTGCTGGAGGACGCGGACCTCGACGAAGCGGTCAAGGCCGCGGCTTTCGGCGCGTTCATGAACCAGGGCCAGATCTGCATGTCGACCGAGCGGATCATCGTCGTCGACGCGGTTGCCGATGCGTTTGTCGAGAAGTTCGCGGCCAAGGTCGGGACGATGGCAGTCGGCGACCCGCGTGAGGGTAAGACGCCGTTGGGCGCGGTGGTCGACCAGAAGACCGTCGATCACTGCAAATCGCTGATCGCCGATGCGGTGTCGCATGGCGCGGTGCAGGTCAATGGCGGCGACGCCAATGGCGTGCTGATGCCCGCGCATGTCATCGATCATGTGACGCCGGAGATGAAGCTGTTCCGCGACGAGAGCTTCGGCCCCGTAGTCGGCGTGATCCGCGCGCGCGACGAGGCGCATGCGATCGAGCTGGCCAACGATACCGAATATGGCCTGTCCGCATCGGTGTTCACCCGCGACACCGCGCGTGGCCTCATGGTCGCGAAGCTGATCAAGTCGGGCATCTGCCACGTCAACGGACCGACCGTGCATGACGAGGCGCAGATGCCGTTCGGCGGGGTCAAAGCGTCGGGTTACGGCAAGTTCGGTGGGCGCGCGGGGATCGACAGTTTCACCGAGCTGCGCTGGGTCACCATCGAGACGCAGCCGGGCCACTATCCGATTTAATCACCATGTCGTCATCCCAGCGAAAGCTGGGGTCTCAAGCCATCAGCCGATCGCTCGCGGCACGAGATCCCAGCTTTCGCTGGGATGACGGGGGCAGACTTGAAGGAAGAAATATGACCGAACTGAGCACCAACGGCGTCGTCGCCTACAGCGTCGAAAACGGCATCGCCTGGGTCAAATATAACCGCCCGGACAAGCGCAACGCGCAGAGCCCGACGCTGAACCGCGACATGATGGAGGTGCTCGACGCGCTCGAATTCCGCGCCGATGTCGGCGTGCTGGTGCTGACCGGCGAGGGCGAGGCGTTTTGCGCCGGCATGGACCTCAAGGAATATTTCCGCGAGACCGAGGCGCAGGGCCTGGGCGCGACCCGCCGGGTGCAGCGCGAAGCCTATGGCTGGTGGCGCCGGCTGCGCTGGTACCAGAAGCCGACGATCGCGATGGTCAATGGCTGGTGCTTTGGCGGTGCCTATGGCCCGCTGTTCGCGTGCGACCTGGCCTTTGCCGCCGATGAGGCGCAGTTTGGCCTCAGCGAGATCAACTGGGGCATCCTGCCCGGCGGCGGCGCGACCAAGGTGGCGACCGAGCTGATGCCGTTCCGCAAGGCGATGTATCACGCGATGATGGGTGAGAATATCGACGGCAAGACCGCCGCCGATTGGGGCCTGGTCAATGAATCGCTCCCGCTCGCGTCGCTCAAGGAGCGCGTGACCGAGGTCGCTAACGTGCTGCTGAAAAAGAACCCGGTGGCGTTGAAGGCGACCAAGGATGCGGTGCGCCGCGTCGGCATCATGAGCTATGACGATGCCGAGGATTATCTGATCCGCGCGCAGGAAGCGGCCAACAGCTACGACAATGACGGCCGCAAGGAAGGCATCAAGCAGTTCATCGACGAGAAGAGCTACAAGCCGGGCCTGGGCGCGTACGACAAGGACCGCGTGAAGGCTTGAGGCTGTTAAGCCCCTCCCCTTCAGGGGAGGGGTTGGGGGTGGGGCGTGTAAGTCTCACCGAGACCGGGGGCTGTGCCGATAGGCCCCACCCCAACCCCTCCCCTGAAGGGGAGGGGCTTGAAAGAGTGAACAATGCCCGACCTTTCCCGCCTGCTTTCCCCCCGTTCGGTCGTGATCGTGGGCGCTTCCCCGACGCCCGGTGCGCTGGGCAACTCTGTGCTGCGCAACCTTGAGCGGCATGGCTATGCGGGCGACATTCACCTGATCAATCCCAAGCGCGACACGATCGACGGGCGGACTTGCCTCAAGTCGATCGATGAATTGCCACACGGCGTGGATGCGGCGGTGCTGGCGATTCCGGGACAGGCAGTGCTGGGCGCGGTGCAGGCGCTGGCGGCGCGCGGTGTCGGCGCGGCGATCATCTTCTCGGCAGGCTTTGCCGAAGGGGGCGAGGAAGGGCTGGCCGCGCAGGCCGAGGTCGCGCGGATCGCCGCCGAACATGGCATGGTGGTCGAGGGGCCGAATTGCCTTGGCATGGTCAACTATGCCGCGGGCGTGCCGCTGACCTTTGTCGAAACGCCGGTACTGGACCTGGCGGGCAAGCCTGCGGTTGGGATCGTCAGCCAGTCGGGTGCGATGGCGGTGGTGCTGGGCACGACGCTGATGGCCAAGGGGCTGGGCATCACCGTCTCGGTGTCGACCGGCAACGAGGCGGCATCGGGCGTCGAGGATTATGTCGAGCATCTGCTGAACGATCCCGCCACCCCGGCGATCGCGATGATCGTCGAGCAATTCCGCAAGCCTGCCCGGTTCCTCGCGCTGGCTGAACGCGCACGCTCGGCGGGCAAGCATATCGTGCTGCTCCACCCCGGCACGTCGAGCGCGGCGCGTGAGAGTGCGGCGACGCATACCGGAGCTATGGCAGGCGACTGGCAGTTGATGAAGGCCAAGGTCGAACGCGCGGGCGTGGTGCTGGTCGACAGCCTCGAAGCGCTGGGCGATGTCGTCGAATTGGCCGTGCGCGCCAAACCGGTGCGGCGCGGCGGAACCGCGGTGCTGACCGAGAGCGGCGCGTTCAAGGCGCTGACGCTAGATCTGGCCGAGAGTATCGGTCTCGACCTGCCCGCGATGGATGGCGCGACGGCGGAGGCGATGCGCGCGTCGATCCCCGACTTCATCCCGGTGTCCAACCCGATGGACCTGACCGCACAGGCGCTGGTCGATCCCGACCTGTATCGCCGCACGCTGATCCCGTTGCTGGCGGACGATAATTTCGCCGCGTTGGTGTTCGGCATCATCCAGACCGACCCGGCGACGTGCGCGCGCAAATTCCCAGCGATCATCGATGCGGTGACGGCGCTCAAGCCGGAGAAGCCGGTGATCTTCGCCGGGATCGACGATGGGGCGGAGGTGCCGGCGGAGTATATCGACGGGCTGCGCGCGATCGGCGTGCCCTGCTTCCCCTCGCCCGACCGCGCGTTCCGCGCGTTGCGGCATCTGGGCAAGCTCGCCGAGCGCGATTTTGCGACGGCGGATGCGGCGCCCGTGGCACTCGATCTGCCGTCAGGCGTGATCCCCGAGTATCGTGCGAAGCAGTTGCTCGGCCCGGTCGGCATCCCCTTCCCCGCCGGTGGCTTTGCGGCAAGCGCGGACGAGGCGAAGGCGATTGCCGCGCGCGTCGGCTATCCGGTCGCGATCAAGGCGCAGTCGGCGGAGTTGAGCCACAAGAGCGATGCGGGCGGCGTGATCCTGAACATCGCCGACGATGCCGCGCTGGATGCGGCGTGGGACCGGCTGTTCGCCAATGTCACGGCCTATGACGCGGCCATCGCGCTCGACGGCGCGCAGGTCGAGGCGATGGGGAAACGCGGGGTCGAGCTGATCATCGGCGCGCGCAACGACCCGGAATGGGGGCCGGTGATCCTGGCCGGGTTCGGCGGGGTGACCGCTGAGCTGCTCCACGACGTCCGATTGCTGCCACACGACCTGCCGCATGACGCGATCGTTGCGGAGTTGCGCGCGCTCAAGCAGGGCGCGCTGCTCGATGGCTATCGTGGCTCGCCTGCGCTGGATGTCGACGCGGTGGCGCGGCTGATCGCGTGTCTTGGTCGCGTGCTGGCGGGAACGCCGTCGATCCGCGAGATCGATCTCAACCCGGTGGTGGTCTATCCCCAGGGCGAGGGTGTGGTGGCGCTGGATGCGCTGATTCTGGCCGATTAAATCCCCCTCCCGCTTGCGGGAGGGGTTAGGGGAGGGCCAGTCCACAAGGGGCAGCGCCGGATCTGACAGGCCCTCCCCCGGCCCCTCCCGCAAGCGGGAGGGGAGGAAGAAGTACAGCCCCCGGAACGCTAACGCGCCGCCGGATCGCGGCGTTCGATGCGGCCGAGCAGGTCGAGCAGCGTCGCACGCTCCGCTTCGCTCAATCCGGCGAGCATCTCGCGCTCATGCGCCTCGATTCGCGCGAGACAATCGGTCAGCATCGCGCGGCCCGCATCGGTGACGGTCAGTGAAAAGGCGCGGCGGTCGGACGCGTCCACCACGCGTGCGATCAGCTGCATGTCGACCAGCTCGTTGATCAGCGACACCATATTGGCACGCTTGATCCCAAGCAGGCGGCCGACCGCGCCCTGGTTGATCCCCGGGCTACCCGATACCACCGCAAGGATGCCGACCAGCACCTGGCGCATCCCCGTCCCGTCCATCGCCGCAGCAAAATCCGCCGCAAAGGCACCGAAGGCGCGACGCAAATGATAGCCGACCAGCGGCCCGAGCGCGCCGACCTGTTCCTGTTCCCCTGACATGATTCAGCGTGAGCACAAATTCGCCGCGCTCGTCAATGCGGGGATCGAGCCGAGCGGATAACGTTGACTTTGCGGATTGTTTGTGTTCATATCTATTCGAGTCGCGGGACAGCGACGACATGGAGAGGAGAAGGTGATGACGAGGGCTTCGCAGCTACTCGCCGGTGCGGCATTGATCGCACTGACGACCGCCGGTCAGGCGATGGCACAAACCGACGCATCCACGGCCACGACCGACCAGGAACGAGCCGAAGAGGAAGTCGTCGTCACCGGCACCAGCATTCGCGGCGTCGGCGCACCCACCTCACCATCCGTGCAGCTTGATCGTGAGGACGTCATTTCCAGCGGCGCGGCGACGACATCGGATATCGCGCGCACTTTGCCTCAGGTCGTCAATATCGGGTCGGACGAGAGCCGTCGCGGTGGCGCCCAGGATGCCGCCGCCAACCGCACCCGCACCTCCAGCATCAACCTGCGTGGCTTGTCGGACGAGGCGACGCTGCTGCTGCTCAACGGCAAGCGCATTGCGCCGGGCGGAACGATCCGCGCACTTGCAGATCCCAGCGTGCTGCCGGGCCTCGCGCTCGAGCGCGTCGAGATCGTGCCTGACGGCTCGTCGGCGATCTATGGTGCCGATGCCGTCGCTGGCGTGGTGAATTTGATCACGCGCCGCCCGTTTGACGGTGCCGAGGTTCAGCTGCGTTACGGCGGGGCCGACGGACTCGACCAGATGCAGGGCTCGCTGCTGCTCAGCCGCAAGTGGAAGGGCGGCGGCATTCTGGCCGCCTATGAATATTATTACCGCTCGAACCTGCTCGCGTCGGATCGCGATTTCACATCGAGCGACCTGCGCTCGATCGGCGGGACCGATCAGCGTTCGACGTTCAGCGCGCCGGGCAATATTCTTGTCAGCGGAGTCCGCTATCCGCTCCCCAACGGCAATGGTCGCGGCTTGACCGCCGGGCAGCTGACGCCGGGCAACCCCAATCTATTCGATGCCGGACGGTGGGGCGACATTCTGCCCGAGCAGGAGCGGCATTCGATCTTCGTCAGCGCGTTTCAGGAAGTCACCGACCGCCTGACCATCAACTACGAAGGCTTTTACAGCGACCGCAGCTATTACGAGCAGGTCCTGCCGGTCACGTCCACGCTGACCGTGCCGCGCACCAACCCCTTCTTCGTCCATCCGACCAATCCGGCGGCGACGTCGGTGCAGGTCGAGTACCGGTTCCTGGATGCGACCCGGAACGCGAACTGGTCGGGTTACGACAAGGGCTGGCGCCAGTCGCTTGGCGCGCAGTATGACATCGGCGGCGGCTGGCAGGTCGATGCCTATGTCGCGTTCACCAAGAACCGTGGCCGTGCCCGCACCGCGGATGTCATCAATCTCCAGTTCCTGCCCCAGGCATTGGCAGACACCAATCCCGCAACGGCGTTCAACCCGTTCGGGAACGGCGACATCGCCAACAACAATGCGGAAACGCTGCGCAAGATCTGGGGCGTTCGCGACAGCTTCAACACCAATGAAGGCCGCGATTACGTCGCGAAGATCGACGGCCCGCTGTTCGGCATCGGCGGCGGCGACGTGCGCATGGCCGTGGGCGTCGAGTATCACGAGAGCAGCTTCAAATACACGATCCTCTCATCGATCAAGAACGCCGCTAATGACCTGCTGGTCGATCGCAACCGCACCAAATCGCGCAACAACAAGGCCGCGTTCGGCGAACTCTATATCCCGCTTGTCAGCTCAGAGAATGCGATGGGCGGCATCCAGGAGCTGACCGTCCAGCTGGCGGGTCGGTACGAGGAATATTCGGACTTCGGCGACACGTTCAATCCGAAGATCGGCGTGCTGTGGACCCCGATCGACGGCGTAAAGCTGCGCGGCAGCTGGGGCACCTCGTTCCGCGCACCGTCGCTGTTCGACAGTTCCGACGCAGCGTTCAATATCTTCATCCAGAATCTGGTCGATGGTGGCGTTACGAAGCGCGGCATCTTTATGAACGGTGGCAACACCAACTTGTCGCCGGAAAAGGCAACGACCTGGTCGGTGGGCGCAGATTTCCAGCCGAGTTTCGTGCCCGGCTTCACGGCATCGGCGACCTATTACAATATCGTCTACAGCAACGTCGTCGGGGTGCTGTCCGCCGCGACGATCCTCAGCAACAATGCGCTGTACGGACAATATGTCGTGCGCAACCCGACCACCGCACAGGTCGAGGCGTTGCTGAACTCGCCGAACCTGGAAAGCGTGCGCGAGCCCGCCGCGAACATCCTGCTGATCGTCGACGGCCGCCGGGACAATCTGGGCGAACTCAAGCAGGACGGGATCGACATTCAGCTGAACCAGCGCTTCGATCTGGGCAGCAGTGCGATTACCGCTGGCCTTTATCTGACGCAGATTCTGAACCAGAAACGGTCGTCCGCGCCAGGCGTGCCGTTCATCGACTCGCTCAACATCATCAACTTTCCGGTCGACACCCGCATCCGCGGGAATCTCGGCTGGAGCGACGGCAAGCTCTCGACCAACATCTACTGGAACCATGTCGGCAGCTATCTCAACAATTCAATCACGCCGAACCAGACGGTCAAGCCGTGGAATACGTTCGATGCCTCGATCAGCTACAAATTCCCCGACGAGGGAACGCTGAGCGGGCTGCGGCTGACGCTGTCTGCCCAGAACGTGTTCGACAAGGACCCACCGGATGTCATCAACGGCACGTCGGCCTGGGACAGCCAGAACGCGTCGCCGATCGGCCGCCTGATCGCGTTCGACATCCGCAAGTCGTTCTGATCGGCGCGCGATGATCCGGACGCTCGCCGCCCTGATCGTCGCTGCGTCAGCACCGGGCGCCGCATTCTTCCTCCCCGGAGAAGCGGCGCCCGTTTCGCGTGGCTCTGCGGAACTGTGCGGCGTGACCGTCGCACTGCCCGCCGATGTCCGCATCAGCCGCGCCACGCGGATCGCCGCCGGCGCTTCCGTCATTGAAGCGCGCGGCTACCGCCCCACCCGCCCCTTTTGCCGGGTCGAGGGGGTGATCGAGACCGAGATCGGGTTTGAACTCTGGCTGCCCGAGCGCGCCGACTGGAACCGCCGCTTCCTGGGTGCGGGAGTCGGCGGACAGGCAGGGAGCTTCGCCTATCCCGACCTCGCGCGCGGGATCGAGCGCGGCTATGCCGCCGCTTCGACCGATACCGGACACAAGGCGTCGGACGAGACCTGGCTTCTCAATCGCCCCGACCGTGCGCTCAACTATGCCGAACGCTCCAATCACTTGCTCGCGGTGAAGGGCAAGGCGATTGCAGCCGCCTATCTCGGGACCGCGCCGCGCCAGGCGATCTTTGTCGGCTGTTCGGGCGGCGGGCGGCAGGCGATGACGCAGATGCAGCGCTTCTCCGCCGATTATGACGGCATCCTCGCCGGTGCGCCTGGAGTGAACACCCCGGCGATGAGCGCGCGGCGGCTGTGGGAAATGATCCAGCACGACCGGCACCGCGGCATTCTCGACGCCGCCGGATGGAAGCGGATCGCCGATGCCGCCGTGGCGCAATGCGACCCGCAGGATGGTCTCAAGGACGGGTTGATCGAGGATCCCCGCGCCTGCCGCTTCACCCCTGCCGATGTACCGAGCCTGACGCCGGCGCAGGTCGAACTCGCCACCCGCATCTATGCCCCACTGCATGACGAAAAGGGGAAGAGGATCGACAGCGGCATTCTGCCCGGCACGCCGATCTCGCCGGTCGCCGCGCCCGAACCGTTTGCGCCCGGACCCAAATACCTCGCCACCGTGCTGTTCGGTCAGGGTATCTATGGCGACGCGAACTGGGATGTCCGCAAGTTCAGCATCGCCCGCGACCTGCCCGCAATCGACAAGGTGATGAACCTTCACGCTGACAACCCGCGCGTCAATCCGTTCGTAAAGCGCGGGGGGAAGCTGATCCTCTATCATGGCTGGGCCGATGCGCTGGTCGCCGCGCAGCCGACGATCGACTATTATCAGGCGTTGGAAAAGCGCTTCGGTACAGCGAGGGCGCGCGGCTTTGCCCGGCTGTTCCTGATGCCGGGCATGGACCATTGCCGGGGCGGCGGGGTTCCCGATCGCTTTGGCGGCGCGGGCGGACTCGCGGTCGAAGGGGTATCACGCGACGCGGGCGATGATTTGCTCACAGCGCTGGAGAACTGGCTCGACGGCGGCCCCGCCCCGACGCAGGTCCGCACCGCGCAGTTTGCCGAGGGCAAGCCCGTGCGCACGCGCCCCGCCTGTGCCTTCCCCGCGCGCGTCCACTACCATGGCGGGCCGGTCGAGCGCGCCGAATCCTATTCCTGCAAAGCCGGAGCCAAGAAATGATCCTGCGCCTGTTGATCCCCTTGCCCGCTCTGTTGCTCGCCTCCGCAGCGCCAGCACCCGAAGCGATGGACGCTTGTTCAGGAATCGCAGCGCTCAGCATCCCCGATGTCGCGATCACTGCGGCGACCCCGACCGCTTCGGGCGCTGCCTGGGCGAAGGATATGCCGAGTGGACGGTTCCAGCCCGCCAGCGTCTCACGCGCCTTCTGCCGCGTGCAGGGTACGATTGAGAAGACCATCGCGTTCGAACTGTGGCTTCCCGTCAAGGCCGAATGGAACGGCAAGTTCCTGGGAGCTGGCGTCGGCGGCGCGGCGGGGACGTTCAACTTTCAGGATCTGCCGCGCGGGGTGAGCCGGGGCTATGCCGCCGCGACCACCGATACCGGGCACAAGATCAGCGATCCGGCGTGGATGCTCGACCCGCAGGCACGCGAAAACTACACCCACCGCGCCAACCATCTGCTCGCGGTGAAGAGCAAGGCGATCCTAGCCGCGCATTATGGCACCGCTCCGCGCTACAGCTATTTCATCGGCTGTTCGGGCGGCGGGCGGCAGGGGTTGAAGGAGCTTCAACTCTACCCATCCGACTATGACGGCGTCGTCACCGGCGCAAACGGCCCGAAGACGCCCGAAATGACCGTGCGCCGCATGTGGGAAATCCTGCAGCGCGACGCCCACCCCAAGCTGATGTCGCCTGCGGACTGGAAGCTGGTCGCCGACAAGGGGACCGAAGCGTGCGACGCCGCAGACGGCGTCAAGGACGGGCTGGTCGAGAACCCGCGCGCATGCAGCTTCAAGATCACATCGCTGACCTGCAAGCCGGGCCAGACCGAAGGCTGCCTGTCAGCGGAGCAAGTGGCGTTCGCCGAGCGCTTCTACGCCCCGCTGCGTGACCCGTCGGGCAAGGCGATCGACGGTGGGCTGCTGCCCGGCGTGCTGGTCGATAGCGGGCGTTCGCAGCTGGCGATCGGCACATTCGGCCAGGCGATCCGGGGGCTGCGCGAATGGGACGGCAAGGATTTCGACGCCGCGAAGGATCTTGCCGCGATCGATCGGGTCATGCCAGAGCTGCGCGCCGACAATCCCGACATCTCCGCCTTCCGCAAGCGCGGGGGCAAGGTCATCCAGTACACCGGTTGGCTCGACGGCGCGGTCGCGGCGCGAATGGTGATCGATTACCATGAGGCGATGACGAAGCGAATGGGCGGCCCCGCCAAGGCCGCAGCGTTCAGCCGCCTCTACATGCTGCCCGGTGTGCATCATTGCTCGGGCGGCCCCGGCCCCGACCAGATCGGCGGATCGGGTCGCGACGCGCCGGTGGTCGATGCGCAGCACGACCTGCTCACCGCGCTCGAACAGTGGGTCGAAAAGGGCCGCGCCCCCCAGGCGATGATTGCGTCGAAGGTCGAGGGCGGTGCGGTGACGCGCACCCGCCTGATCTGCCCCTATCCGCAACAGACAGTTTATCGAGGCGGCGATCCCGGACAGGCCGCCTCCTTCACCTGCGCCACCAAGGGACGCCGCACATGATGCGCCATCTCTTCGCCGTAGCGCTGCTCGCCCTCGCCGCACCTGCGTTCGCGGACTCGGTCAGGCGCGCGCCTGATACCACGGCGACGTCGCAAATCTGGCTCGACCCCGGCTTGCCCGGTACGCCAGAGGCGGCGGCGCTGGCGAAGGCCGGCTATATCCGCGAAGAGTGGTTCCAGACGGGGACCGCGAACGTCTATGGCTATGACGCCGCCGGCAAGGTGGTCGTCGAGCGCGCCGACGTGCCCTATACCACCCGCGTGATCGTGATCCGCCCGCGCGATCCCAAGCGGTTCAGCGGGACGGTCCAGCTCAACCCGTTCCACCCGGTGATGGGCAACAGCAGCTGGGGGACGATCGCCGATTACGCGATGGAGCGCGGCGACGCCTTTGTCGGCGTGATGATCGGCGCGGACGACAATACCCGCCGCGCCCCGCCCGCAGCGGTGCCGATGATGGCGACCAAGGTGCTCGGCTGGTTCAACCCCGAACGCTATGCCGCGATCAACTGGCCGGCGGACGAGGACGGCATCCGCTGGGACGTGTTCGCCGACACCGCGCGGCTCACGCGCGGCTCCGATGGCCTGCTCAACGGGCTCAAGGTCACGCGCACCTATGCCGCTGGCTGGTCGTTCACGGGCAGCTTCCTGCGCACGTTCATCAATAGCGGCTTCCACGATGCGACGCGGACGCGCGACGGCAAGCCGCTCATCGACGGCTATCTGATCGGGATCTCGTCATTCAGCTTCCGCTCGGGCTTTGTCCCGATCAATTCGCGCAGCGCGAACCTGCCCGACACCGATCCGCGCCGCCCCAATGTGCCGATCGACGTGCCAGTGATTGAGCTGCAGAGCGAGAATGAGGCGATCACCAACCGCGAGCCGCAGACCCCCGACCGCGACACTGCGCCGGGCGCGCACCGGCTGTACGAGGTGCCGGGCCTGACCCATGGATCGAGCCGTCGCCGTGGCACGGTTTCAGAGCGGCAGATTGCGGCGCGACTGGGTGCCGCGCAACCTGCGCGACAGGACAGCTGCCCCATCGCGCAGACCGATATCGACATGGCCGCGATCGCGTCTGCGGCGCACGAGAATCTTGATCGCTGGTCGCGGAACGGCGTTGCCCCGCCCCGCGCGCAGCGGTTGGCCCATGAGGGCGGGGTGCAGCGGCGCGATGCCGACGGCAACACGCTGGGCGGCGTGCGACCCGCCCAGATCACCGTTCCGCTGGCCCGTTATGGTGCAGCGCCAGAAGACAGCGGGTGTGACCCCGTTCGCGCGGGACTGGGCAGCCCGTCGATCCCGATGCGCCGCGTGCCCTTGAGCAAGTCACGGCTCACCGAACTCTACCCGGACGGCAAGACCGAGTATCTCCGCCGCTTCGATGCCGAGATCGATCGGCTGGTGGCGCAGCGCTGGCTGCGCGCACCCGATGCCGCCGCGCAGAAGTCCGAAGCCCGCATTTTCGCTGAGGAAGCCTTCAAATGATCCGTACCGCGACCGCAATCCTGTTGCTCACGGCCGCCCCCGCTGCGTTCGCGCAGGAGGCATCGAGCTTCGGTCGCTACGCCCCGGCGCTGCAATACAAGGATGCGATCGTCACCTCCGAATATGTGACGATGCGCGACGGGGTGAAGATCGCGGTCAGCGTCACCCGCCCCGCGATCGATGGCAAGCCCGCGCCGGGCAAGTTCCCGGTGGTGTGGACCGGATCGCTCGACATTCGCAGCCCCTACAAGACCGGTCCGATCGTCGCGGAGGACGGTACGTTCAGCGCGTTCCGCAACGCCTATGGCATCGGCAGCATCGTCGGGCATGGCTATGTGCTGGTGACTGCGGCGCGGCGTGGATCGGGCGCGTCCTTCGGCAAACGGCGCGGCTATCAGGACCGCAACGAGGCGTACGACGCCTATGAGATCAACGAATGGGCAGCGCGCCAGAGCTGGTCGACGGGCAAGACCGCGATCTATGGCTGTTCCAACACCGGCGAAGCGGTGCTGCACGCGATGACCGTGCTGCCCCCCAGCCTGAAGGCGGTGTTCGCCGGCTGCTTCAACTGGGACAAGTTCGACGGTTTCACCCGGGGGGGAATGATCGCCAATTGGGGCACCGGCCCGACCCGCACGCTGGAGGAGGATATGAAGTCCACCCCAGTGGATGGCGACGAAAATCGCGTTATGTTGCGTCAGGCGGCGGAGGAGCATCAGGGGGCGAGCAACCTGTTCGACCTGATGGTGTCGATGCCCTATCGCGACAGCTTCTCCCCGCTGACGTTCAGCCGCTTTTGGGGCGAGGGCAGCGTCAGCAGCTATCGCGCGCAGCTCGCCACGTCGCAGGTCGCGACCTATATCATGGGCGGCTGGTATGACGATTTCCGTGGCCAGGGGCTGATCGCGCAGGCGAACCTGCCCAACCGGCCCAAGGTCATTATCGGCCCGTGGACGCATTGCGCGACCACCGGATATGAGCAGCTGGTCGGGAACGAGGTGCTGCGATTCTTCGACCAGCATCTGAAGGGGATCGACACCGGGACGATGCGCGATGCGCCGATCCACTATTTCACGATCAATGCGCCTGAGGGCACTGGCTGGCGCGCGGCGAGCAGCTTCCCGCTGCCCGGAACACGGATGCAGGCGCTCCAATTGGGCGGCGGTGGACTGCTGGCGGCAAAACCGGGGCGCGATGCCACGACCGCATTCACCGTGAAGCGCGAGGGCAAATGCCCGGGCAATGGCGGCGCGGCGGCGCAGCCTTGCCACATCCCGGGCCTTGGCGCGTCATGGAGCATGGCTGTGACCGCCGATACCGAGATCACCGGGCATCCGATGGCGGACCTGTGGATCGTCTCCGACGCGCCCGACGAACATGTCTTCGCCTATCTCGAGGACGTCGCGCCAGACGGCACGGTCAAGGTCGTCACCGAGGGGCGGCTGAAAGCGCGCATCCGCAAGACCAGCACGCCGCCGTGGGACAATGCTGGCATCCCCTGGCACCGCAGCTATGCCGAGGATGCGCAGCCGCTCAAGGCCGGCGAACCGGCGCGGCTGCAGTTCGCGATGCTCCCGGCCTCCTATGTGTTCCGCAAGGGCCACAAGCTGCAGGTCACGGTCACCGGATGGGACTGGCGCGAGCGGCAGGTGCCAAAGACGGCGTCGACGATTCGGATCCTGAACGACGCGAAGCATCGCTCGACGGTCACGCTGCCCCATGCGCCGACCACCTTCAGCGTGGCCTATGCTCAGCGATGAAAGACGGCGTACATCCGGTCGAGCGCGGCGTCGAAGATCGGGCGTTCTTCGGGGCTGAGCTGTGCCAGCACCTCGGCCTCGACCCCCTTCATGATGTTGAACAAATCGTCGAGCGTCTTCTTGCCCTCCGGCAGAATCGTCAGGGCATGGCGGCGGCGGTCGACGGTCGAGCGCTCGCGCTTGGCCCAGCCGCGCTTTTCCAGCTCATCGACGATCTGGACGGTGATCGATTTGTCGAGACCGACGGTGCTCGACAATTCCTGTTGCGAGAGCCCCGGATTGGCCTCGATCAGCGCAAGCGAGGAGAACAGCCCGGCGCGGATGCCGTAATGCGCGCTCGCGGCGGCGAAATCGGCCGACAGCTGGTTCTGGACGCGGCGCATGCGAAAGCCGACATAATCGCCCAGCCGGCCGAGCTTCAGCCCGCTCTCGGCTGTGTCTTCGTCCGGCGATTTCGACCGCAATTGCGTCACGTGCGTCCCCTTGTCGCCATTTGTCATTCGTGCAATTGACAGATGGTTGAATTTATCTACGGTTTTGATCCTACCATTCAGTTAGACCGCCCCAGCGAGAGGCTGTCAATCAGGAGAGGCAGAGCGTGTCCGACCCGATCACCGACGCAGCAGCGCCACTGCACGATGAAGAGCCGCCCCCCGCCCCGGTCACGGGCATTGCCGGCAAGACCGCATTCTATATCGGATCGGCCGGGCTGTTGCTGGCGACGGCGGCGGATGCGATTGCGGTGCTGGGTCGCCACACCGGGTTCGCGCTGCTCGGCGCGATCGAGATCGTACAGGCGGCGATCGTGTTCATCGCGGCATCGTCGTTGGTCGCGGTGACGCTGTCGCGCGGCCATGCTGCGGTGCATATCCTGACCGATCGCCTCTCCCCTGCCCGCCGCGCGATGCTGGCGCGGATCGCCAATCTGCTTGGCGCGCTCGCCGTATTGCTGCTCGCCGCCGGGTCGCTGATCCTGCTCGGCGATTTGTGGGACGGGCATGAGCGGTCGGAGCTGCTGCACATTCCGCTGCGCTGGTTCCGGCTGCTGATGATCGCGGCGCTGGTGTTCGTCGCGATCCTGTTCGTCCGCCATGCCTTCACCCGCGAAACGCCGGAGGCGGGTCATGGCGCCTGAACTGATCGGCCTGATCGGCATTCTCGCGCTGCTCGGCCTGCTCACGTTGGGCGTGCCGATCGGCGTCAGCCTCGCGCTCACCGGCGTCGTCGGCCTGATGGTGATGCTCTCGCCCGAGGCTGCGCTGGTCAAGGCAGGCGTGGTGGTGTTCGAGGTCGCGAACAAATATGAGCTCGGCGTCCTCCCGCTGTTCCTGCTGATGGCGCATCTGTGCTTCGCCGCCGGGGCGAGCCGGGATTTCTTCGATGTCGCCGCACGCTTCGTCGGGCATCGGCGCGGGGGTCTCGGCCTCGCCTCGATCGCGGGGTGCGCGGGGTTCGGGTCGATCAGCGGGTCGAGCCTCGCTACCGTCGCCACCGTTGGCTCCGCCGCGCTGCCCGAGATGCGGCGCGCGGGCTATAATCCCGGTTTCGCCGCCGGAGCGCTGGCGGCCGGCGGCACGCTCGGCGCACTGATCCCGCCATCGGGCGCGCTGATCGTGTTCGGCATTATCGCCGAAGTTTCGATCGGTCGGCTGTTCACCGCCGCGATCATTCCGGGGTTCAGCCAGGCGTTGTTCTACATGATCGCCATCGCGATCCTGTGCTGGTTCAAGCCGGAGCTGGGACCGCCCTCAGCGCGCGTCGGCTGGAGCGACCGGATGCGCGGACTGGTCGGCATCATCGACATTATCGTGCTGGTCGTGTTCGTGATCGGCGGGCTGATGATCGGGTGGTTCACCCCGACCGAGGCCGCGTCGGTTGGCGTCATCGTCGCGTTCATCCTGATGGGCATTCGCGGCGCGTTCAACCGCGATGCCATCGCCGACAGCTTTGCCAAGACGCTGTCGACCACCGGCATGATCTACCTGATCATCTTTGGCGCGATCCTGTTTGCGACGTTTATCAGCGTGACCGGAATCGCCGACCTGATGTCCAACACCGTGCGCGACCTGGACGCGAGCCCGATCGTGGTCGTCATCGTCATCGCACTGATGCTGCTGGTGCTGGGATCGTTCCTTGATGGCCTGGCGCTGATGCTGCTGACCACGCCGATCTTCCTGCCGATCGTGCTGGAGCTGGGCTTCAGCCCGATCTGGTTCGGCATCTTCCTCGTCCGCACGATGGAGATCGGGTTCGTCCACCCGCCGCTCGGCCTCAACGTCTATGTCATCCAGGCGATCGGCAAGGACATCCCGCTGGGGCAGATTTTCCGCGGGATCGTGCCGTTCCTGATCGCCGACTTCTTCCACCTTGCCATGATCATCGCCTTTCCGGTGGTGACGCTGTGGCTGCCCAGCGTGATGGGGGCCTGACCGATGCGCTTGTTACCGATCCTCGCTGCGCTCGCGCTCGCCGGATGCAGCGTCGCGCCGCAGCCGACCGCCGAGCATGTGCTGAGCTATGCCAGCCCCTATACCCCCACCCACCCGTTTGGCCTCGCCGATCAGGAGTGGATGAAATGGGTCGAGGCGAAGAGCGGCGGGCGCATTGCGTTCAAGCCGTTCTGGTCCGGCGCGCTGATCTCGTCCGACATGAGCATGGAGGAAGTGCGTCACGGCGTCGCCGATATCGGCCTGATTACCCCGATTTACTCCAAGGGCGGTGCACATCTCCTGCGCGGGCAGGCGGCCTATTATGGTGGGATCAGGACGATCACCGATCAGGTCGCGGTGTATGACTGCCTTGCCGACCGCTTCCCGAATTTCGAGAATGAGCTGCACGGCTTGCATGTCCTCGCGGTGCAGGGCGGGAATTTTCCCGGCGTGCTGACGCGCGACCGGCCGATCCGCAGCCTCGCCGACTTCAAGGGCCTGCGCCTGCGCGCGCAGAGCGACGCGGTCGATATCCTCAAGCAATTGGGCGCGGACCCGGTCAACATGCCGATGGGCGAGGTCTATTCGGCACTGGCCAAGGGCGTGATCGACGGCGTCGTCGCCCCCGCCGACACGATCCGCAGCCTGCATTTCGCCGAGGTGGCGAAGCATTTCACCACGATCCGCTTCAGCCGCGGTGCCTATCCCGCGCGGGCGATGTCGGACAAGACCTGGCGGACGCTGCCGCCCGACCTGCAGGCGATCCTGACCGAGGGGCGCAAGGTTTGGGAGGAAGCGCTCAATCGCCAGCTGCTCAAGGCCGAACAGGCGGGGATCGACTATGGCCGCAAGGAAGGCATCAGCTTCTCCGCCATCCCCGAGCAGGAACAGCGCGCGTTCGACGCCCTCTACAACAAGGACGCGCGGATTCAGGCCGAGCGGCTGGGCAAGATCGGGATCGACGCGGTGCCGATCTATGAGGAGGCGCAGCGGCTGATCGCCGGGGGCGATATCCGGTGCGACGCGAACGTGGCGGGACGATGAGCAATCTCCCCCTCGAAGGCGTCAAGGTCGCCGATTTCTCCTGGGTCGGTGCGGGGCCGCGCGCGACCAAGGATCTGGCGGACATGGGCGCGACGGTGATCAAGATCGAGTCGCGCAAGCGGCTGGATCTGGGCCGCCTGTCGCCTCCGTTCGCGACCCCCGGCCGCGATCCCGATGCCTCGACCTTCTTCGCGATCACCAACACCAGCAAGCTCGGTGTGACGATCAACCTGAATGATCCGCGCGGGATCGCAGTCGCGAAGAAGCTGGTCGCCTGGGCCGATATCGTGGTCGAGAATTTCAGCCATGGGTATATGGATCGGATCGGGCTGAGCTTCGAAACGCTGAGGGCGATCAAGCCCGACATCATCCAGATCAGCGTCAGCGTCGCTGGGCGCAAGGGGCCGCTCGGCACGATGCGCGGCTATGGCAATTCGGCCGGCGCGCTGTCGGGGATGGCGGCGCTGTCGGGCTGGCCCGATCGCGACCCGCATATGGCACCGTTCGCCTATGGCGATGTCGTTGCGCCGATGTTCGCGACGGTCGCGACGCTCGCCGCGCTCGAACATCGCCGCCAGACCGGCGAGGGGCAGTTGATCGACATCAGCCAGACCGAGCCGCTGATCCATGTGATGGCCGACCGCTTTCTGGCGGAGCAGACTGGAGCCGGCGGCAAGCCGGGCAACCGCTCACCCCACCGCGCGCCACAGGGTGCCTATCCCGCGCGCGGCGTGGACCAGTGGGTCGCAATCGCAGCACGCGATGATACCGAATGGGCGACGCTGGCAGAGGCCGCAGGCATCGCCGATCCGCGCTTCGCCACGCTCGCCGGACGCAAGGCGCATGAGGATGAGCTGGACGCCGCCCTGTCGGCGTGGACGCGCGGGCAGGACAAGCGCGTCCTCGCCGACCGACTCGCCGCGATCGGCATCCCCGCCGAGCCGGTCAATGACGGCCGCGACGTGTTCACCGACCGCGAACTGATCGAACGCGGCCATTACCGCCCGGTTACGCATAGCAAGCTAGGCGACACCGAAATTCCCGGCCCGCCGCTGCGCTTTTCCGACAGCGCGATCCACGTCGGCCCGCCCCCCAATCTGGGCGAGCATAACCATGCGGTGTTCGTGGACCTGCTCGGCATGAGCGAGGCCGAGGTCCGCGACCTCACCGACGCGGGGGCACTCGCATGATGCTCGCGCACCTGACCATCGTTGACCTGACCGAGGGTCTTGGCGAGTTCGCCGGACGGATGCTCGGCGAACTCGGCGCGCGCGTCGTGCGGGCCGAGCCGGGCGACACGGCATGGGACCATGGCAAGCAGACCGGCGACGTAGAAGCGCTGCTCGCCACCGCCGATATCCTGTTCCGCAATCCCGGTCGCGAGCATGACGCGCTCGCCGCGGCCAATCCGAAGCTGATCGACGTGGTCGTCGCGCCGTTCCTGTCCGGCGGACCCAATGACGGGCGCCCGGAGACCGACCTGACGTTGATGGCGCGTTCCGGCCTGATGACCATCATCGGCGACCCGGACCGAGCGCCGCTGACCCTGCCCGGCGAACAGGCCTATGCGCTCGCCGGCATTCAGGCAGTGATCGGCGCGCTGACCGCACTCCACGCCCGCGCGGCGAGCGGCAAGGGCCAGTTGGTCGAGGTGTCCGCCTATCAGTCCGCCGTTCTCGCCAATTATCGCGAGCCGCTGACCTGGCAATGGACCGGGCGCGTCGGCAACCGCACCGGCAATCTGCTGATCCGTGGCAAGTCGGGCGTGCGGCAGATCTGGCCCTGTGTCGATGGTTTCGTCACCTGGGCGCTTGTCGACAACCAGCCGATGATGCGCGGTATGGTCAAGGTCATGGGCGACGCCGCCGGGCCGCTGGCCGCAGTCGATTGGGATGCGATCCTCGTCGCCGACATGCCGCGCGAGACGCTGATCGAATGGGAATCGGTGGTTGAGGCCTTCTTCCTCAAGCACACCCGTGCGGAGCTCGGCGCGATGTCGCAAGCCAACGGGCTCGGCCTGTCGTGGATCGACACGCCGGCCGACGCGCTGGCGAGCGATCACCTCGCCGCGCGCGGGCTGTGGCGTGACGTCGATGGCGTGAAGCTGCCGGGCAGGCTGTGGGTCTCGTCGCTGGAGGACGGGCAATGACCGCGCTAACTGGCCTCAAGGTCGTCGACTTCAGCAAGTTTCTTCCCGGCCCCTATTGCACCTGGCTGCTCGCCGATCTGGGCGCCGAGGTGATCCGTATCGAAAACCCGCGCGAGCTGGCCAAGCAGCGCAAGGTGTTCGGCTGGGACAAGCTCAGCGACGAAGACAATGCCCGGCTGCGTGCGCACGACATCCTCGCGCGCGGCAAGAAAAGCGTGCTGATCGACCCCGGCAGCGACGATGGCCGCGCGGCAATCCTCAAGCTGATCGATCAGGCCGACATATTGGTCGAGGATTACCGCCCCGGCGTGATGGCCAGCATGGGCTATGGCTGGCCGGAGATGGCGGCGCGCAACCCGCAGTTGATCTATTGCTCGGTCACCTTGTGCGGGCAGACCGGTCCCTATGCGCGCAAGCCCGGCCATGATCCGGTCGCGCTCGCCATCGCTGGCGCGCTCTCACGGATCGGCGAAGACCCCGAGCGGCCGGCCTTTCCCGGCGTTCCCGTCGCGGACCTGCTGAGCGGGTCCAACGCCGTCATCGGCATCCTCGCCGCGGTCATCGCGCGCGCGACGACGGGCAAGGGGCAGCAGGTCGACATCGCGATGTCCGACGCATCGCTCGCGCTGATCGGCAACATCCTCTCGCGCAACCCGGACCTCGCCAAGGCGCCGCCCAAGGGCATGCACCGCGCGGACAGCGGCATCTGGCGCTGCGCCGATGGCGAGTGGCTGGTGACGACCGATATGGAGCCGCGTTACTGGCGCATCTTCGTCGAGACGATCGGCCTGCCCGACCTTGCCGACAAGCAGATGGATCGCGCCAACTGGCCCGCGATGAAGGACCGCATCGCGCAGGTCATGGTAACCAAGCCGCGCGACGAATGGCTCGCCATCCTCGACGCCGCCGGCACGCAATTCGCGCCGATCCTGACCGTCGCGCAGGCGATGGAAGACCCGCACAATCATGCGCGCGGCATGATCCTCGATCTGCCCGCGCCCGGCGGCGGGACGGTACGCCACACCGGCTGCCCGATCCGCCTTTCCGACACGCCCGCCGCCCCCGCCGCCGTCGCCCGCCCCGCGGGTGCCGATACGGCGGAGGTGCTGGCGACCCTAGGCTACACCGCGGCGCAGGCCGCTGCACTTGAAGGACGACTCCCGTGACCGAAGCCACCCGCGAACGCCCGCTTGAAGGGCTGCGCGTCATCGACATGACCCGCGCACTTGCCGGACCCTATGCGACGCTGTTGCTCGCCGGGCTGGGCGCCGAGGTGATCAAGGTCGAGGACCCCAGGGGCGGCGACCTGGCGCGCGACAACAGCCCCTATGTCGGCCGCGACGGCATCACTGTCGAGCGCAAGCATGAGGACGATGTCTCGATCAGCCATCTGACCCGCGCGCGCGGCAAGCTCGGCGTGTCGCTCAACCTCAAATCGCCCGAGGCGAAGGAGGTGTTCCTCGACCTTGTCCGCACCGCCGACATCGTGGTCGAGAACTTCACCGCCGGCACTGCCGAGCGGCTGGGCGTCGGCTACGAAGCCGCGAAGGCCGCCAATCCGCGCATCATCTATTGCTCGCTCTCCGGCTTCGGCGCGACTGCGCCCGAGGGGGGCAAGGCGATGGACATCATCATTCAGGCGCTGTCGGGCGCGATGTATGCCAGCGGCGGGCCGGGCGAGCCGCCGGTGCGCATCGGCATCCCGATCGCCGACATGCTCGCCCCGGTCTTCTCGGTGATCGGCATCCTCTCCGCGCTCGAGCAGCGCCACCGCACCGGGGTCGGCCAGCATATCGATGTGTCGATGCTCGGTGCGCTCACCAGCTTCGTCGCGATCGAGAATTGGTCGGCGATGGCGGCGGCGGGGATGCAGGCGCGCACCGGGCTTACCGTCCAGCGGCTGTCGCCGTTCGGTGTGTTCGAGTGCGCCGATGGCTATGTCGCGGTGGTGGCGGTGCATGAGAAGCTGGCGCAAGGCCTGTTCCGCGCGATGGGGCGGCCCGAGCTGTCGGACGACCCGCGCTTCGCCAATCGCGACAGCCGTGTTGCCAATGCGGTGGTGCTGGAGGAAACGATCAACGGCTGGTCGCGCCAGCACAGCGTTGACCATGTCGTGGCGGTGCTGGAGGCGGAGGGTGTGCCCGTCGCTCCCGTTCGCCATCCGGAAGACGCGCTGGACGACCCCCGCGTGGTTGCGCGGCACGAAGCGGTGCCGGTCGCGCATCCGAGTTACGGGTCGCAGGTCAATTTGCGCACCGCCGGCATCCCGATCGTGTTTTCGGGCGCGGACACTGGGTTTGATGATGTGACCCCGATTTTGGTCGGCGAGCATAACGACCGCGTGCTGGCCACCACGCTCGGCTATGACGCCGAACGCATCGCCGCGTTGCGCGAGCGGGGCGTGATCTGATGGACGCAGCGGCACGGCTGATCGCGGCGTGCGACGATCCCGGCGCGGTTGCCGAGCGGCTGCGGTCCGAGGGGCAGGCGGTGATCCGGGTGCTCGGGCAGGACGCGCCCTATGCGCTGCTGCGCGCTGCGGGTCGCGCGCCGGTGCGCATGGTCCCCCGCCCCGGTCCGACGCCCGATGCCGATGCGCTAGCGGGCGACGGCACGCTGTCGCAGCGGGGCCGGTCGCTGCTGCAACAGATTGTGGGCGATGCGAGCGCCACCCCGCTGCTGTTCACCCATGCCGATAGCGAATTGCCACAGCTGTTTGCGACCGTCCGCGACCTGATCCGCGCGGGCGATATTGCCGAGCGACCGATCCATATGCTCGATTTCGGGCACCAGCCGCGCGAGTCCAGCCGGGCCTATAATGCGGCGCGGATTGCCCAGCTGGTCGCATGGCTCGTCGAGGTCGATGCCGGTCACCTCGCCGCATGTGCCGCCGAAGAGCGTGCGCGTCCGGCGGCGATGCAGCACCTATCCGGGGTGCTGCGGATCGCGGCGATCGGTGCGGCGTATGCCCTTTCTCCAGCAGAATGGCTTCAGCTGGTAGGCCGCGCATCAGATGACGCCACGGGTGAGCCAGTATTCGTCCTCGGCTCCCCGCACTTCTCGACTGCCCGCGCTCGCGACCTCGCCGCGCGCGGCCTTGATGCAAAGGCGGACGATCAGGACTGGGGCGATCCGCTGGTCGCCGGCTGGGCCGATAGCCCCGACACACTCGACGGCCTGTCCGACCCCGCCCGGCTGGTCCCGCGCAAGCTGATGCCGGCGACCGAGCGCGCCAATGCAGTGATCGCACGGATGGCGGCGCTGGGCATCACTCGCGCCGTCGTCGTCGAATCCGTCGGAGACGAAGCGGCGGCATGGGATGCGGGCTATTTCGCGCGCACGCTCGAAGCCGCCGGATTTGCGGTCGAGCGGATCGGTGCGCCGCCGCCTCCTGCCCCAACAGCTGGCGCACCGCGCGCCGCGCCACGCGCACAGAACGGCCGCCGCAGCCGCAAGTCGCTGGCCTCGATCGCCAGCTTCGGCACGTATCAGCGCGACTGGTTCAAGGGCGTGCGCGATGCCGTTGCAGCGGGCGCGCCGCTCGCCATCGTCAACGCCAACTCGCCGCAGGAAATCCTGCGCGCGATGGAGGTGCCGTTCGTCGTCAACCAATGGTGGGCATCGATCGTCGCCGCCAAGCAGCAATCGCCGCGCTATTTCCAGCTGCTGCGCGACCATGGCTATCCCAGCGATGCCGAGGCCTATAGCGCCCAAGGCATCGCGGCCGCGTTCGACGCGGACCCGGAGCAGGCACCTTGGGGCGGCCTCCCCCGCCCCGCCTTCGTTCAGGCCCCGCTCGGCACCGACGCGACGCCCCGCATCTTCGATCACTGGGCACGCGAGACCGGGGCGGAACCATTCCTGTTCGAGCGCAGCATCGAAAGCCGCATCGACTTTCCCGTCGACTGGTGGGACCGGCTGCACGACGATTGGGACAGCGCGATTGAGCCGGAACGGCTCGACCTGATGACCGCCGAGCTGCACGCGGTGATCGCGCGGATCGAGGCGACCACCGACCGCCGCTTCGACCCGGACCGGTTCGCGCGGATCATGGATCTGGTGAACGAGCAGGAGGATTATTACCGCCGCACCCGCGACCTGATCGCCGGCGCGCACCCCGCCCCGGTGTCAATCAGCGACACCATGCCCGCGACGATGGTGCCGCAATGGCATCGCGGGACCGAATGGGCGCGCGACGCGGCGCGCGACTTTTACCACGAGGTCAAGGCGCGGCATGAGGCGGGCGAGGCCGCCTGCGCCAACGAGAGATTGCGCCTGATGTGGGTCGGGCGCGGCATGTGGAGCGACATGGGCTTTACCCAGCGCTGGGAGGCAAGCCATGGCGCGGTGTTCGTCTGGTCGATGTATCTGGCGCTCGCCGCCGACGGCTATATCCGCCGCACTGCGCCGGGGCAGGACCCGCTGCGTGCGCTGGCGGCTCGCTTCGTGACGATGGGCGACGAGCTGCGCATGCCGACCTGGGCCGGGGCGTGGCATGTCCGCGAGGCGGAAAGCCATGCGGTCGATGGCGCGGTGGCGCTGAGCGATGCCGACCCGTTCGTGCTGCGCGCCCTGCGCCGCGCGGGCGTTCCGGTGCTCAGCCTCGACCTCGACAACTACAACCGCGAAGCGAGCGACGGTGACGCGGTGGATCGCCAGATCGCCGCATTCCTTGAAGGGCCGGTCAGCGCCTATGCCGCACGACGCGGCTGAGGCTTGCCAGCGGGCAGCGGGCGGGTCAGTGAGCGGCGGCAATCTGTACCGGAGAGTTCCATGAAGCGCCGCCTTGCATCGTCCACCGTCAACCCGGTCGGCCTCGGCTGCATGTCGCTGAGCCACGCCTATGGCACCCCGCCCGCGCGGGAGGACGCGATCCGGTTGCTCAATCAGGCGCTCGATTTGGGTTACGACCATCTCGACACCGCCGCACTTTACGGATTTGGCGCGAACGAAACGCTGATCGGCGAGGCGGTCGCACATCGCCGCGACGACTACTTTCTCGCCTCCAAATGCGGGATGACCGGCGTGGACGGGAAGCGGGTGATCGACGGGCGACCGGAGACATTGCGCGCGACGATCGACCAGTCGCTGACCCGGCTGCGCACCGACCGGGTCGATCTCTATTACCTCCACCGCTGGGACAAATCGGTGCCGATCGAGGAGTCGGTCGGCGAACTTGCGCGGCTGGTCGAGGCGGGGAAGATCGGCGCGATTGGCCTGAGCGAAGTGTCCGCCGCCACACTGCGCCGCGCGCATGCGGTGCATCCGATCGCGGCGGTGCAGAATGAATATTCGCTGTGGTCGCGCAATGTTGAGCTGGGCGTTCTCGCGGCATGTGCGGAGCTGGGGACGACGTTGGTCGCCTTCTCGCCCGTAGCGCGCGGTTTCCTCGCTGGCGCGCTGGCCTCGCCGGACGCGCTGGGCGAGCGAGACATCCGCCGCATGATGCCGCGCTTCACGCCCGAGAATTTCGCACGCAACCTCGACCTGCTCGCGCAGCTACGCCGGATCGCGTCCGATCGCGGCATCACCCCGGCGCAGCTGTGCCTGCAATGGGTGTTCGCGCAGGGCGAGCATATCGTCGCCATTCCCGGCACCACTTCGCCCGCGCACCTTGCCGAGAATTTCGCGACGCCAGTCGAGCCCCTGCCCGCCGATGTGCTCGCCGAGCTCGACCGCATCTTTGCGCCGAACGCGATTGCCGGGCCGCGCTACCCCGCGGCGACGCAGGCAGAGATCGATACCGAGGAGTTTTAAGGCTCGGCGAGCACCGCGCGCGTATCCTCGAACGCCAGATCGACCAGCGCGCGCATCGCCGCCTCGGCCGCGTCGGCATCACCCGCGATGATCGCGTCACTCACCCGCGCATGGTCGGGCACCGGGTCGCGCGGCAGCGCCTTGGTCCGCTGCTTGAACCGGGTGGTCCAGTTGACCGCCGCGCCGATGCTGGCGCTCAGCGTGATCAGCGCGTCGTTGCGCGTCGCCTGCAGCAGCGCATCGTGGAACGCGCGGTCGGCGTCGCGCCCCGCTTCGGTCGCCAGCGTATGTCGCCGCATGCCGACCAGCGCGGCCTTCATCGCGGCGATATCGTCCTTGTTGCGGCGCTGTGCCGCGAGCCGCGCCGCTGCCGGTTCGACGATGGCGCGCAGTTCGAACAGGTCGCGGACGAAGCCCGGATCGGGTTCGCCCGAAAACGCCCATGCGACGATATCGGGATCGAGCAGATTCCACCGGCTGCGCGGCAGCACCCGTGTCCCCGCCTTGGTCCGGCTTTCGACCAGCCCCTTGGCGGCGAGCACCTGAATCGCCTCACGATAGGCGCTGCGCGAGACGTCCAGCGCCTCGGCATTCGCGACTTCGCCGGTCAGCCGCTCGCCCGGCGCGATCGCGCCGCTGACGATCGCGCGGCCAAGATAATGCGCAACCGCACCGCGCAGGCGGCGGCCGGTGCTGCGTTCGCGCTTCTGCTCGCCGGGTTCGGACGGTGCGTCCCGCTTCAATCCTGATCGCCTCTCTGCTCGGTTGGCCTGATTAGGCGGCAACAATCGTCGCGGCAATGTCCGCGCGATATTCCCTTTCAGTTTATGTCCGACTAATTATCGCCGAAAGGGAGAGGTTCGATGGTTCGTTTGCTTCAGCACCGCGCGACCGATGGCGCGCGCCGGGTGATTGCCGCAACCGAGGGCGCGGCCCGGTTCGTGCGGGGTTTCAGTGATATCCGCAGTCTCGCCGCTTCGGCGATTGCGCGCGGCATCGGCCTTGCGGCGGCACTTGAGGAAGCGGGCTTTCACGAAGCCGTGGATCTGGACGCAGCGGCCGCAGCGGGCGAACTGCTCGCCCCCATCGACCATCCCGATCCCGCCCATGTCGTGGTGACCGGCACCGGCCTCACCCATCTCGGATCGGCCGAGGGGCGCGACAAGATGCACCGCGCCGCCGCGTCGGGCGAAAAACTGACCGACTCGATGCGCATGTTCCTTGAAGGGCTGGAGGGCGGCAAGCCCGCACCCGGCGCGGTCGGGCAGCAACCCGAGTGGTTCTACAAGGGCGACGGCGCGCATCTGGTCGGCACCGGCGCGGCGCTGACCATGCCCGCGTTCGCGCAGGATGGCGGCGAGGAACCGGAGCTGGCCGGTATCTATTTGATCGGCCCCGACGGCACGCCGCACCGCATCGGATTTTGCCTCGCCAACGAATTCAGCGACCATGTGACCGAGCGGCACAATTACCTCTGGCTCGCCCATTCCAAGCTGCGCCCGGCGGCGCTGGGGCCGGAGCTGCTCGTCGGCGACCTGCCGCAGGACGTGCGCGGATCCAGCCGGATCGTGCGCGATGGCGCGGTTTTGTGGGAAAAGCCGTTCCTGACGGGCGAGGCCAACATGTCGCACAGCATCGCCAATCTGGAGCATCATCACTTCAAATATGCGGGCTTCCGCCGCCCGGGTGACGTGCATGTCCACTTTTTCGGCACCGCGACCTTATCGTTCAGTGACGGGATCGCGACTCAGCCGGGCGATGCGTTCGAGATCGAGGCCGCGCCATTCACGCTTCCGCTGCGCAACCCGCTGGCGCGCGCGGAGCCTGAGGCCGTGACGGTGCGCGCGCTGTGACGATCCGCATCGCACTGATTGGCCTCGGCAAGATCGCCCATGACCAGCACCTCCCCGCGATCGCCGCCGACCCGGACTTCACACTGGTCGCGACCGCGAGTGCGGACGGCGCGACGCTGGGCGGAGTGCCCGGCTTCGACAGCGTCGAGGCATTGCTGGCGCGCGGGATCGCGGTCGATGCGGTTGCGGTGTGCACCCCGCCACAGGTCCGCCACCGCGTCGCGGCCACCGCGCTGCGCCACGGGCTGCACGTCCTGCTCGAAAAACCGCCCGCCGCCAGCCTGACCGAAGCAGCGGCGCTCGAAGCACTGGCGGAGGAGGCGAAGGTCACGGTGTTCGCCGCTTGGCACTCACGCTGCGCCGCCGGGGTGGCGGAGGCGCGCGCATGGCTGGCGGAGCGCACCATCCTGCGCGGGACGATCACCTGGCGTGAGGATGTCCGCGTATGGCACCCCGGCCAGCAATGGATCTGGCAGCCCGGTGGGCTCGGCGTATTCGATCCGGGGATCAACGCGCTGTCGATCGTCACCGAAATTCTGCCCGGTACGCTGCTGCTGCGCGACGCCGAGCTGGAGGTACCGAGCAACCGCCACGCCCCGATCGCCGCGCGGCTGACCCTGGAAACCGGCTGCGGCGCGCCGATCGCAGCGGATTTCGACTTCCGCCAGACCGGGCCGCAAAGCTGGGATATCGAGATCGAAACCGATGACGGTACGCTGCGCCTCGCACGCGGCGGGGCCGAACTCACCCTGCCCGACGGCACGCGCAGCGGCGAGGATCGCGAATATCCCGCGCTCTACGCGCAGTTCGCGCGGCTGATCGCGGCGGGTGCGAGCGACCTCGACACCACGCCCTTCCGCCTCGTCGCCGACGCCTTCCTGCGCGGGCGGCATTGCGTGACCGGGCCGTTCGAGGATTGAGGCGCGTAAATCCTCCCCCGCCAGGGGGAGGATCATGTCCCGCTTCCCCAAGATCGCCAGCATCGTGGCACCGCTTGGTTAACTGGCGCGAGCAAGGAATGCGGTCTGTCAGCAAACTCCCCCTTGCGGACATCCGCCTGCGGACTGATGCTGTAGCGATGAACCGGTACGGATTCTTTGCCTATGTCACGGGCGTGGTCGGCCTCGCGCTGCTGACTGCAAACACCACGATCAATTCGACGATATTCGTCTATCAGTACAATGGCGGAATTTCGGCGTTGGGGGTGGTCGGCTGGCTTTCATCTTCACTTGGTCCGCTCGCCCTGTCGGCCTTTATCTGGGCAATTGACAGACGGTTTAGGGCGCGTTGGCTCCCGCATCTGATATTCCTTCCGTCTGCGATAGCCATTTTTCGCGAAGGGACTGGGCTGTACTATCTTGAATCTGGAATGTTGGCGGACTCAATGGCCAGCGGCCTCGCACTTTCAATGGCCACAGTATGGTTCCTGTTTACGCTCGTGGTTCACGTCGTCGCTTTCGGCGCTTTCGGTGTGGCAAGCCTTCAGCGTCGGGTCGACAGTCGTTAAGCACCCACCACTCGCCGTTCCGGCCTCACACGGGTGGGGTGACGCAATAGCCCTTTCCTACAAGTCTCGATCCGGCATATCTGCACTGTCCGATGCCAAACCCGCCCCGCCTTTTCAGGGCCGACGGATGCCACATTATTCCACAATCTCCAGCATCGTCACCGACTTGCCCGGCAGGCGCACCGTCACCGCGCCGCCTGCGACCCGGCCTGCGATTGGCTGGGGCTTCACCGTATCGGGTGTGTCGAAGCTGTTCACCGCATTGACCTTCGCTGCGGTCAGCACCGTGCCGGCGGCGGACTTCGCCTTTACGCCCGGGATCGCCAGCCGGATCTCCGCTGCCTTGCTCGGATCGAGATTGACCAGCGACAGCCACAATTTCCCGTCCGCCGCGCGCACCGCGACCGCATCGACGCGCGGCAATGTCACCGCGCCCTCGCGATACGTGCCGGCGTCGAAGCTCACCGGCACCAGCGTTGCGTCCTGAAACGGCCGGTACATTTTGTGGATGTGATAGGTCGGGGTCAGCACCATCTTTGGCCCGTCGGTCAGGATCAGCGCCTGAAGCACGTTGACCATCTGCGCGATATTGGCGCCCTGCACGCGATCGGCGTGGCGGGCGAAGATGTTGAAGTTAAGCGCGGCGATGATGCCGTCGCGCAGCGAATTCTGTTGCTGCAGGAACCCCTCGGGCGTGCCGGGCAGCTTGGCCAGCCACACGCCCCATTCATCGACGATCAGCGGCACCTTCTTGTCGGGATCGTACTTGTCCATGATCGCCGAATGGGTACGCAGCCGCGCGTCCATCAACAGGGTGGACTGGATCAGCTCGGCATATTCCTTCTCGGCGAAATTGACCGAGTCATAGACCGGCGGCCACTTCACCAGCGTGTAGCTGTGCAGCGACAGCCCCTCGATGCTCCAGCTCCAGTCGCGGCCCTTCCACGCCTTCATCACCCCTTCGGTATAGGCGGTATCGCCATCGCTCGGCCCGACCGCGACGCGCAGCATTTGGTCGGGATTGGGCAACGGCGCCGACGGGTTGGCGGGGTTCGGAAAGCTCTGCTGCGCCGGGTTGTAGTTGCGCGCGAAGCGGGCGTAGCGCTTCAGCTCGTCGGTATAATATTCGGGCCGCATATTGCCGCCGCAGCCCCAGCTTTCGTTGCCGATGCCGAGGAACCGGATCTTCCACGGCTCGGTCCGCCCGTTCGCCGCGCGCTCCTGCCCCGCCGTGTTGCGGGTGTCGGCGGTCATGTACGCGACCCAGTCGGCGGCCTCCTTGTAGCTGCCCGAGCCAACATTGATCGACACGAACGCCTCGGCCCCGATCTGCTCCAGAAAATCGAAGAATTCGTGCGTTCCGAACGCGTTATTCTCGATCGCTCCGCCCCAGTTGGAATTGACCGTCACGCGCCGCTTTGCCGGATCGCCGATCCCGTCGCGCCAGTGATATTCGTCGGCGAAGCAGCCGCCCGGCCAGCGCACGTTCGGCACGCGGATCTCGCGCAGCGCCGCCACAACGTCGCTGCGAATGCCGCGCACATTGGGAATCTTCGAATCCGGCCCCACCCACACGCCGCCATAGATGCCGGTACCGAGATGCTCGGCGAACTGGCCGAAGATATGGCGGTTGATCTTCGGCCCGGACTGGTCGGCCTGAACCGTCACCGTAACCGGAGCCTCGACCTGCTGCGCGAAGGCCGGGATCGCCGTGGCGAGGAGCGATCCTGCCAGCATGAAGTGCTTCATCATCCTTTCCCTCCGCTTCGTTCGGTCAATGATTGTCGCGCGGCAGGCCGCGGGTCTGCGCGATGCGCTGATAGGCCTCGCTACCCTCCAGGATCGCGCCGCTCTCCATCTGGCCGACCAGGCTGCGCTGGATTTCCTGCCACGGGGTTTGCGACGCCGGATAGGGAAAGCCCCCCGCCGCTTCGAGCGCGCGGCGGCGCTCCGCCAGCTCGGCATCCGCAACCAGCATGTTGGCGGTCCCGGCCTTGAGGTCGATCCGCACCCGGTCGCCATTGCGCAGCAGCGCGAGGCCGCCCAGCGCCGCCGCCTCGGGCGAAGCATTGAGGATCGACGGGCTGCCGCTCGTCCCCGACTGCCGCCCGTCGCCCAGACATGGCAGGCTGCGGATGCCGTTGGTGATCAGGTAGTCGGGCGGCCGCATGTTCACGACCTCCGCCGCGCCGGGATAGCCGATCGGCCCCGCCCCGCGCATGATCAGCAGCGTCTCGGGCGTGATCCCAAGGGCAGGATCGTCGATCCGCGCGTGATAATCCTCCGGTCCGTCGAACACGACCACCGGCCCCTCGAACGCGTCGGGATCATTGGGGTTGGAGAGATACCGCGCGCGGAAATCGTCGGAGATCACGCTGGTCTTCATGATCGCCGAATCGAACAGGTTTCCGCGCAGCACCAGGAACCCGGCATCGCGCAGGATCGGGTCCTCGAACGGACGGATCACCCGCTCATCCTCGATCGTGGCGGCGCGGCAATTGTCGCCGATGGTGCGGCCATTGGCGGTCAATGCGCTTTCATGGATCAGGCCATGGCGCATCAGCTGCGCCACCACCGCCGGAACGCCGCCCGCGCGGTAATAGTCTTCGCCGAGATATTCCCCCGCGGGCTGAAGGTTGACCAGCAGCGGCACCTCACGACCCACCGCCTGCCAATCGTCGATCGGCAGCTCGACGCCGATATGGCGCGCAATCGCGGCTAGGTGGATCGGCGCATTGGTCGATCCGCCGATCGCGCTGTTGACCCGGATCGCATTGTGGAACGCCTCCCGCGTCAGCAGGTCGGAGGGCTTCAAGTCTTCCGCCACCATCTCGACGATGCGCAGACCGGTGCGATAGGCCACCTCCTGCCGGTCGCGATACGGCGCGGGGATCGCCGCCGATCCGGGCAGCGACATGCCCAGCGCCTCGGCGAGCGAGTTCATCGTCGTCGCCGTGCCCATCGTGTTGCAATAGCCGGTCGAAGGGGCGGAGGAGGCGACGAGGCGGATGAACTCATCCGCGTCGAATTCCCCGGCCGCCAGCATCTCGCGCACCTTCCACACGATCGTCCCCGAACCGGTGCGCTCCCCCTTGTGCCAGCCATTCAGCATCGGCCCGACCGACAGCGCGATGGCGGGAATATTGACCGTCGCCGCCGCCATCAGGCAGGCGGGCGTCGTCTTGTCGCACCCGATCGTCAGCACCACCCCGTCGAGCGGGTAGCCGTAGAGCACCTCGACCAGCGCGAGATAGGCAAGGTTGCGGTCGAGCCCGGCAGTGGGCCGCTTGCCGGTTTCCTGAATCGGATGGACCGGAAATTCGATCGCGATCCCGCCTGCCTCACGAATGCCCTCGCGCACCCGCTCCGCCAGCACAAGATGGTGGCGGTTGCACGGGCTGAGGTCCGATCCGGTCTGCGCGATCCCGATGATCGGCTTGCCCGAACGCAGCTCGTCGAGGCTGAGGCCGAAATTGAGATACCGCTCCAGATAGAGCGCGGTCATGTCGATATTGTCGGGGTTATCGAACCAGGCGCGCGAGCGCAGCGGCGTGTCGGTGGTCATTGGAACACTCAGTTGGTGGACAGGCGATAGATCATGACGTGGCGATAGGGCTTGCCCGGATCGACCCGCGCCGAGGCGAAGGCGGGCTTGTTCGGCGCGTCGGGAAACTTCTGCGGCTCCAGCGCGATGCCGTCGCCCATGCGATAGACACGGCCGCTGCGTCCGGTGATCGTGCCGTCGAGGAAATTGCCGCTGTAGAATTGCAGGCCCGGCTCGGTGCTCAGCACTTCCAGCACCCGGCCGGACACCGGATCCTCCAGCCGCGCGGCCAGCTCGGGCGTCGCGGTCTGGCCCTTGTCGAGCGCCCAATTATGGTCATAGCCGCGCCCGATCACGATCTGCGGATCGCGCCCGTCGCGCAATCCTTCGGCGATCAGGCGAGGCGTGCGGAAATCGAACACCCCGCCCGCGACCGGTTTCAACTCGCCGGTCGGGATTAGCGCCGCATCGACCGGGGTGTAGGCGCGTGCCGGGATGGTCAGCAGCTGGCGCGACGTGCCCTCTGGCGCGCCATCTCCAGCCATGTTGAACAGCGCGTGGTTGGTCATGTTGACGATCGTCGACTTGTCGGTTGCCGCGTCGAACTGGATCGTCAAATCGCCCGCATCGTCGAGCGTGTAGGTGACCTTGACCTCCAGCGTGCCCGGATAGCCCTGGTCGCCATCGGGGCTGGTCAGCGCCATGACGACGCGCGCGGTGGGGCCGCTCGACACTGACAATATCCGCCAGTTGCGCTTGTCGAAGCCCTGCACCCCGCCATGCAGCGAATTGGCCTTGTCGTTCTGGGTCAGCTGATAGGCGGTGCCATCCAGCGTGAAGCGACCGCCGCCGATGCGGTTGGCGAAGCGGCCCACGGTGACACCGAAATAGGCGGGCTTCGCCTCATATTCCGCGACGCTGTCATAGCCGAGCGTAACTTCAGCCGCCTTGCCCGCGCGGTCGGGCGCGACCAGCGATTGCAGCGTCGCGCCATAGGTGAGGATCCGCGCCGAAACGCCGCGATCGTTCTTCAGCGTCACCGCCTCGACCAGCGTGCCGTCCGCCAGCTTGCCCGCTTCGCTACGCACCGCATCTGCCGCGAGCGCAGGGGTTGCCGACGCGCACAGCAACGCCGCGATCATCATCGCCTTCATCATCCCACTCCCCATTCGCCGCCGCAGGATTGACGGTCGCAACGCTTGCTTATACTCCGACAAAATAACGGGCAAGCAAATTGCCGGGCGTGGAGGGGATGATGGCAGTTTCACCAGTCGGCGCGACGATTCCGTCAGGCGAGGGCGCCGCGACGCGCAGCTACCGCCCGGCGCTGACGTTGCTCGCCAGCCTGTTTTTCATGTGGGGGTTCATCACCGTCATCAACGGCACGCTGCTGCCGCATCTGCGCAGCGTGTTCGACCTCAACTACACCGAAACCACGCTGATCGAGAGCGTGTGGTTCATCGCCTATTTCATCGCCTCGATCCCCTCGGCCCGGCTGATCGAGCGGATCGGTTATCAGAAGGCGCTGGTCACCGGGCTGCTGATCATGGCGGCGGGGTCGCTAGGCATGATGCTGGCGGCGAGCATCCCGTCCTATGGTGTGACGCTGACCATGTTGTTCGTGATCGCCAGCGGCATCACGCTGCTGCAGGTCGCGGCCAACCCCTATGTTGCGGTGATCGGGCCGGCGGAGACGTCGTCGGCGCGGCTTAATCTGGTGCAGGCGTTCAACTCGCTCGGCACCGTGCTCGCGCCGCTGTTCGGTGCCTATCTGATCCTTGGCCGCTCGGTCGGCGGCACCGCCGAACAGGGGCGCGTGCTGACGCAGGCGGAGCGGCTGGCGGACGCGCAGTCGGTGATCCTGCCCTATGGGCTGGTCGCGCTGGTGCTGGTGGTTCTCGCCCTGATCATCGGCCGCTTCCCGCTGCCCGCGATGGGCAAGGCGACCGCGCGGGTCAGCGATGGTGTGGCGAAGACTGGCTCTGCCTGGACCCGCTTCGTGACGCACCCGATGTGGCGGCACCGCAACCTGGTCTGGGGCGTGCCGGCGATCTTTATCTATCTGATCGCGGAGATCGGCGTCGCCAACCTGTTCGTCAATTTCGTCGCGCAGCCGCAGATCGCCAATCTGACGACCGAGCAGGCGGGCCGCTATCTCACCCTGATGTGGCTGGGCATGATGGTCGGGCGATTTGCGGGCGCCATCGCGATGCGCTGGATCCGGGCGGAGACGCTGCTCGCCTGCTTCAGCGTGGGCGCGTTCATCGTGATGCTGGTGACGGTGTTTGTCGACGGACCCGTAGCAATGTGGTCGCTGATCCTGGTCGGCCTGTTCCACTCGATCATGTTCCCGACGATCTTCACGCTCGGGATCAAGGGGCTGGGCCGCTACACGGAAGAAGCCTCGGGCCTGCTTATCATGGCGATTGCCGGCGGCGCGCTGGTCGCGGTGCAGGGCTGGCTGGCCGACAGCTTTGGCCTGCAGATGTCGTTCCTGCTGACCGCAGCGTGCGAGCTCTATGTGCTCTGGTATGCGCTGTGGGGATCGAAGCCGGTTGAGGAAACCGACGCATGATCCGCGCCGCAATCCTCGCCGCCGCGCTGGCGCTGACCCAGGCGACCCCGGTGCCGGGGTCGAACCCGATCATCCGCGACAAGTTCACCGCCGACCCCGCGCCCTTGGTCATTGGCGACCGGCTGTATCTCTATGTCGGGCATGATCAGGCGCGCGGGGACGAGATGTTCAACATGCGCGAATGGCTGGTCTATTCGACCACCGACATGCGCAACTGGACCGATCATGGTCCGATCATGAACGTCGCCGACTTCAAATGGGCGAAGAAGGACGCCTGGGCGGCGCAGGCGATCGCGAAGAACGGCAAATTCTGGTTCTATGCCGCGGTCGAGCATGACGACAGCAATCCCGGCAAGGCGATTGCGGTCGCGGTGTCGGAAACGCCGACCGGACCATTCGTCGATGCCAAGGGCAGCGCGCTGATCACCAACAAGATGACGCCCAAGGGCACGCACAGCTGGGAGGACATCGACCCCACGGTGTTCACCGACGATGACGGGACGACGTGGATCGCCTGGGGCAATCGTCAGGCCTATAGCGCCAAGCTCAAGCCCAATATGATCGAGATTGACGGCGCGATCACCGAGATCACCCCGCCGCATTTCGAGGAAGGGCCGTGGCTGCACAAGCGCGGCAAGCTCTATTACCTCACCTACGCCTCACTCGACCGCAAGACGCATAGCGATGAGCGCGTCTCCTACTCCACCGCACCGTCGATCACGGGTCCATGGACCTATCGTGGCGAGTTGACGGGGTCGGGCAAGAACAGCTTCACGATCCATCCCGGCATCGCGCAGTTCAAGGGCAGCTGGTACCTGTTCCTGCACAATGCCGCGCTTACCATCGGCGATCAGCAGGGCGCGCTCGGTCGCCGCGCGGTGACGGTCGAGCATCTGCGCTATGACGCCGCCGGCCTGATGCTGCCCGTCGTCCAGACCGATGCAGGCGTGACTGCATCCCCGCCCCGCTGACATTCAGGAGAACCACCATGTTCTTTCGCGCATCCGCGCTTGCCGCCGCTCTGCTCTTCACCGCGACGCCGGCATTTGCGCAGAACGACCGGATGACCCCGATCGCAATCCCCGCCCAGCCAAGCGCGATCCCGCTCGGCACCGGCGCGCTGCCCGGCGGCACCAATCCGGAAAGCTGGCACAGCCAATATGGCAGCGTGTTCGCGCGCAACGTGACCGAGGCGACGCTGACCCCCTTCCTGCCCGACCCGGCCAAGGCGACCGGCACTGCGGTGATCGTCGCGCCGGGCGGCGGCTTCCGCACCCTGTCGATGGAGAATGAGGGCTGGGCCGTTGCGCGCGCGCTGGCCGATCGCGGGGTTGCCGCCTTCGTCCTCAAATACCGGCTCAACCAGACCCCGGCGGACATGGCGGGGTTCGAGGCTTCGATGCGCCAGATGTTCTCCGGCGCCGCACGCCCCGCCCGCCCCACTCCCGATGCGCAGCTCGCCGGGCTAACGCCGCAGATCACCGACGCGCGCGCCGCCTTCGCGCTGGTGCGCAAGCGTGCCGGGGAGTGGAAGGTCGATCCCGACCGCATCGGCATGGTCGGCTTCTCGGCCGGCGCGATGCTGACCATGGCGACGACGGTGGCAGGCGTGGACGCCAAGCCCGCATTCATCGGCAACATCTACGGCCCGCTGTCGGCGATGACGATCCCCGCCGATGCGCCGCCTTTGTTCGTCGCGCTGGCGGCCGACGATCCGCTGTTCGGCAACATCGACTATGGCCTGATCAACGCGTGGCGCACCGCCAAGCGCCCGGTCGAGTTTCACCTCTACGAGCAGGGCGGTCATGGTTTCGGCATGTATCCCAAGGAGACGACCAGCACCGGCTGGTTCGACGCCTTTGTCAGCTGGATGACGATGCACGGCTATCTGAAGCGGGGGTGAGCGGGCGGCGACCCGCTCAGAGCCTCCGCAGCGCCTGGGCGGGTCGCACCGACAGCACCGGCAGCGACCCAAGCAACCCGATCCCGAGCGTCAGCAGCGCGCCCAGGCCCAGCGTCGCACCGACAATGGTCCAGTCGGGCGCCCAGCCGAACTCGAACACGCCAGTGATGACATACCACGCCGCCAGCCCGCCCAGCCCGAGCGCCAGCGCCGCGAGGGTCAGCGCGAGCAGCGCATATTCGAGCGCCTGTGCCGCGAGGATCTGCCGCCGGGTCGCGCCCAGTGTCTTGAGAATGACGCTGTCATAGCTGCGCGCCTGTCGCGACGCGGCGATGGCGCCGACCAGCACCGCGATACCGGCGAGGATCGTCACCGATGCCGAGATCAGGATCGCGGTCGCCATCTGGTCGAGGATCGTGCGCACCTGCCCCACCACTTCGCTCACCGCGATGATCGAGGCCGAGGGGAAGGCACCGAGCAATGCGCGCGACACCTTGCCCTCGTTCTTCGGCTCCATATCGATCGTTGCGGTCAGGCTGTGCGGCGCGGCGGCGAGCGTGTTGGGCGAGAAGACGAGGATATAGTTGAACCCCATCGTGTCCCAGTTGACCTGCCGCAGCGACGCGATCCGCGCCTCGATCTCACGACCAAGGATGCTGACGGTCATCGTGTCGCCGACACCAACCTTCAGGATCGCCGCCACCTCGCGGTCGATCGACACCAAAGGCGGGCCGGCATAGTCCTTCGGCCACCATTGCCCGGCAACGAGGTCGCTACCCTCTGGCAGCACGGCGGAATAGGTGACGCCGCGCTCGCCGCGCAGGAACCATGCGCCTTCGGGCAGGGTCTTGAGGTCGGCGACGCGGGTCTTGCCATAGGCGGTGATCGTGCCGCGCAGCGAGGGCACGATGTTGAGTTTCGCCTCCGGCGCCTCGCGCTTCACCAGTGCGGAAAAGGCGTCGCGGGATTCGGACGGAATATCGAGCACGAACTGGCTCGGCGCACGTTGCGGCACCGCGCGCTCGATCTCGGCGTCCAGGCTGGTCTGGATCGCGGCCAGCGTGACGAACAGAGTGAGCGCAAGGCCGAGCGCGATCACCAGCGCCACCGTCTGTGCGCCGGGTCGGTGCAGGTTGGACAGGGCGAGGCGCAGCAGCGGGCGGCGCGGACGCGGTAGCTTGGCGGACACGCGACGGATCAGCGCGCCGATGCCGAGCAGGATCAGCAGGACCAGCGCCACCGCACCCAGCACGGCGGCGGCGAAGATCGGCTCGCGCGCCGTCACCAGCGCCAGCGTCACCACTAGCGCGCCGGCTAGCGCAACCAGCAAAGTGCTGCGCCGGTCGATGCGCGTCCCCTCTTCCACCCCGCTGCGCAGCTGCGCGGCGGCGGGATGGGTGCGCGCGCGCGCCAGTGGCGGCATGGCAAAGGCAAAGGCGATCAGCAGGCCATAGGCCGCGCTGGTCACCAGCGGCAGCGGATAGACCGCAAAGCCCGGCGCGACCGGCAGCAGGTCACCCGCCAACGCAACGAACGCGATCGGCAGCACCGCGCCGACCACCAGCCCCGCCCCAACGGCCAGCGCCGATGCAGCGGCGATCTGGAGCAGGTAAATGCGGCTGATATCGGCCGAGGTCGCGCCGAGAATCTTGAAGGTCGCGATCGCGCCGCGCTTCTGCCCGAGATAGGAGGCGACGCCGTTGCTCACCCCGATCCCGGCGATAACCAGCGCGGCAAGCCCGATCAGCGACAGAAACTGTCCCATCCGCTCGAAGAAGCGCACTGCGCCCGGCGCGGCGCGGTCGCGGGTCTTGTATTCGAAGCCGGCGGTGGCGAAACGCTGCTTGAGCCCGTCGACCGCCTCCTCCGGCGTCACGCCGGGGTTCAGGCGAACGCGATACTTGGTTTCGTACAGCGCGCCCGGCTGGAGCAACCCGGTGCGCTTCAGCCCGTCGAGCGAGACGATCGCCACCGGGCCGAGCGTGAACCCCTCCCCCACGCGATCGGGCTCGTCGGCGATCAGCCCGACGATGCGGAAATCGGCATCGCCATAACGCACCCGGTCGCCGGTCTTGAGCAACAGCCGCTCCGACAGCGACTTGCCGATCAGCACCGCGTCGGGCGCGAGCGGCGCGTAGCGGCCCTGCTCCAGCGTCAGGCTGCCATAGAGCGGATAGCGCGTATCGACGCCCTTGAGCTCAGTCAGCACCGCATCGGGTGCGCCCGTGATCGGCGTTGCGCGCCGCGCCATCGCGCGGGTGCGGATCGTGTCGCTGACCGTGCCGAGCGCGGTCAACGCCGCGCGCTCCTGCGCCGATGCCTGGCGCTGGGTCATCCCGACCTCGACATCGCCACCGAGCAACACCTGGCCCCGCGCGGAAATCTCACCGGTGATCGACGCGGTCAGGCTGCCGATCGTCGCCAGCGTCGCCACGCCCAGGAACAGGCAGACGAGCAGCAGCCGCAGCCCGCGAAACCCGGCATGCAGGTCGCGCCGCGCAATGCTCCACGCCTTGCCCCAGCCCAGCGCACTCATGCGGCGCTGTCCGCAACGATATGCCCGTCGCGCATCGTCAGCACGCGGTCGCAGCGGCTGGCGAGCGCCGGGTCATGGGTGATGATCAGCAGCGTCGCGCCCGCCGCGCGCTGCCGGTCGAACAACAGGTCGATGATCACGCCGCTGGTCGCGCCGTCGAGATTGCCGGTCGGCTCGTCGGCAAAGATAATCTCGGGCCGCCCCGCCACGGCGCGGGCGATGGCGACACGCTGCTGCTCGCCGCCCGACAGCTGCACCGGATAATGCGTCAGGCGATGGCCGAGGCCGACCGCCTCCAGCTCCGCTGCGGCACGCGCAAAGGCGTCGTCCGCGCCCGCCAGCTCCAGCGGCACTGCCACATTCTCCAGAGCCGTCATCGTCGGCAAAAGGTGAAACGCCTGCAGCACGATCCCAACTCGGCCCCGCCGGGCCCGCGCGAGGCCATCCTCGTCCAGCGTGTCATAGGCAATGCCCGCGACACTCACGCTGCCGCCGCTCGCCTGTTCCAGGCCCGACAGGATCGCCATCAGCGACGACTTGCCCGATCCCGATGGCCCCAGGATCGCGACGCTGCTCCCGCGCGCGATTTCGACATCGATTCCCTTGAGAATTTCGGTCGGCGCCTCGCGCGTTCCAAGCGTCAGGGTGACATTGCGCGCGCGGATTGCGATATCCGCCACCGGTTCGATCGACATAGGTGGAGTTGAGGTCCTTGATCAGAAAGCTTGCCCCATATGCGGGCGCAATGTTGCTCCTCCAAGGCCTGGCGGCCTGTTCGGGCGAAAATGATGCGACGAACCAGTCGCTGGCGACCCCGCCGACCCCTGCGGCGGTCGCCAGCGCGGGCGCGGAAAAGGCCGACACGCGGCTGGTCGTCGCCTTCGGGGACAGCCTGTACGCCGGCTATGGCGTGTTGCCGCAGGAGAGTTTCCCGGCGCAGCTGGAAAAGGCCTTGGCCGCGCGTGGCATCGCCGCGAACGTGCGCAATGCCGGGGTATCGGGCGACACCAGCTCGGCGGGCCTGCGCCGCCTGGCCTTCACGCTCGACGGGCTCGACCGCAAGCCGGATCTCGTCATGGTCAATCTGGGCGGCAACGACATGCTGCGCGGGATCGATCCGGCGGAGACGCGCGCGAACCTGACCGCGATCTGCGAGGAACTGAAGAAGCGCGGCATCCCGATCATGCTGACCGGCATGATCGCTGCGCCGAACATGGGCCGCGACTATGCCGATGCGTTCAACGCCATCTATGGCGATCTGGCGAAGCGCTATGATGCGGTGCTGTATCCGTTCTTCCTCGATCAGGTGGTGACCGATCAGACGCTGATGCTGCCCGACCGCATCCACCCCAACCCCAAGGGGCTGACAAAGATCGTCGGACGGGTGACCCCGCTGGTGGCAGAGGCCTTGAAGCCCAGCGACGCGGGTTAGGCCCGCCTTTTGGGTTGCCAACCGCCGCGCCGCTGCGTTACATCGACAGCAATCGATTGCATAATGCGGTCGTCAGGTGGAGAGGAACATGCTGAAAGCGCATCTGCGTGCCGTTCCGCCGTCGTCAGTCCTCGGTTCCAACGGGATGTCTTGCCATGAAGATTGAGCTTCGCGCGGCCTGTGCCGCCACCCTGATGTGCGTCGCCCTGCCCGCCTCGGCCCAGGCGCTCAAAGTGGGCGCGGCCAAGGTGGACATCACGCCCAAGCCCGCCGAAATGCCCAAGAACATGCTCGGCGTGCTCGATCCGCTCAACGTCCGCGCGATCGTCGTCGATGACGGCAAGACGCGCGCGGCGATGGTGACGGTCGATGCCGGGGCGATCATGACCGAGACGTGGGCCAATGTCGCCGCACGGGTCGAACGCGAGCTCAAGATCCCGACCAGCCAGCTGCTGCTGACCGCCAGCCATACGCACAGCGCGCCGTGGATGCGTGGGCCAGCATACGAGGCGCAGATTTTCGACGCGATCCGCAAGGCCGCGGCGGCGACCAAGCCCGCGCGCATGGCCTATGGCACCGGCGTTTCCTACATCAACGTCAACCGCAACATCATCGACCCCAAGAACCGCCGCTGGTGGGAGGGGCCGAATTATGAGGGCGTGTCGGACAAGACCGTCGCGGTGGTGCGGTTCGAGACGCTCGAAGGCGCGCCGATCGCGGTCTATTTCAACTATGGCGTCCATGCCGTGCTGACCGGCAATCTCGACCTGGTCAGCGCGGACCTGCCAGGTGCCGCGTCGAACTATATCGAAGAGTCGCTGGGCGGCGATGCCGTCGCGGTCTATTCGAATGGCGCGGCGGGGGACCAGAACCCGATCTATTTCAACCAGACCTATGATCTGCGCGCGATCCGCACCGCCGATTATGCCGCGCGGGGCGAGGATATCAGCAACGCGATGCCGCCCGGCGGCACCGGCATGGACCGCAGCAATCCGCGCGTCGCGATGCTGATGGAACAGCAGAAGCAGATGGTGAAATCGATGGGCCAGATGCTGGGCGAGGAAGTGCTGCACGTCAGCCGCGCCAGCCTGGAGCGCCCGGTCACTGCGGCCACCATTCAGGGCGCGCAGACCAGCGTCAGCTGCCCCGGCCGCAAGCGGCTGGACAAGGGCCGCGCGGGCTATGCGGGCACTTATGAGGATGCGGACCCGATCAGCATCCGCCTGAGCCTGCTCAAGATCGGCGACACGGTGATCGGCGGGGTCGATGCCGAAGTGTTCACGACCATCGCCCAGCGCTTCAAGCGGGAGTCGCCGTTCAAGCACAGCATGATGACGACGATCACCAATGGCATGGCGCCGTCGGGCTATATCCCGAACGATGCTGCGTTCGCGTACAACACGTTTGAGGTGGTGTCGTCGCGGCTGAAGCCCGGATGCGCCGAGAGCGCGATCGTCAATGGGCTGCTCGACCTGATCGAGAAGGTCGACGCGAAGTGAACTGCGAGGCCGCGTCGCTTCAGCGCGACGCGGCCTGCGCCAATGCAATCGCGCCGAGCGGCCCGGCATCGGTGCCGAGGCCTGCGGGCTGGATGATCTCGCACACCCCCACCGGAGTGACGAAGGGCAGATAGCTTTTGAGCTGCGCGACGACGATCTCGCGCACCCAGGGCAGAATGAAGGCACGCGATAGCGCCACGCTGCCGCCGAACAGGATGCGGCGCGCCGAGGTCGTCAGCAGGATCGCGCAGCACAGCTCGGCGATATCGGCGGCAACGTGGCGCCAGATCGGGTCGGCGTCGGATGCTGTGGCCGGGTCCATGCCGAAGCGTGCGGCGAGCGCGGGTCCCGAGACCAGCCCCTCGATGCAATCGCCATGAAAGGGGCAATTACCGGTGAAGGTGTCACCCGCGACCCGGCGCAACCGGATATGCCCGATCTCCGGGTGCATCGCGCCGTGCACGGGCTGTCCGCCGATGAGCAGGCCACCGCCCAGCCCGGTGCCGATGGTGAGGTAGCAGAGGCTGTCGCGGCCAATCGCCGCGCCCCAGCGATATTCGGCCAGCGCCGCGCCGTTGACGTCGGTGTCGATCGCCATCGGGCATGCCAGCCCCTCGCCCAGCAGCGCCGCAACGGGGGCGCCCGTCCAGCCGGGCTTGGGCGTTGCGAGGATCTGGCCGAAGTTCGGATCGCGCGGGTCGAGCTGGATCGGCCCGAAGCTGGCGATGCCGAGGCCGGCCAGCGGTCCCGCTCCCGCCCATCGGTCGAGGATCGCGCGCAATGCGTTCAGGGTCGCGATCGGCTCACCGGTCGCGATGCTGTGCCGCTCGACGATCGAGTCGCCCTGCGCCAGCACGGCAATCGCCTTGGTCCCGCCCAGCTCGATCCCTGCATAGCGGTTCATTACTGCGTCTCCAGCCCAGCCACTTCACCCTGCAACCGCAAGCGCAGCATCGGCGCGAAGGTTGCGCCGAAGCGGCGCGCGTTCGCGTCGCTGCCGTCACTCCCCCAGGCGTCGATAAAGCTCGTCACCTGAAGATCGGGCAATACCAGCCAGCTATAGGCCTGTTTCGGCGCGGCGTTAGGGTTGGCGAACACCAGCCCAGTGCCGTTGAGCGGACGCCAGCCGCCGTCGATCCGGTCGGACACCATGCCGTAGAGGCCCGTGGGGCCGGTTGGGCCATCGGGGTTGAACACGTGCCGCTGGGTCGACCAGAACAGGTAGTAGAGGCCCTGATGGAAGATCACATGGGGCCGTTCGAGCTCGTTGTTCAGGCTATCCGCGCTGATCAGCGGCGGGCGGATGTCCCACTGCGCCAGCATGTCGTCGCGCGCGCTTGCCCAGCCGACGCATCCGTTGAAGGCGGAGGCAGAGTCGGCGAGCGATGCAGCGAAGAACACATGGTGCCGTCCGTCGCGCGGATCGTGGAAATAGGCGGGGTCGCGGAATGCCTTGATCGTCCCGACCGCGCCGCTGCCGGCATCACTCGCCATGTAATGCGCGGGATCGCGAACCACGAACTCGTCCAGCCCGCGCCAGTCGGTGAGGCGATAGCCTCCCTCGTGAGCCAGCGTCGCATCAGCGCGGAACAGGCGCTGCTCAAAGGTCAGCTCCGCCTCACCACGCCGCCCCGTTGCAGTGAAGAACAGCGTGAGCGTGCGCCGATCGGGCGCGAGCAGCGCCGAACCGGACCATTCGCGGCTCCCGGGTGCAAAACCGTCGGGCATGGCCGGGCCGAGCGGGTGCCAGCCGCTGACGTCACGCAGGATCAGGTGGATCCGGGCATGGCCATGGCGCTCATCGGGGTCAGGAAACCGCGGCGCCCCGAGCGCCATCCATAATGCCTCGCCGCCGGGCAATGCCGATGGCGTGCCGTCTGTATCCTGCACTGGCCAGGCGTCCCAGATGTCGAGATCGGGCGCGATGCGTACCACATCACGGTCAGCGATCAGCGGGGCGCTGTCGTGGCGAAGTCCGGCGAGCGCACGGACATGCGCTGGGGCCCAGAGCGCCGCCCCTTCAGGGATCGCCGCAGCGTTCACCGGCAACTGATCGAGCGCGCTCATCGGAGGGTATTCCGGGTAAGCGCAGCGAGCATGGCGGCATCCCCGGCACGCCCGACCGGGCACGACCTGTCAACTTGCCGGATCAATTCCACTCTCCATCTCGCCTGATCACTGACCTTCCTTGCCGTGTTCGCAACGGTTTCGCAATCGATTGTGAATACGGCTTGCAACGCGCGGCGCGACACGCTTCTATCCCGCGGCCGGAAGCGCCAATGTGCTGTCCGGGACGGGAGGATGCATGTTGGTGAAGATCGGACCGATCGGGCGGCGCGGGTTTATCGCCGGGGCCACCGGCCTCGCGGCGCTTGCTGCCGGAACTGCCGGAGCGGCGCAATTCCCCAAGCTCCCGCCGATGCCACGCGCGTGGATCGACGCCGAGCAGATCCCGCTCTGGCCAAACGGTACGCCCGCTGGTGGCTATACCGCGCGCGACGTGCCGGCTGACTGGCCCGACATCATGGTCCGCAACATCGACACGCCGATGCTGCGCGTGTTCCGCCCGGAAAAGTCGAATGGCCGCGCGTTGCTGTCGATCCCGGGCGGTGCCTACACCTTCGTGTCGATCCTTAACGAGGGCGTCGATGTCGCCCGCGCAATGACGGCGCGGGGCTATACGGTGTTCGTCCTGACCTATCGCCTGCCCGACGAAGGCTGGACGAACCGCGAAGACGTGCCGTTGCAGGATGCACAGCGCGCGATCCGCGTGATCCGCGCCAATGCCGGTCGCTACGGCTATGATCCGGCCAAGGTCGCCGCAGTCGGATTTTCCGCAGGCGGGCATCTCGGCGCGACGCTGGCGACCGGCTTTGCCGAGCCGGTCTATGCGCCACGCGATGCGACCGACGCACTCGACGCCCGTCCCGCAGCAATGGCGCTGATCTACCCCGTCATCAGCGTGACCGCGCCGGTGACGCATGGCGAGTCCGCGATGCGACTGCTGGGCAATGCGCCATCCGCTGAGCTGATCGCCAAGCGCTCCCCGGCACAGCATGTCACCGCGCAAACGCCGCCCGTCTTCCTCGTCCACGCGCTCGACGACAAGGCGGTGCCGGCCGAGAACAGCATGATCCTGATGCGCGCGCTTCAGGCCGCGAACCGGCCGGTGGAAGTGCATCTGTTCGAAGCGGGCAATCATGGCTTTGGCGTCGGACGCGCCGACACGCCGGCCGGGCACTGGCCCGCTTTGTTCGCCGCCTGGCTCGACCGGCATATGGCCTAAACGCGATAATCGTCGGCGTCGCGCTGGGCGAGCAGCGCGGCGAACGGCGCACGTGAGCGGTTCCACGCGCACAGCAACGTCAGCAATGTCGCGAACACCGCGCCAAGCAGGATCGCATAGCGGCTGTCCGCCAGCCATTCGCCCAGCGCGCCCATCGCCAGCGGCGCCAGAACCGCGCTGACGCAGGTAAAAAACAGCAGCAGCCCGGCGATCGACCCGTGCCGCCCCTTGTCATAGCAGCTGATCCCGGTCGAATTGATCGTCGGATACAGCACCGACATGAACAGACCCGTGGCGGGCAGCGCGAAGATCGCGACCTCGCGCCCGCCGATCACCGCGACCCAGAACAACGCCGCCATCGCCGCGCTGCACACAAAGATCACGCTCGCCCAGTCGAACCGCGACAACAGCCACACGCCGAGGAACCGCCCCGCCGCACGCAGCACGAAGAAGATCGACACGACATAGGCCGCCAGCCACAGCCACGACCCCGAATAATCGGCGAGATAGGTCGGCGCCCAGACATAGATCGCCGCCTCCGCCCCGACATACAGCATCAGCGCGGTACCAAAGAAGCGCGCGGGCGGATCGCCCGCCATGCGGATCGCCTCGCTCGCGCGCACCGGCTCGGTCCGCGTGACGATCGGGCGCGGGAACCGCGCGACCGCCGACCCGAGGACCAGCAGCGCGCACAGCATCGCCGCGATGATATACACCCATTTGCAGCTCGCGCCGTTGAGCAGCATATAAGCAACGATGGCCGGCCCGATAATTGCGCCGACGCCGAAAAACCCCTCGATCAGGTTCATCGTCCGCGCATGTTCCCCGGTCGAGCGCGACAGGTCGCCGATCAGCGCCAGCGCGCCGGACTTGAAGATGCCGATGCCGATGCCGGAAATGAACAACAGGCTGGTGAAGAACAGGAAATCATGCCCCGCCGCGAACAGCGCCGAGCTGACCCCGAACAGGACCAGGCCGATCAGGATCGTCGCCTTGCGCCCGATCCGGTCGGCCAGGAAGCCGAGCGCGATCGCGGAAATGCCGATCCCGGCCATCGTCGCGTACTGGAACGATCCGCCGGCGGTCAGGCCCAGCTGAAACTCGCGGATCACTTCGGGAATGACCGTGCCGACCGAGTCGGTGGTCATCGCGAACATCGCGAACATCAGGAACACCAGTGCCTTGAGCAGCGTCGCCGCGCCGTCCCGTCCCGCCTGATCGTTCATCCCGCTCTCCAATCCATCATGTTACCTGCCGGAAGAACCGAAAGGGCGGAGGGCGCATGGCCCCCCGCCCTTCCCGCAGTTCCGCTTACGGTCAGGGCGTGACCCGGAAGCGAAGGCCGATCGTACGCGGGGTCGGCCCCGATCCCGACAACGGGCCGTTGGTGCCGACAAAGGTCGGTCCACGCTCGTCGGTCAGGTTGTTGCCGATCAGCGCCAGCTCGTAATCGCCGTACCGCACGCCCAACGTCAGGGCCATGACGTTATAGGATGGCGCGGTGATGCCATTGCCCTGCAAGCGATCACCGCTGTGGCTGAGGGACAGATTGCCGAACAGGTTCACGCCACTCGCGATCTCGCCATTATAGCCCGCATCGACGCGGAAGTTGTTCGACAGCGTGTTGGTCAGCCGCGCGCCGACCCGCAACAGCGGCTGCGCCGCCGCGACGATCGGATTGACGCTGGTGTATTTGCTGTCGTTGAAATTGCCGACAAAGCCCAGATTGAACCCCTTCAGCGGCGTGTTCCAGCGCAGCTCCAGATCGACGCCCTTGGTTTTCGCGTCGCCGAAATTGGCAAAGCCGTTGACGTTCGCGATCGACCCGGTGACCGACGTCTGCAGGTTGGTATATTCGAGCTGATAGAGGTTCAGGCCGATATTCACCGAGCGGTCGGCGCTGCGCCACTTCACGCCGAACTCGTAGTTGGTCGAGGATTCCGGCTCAAGCGTCACGCCCGTCGGAACGCCCGCGCCGGTGACCGACTGGACCTGCACCCGCGACTGGACAATGCCGGGACGGAAGCCGGTCGATGCCGAGATGAACATCGTCAGATCATCGGTCGGCAGATAGGACAGGTTGACCCGCCAGGTGGTCACGTCCTTCGTCGTCGGAAGCGTTTCGGTCGCGTCGGCAAAGGCGCGATCGTCATGATATTGACGCAAGCCCACCAGCGGCACCAGCTTGCCGTCGAACAGCTCGTAGCTGACTTCACCGAAGAACGCGTAATTCTCGGTCAGCGTGTCATTGTCGGCGTTGATGAGCACCCCCGGAAGGGTCAGCGTATTTTCCTGCGGCCCCGATCCGTTCTGGTAGGACGCGCCGAGCAGCCATTTGAACGGCCCGCTGCCGTTCGAGTTCACCCGCAATTCCTGCGCAAACATGCTGGGCAGGAACTGGCTGGAGAAGGAGCCGGCCGGCGAGAGCGGGATGTTGATCCCGAACACGCCGTCCAGCTGGCTGGTCGCGCTGGTGATCGTGAAGGCGTCGAAATCGACCGTCGCGGTCAAGCTGTACAGCGTGAAGTCACCGTTGGAAAAGCCGTCCTGCCCCGCGGTATTCTGGAAATAGGGCGGGTTGACCGATGCGGTGAAGCCGGTGAAGCCCTGACGCGGGCGGAACTTCCAATATTGCGCGCGGATGTTGACGTTGTCCGCCGGGCGGAACAGCGCGACGACGCGGATGTCGTCATTCTTGGCGACGTTGACGCCGGTTTCATCGGGCGTGCCGTCGAACGCACCATAATAGGCATCGGCCCAGCCCGCATCGCGCGAGAAGCCGCCGCTGACGCGCACCGCCAGCATGTCCTTGATGATCGGCACCGACACTGCGCCGGCCACGCCATAGTTCATGCCGTCCGCGCCACGGGTCTGCGACGCCTCCGCCTCGAACGCATAGTCGAAGTCCTTGAGGTTCGGATCGCGGGTGCGGAAAATGAACACGCCGCCCGATGAGCCCTGGCCATAGAGCGTGCCCTGCGGCCCGCGCAGCACTTCGACCCGGTCGATGTCGAGGAAGCGCACCGGCGGCGCGATACCGAAATTGGTGACGATGAACGGCGCGTCGTCGAGATAATAGCCGATCGGCGAGTCGCCATTCTGCGTCACGCTGCCGCGCAGATTGTAGAAGCGCGAACCGTTGGACTGGCGGAACCCCTCGAACGCGCCCGGCACGCTCGACACGAGATCGCCGATGGTGGAGATGTTGCGCTCCTTCAGCTCCTCGCCGTCGAACGCCTGGATCGCCAGCGGGACTTCCTGCAGCGCCTGTGCGCCGCCCTTCTGCGCCGTCACGACGACCTCATCGGTCGCAGAGTCCTGCGCGGTCGAAGGTTCGCTCTGCGCAAATGCCGGGACTGCCCCCAATCCACTGACGAGTGCGATGGCCGCGACTGATGTGCGGAAACGTTTCATTATCCTCTCCCCGGTTATTTTTTCAATCGATTGCATAAAATGGCATAAGTTGGCCGAAAACCGTCGTCAAGGATCGCCCCGGCCCCAGCCGATCCCGACACCCTCCCTATTTCGGTGGACGCGCAAAGGCGCGGCGCAGCGCCTCGATCTTCGCGCGCGTGAACTGCTTGGCTTGCGGCGAGTCCGCCGACAACTGGTCGAACCCGTGATAGGCGCCCGGGATCACCTGCAACTCCGTCGGCACCCCGGCCTCGTTCAGCCGCCGGGCATAGTCGATATCCTCGCTGACGAAGAGATCGACGCCGCCGACCTGGATGAAGGCGGGCGGAAGCCCGGCGAGGCTCGGCGTGCGTGCGGGTACGGCGCGCGCGGGCACCTTGTCCGTCCCCGGCTGCTGCCCCAGAAACGCCTTCCAGCCATATTGGTTTTCCGACCCACTCCACCCGACCGTGGCGATATGCGCGGGCAGCTTCACTGCGCCGCCGGTGCGGTCATCGAGCATCGGATAGACCAATGCCTGAAACGCGATCGGAATCTCGCCGCGGTCGCGCGCGGTGATGGCCAGCAACGCAGCATGCCCCCCACCCGCGCTCTCCCCCGTCACCGCGATGCGGCTGCGGTCGAGGCCCAGTTCGGCGGCGCTCTGGTACATCCAGCGCAGCCCGGCGTAATTATCCTCAATCGACCCTTCAAACGTAGTTTCGGGCGCAAGGCGATATTCGACGCTGACGATGACCGCGTCGAGCTCACGCGCCATATCCTGCAATCGCCGCACATCGGTCGCGGCCGTACCGATGATATAGCCGCCGCCATGGGTGTGGAGGATGCCGGGGCGGCTCGTCCCGGCCTTGGCGTTGATCACGAACAGCTTGACCTGCGGCGCACCGGCCGGGCCAGGAATCATCTTCTCGACCACCGGAATATCGGCGTGCCGCGGGGGCGCCGGCGGGCCGCCGCCGCGCTTGCGCGACGACAGCACCATCGCTTCGTCGATTGTCCCCATCATCTTCGAAAAGCCGATCGCCATACGCGCGCCCGCGCGCAGTTCCGGCGCGATCGGCGCCAGCTTGGCTTCATCCTCGGCGGTGAGTTGGACCGGCGGTGGGCCCTGTTGCGCGAGCGCCACCACCGGCAGAATCGCGACGCCCAGCAACGCGGCTCCACAGACGCTGGAAATCCTTGCGCGCATCACACTCTCCCAACCACTTTATCGCTCGGACTCGGGTCCGTTATGGCGACATCCTATTAGCAATCGATTGCAAGTCAACTCCACCAAAGTCGTAGATCGCGAAATGCACCGCGCTCAGCTGGACTCGCGGACGATCAGTTCGGGGGTGAGGATGGTCGATCCGGTCGCATCCCCCGCGATGCGCTTCATCAGGCTGTCGACCAGATGCGCGGCCCCGGCGGCGAGGTTCTGGCGCACCGTCGAGAGCGGCGGCGCGCTGGTGCGGGCGAGATAGAGGTCGTCATAGCCCACCACCCGGACGTCCCCCGGCACCGACAATCCGCGCGTCGCCAGCACCTGAATCGCGGTCAGCGCGATCAAATCGGACGCGGCGAAAATGCCGTCGGGCAGGATGCCGGATTCATCAAGGAACGCGTCGATATCCGACCCGCTGACCTCCGACGCGAAATGCGTTGGCGCATCGACCAGCATGATATCGTCCCGCGCCGCAATCGCCGCCTTTGCGCCTTCGAGCCGCAGCGACGGCTCAATCGCCTGGGTGTTGCCGAGAAACGCGATCTTGCGGCATCCGCGGTCGATCAGATGCTGGGTCGCCATCCGCCCGCCGAGGAAATTGTCGGTGCCGACCGAACAATGGATCTGCCCCTGGACAAAGCCGCCCCACGCTACCAGCGGCAGATAATCGGCCGCGATCCGGTCGAGCACCTGTGACTGGTCCGACTGACCGACGATGATGAAGCCGTCGACGCGGTCGGCATCGATCAGGCGCGCCAGCCAATTGTCCTGATTGGGAATGACGCGCGAGAGCATCAGGTCGAACCCGCGCTCGCTCAGTTCGTCGGCGAGATAGCCGATCAGCGTCATGAAGAACGGATCGGACAGATGCTGGCCGCGGTCATGGCCCAGCGGCACGACCACCCCGATCGCGCCGCGCTGCTTGGTGCGCAGATTGCGCGCGAGCGCGCTGGGGCGGAAGTCGTGCGTCTCGGCGAGTTTGCGGATGCGTTCGGAGGTCTTGGAATTGACCATCGTCTTACCGGCAAGCGCGCGCGACACGGTCGCCGCCGACACGCCCGCCAGTTCGGCAAGGTCATAGATGGTCTTGATCTTGCGCGCCAAATTCCGCCTCCCCCTCACGCAACCATGGGGATAGGGTCGCGCCGCCCCCTTTGCAACAAGCCCGTCCCCGGTTGCAGCCTAGTCGCGGAGGAACCGCGCAAGGTCGATCGCGCGTGCCATGGCCGCGTTGCCCGCGTCGTTCGGGTGGACATTGTCGCCGGGATCATAGGCCGGATTGAGCCGCGTCGGACGCGCCGGATCGCGCAGCACCGCGTCGAAATCGACCAGCGCATCGAACTTGCCGCTCGACCGGATCCACTGGTTCACCGCCTGACGCAACGCTTCGGTCTTCGCGCTGTACAGCCATGTCCCCTCGGTCGGCGCGATGGTGGCGCCCATCACCTTGATGCCGTGCAGATGCGCGCGATCGATGAACTGCGTGTAGGCCGCGATCAGATCCTCCGCCGTCACCGCCTCGCTTGCCGGGATGCCCGGAATCGCCGCGAAATTGATGTCGTTGATCCCCTCCAGCAGGATCACCCAGCGCACACCGGGCCGCGCCAGCACGTCGCTATCGAACCGGGCGAGCGCGGACAGGCCCGCCCCGTCGCGCCGCACGCGATTGCCCGAAATGCCCATGTTGATGACCGACAGGTGCCGCGTGGGCCTATTCACCTGCAACCGCTCGGCCAGCAGCTCCGGCCACGCCCGTCCCGCATCCGGCGTCGTGCCATAGCCGTCGGTGATCGAGTCACCAAAGGCGACGATCGTTCCCGCCTTGGCATCCGCCTGCACCGCCAGCCCGCTCAGCCAGAAATAGGACCGGTTCGTATCAGCGCCGGTCAGGGCGGCGTCGCCGGTGCGCTCGCCCTGGGCGATATAGGTGGTGCGCAGCCCCAGCGGATGCAGCGTATTGACCGCGACATTGTCGGGAAGATGGATCGAGACCGCAAGCTGCTCCAGCGCCGCGACGTCGAGCGACACCGGATCGCTGAACACCACCGCGCCCGGCTGGATCGTCACGGCCCCCTGCCCGGCAAAGCTCAGCGCCCGCGACGTCCCCGGCCGGATCGCCCCGGCTTCGGCGCTCTTCGCAATCGCCGCGCGGCCGATGCGGAGCGGCTCACCGCCGCTGGCATTGGAAAACTGCACCCGCCACACGCTGCCTTTGACGGTCGGGCGGATCGTCATGCGTACGGTCTGATCCTTCAGCCGTTCGGGAGTCGGCAGGATCGGCGACGGAACAGTGGGCGGCGGCGGCGCAGGGCGGGCCTCTCCCGCCGGGCGCGGCGGCAGGCG